>Ga0081539_10004415_pt1 | contig 15570 bp, 8 predicted proteins | sample TabmetS4T2R2_FD_71023 | JGI IMG/M metagenome (GOLD analysis project Ga0081539, IMG submission 71023) | Tabebuia heterophylla rhizosphere microbial communities from the University of Puerto Rico - S4T2R2 | ecosystem: Host-associated > Plants > Roots > Rhizosphere ...
AGTCTACGAGCGCCTGCCAACTGGCTTCGACGATGTTTGCTGAGACACCAACCGTACCCCATCGGGTCCTTCCATCGCCGGAATAGATCAGTACCCGCACTAGACTCGCCGTGCCCGAAAGATTGCTCGAAATGACCCGCACTTTGTAGTCAACAAGGTTGATTTCCGTGAGCGAGGGGTAGAATTCCTTCAAAGCGTTTCGAAGCGCTTTATCTAGTGCATTGACCGGTCCCTTTCCGCTCGCTGCGGTATGCTCGATGCGATCACCAACCTTCACCTTCACGGTTGCTTCACTCATCGGCATCAGCGCTCCACGATGTTCATCGATCACGCGAAACCCAAGTAGTTTGAAGAATGGCCGATAGCTGCCTCGAAGCCGAGAGATAAGTAATTCAAAGCTCGCCTCCGCGGCCTCGAACTCGTAACCCTCATTCTCCAATCGTTTCAATTCATTGAGGAGATCTTGCTCGTCGCTCAATTCAACTCCGAGTTCTCGCGCTTTCGCGAGCAGGTTTGCGCGACCGGCAAGATCTGAAACCAGTACACGTCGATTGTTGCCAACGGCTTCGGGCGCAACGTGTTCGTATGTAGCGGGGTTCCGTTCAATTGCGGACACATGAACTCCGCCTTTGTGCGCAAAAGCGCTATCACCCACGAAAGCGGCCCTTGTGTCGAGCGACACGTTGGCGATAGCGCTAAGGAAACGTGCAGTGTCTCGCAACCGCTGCAAACGTCGTGGACCAATGACGACGTGACCGAGTTTCAATTCTAGATTGGGAATAACCGCACAGAGATTTGCATTGCCGCAGCGCTCGCCGTAGCCGTTGATCGTGCCCTGCACATGTGAAGCTCCGGCGGAGACAGCAGCTAGCGTGTTAGCTACCGCAAGCTCCCCATCGTTGTGACAGTGAATGCCTAACGGCAGCGCAATCTGTTTACGTACTTCGCGTGTAACTCGCGCAACAACGTCGGGCAAACTTCCTCCGTTCGTATCACACAGGACGATACACTTTGCGCCGCCCGCGGCTGCGGCACTTAACGTCGCAAGCGCGTAATCAGGGTCACTCCGATAACCATCAAAGAAATGCTCGGCGTCATAGATCACGGAATGCACACGGGAGCTCAAGTAACTGACCGTGTCTTCTATGATCTCAAGATTCTCGGCAGGACTTAATCGCAGTGCCTGCGCAACGTGAAACAGCCACGATTTACCGAATATTGTTACGACCGGAGTCTGAGCCTGTAGCAGTGCCTGTACATTGCTATCTGATTCGCAAGTGAGTTTGTGACGTCGCGTCGACCCAAAGGCGGCGATCCGAGCGTTTCCCAATTTCAGTTTTTTCGCTCTTTCGAAGAATGCCACATCGCGGGGATTCGAACCGGGCCAGCCACCCTCTATAAAATCGATGCCAAACCCATCGAGATGCTCTGCAATGCGACATTTGTCGGAAACTGAAAAGTTGACACCTTCGCCTTGCATGCCGTCGCGAAGCGTTGTGTCATAGATGTCGATTCTTTGAATCATACAGAGATTGGATAGAGCCAGTGATTGTATCGCTCATCTTGCCCAGACGTAGCAGCAAAAAAACTTCGTTGAATCTCAGCGGTTACTGGACCAGGCGTGCGAGTGCCGATTGGAGTTTTGTCCAATTCCCTCATGGGCGTTACTTCAACCGCGGTCCCAGTGAAGAAGGCCTCATCGGCTGCGAGCAGATCTTGGAGGCTCAACGCTTTTACCTTGCTGGAATAACCCAAGTCATTGGCGATCCGGAGCACCGCGTCTCGCGTTATCCCGGGTAGAATTGAATGGCTTGCATCGGTCGTAAGCAATTGTTTATCACTTACGATGAAAAGATTTTCACCGGAGCCTTCGGTAATCTGGCCGCCAGCATCAAGCAGAATTGCTTCAGCAAACCCACGGTTTACCGCCTCTCTTATTGCAAGCACTGAATTGACATACTGCCCGCACGCTTTCGCCGTAGTCGGCATCATTCTTGATTCAAACTTTCGCCACGGCGATATCGTTACCGAGACGCCTCTCTTTTGTCCTTCGGCGCCGAGATAGTCCACCCATGGCCACGCCAGAATCACAACTTCCACAGCACATTCACGCGGGTACAGGCTGAGACTTCCGCTGCCAAAGAAAGCAATTGGTCTAACGTAACAGGCGTTGAACCTATTTTCCCGAATTACCCGCGTAATAGCTTCAATAAGCTGGTCCGATGAAAACGGAATCTCAATTCCGTGTATCTCAGCCGAAGCAAAGAACCGTGCGAGGTGTTCCTCAACACGAAACAACGCTGGTCCATTAGTGGTTGCGTAGCACCGGATACCTTCAAATACGCCGGTGCCATAGTGGAGGCCATGAGCGGAGACATGCGTTGTCGCATTGCTCCACGGGATCACTTCGCCATTCATCCATACCCAGTGAGTTCGTTCAAACGTCACGTTCTTCCCCCGACGCTTCACCTCAGTCTTGTTTCACCCATCAGGAATTTATCTGCGCCTCTGGCTGCGTGCCGGCCATCTGCTATAGCCCACACTACCAATGACGGACCACGAGCCATGTCACCAGCAGCAAAAACTCGAGTAACGCTGGTCATTTTGTCTTCATTAGTAGCGACGTTGCCGCGGTCATCCAATTGAACGCCGATTTGATTCAACAGACCTTCGGTCTCCGGACCTTCGAAACCCAATGCGAGCAGCACTATTTGCGCCCGCCACTCTTTTTCAGTTCCGGCTATCTCGGTCGGCCGAAACTGGCCGTTCTCGTCTTTGCTCCACTTGATGTCAACTGTTCTTACACCTTCTAGCCGGCCGTCTTTATCGCCAACAAAACTTTTAGTCATGATCGAATAGGTTCGCGGATCACGGCCGAACAGGGCGGCCGCTTCCTCTTGCCCGTAGTCGAGTCGATGAACTTTGGGCCATTGAGGCCAGGGATTATCGGGAGCTCGCGTCTCAGGCGGCTTACCTAAAATTTCAAACTGGACAAGACTTCTGCATCCCTGACGCAAAGCTGTGCCCACACAGTCCGTTCCCGTGTCGCCACCACCTATCACAATCACGTCCTTGTCCTTCGCCGACAAAAAGCGCCCGTCTCTTTGATTACTATCGAGCAGGCTTTTCGTATTGAGCTGGAGAAAGTCCATTGCGAAGTGAATTCCCGAAAGCGAGCGTCCTTCGAGCAATAGATCACGTGGACGGGCTGCGCCTCCACAGAGCACAATCGCGTCAAACTCTTTCATCAACCGAGCAGCAGAATAATCACCGCCGACGCTCGTATTCACGACAAACTCAATCCCTTCCGCCGTCAGCAAATCCGTGCGGCGCTGAACGAGACTCTTTTCCAACTTCATGTTGGGTATGCCGTACATTAGAAGACCACCGATTCGGTCTGCACGCTCAAACACGGTTACCCAATGGCCCGCCCGGTTAAGCTGAGCAGCCGCAGTCAAACCAGCCGGGCCAGAACCAACAATCGCCACTCGTTTGCCTGTACGACCGGAAGGCGGCCGCGGTATTACCCAGCCGGCGTCAAACGCGCGATCAATGATCGCCTGTTCAATCCGCTTGATTGTCACCGGCTTATCGTTGACACCGAGTACGCATGAGCCCTCGCATGGCGCGGGGCAAACTCTGGCCGTGAATTCCGGAAAGTCATTGGTTTTACGAAGTCGATCGAAAGCTTCACGCCAGTGCCCGCGATAGACCAGATCATTCCATTCCGGAATTAAGTTGTTGATGGGACAACCCGAGGCAGCGCCCCCCAACAGATTTCCCGTATGGCAAAACGGCACGCCACAATCCATGCAGCGCGCACTCTGATTTTGAAGTCCAGTGTCATCTGAGTGACCATGGAATTCACGCCAGTCTGTTACGCGCTCCAAAGCCGGCCGCACTGTGGGAACGGACCGCGCGTACTCCATGAATCCTGTTGGTTTGCCCATCGGCTTACACCAATCTGTTTAGCAGTCGCTATCCAGAGACATCCGCCGATTTGACTCTTATGTCTACAATCGGCAGTGCAAAATTCGCGGTTTCCTTTTCTGCCTCGAGCACTCGCTTGTAATCGTGTGGCAGAACCCGAACAAACCTACTAATCATTTCATCCCACGACAGCAATATCCCGGTCGCCCGCCCGCTACCGGTGTACTCGGCGTGCCGAAAGATCATGTTTTTGACCAACTCGATTTCGCTCGAGTCGTCGATGGTTGTTAGCTCCACCATGGCCCGATTGCACCGAACAATGAAGTCACCCCTCTCATCCAGCACATAAGCGATTCCGCCGGACATGCCGGCAGCAAAGTTACGGCCAGTTGCACCAAGCACCACCACGCGACCACCGGTCATGTACTCACACCCGTGGTCTCCGACGCCTTCGACCACAGCCAACACACCGCTGTTTCTCACGCAAAATCGCTCACCGGCGATACCGGATATATACGCTTCTCCACTCGTAGCCCCGTAGAATGCGACGTTGCCAATAATCACGTTCTCGTGCGCCTGAAAAGTTGAATCCTGAGGTGGATAGACGAGGATCCTTCCACCTGACAGTCCCTTCCCGACGTAGTCGTTCGCATCGCCTCCAAGCGTCAGCGTCAACCCGCGAGGCACAAAGGCGCCGAAACTTTGACCGGCTGATCCCTTGAAAGTAAGTTGAATCGTATCCGGCGGCAGTCCATCCGCGCCGTGAGCTCGGGTTATGTGACTTCCAAGCATTGTACCGACCGCACGGGCGGCGTTTCGAATCGGGAAGGTTGCGGTGACCTGCTTGCCATGCTTAAGCGCTGGCTTACAATGTTCGAGTAGCACGGTCTGATCCAAAGATTTCTCAACCTCGTTTTCCACCTTGACCTGACAGTAACGCCCAACCGTATCAGGCATTGCTGGTCGATAAAGGATGCTTGAGAAGTCGAGCCCGCGCGCTTTCCATTGCTCAATCCCAAGTCGCACGCGGATGCATTCAGTGCGACCAATCATGTCGTTAATGGTGCGGAAGCCCAATTCGGCCATTAGCTCCCGCACTTCTTGAGCGACGAAGTTCATGAAGTTGACGACGTGTGAAGGATCACCGCTAAAGTTGGCGCGCAGCTCTGGATCCTGAGTTGCGACACCTACGGGACAAGTGTTGAGATGACAAACTCTCATCATGATGCAGCCTAGACTCACCAGTGGCGCGGTCGCAAAACCAAACTCTTCCGCGCCCAGCAAGGCGGCTATCACAACGTCACGACCCGTTTTCAGTTGGCCATCTGTCTCGATGGTGATGCGACTTCTGAGGTTGTTCAGCACCAGCGTTTGATGGGTTTCGGCAAGGCCGAGCTCCCATGGCACTCCGGCATGCTTGATACTCGAGAGTGGCGACGCGCCCGTGCCTCCGTCGTAGCCGCTGATGAGCACCACGTCAGCATGCGCTTTGGCAACGCCTGCCGCGACCGTGCCGACGCCAACTTCGGCCACGAGCTTGACGCTTATGCGAGCACGGTCGTTCGCATTCTTCAGGTCATAAATCAACTGCGCCAGGTCTTCGATTGAATAGATGTCATGATGCGGCGGCGGTGATATAAGACCGACTCCAGGCGTTGAATGACGGACCTTTGCTATTGCCGCAGAAACTTTATGGCCCGGGAGCTGGCCGCCTTCGCCGGGCTTCGCACCCTGCGCTATTTTGATTTGCAACTCGTTTGCATGAACCAGATAGTTGCTGGTTACTCCGAAACGTCCCGACGCCACCTGTTTTATGCTGCTGTTGCGAGAGTCACCATTCGCCTCCGCCGTGTAGCGTTCCGGATCCTCGCCTCCCTCGCCGGTATTGCTTCTGGCGCCAATACGATTCATGGCGATCGCCAAGGTCTCATGCGCTTCCTTGCTTATCGAGCCGTAAGACATCGCACCAGTCTTAAACCGTTTGACGATCTCCGATTCCGGCTCAACTTCGGCAATCGGAATGGGACCATGCAGCGGTGTTAGTTCCATCAGTCCTCGAAGAGTATGGAGCTGGCGTGACTGGTCGTTTATCAGCGCGCTGAACTCTTTGAATGTCTCGTAGTTGTTGGTTCGGCAGGCGTGTTGGAGTTTATGAATCGTTTCCGGGTTGAACTGGTGCAGTTCCCCGTTGCGTCGCCATTGATATTGACCGCCTTCGATGAGCGATTTCTCAGGTTCAGATTCTTCCGGGAAAGCCTGCTTGTGCCGTAACCTTGATTCTTCGGCTATGACTTCGAGACCGACCCCACCAATTCGTGAAGGAGTCCAGGTGAAATAGCGATCAACGAGATCTTCTTTCAGCCCCACGGCTTCGAACACCTGGGCGCCGCAGTAGCTTTGAATAGTCGAGATCCCCATTTTCGAGATTACTTTTACAATACCTTTGTTGATTGCCTTGAGGTAGTTGGAAATGGCGTGGTCTATATCAATTCGTAAATGCCCTTGAGCAGTGAGATCTCGAAGCGTGTCGAACACCAAATATGGATTGATTGCAGCCGCGCCGTAACCCAAGAGCAAAGCAAAGTGATGGACCTCGCGCGGTTCACCGCTCTCAACCACAAAGCCTACTTGTGTCCGCGTTCCCTCCCGGATCAGGTAGTGATGAATACACGAGACTGCCAACAATGCCGGGATTGCCGCTTTGTCCTGATCCACTCCACGATCACAGAGAATAATGACGCCATACCCAGCGGCGATGGCTGACGCAGCTTGGCGACACAGCTCAGTCAAGGCTGCTTCCAAACTTCGCTCACCGCCATTTACCTCGTACAGCATCGGCAGAGTGATTGATTTGAACTTTACTCCACGTGCTCCTTGTTCGGCGTCACCGAGATGGCGAAGCTTATTCAACTGCTCGTTGGTCAGGATTGGTGAAGGAAGTCGGATTTGCCTGGCACATTCCGGTGTCGGCTCGAGCATGTTCGCCTCGGGCCCGATGGTGGTATCGGTTGACATGACCAGCTCTTCGCGAATTGCATCGACTGGTGGATTGGTAACCTGCGCGAAAAGCTGCTTGAAATAGTTGTACAACAACTGCGGCCGCTCGGAGAGCACGGCAAGTGGCGTATCAGTACCCATCGATCCCACTGCCTCATCGCCGTGAGCGCCCATCGGCGTGATCAGCAGTTTCAGTTCTTCACTGGTGTAACCAAAAGCTTGCTGTTGCTGTAGCAGCGTCGACGAATTCTGAACCGGCGTGTCTGGAGGACTGGGGAATTCCTCCAGGGAAAGCTGATTGTTCCGGAGCCATTCAGCGTACGGATACTGCGTTGCGATTTCTCGCTTTAACTCGTCGTCATCCACCACTCGACCTGCCTCGGTATCTACTAAAAACATTCGGCCCGGTTGTACTCTTCCCTTATGCAGGATCTCTTCAGGAGGAACATCAAGCACTCCGACTTCCGATGCGAGGATCACTAAACCGGCTTTGGTTACGTAGTAACGCGCAGGGCGGAGACCGTTACGATCCAGCATCGCGCCGATTCTGATTCCATCAGTGAAAGCTACCGCCGCCGGTCCATCCCAAGGCTCCATCAAACACGAGTGATACTCATAAAACGCCTTCTTCTCCTCGCTCATCGACTGGTGCGCGTTCCAGGGCTCCGGAATCATCATAATCATCGCGTGCGGCAAACTCCGGCCTGTCAGCGTGAGCACCTCCAGAACGTTGTCAAACATTCCGGAGTCGCTCGTATCGCTATCGATTACTGGAAGGATCTTGTGCAGCTCAGGACCAAAGAACTTGGATTGGAAGTTACTTTCCCGCGCGCGCATCCAGTTGATGTTTCCTCGCAGCGTGTTTATTTCGCCGTTGTGCGCGATGTAGCGGTAGGGATGCGCTCGGGCCCAACTGGGAAACGTGTTTGTACTAAACCGCGAATGGACCAGCGCCAGGGCCGACTCAACATCTCTATCTCGAAGGTCAGGATAAAAGGCAGATAGCTGGTTCGCTCTCAACATTCCCTTGTAGACGATCGTGCGGCAGGAAAGACTCGACACGTAAAACGTCCCGCGCTCGTGGATACCACGCTTGGCGGCTTTAGTGATCCGTTTTCGGATGATGCAAAGTTTTCGTTCGAAATCGAGTTCATCGCTGATGTCTGGTGCGCGGCGAATAAAAACCTGCTCGATGACAGGCTGTGAAGCTTTGGCACTCGCCCCCAACGTTGAATTGTCGGTAGGAACGCGGCGCCACCCGAGCAACGACTGTCCTTCTTCGCGAATGATCTTTGCGAACTGCCGTTTGCACTGTCGCCGGCTTTCCTCTGCGGTGGGCAGGAAAACCATTCCGACAGCATATTCACCCGGCTGCGGTAGTTTGATTTTCTGCTTTTCGCATTCTCGACCGAGGAACCGGGGCGGTAACTGAAACAGGATACCGGCCCCATCTCCGGTGTCCTTGTCGCTTCCAGTGGCGCCGCGGTGCTCGAGATTCAGGAGCACCTGCATTCCCTGTTCGATGAGCGCGTGTGATTTCCGCCCAGTGATATCGACGACGAAGCCGAGGCCACACGCGTCGTGTTCGTAATGCGGATCGTACAGACCCTGCTTTGCTGGATAATCTGTTTGGTTCACTTTAAGGAGCCCACAGACACAACAAAGGCCATCAACTTTTGCTGATGGCCTTTGCAGAAGTTACAGTTTCGGCGGGGCCATCAGGTGCTGTCCTTCTTCACGGTTACTGCAATAATAGTCATGACGGGAATGATCACCGGCCGATCGTGATTCGGCAGGGCGGACCTTACTGACAGTGCGTTGCTTTGAAAACTCATCATATCGGACCTTCACATTGCTCCCCTGCAATCTACCTCTTTTCTTCACGCTCGCATAATTGATTATTTTTTGCGGCGTATAAATTTGGGGAGGCAAAACTCAACGACATTTTTGTCGCTTCGTCAGAATTCGACGACAAAACTGTCGCCATTAGGCCTCGGCGGCTGCGACGCTTGGTTGCTCGAACATCGCCCCCTCGACGGCTGGTTCGAGCACGGGGATAAAGCCATCACTACCGTGCTCGGATACATCCAACCCCTGAACTTCTGCAGCTTCGCTCACACGCAAACCAATTACGGCATCCACGATTCGTAACAACACGAAAGAACCGGCAGTCGCCAGAACTATGGTTATGCCGACACCGATCAGTTGGTTAAGGATCTGAAGAGCGTTACCATCGACCAGGCCGACCGGTAACGCCTGTCCGGCCGCGTTCTTGAAAATCGGATTGATTGCCCTCGTTGCGAATACTCCGGTGAGGATTGCGCCGATAGTGCCACCCGCTCCATGCACGCCAAACACGTCCAACGAATCGTCGTAGCCAAATCGTTCCTTAACTACCGAAACCATCAGGAAACATACCAACCCGGCGACAAATCCGATCATCAATGCCGACATTGGCGTGACAAAGCCGGACGCTGGAGTGACAGCTACCAGGCCACACACCGCTCCGGAGATCATGCCCAGCACAGTCGGCTTACCTGTTCGCACCCATTCCACAGCCATCCACCCAAGTGTTCCGGAAGCGGCCGCAAAGTGCGTGGCTACGAATGCGCTCGTGGCAAGTCCTCCCGCAGCCAGTGCGCTTCCCGCGTTAAATCCAAACCACCCGACCCACAACATGCACGCGCCAATGATGCTCAAGACGAGGTTATGCGGAGTTACCGGTGTTTCGGGGTAGCCGATTCGTTTGCCCAGATAGAGTGCACAGATCAGCGCTGAGAAACCGGAAGCTATGTGGACCACCGTGCCGCCGGCAAAGTCCAGAGCGGGAATGCGACCGCCGAGTGCGGCGTTTAGAAAACCTCCCTTGCCCCAAACGATGTGGGCTAGCGGAAAATAGATAACGGTCACCCAGAGGCAAGTGAAAGCCAGCATGGCGCTAAACTTCATGCGTTCGGCAAATGCCCCGGTTATCAGTGCTGGAGTGATGATGGCAAACATCAACTGAAACAACATGAACGTCTGGTGCGGGATCGTCGGCGCATAGTCGGCATTAACCGCCAGACCAACACCACGTAGAAAAAGATAGTTGAGGTTTCCGAAGAAGGGCGTTCCTTCTGAGAAGGCGATACTGTAACCGTAAAATGCCCAGAGCACAGTGACCGTCGCCATCAGCACGAAGCTCTGAGCCATGGTCGCAAGCACATTTTTCTTTCTTACGAGACCGCCATAAAACAAGGCCAGCCCCGGGCCGGTCATCAGCAAAACCAACGCCGCGCAGATCAAGACCCACGCGTTGTCCGCGCCGGACTGCGCAGTTGTCGCCGCCGCTTCAAGCTGCGCAAGTCGTTTGGCAGTTTCGGGATCGGCTTGTTGCGCCACAACCTCCAACGAACTTAGGCCGAGTGTAACGAGTGGGAAAAAGACGAGTGATGCTTTGCGCAGTTGTGTCATCCGTGTCCAGCCCTCCATGAAACTCTTTCAGCATGACTACAGGCAGTTCAGAATGTCTTAGCGGCTCACTTAACAAGCGTCATGCCAGCACTGTTCAATGCTTGGAGGTCTGATTTCCCTAGGATTTCACAGTGGCTCAGTAGTCGATGGTGACATTTATGTCGCTTTGTCAGCGACGGACTACAAAACTGTAATTATTGTGGTAGTATCCGGCGCCAGATGAAGAAGGCTAGAAAAACTGAGCGCCGCACCAGGCAAAGAACGCCGGAGCAGGCCGAGGCGCGTAAGCTGGTTACATTTCTCGAAATTGGAGAGCTGCTTGCCGGCACACTACAACTGACAGAAGCAATGTCGCGAATTCTCGCGATTCTCGGACGACACCATGGCATGATGCGCAGCTCCGTGATGTTGCTCGATCAGGATACGAACGAGCTACGCATCGTTGCGTCGCATGGCTTGGACGAAACTGAAGCACGCCGCGTCCGCTATCAGCTTGGAGAAGGTGTTTCCGGACGTGTGGCACAAACGGGTAAGCCCGTCGTAGTGCCGCAGATCAGTCTCGAGCCGATGTTTCTCGATCGCTTGGGTGCGCGCAAGAAGCCACTTAGGAAGGAGTTGACCTTCATTTGTGTTCCGGTCCTCGTAAACCGGAAACCTGTAGGTGTGTTGGGAGTCGATCTCGACTACAAAGCCGATCGCGACTACGAGCGCGCTACCAAATTTCTTTCAATAATCGCGACGATGATCGCTCAAGCGATAAAAGTCGATCACCTGATCGAATCAGACAAGCAGCGTCTGCTGGACGAGAACATCCATTTGAAGCAGGAGCTGCGCGAGCGTTATGACTTCAGTCACATCATTGGCAACTCAGGCCCGCTGCGCCAGGTGTATGAACAAGTGACGCAGGTGGCGAGAACCAATACCACCGTCCTGCTGCGCGGCGAATCGGGCGCCGGTAAGGAGTTGATTGCTCATGCGATTCACTACAACTCGCTACGGGCAGATAAACCGTTCATCAAAGTCAGTTGCGCCGCTTTGCCCGAAACGCTGATTGAGTCAGAGTTGTTCGGTTATGAGAAGGGCGCCTTTACGGGAGCGCAGGGCCGAAAAAAGGGACGTTTCGAATTGGCTGCCGGCGGCACGCTTTTTCTTGACGAGATTGGCGATCTAAACGTGTCAACACAGATCAAGTTGCTACGTGTGCTTCAGGAAAGAGAGTTTGAACGTTTAGGTGGCACAGAAACCATCAAGGTAAACGTGCGGTTGATAGCCGCCACCAATAAGAATATGGAACAGGCGATCGCTAATGGTGAGTTCCGCGAAGACCTTTACTATCGTCTGAACGTGTTCACTATCTTCATGCCACCCTTACGCGAGCGTAAGTCGGACGTTCTATTGTTGGCGGATCATTTTCTGGAGAAGTACGCACGCGAGCATGGAAAAAGAATCAAACGCATCTCAACACCAGCGATCGACATGCTCGCGTCTTACCATTGGCCGGGGAATGTCCGAGAACTCGAAAATATCATCGAGCGAGCGGTGCTTGTCTGTGAAACCGATGTAATTCATGGCCATCACTTGCCGCCCACGCTACAAACCGCCGAGGGCTCGGGGACAGTGACGCAACTATCGCTCGAGGCCACAGTGGGAGCCTTCGAGCGAGACCTCATCATGGATACTCTGAAAACGACTCGAGGCAACCGCAAGCGCGCGGCAAAACTACTGAATACCACCGAGCGAATTATCGGCTACAAGGTGAGAATTCACGAGATCGACTGCAACCGCTTCCGCACCTAAAAACGGGCTATCGCAAAGTCAAGAGCATTTGTAAGGTCTTCGATTAGATCATCAGAATCTTCGATTCCGACTGACACACGAACGAGATCTGAAGGCGGCGCAAGTTGCTGCAAGTGGGCGGGGATGCTGGCGTGTGACATGCGGCACGGCAGACTGATCGTCGAACCAACGGAACCAAAACTAACAGCGATACTTAATAGTCTTGTGGCCTCAACGATCGTCCGCGACAGTTCAGGGTCGCCAGAGGTGAAGGTCAATACGGCGCCGTCACCTTGCGCTTGGCTGCGATGAAGTGCATGGCCTGGATGATCATGCAATCCCGGATAGTAGACTTCGGTAATTTCCGGCCGACTCTTCAGGAACTGCGCAATCTTTCCCGCTGTTTCATTCTGCCGTTCAACTCTCAACGCCAGCGTCTTGAGTCCTCGAAATAGCAGCCATGATTCAAATGGACTGAGGGCCGCACCCTCGGCGTTTTGCTGAAACGCGATCTTTTCATATAGCTCCGGATCGTTTGTGACTAAGGCGCCGGCTGTGACGTCACTGTGTCCGCAAAGAAATTTAGTGGCGGAGTGAATGACGACATCAGCGCCCAATGCCAACGGCCGTTGAAAAATCGGTGAAAGCATTGAGTTGTCCACCGCCAGCAGGACGCCTGATGCGCTAGCTATTTCGGCGAGACGACGGATGTCAGTAATTTTCAGCAGTGGGTTACTGGGCGTCTCGCAGATTATCAATTTGGTGCGGATGGAAAGGCTATCTTTCACGATCTCAAGATCTTTAGTATCGACGTAGCGAACAGTGATGGCTTGCCGAGAGAGAACCTTCTCAAACAGTCGCACCGTGCCACCATAAAGATCATTACTGGCAATGATCTCATCGCCGGCGTTCAGCAATCGCGTTAATGCTGTAATCGCCGCCATACCACTCGTAAATGCAGCCGCACTTGTGCCGCCTTCTAGATCAGCGAGTTGTTGCTCGAGGACGGTGCGCGTTGGATTGCCGCTGCGCGTGTAGTCATATTCTCCGAATTCCACCGCGCTTGATTGCCGAAAAGTTGCCGTTTGATAGATTGGCGGTGCTACCGCCCGATGGGGATCGACGGCAGGTGGCGTATTGACGCAGCGTGTTGATGCTTTGAGAGTCATGCGACACGAGTCTCCCATTCCTTGTACTGCTCTGCGACGCGTTGGCGTCTGATTTCAAAGAGGTCGCCCATGATCGCTTCGGTGGTGGGCCAACGGCCGGCACCAGTACCGGAAACAACTAGGCGCTCGCCCGATTCAGGGCACACTATCAATCGATTCTCAGCGCCACCAACCTGGGCCAACGGATCATTGAGCGACAATTCGACGGGTCTGACGCTGGCTTCAATCTGTCCGGCCCGCTTGCGACATTCAACGACCAGCCGAATCGTCTTGCCTCGGGCATGGGCCTGTCGCATCGTTTCAGGATTGAATCCGTGAATACCCTTACGGTGAATGGATTCAAGGCGGATCGTGGTATTGAAGGCGGCGCGCGCCAACAGAATCAACTTTTGAGCGGCGTCTAGGCCTGCGAGATCGAACTCAGGTTCTGCCTCGGCGTACCCCTTCTCTTGAGCGAGCCGAAGGGCATCTGCAAACGTGCTGCCGGTGGACAATTGGTCGAGGACAAAATTGCAGGTTCCGTTGACGACTCCGGAAAAGCCTTGTAATGCCTCGTGCGCTCTTGTTTGCCTTAAAGTTTCGAGCGCCGGCAGCGCTCCACCCACTGCTGCGCTGTATCGCAACGACGTTCCATTTTGTTCAGCCAGCATTTCGAACCGCTCAACCGAATGGGCCAGCAAAGCTTTGTTGGCGCTTATTACGTGTCGTCGCAACTTTAATGACTGTTCGATCAGAGAAGCAGCTGGCGTGTTGCCGCCAATCAATTCAACAACCACGTCACACGGTTTTTCCACCAGTTCCTCAAGATTTGGCGTGACCAACTCCGGTGGCACGCCCGCTGCTATTGCACAGACAGTACTGCGTGTTCCTACTCCAGTTACGCTAAAGAACTCGGGCAGAGCGGTCAGCGATGCGAAGACTCCTCCACCTACCGTACCGCAACCAAGTAAGGCAACCTTCAACGGTTCTGTAGAAGACGCGGGACTATCGAGACGATCGGCGAACGGACCAACCTCGGTATCGACTTGCCCTCCTATGCTGGTGATACTGAACCGCAGCTTGTTAGCTGCGGCGAACCGTATGGCTTTCACCTGCACTACGCCCCCGCCGAGTCGAATCGCGCTTTCGTAACTCACCTGTGCGAAGCGAGAGGGACGCATGGTGGTGCAAGTCGGATCGCTCGTATACAAACCATCGACGTCTTTGATTAGGACGCAATCTGCTTTCAGTTGTTGCGCAAGGAATAATGCGGTCAGATCGGATCCACCGCGACCCAACAAGGTTCGATCTCCACCTTCATCGCGACCTACAAAACCTGGAAGCACAACGACCGCGCTGCTCGACTCTTTGAGCAAACGGGCCGTATCAACCGCTATTGGCACAGCGTCGATGTCGCCGCCGACGGTTCGCAACTTTGCCTGCACCTCATCGACAAGGCGAGCGGGTATTCCAGCCCTTCGTAGGGCCAAGGTCAGCAATGCCGCTGCTGTTGCTTCTCCTGTTGCCAGAAGACTCGGCAGTATTGACTTATCTGGGTTATCGCAAACTCTTTCAGCACGGCGCATCAATTGATCGGTGGTATCACCAAATGCCGAGACAACGGCAATAACCTGCGCGCCTTCTCTCCACCAACGATAGATCTCGTGCACGGCGTTGGGTAAATCATCCTCGCTCCGTAAAACGGAACTGCCGAACTTTAAGACGATCCGCTTTCTCTTATTCATTGTTTGCCTCCGTAGTCTTCAATCGTCGACCTGGACTCAACGGCCCTCGCAGATCGATCAAGAGACTCGTTTCTCGTCTGTCCTGCTTCGCTGTGTTCCGAAAAACAAAAACCCGCACCAGAGAATCTTTCTGGTGCGGGTTCGTTAGACCTTTAAGTGCTTATTAACCTAGCACTGTGCGCCTCGTCGGAAGACCCTCACCAGCGCGCGTGTTGTCAGCCAGCCACGAGTAGTGGTGGCGACACGCATCATCATGCTAGTTGTCTGGGTCTTCGTCATCGGCGTTTTGCCCTCCGCAGCGGAGGGAGTCCTCTTATATTGAAAGCGTCGTCGCCTTGTCAAGAGATTTGCGTTAACCAACAGTTTTCTAAGACCGGCTCGTGCCTTCCGTTTGGTTAAGAACTTAGTGCTCTTGCCAAGTCCCTGATTAAATCGGTCGGGTCTTCGAGTCCGACCGAGAGACGCACGAGCCCATCAGTTATTCCCGCTGCCTTGCGTTGTTCCGGTGGCACATCCGCATG
>Ga0081539_10004416_pt1 | contig 15568 bp, 15 predicted proteins | sample TabmetS4T2R2_FD_71023 | JGI IMG/M metagenome (GOLD analysis project Ga0081539, IMG submission 71023) | Tabebuia heterophylla rhizosphere microbial communities from the University of Puerto Rico - S4T2R2 | ecosystem: Host-associated > Plants > Roots > Rhizosphere ...
GACCGCGCGCACGATGACCTCGAAGGTGATCGCCTGGGTGTGCGGGCGCAGCGCGAATGGCTGGCGCAGCGGCCACGTCGCCACAGCACGCTCGGTCGCGGCGCGCATGATCTCCCGGTAGCGCTCGATCCGCTCGCCGTGGAAGGCGGGCAGCATCAGCTTGCGCTGGCGCAGGTGCTCCTCGCCGTCGAGCAGCAGCAGCGAGCGCGAGCCGAGCGTCGGGCGCAGGATCGCGTTGGCCTCGCCGGCGTTCGTGCGCTGCGGGCCGGCGGTGAATACCGTCCGCACGTCCTCGGGATCGCCGAGCATGACCCACTTGCGATCGTCGATGTTGGCGGTGAAGGCGTCGCCGAAGCGGTCGCGCTGGCGCGTCGCGTAGGCGATCGGGCGCGAGATCCACTGCATCATCTGCGCCAATCGCGGCTCGGACGGGCCGGGCGGGAGCATGAACGCGAGCGTACACTCCAGCGCCCATGCCGGCTCCGGCCAGCGCGACAGCCGACGAGATCCGCTCCGTCAACGCCTCCTACCACGACGGCGCGGCGGCCGGCTACGACGCCAAATGGGGCATCGACTACGGCGAGATCGGCCGCCAGCAGGTGCTCGGCAAGGTGCGCAAGGCGCTCGGCGAGCTGCCGTCGTTCGGGCGCTCGCTGGAGGTCGGCGCCGGCACCGGCTACTTCAGCCTCAACATGCTCCAGGCGGGCGTCGTCGCCGAGGCGACGTGCACCGACATCTCCCCCGGCATGCTCGAGACGCTGCAGGCCAACGCGCGGCGCCTGGACCTCGACGTCACGACGCTCGCCTGCGACGCCGAGCAGCTGCCGTTCGAGGACGAGAGCTTCGACCTCGTCTTCGGCCACGCGGTGCTCCACCACCTGCCCGATCTCGATCGCGCGTTCGCGGAGTTCCGGCGCGTGCTGCGCCCCGGCGGCAGGCTGTTCTTCGCGGGCGAGCCGTCGCGCTACGGCGATCGCCTCGCCGACGTCCCCAAGCGCGCCGCGACGTACGCCGCGCCGCTCTGGAGGGCGCTCATGCGCGCGTCGCCCGCCGGCAACGGCCACCAGGACGGCGGCGAGGACAACCACCGGCTCGAGGCGCTCGTCGACGTCCACGCCTTCACCCCCGACCAGCTCGCGTCGTTCGCCCGCCGCGCCGGCTTCGCCGACGTCCGCGTGCGCGGCGAGGAGCTGCTGGCCAACTGGTTCGGGTGGGCCAACCGGGCGCTCGAGGCGACCGCCGACCCCGACGAGGTGCCGTGGGGATGGAAGGTCTACGCGTTCCGCGGCTACCTCGCGCTGCAGGAGGTCGATCGCCGGCTGCTCGAGCCGCGCCTGCCGCCGGCGATCTTCTACAACCTCATCGTGTCGGCGACCAGGCCGGGCTAAGGGACGACCGACCCGACGGTGCCGCGCCCGGCCCACGTGGCCACGCCGGGCGTGGCGGCCACCGCGGTGTACCAGGGGTCGCTGCCCGCTGCGGGCAGCACGATCGAGTAGTGGCCGGCCGCATCGGTGACCGCGCGCAGGCCGGTCGCCTCGAAGCGCTCGGGGTTGGCGCCGGTGCGGTGGTAGAGCTCGACGGTGACGCCGGCCAGCGGCGCCTTGCTCGCGATCGCGCTGCCCGACACCGTCACCTGCAAGAGGTCGCCGGTGAAGGTCAGCGGCTGTCCGCGGCGCGGCTGGCCGATGTAGGCGACGGTGAGCTGCGGCGTCAGCGTGCGCTGCCCGAGCCATGGGCTCGACGGCGCGTAGACGAGTCGGCAGGGGACGTCGGTGAAGCCGTCGCAGCCGGACTCCTCGCCGGCCTGCCTCTCGACGTACAGCGAGCTGTTGGGCGACGGCTTGGCGAACGCACCCGTCACCGAGCGGACGACCGGCACCTCCTGCGGCGCGCCGCCGGTCAGCGGGACGCGCACGAAGGCGTCCGTCGGGTTCACGCCGTAATGCAGCGTGTAGGCGAAGCGGCTGTCGAGCGCGACCTGCCCGAAGAGGTTGGACTCCTCGCCGAAGCTCGTCTGGTCGATGACCTTCGAGCCCGACTTCGTGCTCGAGTACAGGCGCAGCTCGCTGGTCTTGGGCCCGGCGCCGTTTCGATCGGCGTGGCTGAGGTCCATCGAGCTGATGAGGATGCGGCTGCCGCGGATGGCCGCGTGGCCGGCCGGCGTGGTCAGGCACTTGGTCTTCAGCAGGCGCCGGCTGGGCTTCGAGGAGCGCAGGTCCTTGACGTAGGGGACGTCGCAACGGCGGACGTGGCGGGTGAAGACGACCGTCGACCGCCAGATGGCTGGCGTCGCCTCGTCGTAGCTCGGCGAGGAGACCGTGCGCAGGACCTGGTCGCGGCCGGTGGCCACGTTCAAGCGGTGGATGTCGCAGCCGTCGGCGTCACAGCTTCGGTAGACGGCGACGACGCTGCCGCCGGCGTCGGGACCGAGCGCGACGTCCCACGGCGTCTTGGCGGGCGCCACCGGGGCCCCTTTCACCGCCCCGCCGGGGTCGCGAAGGGTCAGCGCGTAGGTCCCGGCGGCCTCGTCGAACGCCGACCAGGCCTGCCATCCGCCGTACGCGGCGATCGGCGATTCGCGGCCGATCTCGGCGATCGCCTGGTCGGCGGAGGCGGGCGCCGCCGGGATCAGCGCGAGCACGGCGAGGGCGGGGGCGAGCTTGCGAACGGACATGGCCCTGCAACGCAGCCTACGCGCGAACGTCACGCAGCAGGACGAGATACTCGCTGCGGGCGGCGAACGTCTCGCGCAGCTCGGCGGTGATCTCGTCGAGGAACTCCTCGCGATAGGTCGAGTCGGTGAGAACCGCGATCGCGTAGTAGAGGCCCGACAGCGCGGCGATCATCGCCGACACCCGCAGCAGCTCGACGGTGAGGCCGAGGCCGCGCGGTCCGACGTGCTGGCCGGTCGTCTGGATCCACGCGTCGAGCACGTGCGGCTTGATCGCGATGAGCCCGAAGGCGATGAAGAACAGCCCGATCGCGAGGCTTACGACGAGCACCTGCAGGCCCTGGGAGACGAGCATGACGAGGCCGACGTTGAGGCGCTGGCCGCGCGTGAGCGGCGCGCCGGCGCCCGCCTCGCGCTCGAGCGCCTGCACCTCGCGGGGCAGGCGCACGACGAGGAACAGTGTGCCGACCGCGGCCAGCAGCGCCACGACGCCGGCCAGCGAGCCGTCGTCGATGTCGGCGAAGACCTGCCACATCTCGGTGGTCAGGAAGAGCACGACCGCGAAGAGCATCAGCAGCGGCACCGCGCGGGCGAGCAGCAGCAGCGACGAGGCCAGCTGCCCGGCGACCCGGCGCAGCGCCCAGGCGAGGATCGCCAGCAGCCCGAAGCCGAAGCCGAAGGCGGCGACCGCGACGAGAAGCAGGTTGGCGCCGGCGGTGACCAGCGCACTCGTCACCTGGCCGCCGAAGACCAGCGGCAGGATCGCCGGCACCACGACGAACAGGCCGAGCTCGATCGGGCCGAGGTCGCGCGGCAGCGCGCGGACGGGGCGGCCCGCGAGGCGGTTCGACAACGCGACCGCGCCGAGCACCAGCGCGACCGCGGCGGCGAGCGCGCCGACGTTCGCCCACGGCGACCACTCGAGGTTCAGGGCGCCGAGCAGCTCGCCGCACAGGACGATGGCCAGCAGCGGGAAGGCGCGCGGCAGCGCATCCTCGCGCGCCGACCAGCCCTCGATGAGCAACGGCAGCCCGGCGCGGCGGAAGCGCAGCTCGTAGCGCTCGAGGTCGTCCATCGCTCCACGGATGCAACCCGGCGGGGCGGACGGCTCCGCCGCCGGGCCCGCCTAGACTCAAGCTCCATGCCGGACCGCGTCGTGCGCGACTTCCCGCTCTTCCCCCTTGGCATCGTGGCCGTCCCCCACGAGCTCGTCCCGCTGCACATCTTCGAGGAGCGCTACCGCACGATGATCAACGAGTGTCTGGAGAACGGCTCTGAGTTCGGGATCGTCTGGGCCGACGACGAGGGCGTGCGCCCCGTCGGCTGCGCGATGGAGATCACCGAGGTCCTCGAGCGCATGGACGACGGGCGCCTGAACATCCTCACCCGCGGCACGCGCCCGTTTCGCATCGTCGACGAGCGCCACGACCTCGCCTATCCGGCGGGCACGGTCGAGTTCGTCCGCGACAAGGAGGAGGAGCCGGACGCCAAGACCCTGGCGGCCGCCCACGAGGCCTACGGCGCGCTCGTCGAGCAGGCGACCGACCGCACCCCGGACGCCGACGAGCTGCGCGAGATGACCGCCTACCACATGGCCGCGACCGTGGACTTCGGCCACGAGGCCAAGCAGGGCCTGCTCGACCTGCGCTCGGAGAACGCGCGCCTGCGGCTTGTGACGCGGCTGTTCCGCGCCGCCAGCCGGCGCCTGGAGTTCATCGAGCGCGCACAGGCGCGGGCGCGCTCGAACGGGAAGGTCCGATTCTCCTGAGCCGGCGCGGCGGGCGGCCCTCGGCCCCCAGCCACGAGCCGACGAGGATGAGCGCGAGCCCGCCGATCGAGCCGACGCTCAGCGACTCGCTGAGGAAGACCACGCCGTAGAAGACCGAGAACGCCGGCGCGACGTAGCCGACGACCGACGCGCGGCCGGGTCCGACCTCGGCGATCAGCGTGTAGTAGAGGATGAAGGCGATGCCGGTGCCGCCGGCGCCGAGGGCCAGCAGCGCGGCCACGGACTTCAGCGAGGGCGCGTGACCCGGGGCGGTGGCGGCGAGGACCGGCGAGGTCAGCACCGTGGCGACGAGCATCACCGCGCCCGACGTCGCCACCGGCGGGATGCCGGCCGCCTTGTGCTTGGCCAGCAGCCACGAGATCGCGTAGCAGAGGGCGGCGAGCAGCATCATGCCGCCGCCGAGCAGCTCGTCGGCGTCGCCGGAGAGGTCGACCCCGAAGAGCAGGACCACGCCGGCGATGCCGGTGACGATGCCCAGCAGGCCCCAGCCGCGCGCCCGCTCGGCGTCGTCGAAGCGCATCGCCAGCAGCGTCGTGTAGATGGGCACGACCGAGATCAGGATCGCGGTCAGCGACGAGGAGATGTGGCGCTCGCCGTAGCTGATGAGCAGGAAGGGCGCGGCGACCTGCAGCACCGCGAGCACGCCGATCCAGCGCAGCCGCCCGCGCAGCGCGCCGAGCGCACCGGTCGCGTGGGCGATCGACAGCAGCAGAACGGCGCCCAGCGCGGTGCGGATGACGACGACGCCACCCGGCGAGAAGTCGTCGAGCGCGAGCTTGATGAACATGTACGACGACCCCCACACCGCGGCGGTCGCGAGGACCATGATCCAGTTGCGGCGGGTCATCGGCTCAGCCAATGTCCCAGCGTGCAGCCATCAGCGCAAGCAAGGTTGCTTGCGTCAAGCCATCAGCTGCGCTGATGCCTGGAGCTTGCGCTCGAGGTAGGCGAGGTAGGGCCCGGGATCGAGCGGGCCGCCGACGACCTCCTGCAGCAGCTCGTCGGGCATGAGCCGGCGGCCGTGGCGATGGACGTGCTCGCCCAGCCACTCGCGCAACGGGGCGAAGTCGCCGGCCGCGAAGCGCTCCTCGATGTCGGGGAGCTCGTCGCAGATCCGCGTCCAGAGCTGCCCCGCGATGACGTTGCCGATCGCGTAGGTCGGGAAGTAGCCGAAGAGCCCTTCGCTCCAGTGGACGTCCTGCAGGACGCCCTGGCGATCGTCGGGCACCTCGACGCCCAGGTAGGCGAGCATGCGGTCGTTCCACGCGGCGGGCAGGTCGGCCACCGCCAGCTCGCCCTCGATGAGCGCGAGCTCGAGCTCGAAGCGGACGATGACGTGCAGGCCGTAGGTGACCTCGTCGGCGCTGACGCGGATGAGCGTGCGCCGCACCGCGTTGACCGAGCGCTGCACCTCCTGCCACGTGCGCTCGGCGAAGTACCCCGGCAGCGCGGCCTGGGCATGCGGCATGCACCAGCGCCAGAAGCCCGGCGAGCGGCCGACCATGTTCTCCCACAGCCGGCTCTGCGACTCGTGCCAGGCCGCGGAGGCGCCGTGGCCCAGCGGCGTGCGCGCGAGCGCGGGATCGACCTGTCGCTCGTAGAGGCCGTGGCCGAACTCGTGCAGCGTGGAGAGCAGCGATTCGAGGTCGTGCTCGTGGTAGCGCGTGGTGATGCGGATGTCGGTCGCCGTGATGCCCGACGAGAACGGATGCGCGGCCTCGTCGAGGCGCCAATGGTCGTCGTCGGCGCCCAGCGCGTCGAGGACGGTGCGCACGAGCGCGCGCTGCCCGGCCTCGGGCAGCGACGCGTCGCCCTGGAGGTCGAGCGAAGCCTCGTCGCTGGGGGCCACGCCGGCGACCATGGGGACGAGGCCGTCGCGCAGGCGCTCGAGCGCCGCGCTCGCGTCGGCGGTGCGCATGCCGGGCTCGAAGTCGTCGAGCAGCGGGTCGTACGGGTGATCGGCCTCGGGGAAGCAGGCGCTGAGCTCGCGGCGCAGCTCGACGTTGCGCTCGAGGAACGGCGCGAACGGCGCGAACGCGTTGGCTTCGGTCGCCTCCAGCCACGCCGCGCGGGCGTTGGCGGCGGCGCGGGTGATCTCGGCGACGAGGTCTCCGGGGACGCGGCGCGCCTTGTCGTACTCGCGCCGGGCGGTGCGGACCACGTCGGCCTCGATCTCGTCGCGCGGCGAGGCCGCCTCGAGCAGCTCGCCGACGCGTTCGTCGACGAAGCGCTCGTGGGTCAGGCGGTCGATCGTCGCCCGCAGCTCGCCGTGATCGGCCGCCGCGCCGCGCGGCATGCACACCTCCTGGTCCCAGGCCAGGAGCATCGCCGTGCGCTCGAGGTCGGTGATCTCCGCGAGGCGTCCCATGAGCTCGTCCATGCCCACGAGGCTATTCGCTGCCCAAGAGCGATGAACGTCCAGCGCTCATGAACAGCGTGGCGAAGACGGCCAACGTGGCCGCATGAGCCGGGCCCCGCGCGCAGTCTCTTCAGCGCGCGAGCTTGCAGGGGCCCTTCGCCACGTCGCGCGTCAGCTTGGCCAGCTCGAAGAGCACGGCCGGCTGGCGCGCGGAGTCGTCGCTCCACGCCACGCCGCCCTCCTCGGTGCGGACGCGGTAGGAGAAGACCGGCTGCGCGCCGGGCGCGAGGCGAAGCTGCTGCTTGGACGGATCCTCGAGGTTGCGCGCGACGTCGCGGGCGGTGATGAGCTGGGCGCTCGTGATCTCCACGAGCGGCTTGTGGTTGCACGAGGCGCGTCCGTCGTCGGTGATGCGCAGCGTCAGCGCGGCGCCGGGGACGTCGCCGCTTCGGGTGACGAGGAAGAGGTCGTGGGCTTCAGAGCCGCAGCCGGCGAAGGCGAGAGCGGCGAGCGCGGCCGCGACGGCCACCCCCGGCGAACGTCCATGGCGTAACACGCCTGTTGTTACGCGGCGGACGTTCATGCCGCGACGGCGGCTCCGCCGCGGCGCGGGTCGCCCGCTCCCGACAGCGTGCCGCTGACCCGATCGCGCTCGACCGCCTGCGCGCCACCGAAGAACAGGTTGCGATCGCGGAAGGTCACCAGCTGGCGGCCGTCGGCGCGCAGCGCATCGACGTCGGCGCCCGGCTCGGCGTACACGAGGCCGTCCTCGAAGTGCAGGCGCGGCGCGAGCACCGCGTCCTGGGCGCGCAGGCCATGGTCGACGACGCCGACGATGACCTGCAGGATGGCCGAGCGGATGCGGTTCGAGCCCGCGCTGCCCAGCGCGAGCTCGACCTCGCCGTCGGTGCCGAGGACGACGGTCGGCGCCATCATCGACGGCATCCGGCGACCCGGCGGGAAGGTGAAGAACCCGAGCGGGTTGAGGTCCTGCTCGCCCATGACGTTGTTGACGTGGATGCCCGTCCCGGGGACGACGAGGCCTGAGCCCTCGCCGTTCGTGCACGTCACCGCGCACGCCCGCCCGTCGCCGTCGAGCACCGAGATGTGGGTCGTCGACCCCAGGCGCGAGGCGAGGAGGCGGTCGGCGAAGCCCGGCTCGGCGAGGCCGGCGACGAAGTCCGGGGTGCGCAGCGCCTGGGCCTCCTCCATGACGGCGACGATGTCGGTCGCCGAGGGTGGGCCGTCGGAGCGCTCGTCCAGGCGCGCCATGGCCAGGGCCAGCAGCGTCCCGCCGGCCGACGGCGGCGGGTTGGTGAGAACGGCGCGCCCGCGGTAGGTCGCACGGACCGGCTCGCGCGCGACGGGCTCGTACGCGCGCAGGTCGGCGTGCGTCAGCTGGCCGCCGCGCACGTCGAGCCAGGCGATGATCGCGTCGGCGAGGTCGCCTTCGTAGAACGGCGCCGCGCCCTCGGCGCCGAAGCGCTCGATCGTGTCGGCCAGCTCGTTCGAGCGGAAGACGTCGCCCTCGCGCAGCGCGTGCCCGTCGGGCGCGAAGACGGCCCGCGACTCCGGCGTGCTGACGAGGATCGGCTCGAGGATCTCGAAGACGTAGGCCTGGGCGTGGTTGAGCGCCACGCCGTCGCGGGCCAGCTGGGCGGCCGGGGCGGCGAGCGCGGAGCGGTCGAGCGAGCCCCAGCGCGCGAGCGCCGCGTCGAGGCCGGCCGGGTTGCCATACGCGCCACACGACGCGGCGCCGCAGTTGAAGATCTGCACCGCCTCGCCGAACGAGACCTCCGCGGGCACGAGGTCGGCGCGCCGCGACGGGTCGGCTCCGCGCCCGGGCGCCTCGACGAAGAAGTCCAGCAGCGTCGGCTCCTCGCCGGCGCCCGCGACGAGCATGTAGCCGCCCGCGCCGGGGCCGGTGAGCAGCGGCTCGGCCGCCCAGGAGGCGAGCATCGCCGCCACCGCCGCGTCGACCGCGTTGCCGCCCTCGCGCAGCACGCGCGCGCCGGCCTCGGCGGTCAGCGGGTGCCCGGCCGCGACCATGCCCGCGCTCGCACCAGCGCGCCGCACCTCGCCCAGCGTCCCCGCTTTGGCCGCGGCGTCGCCCCTCGCAGTCACCCCATGATCCTCCCAGAGGGCTGGACGATCGTGGCCAGGAAGCGGTCGGGCGCGGAGCGCAGGATCGCCAGCCGCGGATCGGGCACGTCGAGCACGCGCTCGGCGACGAGCGGGCGCAGCGGCGCGAGGCGCGAATCGGCGAGCACGGTCTCGAGCGCGCGGCGATCGCCGCCGAGGACGACGGCGTCGAGCGGGGGCGCCGCGCCCGCAGCCGCATCGCGCGGACCGGTCGCATCCGGCTGCGGCGCAGCGCCGGGCGCCCGCGGCACCAGCACCCGCGCGGCGACGTCCGCCGCCTGCTCCAGCGCCGCCCGCGCCTGCCCCTCGCGCCGCCGCGCGAAGCGCCCCGAGCTCGAGCCGCCCTTGCGGTGGCGCCCGTGGACGAGCCGGCTGCCGACCTTCGAGTCCACCAGCCGCTCGCCCTCGAACACGCCGGCGGCGTGGCCGCCGAGCCGCACGAGCAGCACGCCCACCGTCCGCTCGCGGCGGACGTGGTCGAGCAGCGGCGCGGGATCGAAGCCGGCCCGCGTGCCGCGGATCTCGGCGGGGAGCGGCGGGAACGGCGGCGCGCACGCCACGCGCGCGTCCTCGGCGACGAAGACGACCTCGCGCTCGCCGAGCTCCGTGGTCACCGCCGGGTGCTCGGCGGCCCAGCGGTCCAGCCAGCGGGCCAGCCGCGCGGGCGGCAGCTCGTAGCGCTCAGCCCCGCGGGATGAACTCGGGCACATCCAGCTCCGTGACCCCGAGCCCGGTCTGGCGCGTCGAGGTCGAGCGGCTGCGGCGCTCGATGCGCACCTCGCCCCTCGGCTCCTCGAAGTCGCTGCGCGCCGGGCGCACGCGGCTCTCGGAGTAGCCCGTCGCGACGACCGTCACCCACACCTCCGAGCCGAGCTTCTCGTCGACCATCGCGCCGAAGATGATGTTCGCGTCGGGGTGGGCGGCTTCGCTGACCGCCTTGGCCGCCTCGTTGATCTCCCACAGCGAGAGGTCCGGGCCGCCGGTGATCGACAGCAGGATCTTGCGCGCGCCCTCCATCGAGGTCTCGAGCAGCGGCGACTCGGTCGCGGCCTGCGCGGCGACCACCGCGCGGTCCTCGCCGTGGCCCATGCCGATGCCGAGTAGCGCGTTGCCCGCGTCGGACATGATCGTGCGCACGTCGGCGAAGTCGAGGTTGATGAGCCCCGGCAGGGTCACCAGGTCGCTGACGCCCTGCACGCCCTGGCGCAGCACGTCGTCGGCGACGCGGAAGGCGTCGACCATCGAGGTCTGCTTGTCGAGCACGCTCAGGAGGCGGTTGTTCGGCACGACGATGAGCGTGTCGACCTCGTTGGCGAGCGACTGGACGCCCTGCTCGGCCGCCGCGGCGCGCTTGTTGCCCTCGAACCCGAACGGCTTGGTGACGATGCCGACGGTCAGCGCGCCGAGCTCGCGCGCGATCCGCGCGACGACCGGCGCCGCGCCGGTTCCCGTCCCGCCGCCGGCCCCGGCGGCGATGAACACCATGTCCGAGCCCTTGAGCAGCGCCTTGATGCGGTCGTACTCCTCCATCGCGGCCTGGCGCCCGAGGTCGGGGTTCGACCCGGCGCCCAGCCCGCGGGTGACGTTCGGGCCGATGTGCAGCGTGAGGTCGGCGGTCGACTGCTGCAGCGACTGCAGGTCGGTGTTGATCGCGACGAACTCGACGCCCTCGACCTGCGCCTCGACCATCCGGTTGACCGCGTTGACGCCGGCTCCGCCCACGCCGACGACGCGCAGCACCGGCTGACCGGCCGGCTTGGCGGTGCCCCACGGCGTGGGCTCCTCGGCCACGCGCGCGTACGGGTCGGGCTCCTCGTAGGCGCGCCGCGCGGGCACGCGATCGAGGATGTCGTCGGGGATGTCGGTGCTGAAGGCGTGGCGCAGGCGCTCCTGCGGCGTGGGCACCCGCGGCTCGGCCGGCGCGGGCGGCTCCTCCTCGGGCGTGCTCAGCGCCGGGTGGGGGTAGCCGGTCTCGCGCGGATGCGGCGGCGGCTCGGGCTGACGGCGGTCCTGGGCAGCCGGCGTCGACGGCGCCGGCGTGCGCTCCTCGGCAGCGGTGCGACCCTCCTCGCGCGCCTGGTCGGCCGCGTCGGCGGCCTCCTCGGTCCGGCGGAAGAGGTCCGCGAGCGGGCCTTCCCTCATGCTCGCGCGCTTACCGCTTGCCATGGGCGAGAACCTCCTTCGCGAGATCGCGATAGGACTGGGCGGCCATGCCGTCCGGATCGTACTTGAGCACCGACATGCCTTTTACAGGCGCTTCAGCGAATCGAACGGTCTTCTTGATGCGCGAGGCGAAGACGCGATCGCCGAAGTTCTCCTCGAGGATCTCGATCGCCTCCTTGGCGTGCACCGTACGCGTGTCCATGAGGGTCGGCAGGATGCCCTCGATCTCCACGTCGGGGTTGAGGTTCTCGCGGATCATCTGAAGCGTGTTCTGAAGCTGGATGAGCCCCCGCATCGACAGGTACTCGCACTGGACGGGAACGATGACCTTGTCGGCGGCGGTCAGCGCGTTGATCGTCAGCAGGCCGAGCGACGGCGGGGTGTCGATGCAGATGAAGTCGTAGTCGTCGGCGATCGCGGCGAACGCCTTCTCGAGCGAGCGCTCGCGCCCGATCATCGTGCTCATCGCGATCTCGGCGCCGGCCAGGTCGATCGACGCGCAGGCGACGTCGATCTCGCGCTTGCGGATCACCTCGCGGATGGAGATGTGATGCACGAGCACGTCGTACATCGACTTGTCGAGCGAATCGGGGTCGATGCCCTGCGACATCGTCAGGTTGCCCTGCGGGTCCATGTCGACGCACAGCACGCGGAAGCCCTTCTCGGAGAAGGCGACGGCGAGGTTGAGCGTGGTCGTCGTCTTGGCGACGCCGCCCTTCTGGTTCGCGAACGCGATGACCTTGGGCTTGTGGGGTGCCTTGGGCATGTCAGCGCCGTATTCGCCCGGCCACGGGCGAATCCTTCACATGCGCGGGATGACTAGCATCGCCGCCGGATGGTCATCCACTGGGACGACGTCGAAGCGGTCGCCATCGAGCGAACGCACCTGCGTGGGACGCGATGGAAGCTGGGTGCCGCGGCGGGCGCCGAGGGCGTCGGACTGAGCCGTTATCGGCTGGCCGCGGGCGAGCGCGCGATGCCGGTTCACGTCCACGCCGACGAGGAGGAGATCTTCTACGTCCTGGAGGGTTCGGGCCTCAGCTGGCAGGCCGGACGCACGTACGAGGTGCGGGCCGGCGACTGCGTCCTGCACCGCCCCGGCGCCGAGCCCCACACGATCGTCGGGACCGGCGATGGGCTCGACGTGCTCGCGTTCGGCAGCGGCTCGGCGACCGGGCTGACCTGGCTGCCGCGCGCGCGGGCGTGGTGGAACGGACCGCATTGGCTGCCTCACGACGGGCCCAACCCCTTCAAGGCCGAAGACGCGGCCGGACCGCTCGAGCTGCCCGAGCCCGAGGCGCAGCGCCCGCCGACGATCGTCAACGTCGGGGACGTGGCGCCTCGCCACGCGCAGCGCGGCGACGTGGCCGGCGAGCGGCGCAGGGTCAGCGACGCGGTCGGAGCGCGCCAATCGCTCCTCAACCGCCTCGTCATCGAGCCCGGCGCGCTGAGCTATCCGCCCCACTGCCACTCAGCCGAGGAGGAGCTCTTCGTCGTCCTCGACGGCTCCGGGTGGCTCCTGCTCGGCGACGAGGAGCACCCCGTTCGCGATGGGAGCATCGTCGCGCGGCCTCCGGGCACCGGGGTAGCGCACGCCTTCCGCGCCGCCGACGGCCCGCTGACGCTGCTTGCCTACAGCGATCGCGACCCCAACGACATCTGCTTCTACCCGCGCTCGAGCAAGGTCTCGATCCGGGGCATCAAGGCGATCTTCCGCGTTGAGAAGGTCGGTTACTGGGACGGGGAGGAATGACCCTTTCGCATTGGGACGAAGTCAAGGGCGCCCGCCGCGAGGTCGCCGACATGCGCGCGACGTTCCGGCGCCTCGGCGCCGCCGCCGGCGCGACCGAGGTCGGCGTCGCGCGCATCGACATCGACCCGGGCTGCCGCGCGGGCCCCGTGCACGTCCACGGCTCCGAGGAGGAGATCTTCTTCGTCCTCGCGGGATCGGGGCTGGCGTGGCTCGACGGCGCCGTCCATGAGATCGGCGTCGGCGACACGATCGTCTACCTCGCGAGCGGCGCCGAGCACACGGTGATCGCCGGTGACGAGGGGTTGTCGGTGCTGGCCTTCGGCGAGAACCACGCGCCGATCATCACCCGGGTGCCGCGGGCGGGGGTCGGGCGACGGGCGTCGCTGGTCATCGAGCTCTCGGACGACGACCCGCTCGAGCGCGAGGCTGCCGCGGGACCGCTGACCCTGCCCTCGCCGACACCGCGGCCGGCGTGCATCGTCGCGCTGGAGGACGTCGAGCTCGAGATCGAGGAGGAGGGCGAGATCGCCACCGCCGAGCGCGACATGGCGGTCGCGGCCGGGTCTGTCCGCACCGGCCTTCGCCACAACACGATCTCCGCCGGGAAGCTGAACTGCCCGCCGCACTGGCACGCCCAGGAGCACGAGCTGTTCGTGATCCTCGACGGCAGCGGCGAGCTGCTGCTCTACGACAACGAGGGCGAGGTCGTCGAGACGCACGCGCTCCGGCCCGGGCACTGCATCGCGCGGCCCGGCCCGGCTCGACCCAAGCGCGCCCACGCGCTGCGCGCCGGTGCCGAGGGCATGACCTACCTCGCCTACGGGACCCGCGACCCGGGTGAGATCGTCTACTACCCGCGGTCGCGCAAGGCGTGGCTGGGCAGCGTCATGGTGCGCGTGGAGCTGGTCGACGACTACTGGGAGGGCGAGGTCTGACGCTTCTGGACCGCGACCTCGTCGTGGTCACCGGCAAGGGCGGTGTGGGCAAGACGACGGTCGCCGCCGCGGTCGGGCTCGTCGCAGCGCGGCGCGGGCTGCGCACGATCGTCGCCGAGGTCGCGCGCCGCGACGACGTCTCGCGCGCCTTCGGCGGCGAGGGCATCCAGGAGGAGGAGCTCGCGCCGGGCCTGCACCACCTGTCGATCGACCCCGAGCGCGCGATGGAGCTCTACCTCACCGATCAGCTGCCGGCGGCGCTGGCCGAGCTGCTGACCTCGAGCCGGACCTTCACCTACCTCGCCGCCGCGACGCCGGGGATGCGCGAGCTGCTCACCGTCGGCAAGGTCTGGGAGCTCGCCCAGGACGACCGCCGCGCGCCCGGCGCCGAGCCCTACGACCTGGTGGTGCTGGACGCGCCGGCGACCGGCCACGGCGTGGCGGTCCTCACCGCGCCGCGGACGTTCGCCCGCACGGCGCGCGTCGGCCGCATCGCCCGCCAGGGCGCGAAGATCGACGCGATGGTCACCGATCCGGCGCGGACCGGGCTCATCGTGGTCGCGCGACCGGAGGAGATGCCGGTCACCGAGACGCTCAGCCTGCAGGACGCCCTGCGCGACGAGGTGGGGCAGCGCGTGCTTCACGACCAGGAACGTCCCGGTGAGGTTGACCCCGATCACGTGATTGAAGGTGTCGAGGCTCACGTCGGCCACGGGCCGAAGGTCGTCGCCGTAGAAGATGCCCGCGCACGTGACGACGCCGTCGAGGCGTCCCAATGCCTCGAGCCCGCCGGCGACGGCGGCGGCGACGTCGTCCTCGCGGCTGACGTCGGTCACGTACGGGATCGCCTCGCCGCCGGCCTCCTCGACGAGCCTGGTCGTCTCGTCGAGGCCGGGCTCGTCGACGTCGAGCGCGACGACGCGTGCTCCCTCGGTCGCGACCCGTTGCGCCGTGGACCTTCCCATGCCGCTCGCCGCGCCGGTCACGAGGACGACGCGGCCGGCCAGTACGGTCACGGCGCGCGCCCGGGCGCCTGCTCGGCGAGGATGCCGACGGCGCGACACGCCTGCCCGAGCTCCTCGACGTCGAGGCTGCCCGCGACCAGCTCGGTCGCCGCGACCACGTCGCCCTTGTCCCAGAACACCCGGGCTCCGATCGCGTCCCGGTTGAGCGCGTTCAGCCGCTCGTACAGGGCGGGGCCGGCTTGCACCCGTTGCGCGACGCGCGAGTACACGCGCACGAGCGGGATGTCGCCCGCGATCACCGTGACGTAGTAGAGCAGGTCGCCGGCGCGAACCGGGATGTCCCCGTCCTCGTCGACGACGAGCTCGTCCACCTGCAGGTAGGCCTTGCACGTGTCGAGGACGTGACGACGAGCCTCCTCCCACGTCATCGGGCGACGCTACCCTCCGCTGTTCGTGACCCGGAAGGAAGCGCTCGAGATGCACGGTGTCGACGGGCGCGTCGTGATCGTGACCGGGTCCGGCCGGGGCATCGGCCGCGGGATCGCGCACCATCTGGCCAAGTCCGGTGCCAGCGTCGTGGTCGCCGAATGGAAGCCCGACCGGATGCAGAGCACCGTCGACGAGCTCACCGAGCTCGACGCGCCCGTGCTCGGCGTCGTCTGCGACATCAACGAGCGCGAGCAGATCGAGTCCATGGTGCGCGCCACCGTCGAGCGCTTCGGCCGGGTTGACGGCCTCGTGAACAACGCCCAGACGTTCCGCCCGATGGCGCCCATCGCCGAGGTCGA
>Ga0081539_10004417_pt1 | contig 15566 bp, 10 predicted proteins | sample TabmetS4T2R2_FD_71023 | JGI IMG/M metagenome (GOLD analysis project Ga0081539, IMG submission 71023) | Tabebuia heterophylla rhizosphere microbial communities from the University of Puerto Rico - S4T2R2 | ecosystem: Host-associated > Plants > Roots > Rhizosphere ...
GAAGCTCGTCGAGGAGCCAGCGCAGCGCCGGTTCCGCCACGGCTTCCGCCGGCGCCCGGCTCCTGCCGACTCGCCGGCCCAGTCGCCGACCCAGGCACCAGCCCAGGCACCAGCCCAGGCACCAGCCCAGGCACCAGCCCAGGCACCAGCCCAGGCACCAGCCCAGTCGCCGACCCAGGCAGTGGTGGCCGCTCCCCTGGGCGCACCTGCTCTCCCAGGCTAGTGCCCTGCGGGGTCATGATCGAGTGTGCGCATCGTGCCCGTCGTGAGCGCTAACAGCCGGCAGTCTGCGCACACTCGATCATGGGCCGCTGACGTCATCGGAAGGACATTCCCAGCGAGCCGAGGGGGCCGTAGTCGGCGTGGATGACGTCGCGCGGCGCGATGGCCACGGGCCGGGTGAAGGAGCCCGCCAGCAGGAGCTGACCGGCCTCGAGATGGCGGTCGAGGGCCGCGAGTTTGTTGGCCAGCCACGCGATCCCGGCCGCCGGATGGCCAAGGACCGCAGCCGAGACGCCCGATTCCTCGATCACGCCGTTCTTCGACAGTGTGGCTGCGACCCACCGGATGTCGAGGTCCGTGGGCCGTATCACCCGACCGCCGATCACCAGAGCTGCTGCCGCCGCGTTGTCGGCAATGGTGTCGGTGATCAGCCGCGGCGGCTCGGTCCGGAAGTCGATGATCTCGACGGCGGGCATGACGTACTCCGTGACGCGCAGCACGTCGTGCACCTGAAGGTCAGGGCCGCGCAGGTCGTCCCTGAGGACGAAGGCGAGCTCAACCTCCAGCCGAGGCTCGATGAACTGGGCCACATCGATCGATACCCCGTCGTTGAGGACCATGTCGTCGGTGAGGAAGCCGTAGTCCGGCTCCGTCATCTGCAGGGCGATCTGCATCGCGCGTGAGGTCAACCCGATCTTGTGACCCACGATTCGAGCGCCGGCGGCGACCCGCTCAGCCGCCCACACCTGCTGGATGGCGTACGCGTCGGCGATGGTCATCTCCGGGTGGGTGCGGCTGGGCGGTGGGACGCGCGACCGGTCACGCTCGGCTCCCATGAGGTCGGCCGCGACGGCTCGATGCTGTTCAGGAGTGAGCATCAGATCCTTTCTCGCCTTCATCGGGGCTGCGTCCCAGCGCCAGCACGGCGAGCAGCATCAGGCACGCGACGATGCTGAGATAGCCCCAAAAGCCCTTCTCGTCGGCGTTCACGCTGAACGCCGCCCCGATCCCGGCTGTGGCGCCGGCGATCGACACCAGCACCACGACCGGCAGCCTGCGCCGGAGCCCGACGACCGCCGCCAGTGCCGCGACACCCCAGAGTCCACCGATGACGACCACCCCGGCTACCCCGAGGACCCGGTGCAGCCGCCTGCCGGACACCTCGGGCAGCGCCACGGGTTGGGCGAGCCGCGCCGCCCGGCGTCGCGGCGTGTGCCGGCGCCGCTGTGGCAGGCTCAGCGTCACCAGTAGGGCGACCATCATCAGGCCGGTTACCAGCAACAGCCGGTATGTCGGGCCGGGGGTGAACCGCAGATCGACGGCGCCCCCCTTGCCGGCTGGGATGATCCAGCCCTGCTGCCACCCGTCGAGCCGCACCGGCACGAGGGTGAGGTCACCGAGCCTCGCCCTCCACCCAGCGTTGCTGTTCTCATGGACGACGAGGATCTGATCCACGCTGGCCGCATCGACCGTGATGACGCGATGCTCGGCGCCGAGCTTGCGCACCCCGTTGGGCGCCGTTGTCGCCGGCAGGTCCGCATGAGCCGCGGCTCCGGCGGGCGAAACCAGGGTGAGTGACTCCGGCTCCGCCTGCTCACTGGCCTGCAGCCGGATCCGCACCTGACCGGCCGGCAGCGCGCCCACTGTTCCACACGGGATCACCTCCATCGACGCGCGGTGCAGCAGCTGCCATGCCGAACCCACGAGACGGGTACCCACGACCCTGTTGCCGATCACCAGCGGCGGCCCCTGCCCACAGGGCAGCTCAACGGGACGCCAGCTCTCGACCGGACGCCGCAGATCGTCCAGTGCAGGCACGACGAGTTCGCTGATGCCGACCGGCAGCAGAGTGGTGAAGTTCGTCGCACGGTCCCGGGTGGCGACCGGCAGCACTCCCCGGACGGTGATGTCGAGCCGCTCACCGCGCAGCGGCGTGTCGTCGAACTTCGCCCACCCCTGCCCGTCCACCAGCACGGTTCGCGTGCCGCTGCCCGCCGTGATCTGCAACGCCAGCGGGCGGGACGCCGCGAGCTCCGGTGCCGTCTGCCACCGCAGCCGGCCCACTGTCCGCTCACCGTTCCAGCTGATCGTGAGCTTCGGCAGCGGCTCCGAGGAGGAGAACATGAACGACGTGCCGGGGTCCCGGTCCACCGCTGCCTGAGGGCGCTGCGCGAATTCGGTGCTGCGCCGTGAGTTGGCGCTCGCCCGCAAGGACCCGGCAGGCGGCAGCAGGTGCGCCTCGACGTCCTGGCCGGTGCGAGGCCGAGCCGTCGCCTCGACGGTGTACTCCCCCGCCCGTCGTAGCTGGAAGATCCGGTCCAGATCGCTGTCGGTGCTCTGCCACTGCAGACGGGATGAGCAGACCGCCTCCCCGGCGCTGAAAACGCAGGGATCGCGGCCGTCGCGGGCGTTCTGGAACGACATGACGGTCGGGTCGGCCCGCTCGTTCTGGCTGTCCGGGGTCGGCAGGACCAGCGGGCGGCGGGCGTAGATATCAGGCAATGAGATCTCGGCCAGCGACACCGCGGCGAGCTCTGCACCCGGCCACACCCGTTTCACCGTCAACCGCAGGTGCCGCGTCTCCCCCGGCGGCACGCCGAGCTCCTGCGCCGTCCCGACCAGATCACTGGGGCCGATCTGCGAATCCTGGGCGCCGGTATCGGTGGTGACCTGTACGGTCGCCAGCCGGGCCGTTCCGGCGTTCGGAACGATGACGATCCGGGCGGGCAGCGTCACCGGCTTCGGGAACGCCACGTCGATCCACTGGCCGACGGCGAAGGCCCGAGACGTCCAGGCCGTCGCCCGATCGCCGTCGACGGCGTACCACGGCCCTACCGAGTCGCCCGCGCTGCTGGACGCCGTCACCGATCTGACACCCTCGTAGCGAGCGGTCACCAGCGGTGCGGCGAACGGCATCCAGTCGTGTACCCGGCGTTCCGTGACGTACTTCTGGTCCGTGGTCATGACCTGCGAATAGACGTCCCGGACCTGGGCGAAGTTCGCCTCCCGCCGCTGCGGGGTGTCGGTCGTGACGAGCGGCGCGTCCTGGAACGGGCCGGCCTCCGGGTCGCTGTCGAGTACTACCGGGCGCGGCCCGAGCTGCCGTGCCTCGGCCAGCGAGAGCAGGCTCTCGGTGCCGCCTGCGACGCGGATCATGTCCGGCGCCCGATACACCTCGGCGAACCGGGTCGGGGTGTCGACCTCCCAGATCTCGATGGCGGCTTGGGGGACGTCGAGGCCGTCGTCCACCACCTCGTAGAGGCGTTCGTCCATCGTGTAGCCACGATGGCCGGACAGGTCGGGGCCGAAACGGGCCACCGGATGCAGCCCCGGCGAGGCCTCCAGCGCCGAGCGGACGACGACGGGAAGCGGCGGTGCGCCGGGCTGGTAGGAACGCCTGAGGTCGGAACGCAGCAGTACTCGGGAGATGCCCGCCCGGGCGAGGTACTCGGCGAGGCCCGCGGAACCGCGCCCGGTCTCCAGCTGCTCCTCGATCGTCGTCAGCATGCGGATGTTGCCGGCCGAGGACAGCGGGACACCCGAGCGCGTGGTCCAGGCGGTTCGGGCGAGAGACTGGAACACCTCGTCGTGCGGATCACCCCACACGCTCGTGGCGAACTCCGAGCCGGGCACGATCAGCGTGCGAGCACCGTCGTCGTTGGCCTGCAGCCAGGCGGCGGCCTGTCGCCAATACGTCGGCACGGCCGTCCAGCCGCCCTGCGCGGGGAGTTGCCCGGCCAGGGCCGGCGCGGCAGTGCCGACAATGGCGCTGGCTGCCGCGAACCGCAACACGGTCTGCGCCGACCAGGGCAGCCCGCGGATCGCCGGGAGCCGGATCGAGGACAGTACATGCGCCAACCCGAGCGCCAGCGGCAATCTCAGGACGACGTCGAACTTGTGCGTGTTCCGCAGCGGCGCACCCGGGCCGTCGAGGAACTCCTGAACCAGATGCGCCCACGGCGCGGTGAGCGGGCCGGTGTGGCCCAAAGTGAGCAGGAACAGCCCGCCGAGGCAGCCGCCGATGACGAAGGACCGGTGCGGGATGTCCCGGCGCAGCACCCCGAGCAGCGCCAGGGTGATGAGCACCCAGCCCAGCAAGATCCCCGGCGGCGAGGACAGGACGGAGAAGCCGGCCAGCCAGATCGGCTGGGGCAGCTTGAACCACGCGACCCACTGCGTCGTCCCGCGGAAGGCGCTGGGCAGCGAGCCCTTCGACGTCGAGACGGCGGCGCTTTCCACCCAGTCCAGGAATGGCGGGCTGTAGCGGCCGAGCAGCAGGAGCGGCCCCAGCCACCAGAAGGTGGCCATGAAGATCGCCACAGTCCACCAGCCGACCAGCTTGCGGCGCATCCGTCCCCGGTGGCGGGTGACCAGCCACCAGAACGGGAGCGGCAGGACCGCGCCGACCGCGACGGCGTTGACGCCGCCGCACAGCGCTATCACCGCCCCCGACCGGGCCGCGGCGGTCGCCTCGCCGCCCGGAGTGACCCGCACCAGCGGGAGCAGCGCCCACGGCGCCAGGGCCATCGGCCAGGCCTCGATGCTCACCGGCCCCACCTCGGTGATCATTCGAGGGCACAGCGCGAACGCCAGCCCGGCGATGATCTGAGTGGAGTGATTCCCGACCCCGAACCGCTGGCAGAGCAGGTACATGCCGTAGAACGCGGTGAGCAGGACCAGCGCCCACCAGGCGCGTTGCACGACCCAGGCCGGGAAGCCGAGCAGGTGGCCGAGGGCGTAGAACGGGCCCATCGGGAGGAAGTAGCCGTAGGCCTGGTTCTGCAGCTGTCCGGAGTCTCCCAGCGGCTCCCACAGGTGCCAGGCGCGCAGCAGGAACCCGACGGGGTCGATGCTCAGGTCGGCCTTCGTGTCCGGGGCGATCTTGCCGGGCGCTTGGACGAAGCTCAGGACGATCAGCGCGACGCTGACCGCGATCAGATGCATCCGGCGCCGTACCCGGTCGGCGAGCAGCCGGTCGATCCCGTCCCCCGGCTGCCGGCCCGCCGGGTTCTGAGCCGCCGGCGTCGTGGCCGCCGTCGACCCTGCCGTTGACTGAGCGCCCGACCGGCCCAGCGTCGTCGTCATCCGCGGCGCCGCAGCACGATCACGACGTTCCAGCTGGCCACTTCCCGCACGCCTGGAACCGTCGCCATCCAGGCGGCCCAGTCCGGGTGGTAGCGCGGCCGGATGTCGAGGACCTGCGCCTCCCGCGCGGAGCGGGCCCACCGCGTCATCCGGGCGGCCGAGCAGGCGAACAGTGTGCGGCCGTAGTCGTTCTTCGGGCGCCGGCCGGTGCGCGCCGCGAACCGGTCGGCGGCCCAGCGGCCGCCGAGGTAATGCCACGGCGCCGTCTCGTGCCCACCCCATGGCGACAGCCACGTCGTCCAGGACAGCCAGACGACGCCGCCGGGCCGGACCACGCGCAGCATCTCCGAGGCCATCAGCTCGGGCCGCGGGACGTGCTCCAGAACGTTGCTGGAGAGACACAGGTCGAGCGTGCCGTCCCGCACCGGAAGGTCCAGCCCCGAGGCGCGCAGGAAGCCCTCCGGCGCGGACCCTCGTGCGCTGAGCTCACCGACGTCCGGATCCACCCCGGCGTACCGCGCCCCCGCGGCGCGGAAGGCGTCCGCGAAATACCCGGGCCCCCCGCCGACGTCCAAGATCCGCGCCCCGCGGAGGTCGGCGTAGCGGCCGACCTCCCGGACGGTGTCCGCCGCGAGGAGGGAGTAGAACCGGGTGGGATCGGTTTGCTCCACCCGGAATGCGCGGAACAACGCAAGGCTGCGTGCCAGGGTCCCGCGGGGCGGGAGAGCTGGTCGCCCGACGGCGATCGCGGACGGGGAAGACGCCGGCGTCACTGGCATGGCGCAAAATGCTACCGATGGGTAGCGCCCGGCGTCGCAAACCCCGTAGCGTCTCCCCCACATGGCAGGCTCATCGCCCCGACCTTACGGCACGTAGCGGAGGAGCCGGAATGCACGGGAGGCCGCTGCGCATCGCGGTACTCAACTGGCGGGACACCACCCATCCGGAAGGTGGCGGTTCCGAGCGGTACATCGAACGCATATCGGCCGATCTCGTCACCGACGGCTGCGAGGTGGAGATCTTCTGCTCGCGGCACGGCGACACCCCCAAATGGACACAGCGTGACGGCATCAGATTCCGACACGACGGCGGCCGATGGAGCGTTTACCCGCGGGCGCTGCTCGCCCTGGTGATCCGGCGCCTCACTCGCCGCGGTCCTGATGTCGTCGTCGATGTGCACAACGGCGTCCCGTTCTGGAGCCGGTTGGTCGCCGGCTGTCCTGTGGTGGTGTTGGTCCACCATGTGCACCGGGAGCAGTGGCACGTCGTGTTCGGCCGGAGGCTGGCGATGGCCGGCTGGTGGCTTGAGTCGTGGCTGTCACCGCGGGTTCACCGCGGGTGCCAGTACATCGCCGTCTCCGAGGTGACCAAGCGGGAGCTGATCGCGCTCGGCGTCGACGAGCGGGCCATCGCTGTGGTGCACAACGGGATGACGCCGGTGCAGGATGAGCAGCCGCCGCGCGATCCCGAGCCGACCCTCGTCGTGCTGGGCCGGCTGGTGCCGCACAAGCGGGTGGAGCATGCGCTGCGTGCCGTGGCGGCCCTCCGTGCAGAGTGGCCCGACCTGCGTCTGCGGATCATTGGCGAGGGCTGGTGGCGCAGGCAGTTGGAGGCTGAGGCTGCCCGGCTCGGCGTCCTCGATCGGGTGGAGTTCACCGGGTTCGTGGACGAGAACACGAAGGACAACCTGCTGGCCCGCTCGTGGCTGATGCTGGCACCGTCAGTCAAGGAGGGTTGGGGTCTGATGGTCGTCGAGGCCGCTGCCCACGGCGTCCCGGCGATCGCCTACCGCAGTGCCGGTGGCCTCGCCGAGTCGATCGAGGACGGGCGGACCGGCCTGCTCGTGAACGACCTGACGGAGTTCATCGCGACGACACGCCGGCTGCTCGCCGACTCCGCGTTACGGGAGGCGTTGGGAGGCGCGGCGCGGTCGCGGGTCGGGGCATTCAGCTGGCGGACCGCTTCGACGTCGATGCACCTCGTGCTGCGCCGAGCCGCCAGCGGACTGCCCGCGACGTCCGCCGTCGACCCGACAGCCGCGCCGGATCAGCGCCAGACCCAGGGCATTCGCGTTAAACGAGGATCCGACGGCTCGCTGGTGGTCGACCTGCGTGAACGGGACGTTCGCGACGCTGTCAAAATGCGCACTCGATCGTGAAGCAGGAGATCAACCGCAGCCCGCACGTCAGGCGGGCTCAACGGTCGCCGTAGTCGACTTCCCCGCCGACCTGCTGCGTCTGGCTTGATTCGGTGTCGGACGACGCCATGTTGACGACCTGGATCGCCGCGCCAATCGCCCCGAGCCCCCCGATGACGGCAGCGATGATGGGCGCGACCACCGACATGGCGACGGCGCCGCGATCGCTGCGTCCTGCCTTCATCTGCGCCCTCCCCGCTCGCCCGCCAGCCCAGCTACTCGCGAGTACGATAGCAGTCCGTCACCGAGCCGCTAGTGCAGACCTGCCGTGAACTCGGCCCAGGACTGTGCGTTACGCGGCCACCCTATAGCGCACCCGACCCCGGCTGCCCACAGCTCACGACCCGTCACTCCAGCTGGAGCAGCGACAAGGGCGCTGACCTGCACAATTCCGTCGAAGAAGGCCGAAATCATCCGGGAATCCGGGGAGTGTCACGGGGTCTACGGCGACGGGCACCCATGAGCGCCGCCCCGGCCGCGAGAACCAGCAGGCCCGCTGCCGCCGCGTGCGCTCCGATCACCAACCCGGCCCGCATCCGGTCCGGTCCGGGTGCGCTGGGCAGCGGGTCGGGGCCGCGCAGCAGGACCAGCCCGTCGGTGTCCAGCACCGGCCGGAAGTCCGCCGGCAGCCGGGGAAGCGTTCCCGGCGTCCCCCGCTCGACCAGCACCCATCCGACGTCGACCGCACGCAGCTCGGCATCGCTGAGCATGCTGTCGGTGAGTGCCGCCTGGACGCGTCGCGCCCCCACCCCCTCCTCCGGCAATCGCACGGTGGACACCGTGAGCGCATCCGACACGATCGTCTGGCGGGGCAGCATCCGTGGTGCCGGATCGAGCACCGCGTCCGGCCCGGTCCATGCGAAGCGACGGAAGGGTTGCCAGGGCAGGACCAGGACCCGTGCCCGGTCCGGAGCCGCGTCCAGCCTGTTGCGGACAGCCACCCATTCCGCCGGGTACCGCCGCGCGGCGAGCCGCCCGGCCAGTCCCCAGCCGAGGTCCGGCATGGTGGCCACGACGAGCAGGCCGGCGAGTACGGCGGCCGCTGCCCGCAGCCCGGTGCGCGTCGCGGCACGATCCCGGCCACGGCGCCTTGCGGCGTCGGCGAGCCAGATCACGCCGTGCCCGGCGAGCACGGCAGTGGCGAGGGCCCACGGTGCGAGCCACCGGTGCCCGTCCCGCAGGAGCCCGGCGCCGGGAACGGCGCCGATCAATGCTTCGAGCGCCGATGCCCCGCCGGGCAGGACCGGCAGGATCGCCACCAGGTATCCCAGCGCCGCCACTACCCCGGCCGCCACGATCTGGACCCGCCGCTCGGCGTCCGGGTGCCGGAGCACCCTCGGGAGGCCCGACAGCGCCAGCCCCAGCAGCAGCACCGTGCTGAGCAGAGCCAGGGAGGTGCCGCGGCTGACCGGCAGCGCCGAGGCGTTCCACATGCCGCCCAGGCCGAGCGCGTCCACCCAGCGTCCCAGCCCGGTCTCCGATCGCAGCGCGAACGCTGTCACGCCCGCGGCGTCCCCGCTCGCCGTCCCGGAGAACCCGGGATGGAGCGCGGCGGACACGGTCCAGGGCAACTGGAGCGCCGATGCGGTCGCCGTCCCCACCCCGACCCGTGACCATCCCCCGGACCGCGGTGATCGGGCGGCGCCGGCCAGCAATCCCGCGACGCCGGCCAGGACGCCCAGGACGCCACCACCGGGCGTGAGGGAGGCGAGGCCGACGGCGAGCGTAAGCCCCGCCCACGCCCATGCGGTCTGGCCGTCACCGCGCCCCAGCCGATACCCGCGGATTCCCGCCCACGGCATGGCGCCGTAGGCGAGCAGGTGAGGCACGTGACCGATGGCGAGCTGCTCCATCACGAAGGGGTTCCAGATCGCCACCAGCGCCGCGACCAGCCGGCCCGCCAGCCCGGTGTCGGTGAGCCGCGCCGCGCCGCACCCGGCGAGGGTCAGCGCCAGCAGCGCCAGAAGTTGGGTCACGTGCGTGTCCGGTAGCACCGTGGCGAGCACGGCGACCGCCGAGTCGAGCGGGATCGCTCGCGGCAGGCGGTCACCCAGACCGAGCGCGTCCTCGCCGAGGAACGGCCGGGGCACTGACACGAGGTCGAACCGCAGTGGATAGCCCGGCCGAAGCATGGGTCCGAGGACGACGGCCGCCACGGCGAGAGAGAGGCCCGCCACGAGCGCGCCGCCCCGGGACGGCCGTGTCGGCTGGGCCGGTGACGTCGTCGTGCGGCCGGACTGTGTGGTCACGTCCGGCGTGGACTGGCGCGTCAGTGAGCGGCCTCGTGCCACGACCGGCCGACGCCGACCGAGACGTCGAGGGGCGCCGACAGGTTGGCCGCCCCCGCCATCGCCGCACACACCGCCTTCTCGACGGCGTCCCGCTCACCCGGAGCCACCTCGAGCACGAGCTCGTCGTGGACCTGCAGCAGCACGCGGGACCGCAGCCCGCCGTCGGCCAGTGCGCCATCGACGTCGAGCATCGCGACCTTGATGATGTCCGCTGCGGAGCCCTGGATCGGCGCGTTGAGGGCCATCCGTTCGGCCATCTCGCGGCGCTGCCGGTTGTCGCTGGTCAGGTCGGGCAGATAACGACGACGGCCGAGAAGCGTCTCGGTATACCCCGTGCGGCGGGCCTCGCCGACGACGCCGCGCAGGTAGTCACGCACCCCGCCGAACCGCGCGAAGTACTCGTCCATCAGACCGCGAGCTTCCTCGGCCGGGATATTGAGCTGGCGGGACAGCCCGAAGGCGCTCAGCCCGTACGCCAGGCCGTACGACATCGCCTTGATCTTTGACCGCATCGCGCCGGTGACCTCCTGCGGCGGTACGGAGAACACCCGCGCCGCCACGAAGCGGTGCAGGTCCTCCCCCGACCGGAACGCCTCGATCAATCCGGCGTCGTTCGACAGGTGCGCCATGATGCGCATCTCGATCTGCGAGTAGTCGGCGGTCATCAGGCACTCGTAGCCAGCGCCGACGATGAAGTTCTCCCGGATCCGCCGGCCCTCCTCGGTGCGGATCGGGATGTTCTGCAGGTTGGGATCGGTGCTGGACAGCCGGCCAGTGGCCGCGATCGTCTGCTGGTACGTGGTGTGGATCCGCCCGTCGTCGGCCACCGACTTCAGCAGCCCCTCCACGGTCTGGCGCAGCCGGGAGGCGTCCCGGTGCCGCAGCAGGTGCAGCAGGAAGGGATGCTCGGTCTTCGCGTACAGCTCGGCCAGCGCGTCGGCATCCGTCGTATAGCCGGTCTTGGTCCGCTTCGTCTTCGGCATGCCCAGCTGCTCGAAGAGCACCACCTGCAGCTGCTTGGGCGAGCCGAGGTTGATCTCGGTGCCGATGACCGCAAACGCCTCCTTGGCCGCCTCGGCCACCGCGCCGGCGAAGTGCGCCTCCAGGTCCTGCAGCGCCCCGGTGTCGACGGCGATGCCGTGATGCTCCATGCGCTGCAGCACGGGCACGAGCGGCAGCTCCACCTCGACGAGGAGCCGGTCCGCGCCGCGCTCCACCAGCTCACGCTGCAGCGCCTGCCACAGCTCGAGGACGGCCCGGGCGCGGACCATCGCGGCGTCTGCCTCGCTCGGAGCGTCGCCGGTGTCGAGCGTCAGCTGCCCGTTGTCCTCGGTCTCGGCGCGCAACTCCCGGCCGAGGTGCCGCAGCGTGAGATCGGCGAGGTCGTAGCTGCGCTGATCCGGCCGGCACAAGTAGGCCGCCAGCTGAGTGTCGCCGGCCAGGCCCGACAGCGGCAGCCCGCGGCTCTCCAGGGCGGACATCGGCCCTTTGGCGTCGTGCAGCACCTTCGGGAACGCCGGGTCCGCCAGCCACACGCGCAGCGCCTCCAGCGCGGTGGGGTCGGCGTCGACCAGGTCGATGTACCCGGCCGCGCCCGTGCCCGATCCCGGGTCGTCCTTCGCGCCGGACGACGTGGCCGGCGCCGCGATGGCGACGCCGCGTGCATCCCCGCCGCCGGCGCGCCAGGATCCGACGACGTGCACGCCGACCTGCCCGGTGGCGTTCTCGGCGAGCCAGGTCGCCACGGCGGCGCCGTCCAGCCGGGTGGTGTCCAGCTCGAAGCCGCCTTCGGCCTCGGGTTCCGGCGCGGACAGCGTGGCGAACAGCCGGTCGCGCAAGACGCGGAACTCCAGGCCGTCGAAGACCTGGTGCACCTCCTCGCGATCCCAGACCCGCATCTGCAGTTCCTCGACGGTGAGCGGCAGGTCCAGGTCGCACACAAGGCCGTTCACCCGCCGGTTCACGATCACCTGGTCGAGGTGCTCGCGCAGGCTCTCCCCCGCCTTGCCGGTGATCCGGTCGGCGTGGGCGACGACGCCGTCCAGCCCGCCGTAGGTGGTGATCCACTTGGCCGCCGTCTTCGGCCCCACGCCGGGGATGCCGGGCAGGTTGTCGCTGCTCTCCCCCACGAGCGCGGCCAGGTCCGGGTAGCTGGCCGGGGGGATGCCGTAGCGCGCCATCACCTCGTCGGGGGTGATCCTGGCCAGGTCCGAGACCCCCTTGCGCGGATACAGCACGGTGACCTTGTCGCTGACGAGCTGGAAGGTGTCCCGGTCACCGCTGGTGATGAGCACGTCAAGCCCCTCGGCGGCGGCCCGGGTGGCCAGCGTGGCGATGATGTCGTCCGCTTCGTAGCCGTCCACCTCGAGCATCGGCACCCGCAACGCGGTGAGGACCTCTTTGATCAGGCCCACCTGGCCGGAGAACTCCGAAGGGGAGCTGCCGCGGTTGGCCTTGTACTCGGCGTACGTCTCGCTGCGGAACGTCTGACGCGACACGTCGAAGGCCACCGCCAGATGCGTCGGCGCCTCGTCGCGCAGCACGTTGATGAGCATCGAGGTGAAGCCGTAGACGGCGTTCGTCACCTGGCCGGTGGTCGTGCTGAAGTTCTCCACGGGAAGGGCGAAGAAGGCCCGGTAGGCCAGCGAATGCCCGTCCACCAGGAGCAGGCGGGAGACCTTTCCGGACTCGCCGAGCGACGTCTGAGTCACAGCGCCAGCCTATGCGGCGGCGGGGACAGTTCCGTTCACGCGCTGAGTACTCGGCGTTCGGTCAGCGGCTTGCCTCTCGGCCGACGTCGACCGGCAGGCCCGCGTCCACCACGTCGTCACCGGCCAGAGCCGGCTCCCGGACCACGTCGAGAGCGTCGAGATCGACCAGCTCGTCCGCCAACCCCTCGTTGAGGTCCTCATCCAGATCAGCGCCGTCCAGATCAGCGCCGGGGTGTCCGTCGATGGCGAGATCGGCGCCGTTGGTCCGGGCCCGCCGCGATCGCGCCCGCAGTGAGCGGCGTCGCCACAGCAGGTCATCCAGCGCTCCCCGTGGCGACTCGCCCGACAGGCGGCGCCGCAGGGTGCCGATGGGCGCGGCGCGCAGCACGATCAGGGGTGAGAAGCCCAGCCGGGCGAAGAACCGGTGGGTGTCGCGGGCCCACGGTGACACGCTCGTCACCACCTGCTCGGCGCCGGTCCGCTCCGCGCGGCCGAGGACCGCGGTGAGCAGAGCGTGGGCGACGCCGTGCCGCCGCATCCCGGGGACGACGAAGATCTGGTCGATCATCATCGTGGGGCAGTCGATGGCCAGCAGCGGCGGCGTCGAGCGCACCAGTGCGTAGCCGGCCGGCGTGCCGTCCCAGCGAGCGAGCAGGATCTCCTGCTTCCGGGTGGCGATGGCCTCCACGATGCGCGGGCGTACGTATCCGGCGGCCATGTGGCGACCCGCCCGAACGAGCTCGCGACGCGCCTGGAACCACAGCGGAAGGAAATCGTCGACGTCGTCGACGGTGGCTGGGCGGACCTCGACTGGCGGGCGGGCCAAGAGTGCCTCCTCGTCGTCGGACGGCTCACCGACCCCCCGCGGTCGGCACCGGATGCATCCGGTGTCGGCTAGGCCGAAGCTTACGCGGAGTGTCCGACTCTGGGGTAGCACGCATGGCGCGTCGCCTGTGAAGTTACCCAGAGTCACGTCTCGTGCACATGCACGTGCAGACGCCGGGTCGCACAGTTCGTCCCGCCGAAGTGACCGGCCTAGGGGATCACTTCGGCGGGAAGAGCCTTCACTCAGCCGCCCAGGTAGGCGCGAATGACCTCGTCGTCCTGCAGCAGGGCCGCGGCGCCGCCCTCGATCTTGAGGGAGCCGGACTCCAGCACGTAGGCATAGTCGGCGATGCGCAGGGCCGCCAGGGCGTTCTGCTCCACCAGCAGCACGGTCGTGCCCTGGTCCCGGATCACCTGGATCGTGTCGAAGATCAGGTCCACCAGGACGGGGGCCAGACCCATCGACGGCTCGTCCAGCAGGAGCAGCTTCGGACTGCCCATCAAGGCCCGGCCGACGGCGAGCATCTGCTGCTCTCCGCCGGACATCGTGCCCGCCTTCTGGCTGATCCGCTCCTTCAACCGGGGGAACAGATCCAGGACGCGCTCGAGGTCGGCGGCGATCTCCGACTTGTTCTCCCGCAGGAATGCTCCCAGCTCCAGATTTTCCAGCACCGACATGCGCGGGAAGATTCGCCGGCCCTCCGGGGAGTGGCACACCCCGGCAGCCACGACCTTGTGTCCGGGCATGGCGTTGAGCGAGGTGCCGTTGAGCTTCACCTCGCCCTGCCGGGGGTGAATCAGACCCGAGATCGTGCGCAGGGTGGTGGACTTGCCCGCGCCGTTGGATCCGATCAGGGTGACGATCTCGCCCTGGCGTACGGACAGCGTCAACCCCTTCACCGCGGCGATGTTGCCGTAGTAGACGTGCAGGTTGGCCACGTCGAGGAGGACCGGCGCGTTCCTCCTTTCGGCCCCGTTGACGGTCATTGGTCGCTCCCGTATCCCTCGGTGCCGGTCTTGCCGAGGTATGCCTCGACAACCCGTTCGTTGTTGCGGATGTCGTCCGGCAGCCCTTCGGCGATCTTCTCGCCACGGTCGAGCACGGTGACTCGCTCGCTGACTCGCATGACGACGCTCATGTCGTGCTCGATCAGCAGCACTGACAGGTCCTTCTCGTCGCGGACCCGGTGGACGAAATCCACGAATCGCGCAGACTCCTGCGGGTTCATGCCCGCGGTCGGCTCGTCGAGCAACAGCACCCTCGGCTTGAGGGCCAGAGCCCGCGCGACCTCCAGGCGGCGCTGGTCGCCATAGGAGAGGTTGCGCGCGTACTCGTTGCCGACCTTGCCGATTCCGACGAAGTCCAACAGTTCGCGGGCGAACTCGCGGCCTTCGCGCTCCTCCCGCCGCTGCGCCGGGGTGTGCAGCACGGTCCGGACCAGCCCGGACTTCATGTGCGAGTGCATGGCCACCATGACGTTCTCTTCTGCCGTCATGAGGTTGAACAGCCGAATGTTCTGGAACGTCCGGGCCAGCCCCAGCGACGCGATCCTGTGCGGGGGCAGCCCGGTGACATCGCGGTCACCGAGCCTGACCCGTCCCGATGTCGGCCGGTACAGGCCGGTGAGCACGTTGAAGAACGTCGTCTTGCCGGCTCCGTTCGGCCCGATGAGGCTGACGATGGAGCGCTCCGGGATGGTGAACGAGACATCGCCCACCGCCACCAGGCCGCCGAAGCGGATGGTGATGGAACTCGCCACCATGCTCATGCCCGGCTCCGGCGCGGCGGCCGGCGCGCCGGGTTGAACCTCCGTGGTGCTCATACCGGCTCACCCTCCAGATCGGCTCCGACCGACTCCAGCTCACCGCGCTCCGGTTCGCGCAGGACCTGCCGGGTCCGGCTTTCCGGTAGCAGGCCTTCCCGTCGGAACAGCATCATCAGGATCAGGATCACCCCGAATATCAGGAAGTTGTACGACGGGAAGTCGATGTCGGTGCCGAGGGCGTTGTTGATCGCGGAGCCGCCCTGGGACAACCCAGTCGAGTTGATCCACTCCAGGACCAGGGCGCCGACGAGCACACCCCAGACGTTGCCCATGCCGCCGAGGACGACCATTGCGAGCAGGATGATGGATTGGGCGAAGGCGAAATCGTCCGCCGTCACGTTGTTGGTGAACGTGGCGTAGGCGACGCCGCCCAGTCCACCGGCGAACGCGCCGACGCCGTACGCCGCCA
>Ga0081539_10004418_pt1 | contig 15563 bp, 18 predicted proteins | sample TabmetS4T2R2_FD_71023 | JGI IMG/M metagenome (GOLD analysis project Ga0081539, IMG submission 71023) | Tabebuia heterophylla rhizosphere microbial communities from the University of Puerto Rico - S4T2R2 | ecosystem: Host-associated > Plants > Roots > Rhizosphere ...
CGATGGATTTGAAGGTCGCCGACAACGCTTGGAACGCCAAGATCGACCCGGGCCAGCTCGAGAATGCCATCCTCAATCTCGCCATCAACGCCCGCGATGCCATGCCTGAAGGGGGAACGGTCTCGATCGAGATCTCGAACGCCACGCTCGACCGTCGCTACGCTGCTCTGCATGCCGACGTGACGCCGGGCCCGTACGTGCTCGTGGAAGTGAACGACACCGGCACCGGGATGCCGCCGGAGGTCGCCGCACAGGCGTTCGATCCATTCTTCACCACCAAGCGCGACGGCAAGGGGACCGGACTCGGCCTGAGCATGGTGTACGGCTTCGTGCGTCAGTCGAACGGGCACATTCGGATCGACAGCGCGATCGGCCAAGGCACCAGCGTCAAGCTCTACCTGCCGCGTACGCTCGACCCTGTGCCCGATGATCCGGCTGAAGCGGGCGTCGCGCCGACCGGCCGGGAACGTATCCTGGTGGTCGAGGATAATGACGAAGTGCGCCAGGCGGTCGTCGACATGCTGACGGGCTGGGGTTATCGCGTCGTAGCGGCCGACAATCCGGACGCCGCAGCAAGCATCCTGGAAAAGGATGCTGCCTTCGACGTGCTGTTCACCGATGTCGTCATGCCAGGCTCGATGTCGGCGATTGAGCTGGCCGCGCTCGCTCAGAAGAAGCGACCCGAGATCGCCATACTCCTGACGTCCGGCTACGCGCGCGATCTCTTTCCCACCGACGACCGCCCGGACTATGCGCTGATTGCCAAGCCCTACCGGGCGGAGGATCTAATGGCCCGCCTACGCAGCGTCTTGGCGTCGCGGCGCACACTGCCGCCATCATCGGAACTCAAATCGGCAGCGCCGCCTTTCGCACAGCCGCCGCCCCATCCGAAGCGGGTCCTGCTTGTCGAGGACGAGGTCGTGCTGCGCATGTCGACCACCGACATGCTCGAACAGCTTGGTTGTTCTGTGGCCGGGGTCGGCAGCGGCGAGCAGGCGCTCGACCTCCTGGCGCGCGAGGTCGGTTCCTTCGACCTCTTGGTCACCGACCTCGGTCTTCCGGGCATCAGCGGCGAAGACCTGGCCGACCAGGTTCGCCGTCTTTATCCGCGGCTTCCCGTCGTGATCGCGAGCGGGTACGGCCGCTCCGGGGTGCACGGGGAGGGGCTTCAGTTCATCTCCAAGCCCTATTCGGCGATCGACCTGCAACAGGCGCTCGAGTACGCCGAGCAGGCTGTGGCGACGACGTGACTTCGCGCAGTCTGTGCAACCAAATGGGTTTTTGAGGCGTTCCGAAGGCAGGATTGCAGCAATGAGGGGTCGCTGCCATGCCAACGATCGGTCTGCCGAATGCGGACAGGCCTGCGCCTGAATCTCCGCGCGGGCCTCTGGATTTCGAGCTTTTGGACCTTTACGCCGCCATCTTCATCGTCGTTCCGATGGCGCTCTTCCTGAAATCACTCTGGTCCTGATCTCGCCTCGAAACAGCCGAGATTGGGTAGCGGGAGCAACCGCATAGCGGCCGTTTCGTTGCGCTCTCGAGCGACGCGCATGTCCGCGCTCGATCAGCAACAGGAGACCGAAATGCGTGCCATTAGCGTCTTCGCTGCCTGCGCAGCCCTGGCCATTGCCGGACCCGTACTCACATTATCCCCGGCGCAGGCCCAGACCAACCAGAACGATTCGCGGACGATCTGGGAGAAGATCAAGGGCAGCTGGAATCAGACGAAGGGTGCCGTCAAGGAGCAGTGGGGCAAGCTCACCGACGATGACCTTCTCGAGATCGAGGGCCGCCGCGACCAGCTCGTCGGCAAGCTGCAGACCCGCTACGGCATTACCCGCGAGCAGGCCGAAGCTCAGGTGAGCACGTGGGAGCGCAAGCGGGTGCGCGAGATGTGAGAGGCCGAGCGAATCATGAAGTGCACATTTCGCCTCCCGCTCGCCCTCTGCGCCGGATTGGGCGTGATGTCAGGTGCAGAGGCCGCGCTGGCACAGACCAGCGTCACGGTCGGGGTCACGGAGAATGCTCCCGTTCAGTATCGTGACGACCGGACGGGCACGTTTTGGGCGCCCGGCGTGGACAACCGACTGAGCCGCGACAACAGGCTCGAGCCGAGCAACCAGCCGTCGATGCCTGCCGATAGGGCGTTCGATCCGCAGTCCCAGGTCGCCGTTGCTGCGCCGCTGGTGGTCCAGCGGCCACAAGCGACGCTCATGGGGACGATGCCGATTACCGCTGGGCCGACTGTCCCGGTCGTGACGCTCGACGGTCCGACCCTCAAAGCGATTCCGGGCGACCGCTGGCTATCGGTTCTCTACATCACCAACAACGGCGCCGCCGCCGTCGACTCCCAGGTCGGCTGCACCTTCACCAACGGTAGCCGCGCCGTCCAAGAGGCGCGGGTGGTCGTGCCAACTGCGGGACCAGGTCAGCGCCTGGGTGTGCCGGTCTATGGACCGCGCACTGACGTCTTCGTCGACCGCGTCTTGTGTCGCGTACTGACGCCGTAAAATTACACTGCGCATCGGGAAGGGCCGTCTCTTCGCTGGGCGAGAGGCGGCCCTTTTGCGTGGGCTGGGATCACCGCTAGGCTGCCGCAGCAACAAGAGGAGTGTGGGCATGCGGCGGAGGCTTGGGAGGCGCGCGCTGATCGACGGCAGCGCGGCATTGACGGCGGCTTCGCTGCTTCGACCGCGCGCGGCGCACGCGGCGAAGGCGCTGACCGTCGTGCTGGAGTCCGAGGTCACCATCCTCGACCCGCACTACATCACAGCGACCATCACCCGCACGTTCGGCCTGCATGTGTTCGACATGCTGTTTGCGATGAATGAAAAGGGCGAGATCAAGCCGCAGATGGTTGCAAGCTACGACAGCAGCCCCGACAAGCTCACTTGGTCCTTCGTGCTGCGCGACGGCCTCAAATGGCATGATGGTACCGCCGTGACAGCGGCAGATTGTGTGGCGTCGCTTAGGCGGTGGTCGGTGCGCGACCCGCTCGGCAAGATGCTGATGGAAGATACCGCGACCCTCGACGCGGTCGATGCGAGGACCTTCAAGATCGTCCTGAAGCAACCCTTTCCCCTGCTGCTCGATGTGCTCGGCAAGCCCAATGCGCCGCTTCCCGTGATGATGCCGGCACGCCTCGCGGCGACGCCAGCCGATCAACGCATCGCCGAGCCGATCGGCTCGGGCCCTTTCCGCTTCGTCAAAGAGCAGTGGCGGCCCGGCAGCGCAATGGTGCTGGAGCGCTTCGCTGATTACGTGCCGCGGGCCGAGCCGCCGGATTTTCTTGCCGGCGGCAAGCAGGTGAGGATCGACCAGCTCACCTTGCGCGTGATGCCCGACCAATCGACGGGGGCCAATGCGCTGATGGCAGGCGAGATCGACTACATGCAATATCTGCCGTTCGACATGCTGCCGCTGCTTGAGAAGGCGCCCGAGGTAAGGTTGATGGGACTGGCGGGCATCCACCAGTTCCAGGGCAACTTCCGTCTGAACCACGCGGCGCCACCGTTCGACAATCCGGCCGTGCGCAAGGTGATGTGGAAGCTCGTGGACCAGGACGCGATCCTGACCGCAATCGGCGTTCCCGAGACCTACCGCAACAAAGCGTGCCCGTCCTACTGGATGTGCGGTACGCCTTTTGCCACCGATGCAGGCTCGACGGCGGCGAAGGTCGACCTCGCGGCGGCCAAGGCGGAGCTCAAGGCCTCGGGTTACAAGGGCGAGCCGGTGGTCGTGCTTGAAGTCGCTGGATCGATCAGCCAAACGGCGTCGCGCGTGCTCGTGCAAAACATGCGCGACGTCGGGTTCACGGTCGAGCAACAACCGCGCGACTGGCCTACGGTGTTGGCGCGCCGGGCCAAGAAGGAAGGCTGGTCGATGTTTCCGGTCTATTCCAATGGCACCGACATGTATTCACCGCTTACCCATTTCTATGTCGCGGCGACCTGCAATGACTTTCCCGGCTGGTCCTGTGATGGTCGGATCCCCGGGCTGATCAAGGCCTTTGCTCGCGCTGCGACCCTCGACGAACGCCGCCGAATCGCCGCCGAGATCCAGACGCTGTCGTATGAGCTCGTGCCCTCGGTAATGTGGGGCCAGTTCACGATACCGGCAGGTTATCGCAATGATTTGAAAGGCCTCATCAGATCATCGTATCCGATGTTCTGGGAGGTCGACAGATGATCGGCCGCGGCAACGCCGATCGCAGGCCACCATTTTTGAGGCCATCGTGAACGTGCGGCACAACGAAGCGCAATCGCGCTACGAACTGGACACCGAACACGGAATCGCCATCGCGGTATACTCCGTGCGCGGCGACCAAGCGGTGTTCACGCATACCGAAGTTCCGCGCGAGGACGTGGGCAGGGGGATTGCCACTCAGCTGGTCCGCGCCGCCCTCGACGATACCCGTCGTCGTGGATTGAAGATCGTGCCGGCCTGTTCGTTCGTCGTTGCCTTTGTCCGCCGTCACCCCGAATACGATGACCGACGCTCCTGAGCAGTGCTCAGCGCGGCATGAAGAAGACCCAGGCGAGCCCCAGCGCGACACAGGCGCCGACGAATGAAACCAGCAGGACGGTTATCACCCTTCCGCTGACCGCGCCGGCACGCGCCTCCCCGGGCGTGAGTTCACGTCGCATGCAAGCCTCCAGCTCGCGTTCATCAACTCTGGAAGGAACGGTCCGTCAGGTGCGCAGGTTGCTGCTGCGCCGGGCTGCATGACCGTGCCATCTGGAACCGTCCGAATGCGTGGTCGTTGACCCTGCATCTCGGAGGAGAGGATATGTTGTATTGGGCGCTGATGTTCCTGGTGATTGCCCTGGTGGCCGCGGTGTTCGGCTTCGGCGGCATCGCCTCGACTGCTGCGGGAATGGCGCAGATCTTGTTCGTTATCGCCCTGGTGCTCTTCGTCATAAGCCTGTTCGCTGGTTTCATGAGGAAGAGGCTCTAGGACGCTGACGCTTCGCCCTCGAAGTGCGACCGCAGCAGCTCTCGTGCAGCGTTGCCCGCGGCGCGGTCCCAGCAGTTGACTATTGCAACACGGAAGCCCCCGGGCGGCATGGCGTGCTGTGCGGGATCGCGCGTTTCGTGGAAAGTGATCTGGAGGCTCGATACGGCCGGCAAGGCGTTGATTCGCTGTTGCAGCTCGGCTCCGGGATGGCGATAGCGCCGTCCATGCGGCATGAAAAGCACGACGCTGTAGCCGGTTCGCCGCTCGCGATCCTCATAGTCCCATCGGTGTTTGGCGTAGAGGCGCGTCAGCGCGTCCACCCAACCGGAACCGTACAGGTCGGGCCATTGGTCGGCAAACCGCAGGTGGCCCTCGATGATGCGCGCCCCGATGGTCTCGAAGTTGGCCATGCCGCTGTAGCCCGCGAGGTGCCGCCGGCACCATCGGCCGCACCATTCCTCCACGGCGGGCGCGCTCTCGGCCTCGACGACCCAATGGTCGAATGTGCCATCGCCGCTCGCGATGCCGCGGGCATGACGCCACCATTGGGGTACGCCATCGAGCAACGCAACGTCGCTGCTCACGTGGTCGCCCTCGAGCAGCGTCGACCAGAAGTGGCCGGGCTGATAGGCGGCCGCGTAGTCTTCTGCCGATCGCAATGCGCGGCTGCCCACGCCCATGCCCTTGAGGTTGTAAATTGGCTTGGAGAACACGGGATACGTGCCCGGCGGCACGCCGTGCGGAGCGGCTTGCAGGCCTTGACTCAGGGCGACGGCCAGCTTGTCGTAGATCCAGCGATGCTGCGGATACCACGTCCAGGCGTCGCAATCCTCCGTCGGAATGAATACGTTCGCCGGGCACGATGCGTTCTCGAAATATTGCATGCGCCAGGGATCGGCCTCGCAAATCGGCATGTGCGCCTCGTCCGTCGGCGGATCAGGGCACCCACAGTGCGTGGGCGACCCCGCTCTTGCAACCGGCTATGTTCGATCCCCAAATGAAAGCGCAGGAGTGGTCCAGCGTGACAACCCGACCAGCAGTGGCGCAGCGGCAGGCAGGCGCAGAACGTTTTCTTGCGATCCGCGCCTACACCGAGCATCTCGCCATGCCCCTGTCCGCCGAGGACCAGACGGTGCAGTCGATGCCCGATGCAAGTCCAACCAAGTGGCATCTGGCGCACACGACATGGTTCTTTGAGACCTTCGTGCTAGCAGTGCATGCATCGAGTTACCGGCCATTCAATCCGGCTTATAAATTCCTATTCAATTCCTATTATGAAGCGGTCGGACCGCGTCATCCTCGGCCGCAGCGCGGGTTGCTGTCGCGGCCGGGGGTTGAGGAGATTCTGGCATATCGCCATCATGTCACGGCGGCGACGGCGGCGTTGATCGAAGATGGCCGTGCCAATGTACAATCCATCGTCGAGCTCGGACTGCATCATGAGCAGCAGCATCAGGAGCTGATCCTGATGGATGCCAAGCACATGCTGGCACAAAATCCGTTGCATCCTGTCTACGATCGTAAGGCGCCAGCACTGCAAGCACAGCCGCCTTTGCAGGCGTGGCGCGAGCATGAGGGCGGGCTGGTCGAGATTGGGCACGATGGGCAAGGCTTCGCATTCGACAACGAAGGGCCGCGCCATCGAGTGTGGTTGGACCCGTTTGCCATCGCGGTTTGTCCGGTGACTTGCGGCGAGTACTTGGCCTTCATCGACGATGGCGGTTACGAGAGGCCGCAATTCTGGCTGTCGGCAGGTTGGGATTGCGTGCGTCAGCAAGGGTGGAAGGCGCCGCTCTACTGGCAGAAGCAGGGATCGGACTGGCACATTTTCACACTGTCTGGACTGAAGCGCATCGATCCGCTCGAGCCCGTGTGTCATGTCAGCGCCTATGAAGCTGCGGCCTTCGCCAAGTGGTCGGGCAAGCGGCTGCCACGCGAGCAGGAATGGGAGGCGGCCGCGCTTTTGCTTGGCGGCGTGAATCAAGTCTGGGAATGGACCGCCAGTCCCTATGTCGCTTATCCCGGCTATCGCGAGCCCGATGGCGCCATCGGCGAATACAATGGAAAATTCATGGCCAATCAAACGGTGCTGCGAGGCGGTTGCATTGCCACGCCGGCGGGCCATATCCGCACGACATATCGCAACTTCTTTCCACCCGACGCGCGGTGGATGTTCGGCGGCTTGCGCCTGGCGGAGGATCTGAGATGAACAGCTCGGCGCTTGTCCTGGAGCGGGTCGATGCCGGCGATCGTGCCGAATTCGAACGTGCCGTGTTGGCCGGACTGGCTCGCGTTCCGCGTGCAATTCCCGCGAAATTTCTCTATGACTCGGCCGGCTCCGCGCTGTTCGACGCCATCTGCGAACTGCCCGAATACTACCTGACGCGCACCGAGATTGGCATTCTGCGCGACTACGCCGATGAAATCGCGGCATTGGCAGGGCCGGGTTGTTCACTGGTCGAATTCGGCAGCGGCTCCAGCGTGAAGTCGCGTTTGCTCATCGAAGCGTTGCACGACCTCGTGGCATATGTACCGATCGACATCTCGCGCGATCACCTCGACGCGACGGTGCTGAGATTGCGGCACGACTATCCGGGGCTCAAGGTCGAACCTGTGTGTGCCGACTACATGTCGCTTAAAGCGCTGCCGGCCAACCTCGGAGTGGAATCGCCACGCCTCGGCTTTTTCCCCGGCTCGACAATCGGCAATCTGGAGCCAGAAGAAGCGACCGCCTTCCTGCGCCGCGCGCGTGGCTTGCTGGGGCGTGACGGCTCCTTGATCCTCGGGGCCGACCTGAAAAAGGATCCGCAACGTCTGCACGACGCCTACAATGATTCAGCCGGCGTGACGGCAGCCTTCACGCTGAACTTGCTGACCCGCATGAATCGCGAGCTCGATGCCAATTTCGATCTTGCGAGCTTCGAGCACGAAGCCTTCTACGATGCTGCCGAGGGCCGCATCGAGATCTACTTCAAGAGCCTGAAGCCACAGACTGTCCGCGTTGCAGGTCGTAGCTTCTCCTTCGCGGCCGATGAGCGCGTGCACACGGAATATTCATACAAATATCACGATGCCGACATTGCCGCGCTGGCCCGCAGCGCCGGCTTTGAAATTGCTCGGATCTGGACAGATCCGGCACGCCTGTTTGCCGTTGCCTTCCTGACGGGCACTCCCTGAATCAGGCAGCCCGCCCCCGAGGATCTCGGGAGCGGGCTTGAAGGCCGGGTGGGGAGAGTGGCATCGCTGAGCGGGGGCAGGGCGATACCGATACCCGACCATGGCCTAGCAACGGCCCATCCGCGGGAAAAGTTGCGACCCTGTCCGAAAAATATTGAACCGACGCTAACGCACTGATTCAGCCTCAATAATTGCGTCGAGCGTGGTTTTCAGCCGGGCATGCAATGCGTCGTTCCGGAGTCTGGGCAACATGTCGCAGATCATCTGCGCGCGCGGCGCGCCTGTCTGCTCCGCCTCAGCCAAGGCAGCCAAGAAGGCCGTGATTTCCGCCTCGGAGGCAAAGCCCATGTAGGTGTCGTCGGCTTCGTGGGCGAGACACGCGGGCGACGCCTGTTCTTTGGACGGCGAACTCATAGCGGATGCCACCAGCGGCCAGCCAGCACCACGCCGGCCGAAACTAGCCGCTGGTCACCGACCAGGCGCTCGCCGATCGAATCGGCGTACTCGAAGCGGCCGGCGGAGATCTCGAGCACGGCCGCCTCGCCGGGCGCACCGACTCTCAGCGTGCCGAGATCGGGCCGCTTGATGGCCGCAGCCGGAGTCTGAGTGGCCAACTTGACCACGGTCGACAGATCGACGCCCAGGCAGAGAAACTTCGACATGGTCGTGAGCAAATCGAAAGCAGGACCTTCAATGGATATGGTGTGGACATCGGACGAAATCACGTCGGGCAGGAAGCCGGCCGCGAGCATGCCGCGCGTGGTGGCAAAGCCGAACGATCCTGCACCATGACCGATGTCGAAGATCACTCCGCGAGCGCGGGCGGCGAGGATCTCGTCGCGAACCTTTCCGTCCGCCCGCACCGGCGCGTTGGGGAAAGGCCGGAAGCAATGGGTGAGGATGTCGCCCGGCCGCAGCCTCTCCACGACCTCGCGCCGCGACGGCGGTGGAGCGTCCAGATGGGCCATTACCGGCAGCCCCGTTTCCTCGGCGACCTCGAGGGCGATGTCGAGCGGCTTCACGCCGGAGTCGCCGCTTGCCGAGCGCCCGACGCGCACCTTGATGCCGAGGACGAGATCACTGTGCTCGCGCACAACGCGCATCGCCTCGCGCGCATCGATCAGGCGCATGTCCACGTTCTCGCCCAGCATCACGGACTTGGAGAAGGCGAAGATCCCAGGGAAGGCGATGTTGAGATAGGGCAGGATCCTCACCGGCGAACGTTCGATGACGTGACGGCGGAAACCGTGAAAGTTGCCGGGGCCGGCACTGCCGGCATCGATGAAGGTGGTGACGCCACCCGTGCGCGCGAGCAGCTCGGCCTCGACGCCGAGCGAGGTGCCGCCCCAATAGACATGGGTGTGCAGGTCGATCAGGCCCGGTACGACGACCTTGTCGGCGACGCGACGTTCGTCCTTTCCGGAGAGCCCGTCGCCAATCGCGGCGACCTTGCCGCCGGCAAAGGCGATGTCGGCAACCTTGTCGATGCCCTGCGCCGGATCGATGATCCGGCCGCCTTTCAAGACCAGCTCGTTCATCCGGGCTTTATCGCATTCGAGTCATGAGTTTCGCCAGCGCTCCGCCATCGGGCAGCGAAACCCGCTCGAGGCCCAGCCATTCGGCCATCAGCTTCAGCTCCTGGTGCAGAGGTCCGGCGACCTCACCTGCGCCGTGTCCTGGCTCGAGGTGCGCGGCGTGCACCAGCAAGCGCGATGTGGTGCGGTCGGCTTTCAGATCGAGCCGCGCGACCAGCCGGTCGCCCAACAGGAACGGCAGCACGTAGTAGCCGTGCTTGCGCTTGGCGAGCGGCGTGTAGATCTCGATCCGATAGAAGAAGTCGAAGAGGCGCTGCGTGCGATCGCGCTCCCAGATGAGTGGGTCGAACGGCGCGAGCAGAGCGCGCGCTTCAACGCGACGTGGCCAACGCGCGGCCGGATCGAGAAAGGCGGACTTGTCCCACCCTTCGACTTCGACTGCCAGCAGCTCGCCGGCATCGACCAGCTCGGCAAGACGAGCCTTGGTGTCGGCAACGCCCAGCCGAAAGTAATCGCGCAGGTCGGTTTCGGTGGCGATGCCGAGGGCGCGCGCCGACAGACGCAGCAACGTGCGCTGGGCTTCGTCGGCGGCAGGCGTCGGCAGGCTCTGGATGCCGGGCGGCAGCACGCGCTCGCTGAGATCGTAGACCCGCTCGAAGCTGCCGCGCCGGGTCGCCGTCGTCACGATCCCGGCGGAGAACAGCCATTCCAGCGCGAGCTTTCCGTCGTTCCAGCCCCACCAGGGGCCACGCCGCATGCCTCCGTTGCTGAGATCGGATGCGGCCAGCGGGCCGCGGTCGACGAGCTCGCGACGCACGTCCTCGATGAAGGCCGCCTTCTCGCGGCGGAAGACGTGAAGCTTGCCTTTGCCGTCGCCGGTATTCTCGGCGGCACGCTGCATTCGCCAGCGGAACAGCGGATGGGCATCGACGGGCAACAGCGATGCCTCGTGTGCCCAGAATTCGAACAGCCGGCGATGGCTGCGCCGACCCCAGGCAAGCCGGTCGAGATCCAGGCTGTCGTAGTTCCCCAGACGCGAGAAGAGTGGCAGATAATGGGCGCGGGCAAGCACGTTGACCGAGTCGATTTGCAGCAATCCCAGACGGTCGATGGCGCGCCTGACATGGCCCGCGGTGATGCGCCCTTGAGGGCGCTGGTCGGCAAAGCCTTGGGCTGCGAGCGCGATCCGTCGGGCGGTCGCCGCCGAGAGTCGTTCCTTCCTCAATCCCAAGGCCTCGCGCGGGTGCGTGGCCTATCGCTACAGCAATCGCCGGCGGCCGGAAAGGGCAGCGGTCAAGGCCCCCGTTTCCAATGCGTGCCGCCGCGCGGGGCGCGGTGTGAGGGATCGCGCGCCTTGGGTGCCGGGCCCGCCTGAGGAACAACGTCTACTTCGGCAAGCGGTCGCGCCGCCGGCCCGTTCAGCACCTGGCCGTCGATGCCGAACTGCGAGCCGTGACAGGGACAATCCCAGCAGCGTTCGAAGGCATTCCAGTGGACGGCACAACCGGCGTGCGTACAGACGGCCGAGCGAAGGTGAAGCTGCCCAGTCTCGTCTCTGTACGCCGCGACTTGCTGGCCGCCGAGCCTGATACGCGCGCCGTGCGAGGGTTCGATGTCGTCGAGGGAATCGACATCGCCGCGGCCCAGCAACTCGGCCCAATGGCGTACCGCGTCAAGGTTCTCCTTGAGGTACGCGGTGAGGCCGCGATGCATCTGGCGCGATGGGGCGTAGAGCTGGGCCCACGGAGTCGCGCCGGACATCATGAGATCGCCCACCAGCATGGCGGCGGCCACGCCGGTCGTGAGGCCCTCGCCACTGTCGCCGGACACCAGGTAGACGTGGTCGTAGCGCGGACTGCGGCCGGCAAAGCCGACGTAGTCCGCAGGCTCGAGGATCTGTCCCGACCAGGCATGCGCAACGGCGCCCATCTGCGGCCAGTGGCGGCGTGCCCAGGCCTCGAGGCGGGCAACGGGGGCCGCACCGTCCCGGATGATCCCCGACTTGTGGTCTTCACCGCCGACGATAAGCATGTCCTCGGTGCGGCCGGGCTGGAGACGCACGTAGTGATATGCGGGCTCGGCAGTATCCCACAACAGCACGTCGTCAACCGTGCCCTTGGGAATCGGCGCGGCGATGACGTAGGTGCGATAGGGTGCCTGCTTGGTATGGATCGGGATGCGAAGGTGGAATGGCGAGTTCGTGGCGACGATCACTTGCCGGGCACGGATCTCCCGGCCTGCATCGGTCGAGGCGACGATCTGGTCGTCCCGTTCCTCGAGCGCCTCGATCGCCGTCGAGGCATAGAGTTTGGCGCCCAGTCGCTGCAGCGCCGCGACCAGGCCATTCAGATACTTGACGGGATGGAAACGGGCCTGGCGCGGAAAACGAATGGCCGGCCGATCGCTGCCGACAATTCGTCCGGCGTCGGCCCATTCGGCATCGGAAAAGCCGGCCGCACGCGCCGCCTCGAGTTCCTTGTGCAGGTACTCGACGTCGCTCTCGGAGGCCGCGAACAGCAGCGCATCGACGCGCTTGAAGTCGCAGTCGATGCCTTCGTCCCGGCACACCGCCTCGATGCGGTCCACGGCCGAGCATTGGCTGCGGTACCAGGCGCGTGCCGCGTCGACACCGTGGCTCTGAATCAGCTCGTGGAAAAAATCATCGATTTCGAAGGCAAGGTGGCCGCTGGTGCGGGCGCTCATCCCGCGCCCGAGGCGGCCGCGATCGACGACGATGACGCCGCGTCGCAGGCGGGCAAGCTCATAGGCCGCCGACAAGCCTGCGATTCCAGCGCCGATCACGAGGACATCGGCATTCTGGTCCGAGGCAAGCGCGGGGAAGTCGAGTGGAGGGACCTCCATCCAGAGGGACCGGCTACGCTCCTGTTCAGAATTCATTGCAGTGCCCTTTACCGTGAGCACTGAACGTCGCCCTTTGGAGGGCGTTGCGCGCGCCGTCGGGACGAGCCGTGCCGGGATTCAACCCGGCAAGGCTTGCTCACCTATTGCGCCCGTCTGGTCGACTTCGATGGAAGCTGCAGCATCGCGAATAAGGGCCGACACCTGGTGCTCCGCCTCGAGATCGCCGAGTCTGCAGAACCAGAATTCGATCTCGGTCCCGGCTTCGCCATCGATCATATAGATGCGTTGAAGTGCGGGATCGACTTCGTCGCGTTCCGCCCTCGTGACGATCTCCCGGCAGAGGGTATCGCGCCACGCGACGGGAATGTGCCAAAGGGGCTTTCGGATGATGGTCATTGCGAGGTCCCGGAGGGATTGCGCGTCGGGCTCGATGCCCCGCTTTGCCTTGCAAGAACCTCGCCACTTTTTTGATCCGTCGCCTAGTCGACCAGAAGGTGACCCGGATCTGTTGCAGGCGCAGTGTCAGGCAGTCGATCGCGCCGGACAGCACTCAAGCGGCTTCAAGCGTCGCCAACCGCTTCTGCAGCTGTTCGATCTGCGTCCTGATAAGCTGCAGTTCCTCCATGGTCCCAGCGGCCGCCTTCTCGGTGGCCGTCACAAGGACATCCAGCATCTCGAGCGCTTCGTTGCCGCGAAAAGGCGAACTCCCCGCCTTCCATGCCTGGACCTGCTTGCGCGCGTCGCCTGCCGTGCGACGCAGCTCAATTAACGAATACATCAGTGACCCCGCCCCCAAGCCATTGACGTTGCCACCCTAACCTTACCCTTGCCTGACTAATGCTTGCCGGGTTCGCGCATCTGCCATGCGAATTCGCTGCCCGGGCGTAACGACCGGGCATGAAGACCGGACCGGCGAACCGGGCGATCCACAAGCGGCGATGGCAACAGCCGGCTCGTTCGGCAAGCGCGCTCGCCCTGCGGCCTTTCCTCGGCTACCATGCAGCCAAGGAAGACTTTTACATGGCCGGGGAACCCACGCCTAAGGGAGGCTGGCACAGCGGTCGTTTTGCGCACACGTTCGCCGCCATCGATCTTGGCACCAACAATTGCCGCCTCCTGGTGGCGCGCGCTTCGATCGACGGCTACGACGTCCTCGACGCCTATTCCCGGCCGGTGCGGCTGGGGGAGGGCGTAGCGCTGAACGGCACCTTGTGCGGCGATGCCATCGAGCGCACGGTGCATGCGCTCGCCGTCTGCGCGGCGAAGATCGAGCGCAACCGCGTGACGCGCGCTCGCCACATTGCAACCGAAGCCTGCCGCCGGGCGTGCAATGGCGAAGACTTCCTGGCGCTGGTGCGCGAGAGAACAGGACTGAGTTTCGAGGTGATTCAGCCCGTCGAAGAGGCGCGGCTCGCCTTGGCCAGCTGCGAAAACCTGCTCGATCCCGAGATTCCCTACGGGCTCCTGGTCGACATCGGCGGCGGCTCGACCGAGGTCAGCTGGATCCGGGTCTTTGCGCGCCCCAACCGCGTGGGCGGCATCGGCACCGAGCTCATAGACATGACGTCGGTGCCATGGGGCGTGGTCACCCTCACCGAGTGCTGCGTCAAGGGCGGCGCGCGCGAGCGGCCGGTGAGCCGCGCTTGTTACGACGACATGGTAGAGCGAATCCGCGGAAGCCTGCGCCCGTTCTGCGCCCGCAATGATATCGGCGCCGCGATCGGCCGTGGCGAGGTGCAGATGGTCGGCGTGTCCGGCACCGTCACCACGGTGAGCGCGCACAACCTCGGCCTCAGGCGCTACAGCCGCACCGCCGTCGACGGCTCGTGCATCAGTCGCGAGCGCATTCTCGGCATCTGCCAGCAGCTTGCCACCTTGTCGGCAGCCGAGCTCGCCGAGTTGCCGTGCATCGGTTCGGACCGCGCCGAACTCGCGCTGGCTGGCGGTGCCATTCTCGAGGCGGTGTGCCGGCAATGGCCAACGCCTTTGGTCCGCGTCGCCGATCGCGGGCTGCGCGAGGGCGTACTGATGGACCTGATGCGTCAGGCCGATCGCGAAGCCGACCCGTTCTTCTGCCGCCTTGACGACTGCGACTGAGGCGCCATGACCCGCGGCAAAGGAAGCCTTCCCACCGGACGGCGTGCGACGGTGCGCGTGAAGACGGCGCGGGGCCGCACAGTGTCTTCGCAACGCTGGTTGCAACGGCAGCTCAATGACCCCTACGTCGCGGAGGCCAAGAAGCGCGGCCTGCGCTCGCGCGCCGCGTTCAAGCTGATGCAACTCGACGATCAGTTCCGTTTTCTGCGCCCCGGCGCGCGCGTGGTCGATCTCGGTGCCGCGCCTGGCGGCTGGACGCAGGTCGCCGTCGAGCGCGTCAAGCCAGGGCGCACCGGAGGCAAGGTGATCGGCATCGACATCACCCCGGTCGAGGCGATCCCTGGCGCCACGCTGCTGGCCAAGGACTTCTACGACGACGATGCGCCCGAGGTGCTGAAGCAGCATCTGGCGGGACCGGCGGACGTCGTGCTGAGCGACATGGCCGCCTCGGCAACCGGCGACACCCAGGTCGATCACTTGCGTATCATGGCCCTGGCGGAAACCGCCCACGACTTCGCGCGCCAGGTGCTGAAGGAGGGTGGCACGTTCGTCGCCAAGGTGCTGCGCGGCGGCACCGAGCGCTCGCTGCTGGACCAGCTCAAGCACGATTTCGCCAAGGTGCGGCACGTGAAGCCCGAAGCCAGCCGCGCCGATTCGGCGGAGATGTATGTCGTGGCGATGGGGTTCCGGGGATAGAGTCTTGCCGACCGCAGGCGTCCCACAGGCTCTTGATTTCGTGCAGCGCGCCAGCGGCGCATGGCCCTGAAGAGGGCTTGCCTTGCGCCACCCATAGTGTACAAGGCGCCGCCAACCCGCTACTGCCGGATGGAGGTTGGCATGGAGTTTCAGGAAGCGCTGACGTTCGACGACGTCCTCCTGAAGCCGGCCGCCTCGGCCGTCCTGCCGCACCAGACCAACATCCACACCAGGCTCAC
>Ga0081539_10004419_pt1 | contig 15563 bp, 28 predicted proteins | sample TabmetS4T2R2_FD_71023 | JGI IMG/M metagenome (GOLD analysis project Ga0081539, IMG submission 71023) | Tabebuia heterophylla rhizosphere microbial communities from the University of Puerto Rico - S4T2R2 | ecosystem: Host-associated > Plants > Roots > Rhizosphere ...
ACAACGTGTCGATCGACGTGGAGCTGATCGTGCCGATCGCGATGGAAGAGAAGCTGCGCTTCGCCATCCGCGAGGGCGGCCGAACCGTCGGCTCCGGCATCGTCGCCAACATCGTCAAGTAAGAAAGAACCAAGCGCTTCGGCTGGAGCGCGAAAGCCGCGCTCCGGCGGAACAAGGAAAAGACTAGATGAACGGACAGAATATCCGCATCCGCCTCAAAGCGTTCGACCACCGTGTGCTCGACGCCTCGACGCGCGAAATCGTGTCGACGGCCAAGCGCACCGGCGCGAACGTCCGCGGTCCCATTCCGCTGCCGACGCGGATCGAGAAGTTTACCGTGAACCGCTCGCCGCACATCGACAAGAAGAGCCGCGAGCAGTTCGAGATGCGTACGCACAAGCGGCTTCTCGACATTGTCGACCCCACCCCGCAAACGGTCGATGCGCTGATGAAGCTCGACCTGGCGGCAGGCGTGGACGTCGAAATCAAGCTCTAGCGGGCACGAGGCGTGGAGGGGCTTCAGCCCCGACCGGGACACGGAAAGACACATGAGCCGGCCGGGCGGCAGCCCCAGGGCTCCTCTGAAGGAACAAGAGGCGTGGAGGGGCTTCAGCCCCGACAGGGAACTCTGAAGGAAGACGAACCGATGCGTTCAGGAGTGATTGCACAGAAGGTCGGGATGACCCGCGTCTACAATGACGCCGGGGAGCATGTTCCCGTCACCGTGCTCAGGATGGAGAACTGCCAGGTGGTGGCGCAGCGCACCGAGGAGAAGAACGGCTATACCGCCGTGCAGCTCGGTGTCGGTCTCTCGAAGGTGAAGAACACCTCGAAGGCAATGCGCGGCCACTTCGCCAAGGCTTCCGTCGAGCCGAAGGCGAAGCTCGCCGAGTTCCGGGTCAGCCCGGAGAACCTGATCGAGGTGGGTGCGGAGATCACCGCCGACCATTTCGTCGCCGGCCAGAAGGTCGACGTGACGGGCACCTCGACCGGCAAGGGTTTCCAGGGCGTCATCAAGCGGCACCATTTCGGCGGCGGCCGCGCCACCCACGGTAACTCCGTGTCGCACCGCACGCACGGCTCGACCGGCCAGCGGCAGGACCCCGGCAAGGTGTTCAAGGGCAAGAAGATGGCCGGGCATCTGGGCACGGTGCGCGTCACCACGCAGAACGTCGAAGTCGTCTCGACCGACATCGACCGCGGGCTGATCCTGATCCGCGGCGCGGTGCCGGGCACCAAGGGCTCGTGGATCCTGGTGCGCGACGCCGCCAAGGCGGCGCTGCCGGAGAATGCGCCGAAGCCGGCCGCCGTCCGCGCCGCCAAGAGCGAGGCCGCTGCCGAGAAGGGGGCTGAATAATGGACATCAAGATTACGACGCTGGCCGGCGACGCAGCCGGCGAAGTGAAGCTCCCTGAAGCGATCTTCGGTCTCGACCCGCGCGAGGATATCCTGCAGCGCGTGGTGCGCTGGCAGCTCGCCAAGAAGCAGCAGGGCACACATCAGGCGAAGGGCCGCGCCGACATCGCGCGCACCGGCGCCAAGATGTACAAGCAGAAGGGCACGGGCCGCGCCCGTCACCATTCGGCGCGCGCTCCGCAGTTCCGCGGCGGCGGCAAGGCGCATGGTCCGGTGGCGCGCAGCCACGAGCACGAGCTGCCGAAGAAGGTTCGCGCGCTCGGCCTGAAGCATGCGCTGTCGGCCAAGGCCAAGGCATCGTCGATCATCGTGGTCGACGAGCTGAAGCTCGCCGAGGCCAAAACCAAGGTGCTGGCGCAGAACCTCTCCAAGCTCGGGCTGACCAACGCGCTGGTGATCGCCGGCGCCGAGGTGGACAAGAACTTCAAGCTCGCGGTCGCCAACATCCCGAACATCGACGTGCTGCCAGTGCAGGGCATCAACGTCTACGACATCCTGCGCCGCGGCACGCTGGTCCTTTCCAAGGCGGCGATCGAGGCCCTCGAGGAGCGCTTCAAATGACTGATCTCAGACATTACGACGTGATCGTCACCCCGGCCATCACCGAGAAATCGACCGCCGCTTCCGAACAGAACCAGGTCGTCTTCAACGTCGCCAGGAAGGCGTCGAAGCCGGAGATCAAGGCTGCCGTCGAGGCGCTGTTCGGCGTCAAGGTGACGGCCGTGAATACGCTCGTGCGCAAGGGCAAGGTGAAGCGGTTCCGCGGCACCGTCGGCCAGCAGAGCGACGTGAAGAAAGCGATTGTCACGCTGGCCGACGGCCATTCGATCGACGTCGCGACGGGCCTCTAAGGCGCGAGGGCTAGAACAATGGCATTGAAGAAATACAAGCCCGTAACGCCGAGCACCCGCCAGCTGGTGCTGGTCGACCGTTCGGGCCTCTACAAGGGCAAGCCCGTCAAGGGCCTTACCGAAGGCCTGACCTCGGCCGGCGGACGCAACAATTACGGCCGCGTGACGGCGCGCTTCCAGGGGGGCGGGCACAAGCGCTCCTACCGCATCATCGACTTCAAGCGCCGCAAGCTCGGCGTAACGGGCACGATCGAGCGGCTGGAATACGATCCGAACCGCACCGCTTTCATCGCGCTGGTGAAGTATGAGGACGGGGAGCTGTCCTACATTCTCGCCCCGCAGCGGCTTGCCGCGGGCGACCAGGTCGTGGCCGCCGAAAGCGCCGACGTGAAGCCCGGCAATGCGATGCCGCTTTCGGCCATGCCTGTCGGCACGATCATCCACAATGTCGAGCTGAAGCCCGGCAAGGGCGGCCAGGTCGCGCGTTCGGCCGGCTCCTACGCACAGCTCGTCGGCCGCGACCAGGGCTGGGCGATCCTGCGCCTCAACTCGGGCGAGCAGCGCATCGTGCACGGCTCGTGCTTTGCAACCGTGGGCGCCGTGTCGAACCCTGACCACGGCAACATCAACCTCGGCAAGGCCGGCCGCAAGCGCTGGCTGGGCAAGCGTCCGCACAACCGCGGCGTCGCCATGAACCCGGTCGACCACCCGCATGGCGGCGGCGAAGGCCGCACCTCGGGCGGCCGTCATCCGGTCACGCCGTGGGGCAAGCCGACCAAGGGCAAGAAGACGCGGTCCAACAAGGCGACCGACAAGTTCATCATGCGCTCGCGTCACGCGCGCAAGAGCTAAAAAAGGAAGTCAGACGTGACCCGTTCAGTTTGGAAAGGCCCGTTCGTCGACGGCTTTCTGCTCAAGAAGGCAGACAAGGTCCGTGAGGGCGGCCGCAACGAGGTGATCAAGATGTGGAGCCGCCGCTCCACCATCCTGCCGCAGTTCGTCGGCCTCACCTTCGGCGTCTACAACGGCCAGAAGCATGTCCCGGTCTCCGTGTCCGAGGAGATGGTCGGCCACAAGTTCGGCGAGTTCGCTCCGACCCGTACCTATTACGGCCACGGCGCGGACAAGAAGGCGAAGAGGAAGTAACATGAGCAAGCCCAAAGCCCCGCGCCGGCTTGCCGACAACGAGGCACGCGCCGTGCTGCGCACGATCCGCATCAGCCCGCAGAAGCTGAACCTCGTCGCCGCGCTGATCCGCGGCAAGAAGGTCGCGACCGCGCTGAACGATCTGGAGTTCTCGCAGAAGCGCATCGCCGGCACCGTCAGGAAGACGCTGGAATCGGCGATCGCCAATGCCGAGAACAACCACGACCTCGACGTCGACGCTCTCGTCGTGGCCGAAGCCTATGTCGGCAAATCGATCACCATGAAGCGGTTCCACAGCCGCGGCCGCGGTCGCGCCAGCCGTATCGAGAAGCCGTTTTCGCATCTGACGATCGTCGTGCGCGAGGTCGAGGAAAAAGGGGAGGCCGCCTGATGGGCCAGAAAGTCAATCCGATCGGCCTGCGCCTCGGCATCAACCGGACCTGGGATTCGCGCTGGTATGCCAACACCGGCGAATACGGCAACCTGCTGCACGAGGACATCAAGATCCGCGAATACCTGAAGAAGGAGCTGAAGCAGGCTGCAGTCTCCAAGATCGTGATCGAGCGTCCCCACAAGAAGTGCCGGGTCACCATTCACGCCGCACGGCCGGGCCTCATCATCGGCAAGAAGGGCGCCGACATCGAGAAGCTTCGCAAGAAGCTCACCGAGATGACGAAGTCCGAGACGCACCTGAACATCGTCGAGGTGCGCAAGCCCGAGATCGACGCGACGCTGATCGCGCAGTCGATCGCCCAGCAGCTCGAGCGGCGCATCGCGTTCCGCCGCGCCATGAAGCGCGCGGTGCAATCGGCCATGCGGCTCGGCGCGGAAGGCATCCGCATCAACTGCTCGGGCCGGCTCGGCGGCGCCGAAATCGCGCGCATGGAGTGGTATCGCGAGGGCCGCGTGCCGCTGCATACGCTGCGCGCCGATGTCGACTACGGCACGGCCGAGGCGCAGACCGCGTTCGGCACCTGCGGCGTCAAGGTGTGGGTGTTCAAGGGCGAGATCCTCGAACACGACCCGATGGCTTCCGAGCGGCGCGCCACCGAGGGCGACCAGCACGGCGCCAGCACACGCCGCCGCGAAAACGCGTGACGGTCAGAATTCTGGAGTAACGAGAGATGCTGCAGCCAAAGCGCACGAAGTTCCGCAAGCAGTTCAAGGGCCGCATCCATGGCACAGCCAAGGGCGGCACCAACCTGGATTTCGGCGGCTTCGGACTGAAAGCGATGGAACCGAACCGCGTCACCGCGCGTGAGATCGAGGCGGCGCGCCGCGCGATCACCCGCGAGATGAAGCGCCAGGGCCGTGTCTGGATCCGCGTGTTCCCCGACGTGCCGGTGACCGGGAAGCCGGCCGAAGTGCGCATGGGCAAGGGCAAGGGCGGCGTAGAATATTGGGCGGCCCGGGTGAAGCCCGGCCGCATCATGTTCGAGATCGACGGCGTGTCGGAAGAGACGGCGCGCGAGGCGCTGCGACTCGGCGCGGCCAAGCTGTCCGTCAAGACGCGTTTCGTCCAGCGCATCGCGGAATAGGAAGGGTTGGGCAAATGAAGGCGTCAGACGTTCGGGCCAAGACCCAGGACCAGCTTAGCGACGAGCTCGCGGCCCTCAAGAAGGAGCAGTTCAACCTGCGCTTCCAGAAGGCGACCGGCCAGCTCGAGAAGACCGCGCGCGTCAAGCAGGTCCGCAAGGACATCGCGCGCATCAAGACCATCGCGGCCGAGAAAGCCGCAGCCAAGAAGGCTTAAGGACAAAATCATGCCAAAGCGCATCCTGCAGGGCATCGTCGTCAGCGACAAGAACGACAAGACGGTCGTCGTCAAGGTCGAGCGCCGCTTCACGCATCCCGTCATGCAGAAGACGGTCCGCCAGACCAAGAAGTACAAGGCGCACGACGAGAACAACACGTTCAAGGTCGGCGACACGGTGTTCATCGAGGAATCGAAGCCGATCTCGAAGGACAAGCGCTGGGTCGTGATCACTGAACAACAGGCACAATAACAAACGGGAAAGCCGGGGGAGGGCGAAAGCCTCTCCCTTCAAGAGTGAAGAAGGCGGCCAGTCATGATTCAGATGCAAACAAACCTCGACGTAGCGGACAATTCCGGCGCCCGTCGTGTCATGTGCATCAAGGTGCTGGGCGGTTCGAAGCGGAAATATGCTTCGGTCGGCGACATCATCGTCGTGTCGATCAAGGAGGCGATCCCGCGCGGCCGCGTGAAGAAGGGCGATGTGATGAAGGCGGTCGTGGTGCGCACGGCCAAGGACATCCGCCGTCCGGACGGCAGCGTGATCCGTTTCGACAAGAACGCGGCCGTCCTGGTCGACAACAAGAAAGAGCCGATCGGCACGCGCATCTTCGGGCCGGTTCCGCGCGAGCTTCGCGCCAAGAACCACATGAAGATCATCTCGCTCGCGCCTGAAGTGCTGTAAGGAGCCGGAAAATGCAGAAGATCCGCAAGGGCGACAAGGTCGTCGTGCTGGCCGGCAAGGACAAGGGCCGCACCGGCGAGGTGCTGTCGGTCCAGCCGAAGGAAAACAAGGCGACGGTGCGCGGCGTCAACATGATCGTGCGCCACCAGAAGCAGTCGCAGTCGCAGCAGGGCGGCATCATCCGCAAGGAAGCGCCGATCGACCTGTCCAACATCGCAATCGCCGACCCGAAGGACGGCAAGCCGACGCGCGTCGGCTTCCAGATCCAGAAGGACGGCTCCAAGGTTCGGGTCGCAAAGCGATCGGGAGAAGTCATCAATGGCTAAGGAAGCAGCAAAGGCGGAAGCCGGCAAAGCCGCGAAAGCTGGCGGCGCGAAGGCCGCCAAGGCGGAAGCCGCCCCCAAGGCGGCTGCCAGTGCGACCCCAAGGAATTACACGCCGCGCCTGAAGAAGGCGTATCAGGAGAATATCCGCCAGGCCCTCAGGGACCAGTTCAAATACGACAACGAGATGCAGATACCGCGTCTCGACAAGATCGTGCTGAACATGGGCGTGGGCGAGGCGACGGGCGATTCCAAGAAGCCGTCGGTGGCCGCGGAAGACCTCGCGCTGATCGCCGGCCAGAAGCCGGTGGTGACGCGCGCAAGGAAGTCGATCGCCAGCTTCAAGGTGCGCGAGAACATGCCGATCGGCGCCAAGGTGACGCTGCGCCAGGAACGCATGTACGAATTCCTCGACCGGCTCATCAACATCGCGCTGCCGCGCGTGCGCGACTTCCGCGGCTTGAACCCGAAGAGCTTCGACGGGCGCGGCAACTATGCGCTCGGCATCAAGGAGCACATCGTGTTCCCGGAGATCAACTACGACAAGGTCGATCAGATCTGGGGCATGGACATCATCGTTTGCACGACCGCTAAGACGGACGACGAGGCGCGAGCCCTGCTCAAGGCCTTCAACTTCCCGTTCCGGCAGTAACGGCAGCGAGAAAAGGACAAATCTGAAATGGCAAAGACCAGCTCAGTCGAGAAGAACAACCGGCGCCGCAAGCTCGTCGGTCGCTACGCCAGCAAGCGGAAGGCGCTGAAGGCGGTGGTGATGGACCAGTCGAAGCCGATGGAAGAGCGCTTCCGCGCTCAGCTCAAGCTTTCGGCGCTGCCGCGCAACTCGGCCAAGGTGCGCATCCGCAACCGTTGCGAGGTCACCGGCCGGCCGCGCGCCTACTACCGCAAGCTCAAGATGAGCCGTATCGCGCTGCGTGACCTGGGCTCGCTCGGCGCCATTCCCGGCCTGGTCAAGTCGAGCTGGTAAGGAGGACATGAGATGTCATTGAACGATCCTCTCGGCGATATGCTCACACGCATCCGCAACGCCTACGGTCGCAAGAAGAGCAAGGTCTCGACGCCGGCCTCGCGTCTGCGCACCCGCGTGCTGGATGTCATGAAGGCTGAAGGCTATATCCGCGACTACAGCCAGGTCGACTACGACAACGGCAAGTCCGAAATCGAGATCGAGCTCAAATATTTCGACGGCGCGCCGGTGATCCGCGAGATTTCGCGCGTCTCCAAGCCGGGCCGCCGCGTCTATGTGTCGGTGAAGTCGATCCCGACGGTCGCGAACGGTCTCGGGGTGTCGATCCTGTCGACGCCGAAAGGCGTCATGACCGATCACCAGGCGCGCGAGAACAATGTCGGCGGCGAGGTGCTCTGCCAGATCTTCTGATCGGGCAGGGGTCTCCGCTCAACTAAGGAACGAGGACGAGAACATGTCTCGTATTGGCAAGAAGCCGGTATCGCTGCCGCAGGGCGTGACCGCAACCGTGAACGGCCAGACCGTCACCGCCAAGGGCCCCAAGGGCGAACTCAACTTCGTCGTCAACGACGAGGTGCTGGTGAAGATGGAAAACAACCAGATCGCGGTCGAGCCGCGCGACGAGTCGAAGAGCGCCCGCTCGAAGTGGGGCATGTCGCGCACGCAGATCGTCAACATCCTGGACGGCGTCAAGAACGGTTTCGAAAAGAAGCTGGAGATCAACGGCGTCGGCTACCGCGCGGCCATGCAGGGCAAGAACCTGCAGCTTGCGCTGGGCTTCAGCCACGACGTGGTCTACGAGACGCCGAAGGGCATCACGATCAGCGTGCCGAAGCCGACCGAAATCACTGTGTCTGGCATCGACAAGCAGCAGGTCGGCCAGGTCGCCGCCGAGATACGCGAGTATCGCGGCCCCGAGCCTTACAAGGGCAAGGGCATAAAATATGCCGGCGAGCGGATCGTCCGCAAGGAAGGCAAGAAGAAGTAAGAGAGGCAGTAGGCAATAGGGCAATAGGCAGTAGGGACAGGAAGCGGCGCCGTATTCGGCCAAACGTACTGCCCACTGCCTACACGCTACTGCCTCATCAAGGACAAAAGCCATGGCTTCATCCAAGGAATCCACCCAGCGCCGCGCCGCCCGCGTGCGCCGCCAGCTCAAAAAGGTCTCCGGCGACCGGCCGCGGCTCTCGGTGCACCGCTCGTCGAAGCACATCTACGCGCAGATCATCGACGACTCGAAGGGGCATACGCTTGCCGCCGCCTCGACGATGGAAGGCGACCTCAAAGGCGCGCTGAAGACCGGCGCCGACACCGCCGCGGCCGCCGCGGTCGGCAAGCTGATCGCCGAGCGCGCGGCGAAGGCCGGCGTCAAGGAGGTGGTGTTCGACCGCGGCGCCTACATCTATCACGGCCGCGTCAAGGCGCTCGCCGAAGCTGCCCGCGAGGGCGGCCTGACCTTCTAACCGTGCAATCGGCCGCGCGCCGAGCACAAACATCAACCGTGCTACCGGAAAAGAACAAGGAACAGGACAATGGCACAAGAACGCAGGGAAGGCCGCGACCGCGAGCGCAGCCGTGACCGCGAAGAGCGCGACAGCGAATTTGTCGACAAGCTCGTCCACATCAACCGCGTCGCGAAGGTCGTCAAGGGCGGCCGTCGCTTCGGTTTCGCCGCGCTCGTCGTCGTCGGCGACCAGAAGGGCCGCGTCGGCTTCGGCCACGGCAAGGCACGCGAAGTGCCGGAGGCGATCCGCAAGGCGACCGAGAGCGCCAAGCGCGACCTGATCTTCGTGCCGCTGCGTTCGGGCCGCACGCTGCACCACGACGTCGAGGGCCGCTGGGGCGCCGGCAAGGTGCTGCTGCGCGCCGCCAAGCCCGGCACGGGCATCATCGCCGGCGGCCCGATGCGCGCCGTCTTCGAGACGCTCGGCATGCATGACGTGGTTGCCAAGTCGATGGGCTCGTCGAATCCCTACAACATGGTGCGCGCCACCTTCGAGGCGCTGAAGAGCCAGATGCATCCGAAGGATGTGGCGGCGCAGCGCGGCATCAAATATTCGGCGCTGCAGGCCCGCCGCGGCGCGACCATGGCGGCTGAAGAGCAGGCGTAAGGACTGGAGCGGAAAATGGCAAAGAATGCTGCCAAGACGATCGTCGTCGAACAGATCGCCAGCCCGAGCCGTCGTCCCGCCATTCAGCGCGCGACCCTCATCGGTCTCGGCCTCAACAAGATACGCCGTCGTGCGACGCTCGAGGACACCCCGTCCGTGCGCGGCATGATCGCGTCGGTCAAGCATCTCGTCCGTGTCGTGGACGAGGCCTGACGAGAATGCTTGAAAATTCTGCTCCGGCGGGCATCTGACGCGGGTTTTCTGCGCTTCCGGTGCTCACGGACTCAAATGTCCGCTCGGCTCCGGTTCTAGAACCCACGTCATCTGCTTCACCGGAGCGAATTTTGAAACAATCTCTAGCCTAGTGCAGGAGAAAAGAAATGAAACTCAACGAATTGCGCGATCGCGAAGGCGCGACGCATTCGAAGAAGCGGCTCGGCCGCGGCATCGGCTCGGGCACCGGCAAGACGGGCGGGCGCGGTGTGAAGGGTCAGAAGGCGCGCTCGGGCGTGGCCATCAACGGCTTCGAGGGCGGCCAGATGCCGCTCTACCGACGCCTGCCCAAGCGCGGCTTCAAGAACATTTTCGGCAAGGACTTCAACGCCGTTTCGCTGAAGCGCGTGCAGGCGGCGGTTGACGCCGACAAGCTCGACGCCAAGGAGACCGTCAACGCGGAGGCCCTCGTCAAGGCCGGCGTCATCCGCCGCGTCAAGGACGGCGTGCGGCTGCTCTCCGACGGCGAGCTGACGACGAAGCTTTCGTTCGACGTCGCCGGCGCATCCAAGTCGGCGGTCGAGAAGATCGAGAAGGCCGGGGGTTCGGTGAAGCTGCCTGAAAAGGCGACCGCCGAGTAGGGCCTTCCAGCAAGCGGCCGTCCGAGGGGGGATGGCCGCTTGCAACTCATACCGGCGAAGCCTATCTCGTGGCTTCGGCGACGCCTCGCCTGCGGGGCGACTCGCGGGGTTATGGTGGGGCGCGACCTTGGCCGAAAAGTCCGCAACTTTTCGGGATCGTGTCCTAGCGGAGAAATTTGATGGCGTCGGCTGCTGAACAACTCGCCTCGAATCTGAACTTTGCCGCCTTCGCCAAAGCGGAAGATCTGAAGAAGCGCATCTGGTTCACGCTCGGAGCGCTGCTGGTCTACCGGCTTGGCACCTATATCCCGCTTCCCGGCATCAATCCCGACGCCTTCGCGCAAGCCTTCCAACAGCAGTCGCAGGGCGTGCTCGGCATGTTCAACATGTTCTCGGGCGGCGCCGTGCAGCGCATGGCGATCTTCGCGCTGGGCATCATGCCCTATATCTCCGCCTCCATCATCATGCAGCTCATGACGTCGGTCGTCCCGACGCTGGAAGCGCTGAAGAAGGAAGGCGAGCAGGGCCGCAAGGTCATCAACCAATATACGCGCTACGGCACAGTGCTGCTGGCGGCCGTTCAGGCCTACGGCATTTCCGTCGGGCTCGAAAGCGGCAACGGCATTGTCGCGGATCCTGGCTGGTTCTTCCGCATATCGGCGGTGATCACGCTCACCGGCGGCACCATGTTCCTGATGTGGCTGGGCGAGCAGATCACAGCGCGCGGTATCGGCAACGGCATTTCGCTGATCATCTTCTCGGGAATCGTCGCGGGACTGCCCTCCGCCATCAGCCATACGCTGGAACTCGGCCGCACCGGCGCGCTGTCGACGGGCATCATCCTTGCCATCATCGTCTTTGCGGTGGCAGTGGTCGGGCTGATCGTCTTTTTCGAGCGCGCGCAGCGCCGCCTGCTGATCCAGTATCCGAAACGGCAGGTGGGCAACCGCATGTTCCAGGGCGATACGTCGCACCTGCCGCTCAAGCTCAACACTTCGGGCGTCATTCCGCCGATCTTCGCATCGTCGCTGCTGCTTCTGCCGGCCACCGTCGCGGGCTTCTCAAATACAACCACGCTGCCTGGCTGGGCGAGCGCGATCCTTGCGGCGATGGGCCACGGCCAGCCGCTTTACATGGTGCTTTACGGCGCGATGATCGTGTTCTTCGCCTTCTTCTACACCGCGATCGTCTTCAATCCGAAGGACACGGCCGACCAGTTGAAGAAGCATTCGGGCTTCATCCCGGGCTACCGGCCCGGTGAGCGGACAGCCGAGTATATTGACTATGTTCTCACCCGGATCACCGTCATTGGCGCACTTTACCTCGTCCTCGTCTGCATGATACCGGAGTTCCTGATTTCGGCGACAGGCGTGCCTTTTTATCTTGGCGGGACGTCGCTTCTTATCGTCGTCTCAGTTACGCTCGATACCGTCGCGCAAATCCAAGGCCATCTCATCGCTCACCAATATGAGGGGCTGATCAAGAAGTCGAAGCTCCGGGGGGGCAAGAGAGGACGATGAGGCTGATTTTGCTTGGGCCGCCTGGGGCGGGCAAGGGGACGCAAGCACAAAGACTGGTAGAGAAACAAGGCATACCCCAGCTTTCGACCGGCGACATGCTGCGGGCCGCAGTGAAGGCTGGTACGGAGATCGGCAAGCGGGCCAAGGCGGTGATGGACGCCGGTGAGCTCGTCTCGGACGAGATCGTCAATGCCATCGTCGCCGAGCGCATCGACCAGCCGGACTGCGCCGACGGTTTCATCCTCGACGGCTATCCGCGCACGCTCGTCCAGGCGGATGCAGTGGAGAGAATGCTGGCAGAGCGGGGCATCGGGCTCGACGTGGTCATCGAGTTCGTCGTCGACGACAGGGCGCTGGTCGGCCGAATCATGAAACGGGCCGAGGAGACGAAGGCCGCCGGCCTGCCGGTGCGCAAGGACGATACGCCGGAGGTCTTCGACGAGCGGCTGCGCGAATATTACAAAAAGACGGCGCCGCTCATCGGCTATTACTACGCCAAAGGCAAGCTGAAGGGCGTGGATGGCATGGCAGGCATCGATCAGGTGACCGACCAGATCGAAGCGGTGCTGGCGAAAGCCGCCCACAAAAACTGATCTTCCGCTGTTGACTGTGACAAGGGACTGGCCTATAGCGGCCCGTCTCCCAATCAGGACAAGGCTGATCGGGCCGTTGAGGCTTTGATCGTGCGTTTGACGGGAAACCCGCAAGGGCCGGCCTCCACCGGACGCGGGTCATATTGAAGCGCCGGCATTGCCGGCTCATATGGAGAAGAGAAATGGCTCGTATAGCGGGCGTCAACATACCGACGAACAAGCGCGTCGTGATCGCGCTCCAGTACATTCACGGCATCGGCAAGAAGTTTGCCCAGGAGATCATCGACAAGGTCGGCATTCCGGCTGAGCGCCGCGTCAACCAGTTGACCGACGCCGAAGTCCTCGCAATCCGCGAGACGATCGACCGCGACTACCAGGTCGAGGGCGACTTGCGCCGCGAAGTGTCGATGAACATCAAGCGGTTGATGGATCTGGGCTGCTACCGCGGCCTGCGTCACCGCCGTTCGCTGCCGGTGCGCGGCCAGCGCACGCATACCAATGCGCGCACCCGCAAGGGTCCGGCCAAGGCGATTGCGGGCAAGAAGAAGTAATCGAGGCAGTAGCCAATAGGGTAATAGGCAGTAGGATTTTCGATCCACTACCTACTGCCTTGCAGGTGTAGCCGCTGGAATTACGGCGGTGTCGAGATCATTCGAAAGGAAATAAATGGCCAAGGAAGCCGTCCGTGTTCGCCGCCGCGAACGCAAGAACATCTCGTCGGGTGTGGCGCATGTCAACTCGACCTTCAACAATACCATGATCACCATCACCGACGCGCAGGGCAATTCGATTGCCTGGTCGTCGGCGGGTGCCCAGGGTTTCAAGGGCTCGCGCAAGTCGACGCCGTTCGCCGCGCAGGTTGCGGCTGAAGACGTCGCCAAGAAGGCGCAGGAGCATGGCGTGCGCACGCTCGAGGTCGAGGTCTGCGGACCGGGCTCGGGCCGTGAGTCGGCGCTGCGCGCGTTGCAGGCCGCGGGCTTCACCATCACCTCGATCCGCGACGTGACGCCTATCCCGCACAATGGCTGCCGCCCGCGCAAGAAGCGCCGGGTCTAACGCACTATATATCGTTGCCGCACGAGCGCATGGCGCTCCTCTGCGGCGTTCCAGATCGCCGGCCACGATTGGATGGTGGCCGGGAAAAGGAAGGACAAGAAAGATGATCCAGAAAAACTGGCAGGATCTGATCAAGCCGAACAAGATCGACTTCTCGTCGAAAGGCAAGACGCTGACGACGCTGGTGGCCGAGCCGCTGGAGCGCGGCTTCGGGCTAACGCTCGGCAACGCACTGCGCCGTGTGCTGCTCTCCTCGTTGCGCGGCGCGGCTGTGACCGCCGTGCAGATTGACGGCGTGCTGCATGAATTCTCCTCGATCGCCGGCGTGCGCGAGGACGTGACCGACATCGTCCTGAACATAAAGGAAATCGCGATCCGCATGGAAGGCGACGGCCCGAAGCGCATGGTCGTGCGCAAGCAGGGCCCTGGCCCGGTGCTGGCCGGCGACATCCAGACCGTCGGCGACGTCGAGATCCTCAACGCCGACCACATCATCTGCACACTCGACGAGGGTGCGGAGATCCGCATGGAGTTTACGGTCAACAACGGCAAGGGCTACGTGCCGGCCGACCGTAACCGCGCCGAGGACGCGCCGATCGGCCTGATCCCGGTCGACAGCCTTTATTCGCCGGTCAAGAAGGTGTCCTACAAGGTCGAGAACACCCGCGAGGGTCAGGTGCTCGACTACGACAAGCTCACCATGACCATCGAGACCGACGGCTCGATCACGGGCGAGGACGCCACCGCTTTTGCGGCGCGCATCCTGCAGGACCAGCTCGCGCTGTTCGTCAACTTCGAGGAGCCGCACAAGGAGCAGCCGCAGGAGGCCGTCACCGAGCTCGCCTTCAACCCTGCGCTGCTCAAGAAGGTCGACGAGCTCGAGCTCTCCGTGCGTTCTGCCAACTGCCTCAAGAACGACAACATCGTCTATATCGGCGACCTCATCCAGAAGACGGAAGCCGAGATGCTGCGCACGCCGAATTTCGGCCGCAAATCGCTCAACGAAATCAAGGAAGTGCTCGCCGCCATGGGCCTGCATCTCGGCATGGAAGTGCCGGACTGGCCGCCGGAGAACATCGAAGATCTCGCCAAGCGCTACGAAGATCAATACTGAAGCGAATAGGGAGTAGCGAGTAGCGAATAGGGAACAGAAGGCGCATTACTGTTCGCTATTCGCTATTCGCTACTCCCTCAATGAAGCACCGGGCTCTGGCCCATCGAACTCAAGGAGAGAGCCATGCGCCATGGATTTGCCGGCCGCCGGCTTGGCCGCAGCGTAAGCCACCGCAAGGCGATGTTCGCCAACCTCGCCACCTCGCTCATCGAGCATGAGCAGATCGTGACCACGCTGCCCAAGGCGAAGGATCTGAGGCCGATCGTCGAGAAGCTGGTCACGCTCGGCAAACGCGGCGACCTGCATGCCCGCCGCCTGGCGATCTCTGAGATTGGCAGCGAGGCGGCGGTGGCACGGCTGTTCGAGACGCTCGCCCCGCGCTATGCCGACCGTCACGGAGGCTATCTGCGCATCATGAAGGCCGGCTTCCGCAAGGGCGACAATGCGGCGATGGCCGTGATCGAGTTTGTCGATCGTGACAGCGACGCCAAGGGCGCCGCGGACCGTGCTCGCGCCGAAGCCGAGGGTGACAGCGAGGAAGCTGCGGCGGCTTGATAGCAAGAACCCGCGCGCAACGGGTTGCTGTGGGTATCGAGACCGCCGGCAGTCGATCGGCGGTTTTCGTTGGGAGACGCCATCGCAGTCAATTGATGGCGTCCTTGAGACCTTTTCCGGGTGAGAATTTGGGCACCGCCCGTGCGGGAATGCTAACTTCCTTGCCGGTGTGCGGATTGCGGCCAATGGCGGCAGCGCGCTTGGTGACGGTAAAGTTGCCGAATCCCAATACGCGCACGTCGCCACCTCGTTTAAGCTCGTTGGTGATCACCGCAAGAAGCGCGTCGACAACCGTCTGCGCAACTGAGCGCGGCAGTCCGGCCAACGCTTCGACCGATTCAACCAGATCTCTTTTGGTCATCGGTCCTGCCGCCGACAAGCCGAGCAGATAGTCGTTGACAGGCGTCAAGTCGACCAGAGGAACACCTTCCCAGTCGGTCGCTGATTGGAGTTGGCTAGACTCGACCCGGAGCTGCCTGAGGATCGCCGCCAGAATCAGTCGACCGTGAAGAATAACCAAACCATTGATTTGGAATTGGATTTGGCGCGGTCGAAGTGATCAATTTTGCTGGAAAGTAAGGCTGCGGCTGGGGATTCCTTG
>Ga0081539_10004420_pt1 | contig 15558 bp, 10 predicted proteins | sample TabmetS4T2R2_FD_71023 | JGI IMG/M metagenome (GOLD analysis project Ga0081539, IMG submission 71023) | Tabebuia heterophylla rhizosphere microbial communities from the University of Puerto Rico - S4T2R2 | ecosystem: Host-associated > Plants > Roots > Rhizosphere ...
CCATCGGCCGGCAGATGCTCCTCGCCCACCTGCTCCGACGTCACCGCGACGAGCTGAAGTTCTTCCGATCCGTCGCGCATCAGACGGGTCTGGCCGCCGAGCTCGATCGCGCATTTGCGGAACTGGAACGCTGCGGCAACACCGCGGAAGACCTCGACGCACTCGCCCATCAACTCGACGCCGAGCGCGGCCACGATGAGTCGGCCGCGGCGCTGGCGAAGAAGCTTCACGACATCAACCTGCTCTACCGCGCCTACTCCGCTTACCTCGGTCAAGAACGGCTCGACCCGCACCGTCGGCTGAGGCGCGTGCTCGAGTGCGTCGAGCAGTCGCGCAGCCTCCGCGGCGCGGCCGTCTACGTAGACGGCTTCTACGACTTCTCCGACAACGAGCGCCGCTTCCTCGCCGGCGCCGCGCGCGTGGCCGAGCGGGTCGAGATCACGCTGCCGATGGACCCGACGAGCCCCGTGCTGCGCGATACGAGCGCACCGACCGATGAGCTGAGCACGTTCCACGCGATCGAGCAGTCGTACCGTCGGCTGCGAAGCGCCCTCGAAGAAGCGCACGTCGAGATCGCCCCACCGCTGGCGCTCGACAGGCCGCGCCGCTTTGCCAAAGGCAGCGCGGTCTCACACCTCGAGGCGTGTCTTTTCTCTCGTCACCCCAAGCCCAGCGCGACGGGCGAAGGTCCCACGCTCATCGAAGCGCTGGACCGCCGCAGCGAGGTCGATGCGGCCGCGCGACACATCCGATCGCTCGTCCACGGCGGCATGCGGTTCCGGCAGATCACCGTGCTCGTTCGCGACCTCGACGAGTATCACGACGCGATCGACGCGAGCTTCGCGGAGCACGGGCTGCCCTCCTTCGCGGACAAGCGACGCACGGCCGCACATCACCCGCTGATGCAGTTCGTACGGGCGCTCACCTCGCTCGCGTCGCCGGCGTGGGATCACGACGCCGTGATGACGCTGCTCAAGAGCGGGTTGGTGCCGCTCGTTGATGAGGACAAGCGCGTGCCCGATGGGCGCATCGACGTCGAGATCCTTCAAGCCGCGGATCAGCTGGAGAACTACGTCCTCGAGCACCGCATCCGCGGCGTCGCGTGGACGGACTCCAAACCGTGGACCTATCGCCGTGACCTGTTGCGGCGGAACGACGAGGATCCCGACGACCCGCAGTTGGCGCGCTCGCGTGACGAGGCCAGCGAGATGGACGCGCTGCGCCGCGCGCTGCGCGACGCGATCCTCCCGTTCTCGCAACTCCTCGTCAGCGATCAGCCGATCCCGCTGCGGCAGTTCGTCGTCGCGATGCTGCGCGTGTTCCACGACTGCAACATCCCTCGGACGCTCTCGCGCTGGATCGCCCGGGCCGAGGAGCGCCAGCGCCTGGAAGAACGGGCCGAGCACACGCAGGTTTGGAACGAGCTGACCGAGCTGCTCGACGAGCTGGTGGACTTGCTCGGCGATGAACCGGTCACGGCGAGTGATTTCGTGGACGTGCTCGAATCGGGTCTGGAGAGCTTCGACCTGGCGCTGACCCCGCCGACGATCGATCAGGTCCTCGTCGGCTCGGTCGATCGCACGCGCACGCCGAGCGACGTCCGCGCGACGGTTGTGCTCGGGTTGCACGAAGGCGGTTTCCCGCGCTGCGCGTCGGAAGGCTCGATCTTTCGTGACAGCGAACGACGAGAACTCGCATCGCGGCAGATCGAGATCGACCCCGACACCCGACGCAAGCTGTTCGACGAAAGGTTCTACGCCTACGTCGCGTTCACGCAGCCGAGCGAGCACCTGTGCCTGACGCGACCGCAGTCCGACGACGCCGGGCGATCTGTGGCGCCGTCGTCGTTCTGGACGGAGGTGCTGAGCATCTTCCCGAACGTCGTGCCGCGGCGCGTCCCGCGGGATGCGCAGCGGCGCCCCGACTGCATCGGCACGCCGCGGCAGCTCGTCACGTCGCTCCTGCGCTGGGCGCGGGACGACGAACACGCCGACGTCGAGCCGGCGTGGCCGGCGCTGTACCAGAAGCTCGCGAAGCATGCGCCGTCGAGGGAACGTGAAGAGCCGATCGACGTGATGCGCTACCGCGCGTGGAAGGCGCTGTGCTATCGCAACGAGTCGAGCCTCAGCTCGGAAGTTGCCACGGAACTCTTCAAGAGCCCGCTGAAGGCGAGCGTCTCGCGCATCGAGACGTTCGCGACCTGCCCGTTCAAACACTTCGCGCGGTACGGGCTCGGGCTTGCGGAGCGCGACGACGAGGACGTGACGGCGCTGGACCTGGGCAACGTGTATCACGGAATCCTCGAGAACGTCGTGCGCGCGATCGTCGCAGCCCGGCACGACTTCGTCACCGCGCCGCCGGAGTTCACCGACCGGCAGATCCGCGCCTACGCGCAGCGCGTCGGCGAACAGATCCGCGAAGAGCTGATGCTCAGCACCGCGCGCAACCAGTACCTGCTCCAGCACGCAGAGCGCACGGTCGGTCGCGTCGTGCACGCCCAGCGCGCGGCCGCCGAGCGCGGTCGCTTTAAGCCGTGGAAAACGGAGTTAGGGTTTGGCTTGCGCGGCGGTGAGAAGGACCAACTTCCGCCGTTGGAGCTCGGCACGCCTGCGGGACATGTCGTACGGCTCCACGGCAAGATCGACCGCGTCGACCTCCTGGAAGGCCGGGAGCGCGCGGCGTTCGCGGTCATCGACTACAAGCTCGGCCAGAACAAGCTCGCGCTCGACCGCGTCTACCACGGCCTCTCACTGCAACTGCTCACATACTTGCTCGTCCTCGAAGCGTCTGGCGAGAAGCTCTTCGGCAAGCCGCTCACGCCCGCCGCGGCGTTCTACGTGCAGCTCTTGCGCCGGCTGGAGAGGGTCGAACATCCCGACGACGCGCTCGCTCCAGACGAGCCGACGTTCCACCTCCAAGTCAAACCGCGCGGGCTGTTCGACGTGACGTACCTCAACTTTATCGACAAGGGTCTCACTGCGCCGCCCGCTTCGTCGGAGGTCATCAACGCTTCGCTGCTGAAGGACGGCGGCATCCGCAAGAACTCGGACGGGCTCGACCACCAATCGTTCAAGGCGATGCTCAAGCTCGTCGAGCGCAGGATCACCGAGCTGGCCGACGCGATCATCGCGGGCGACGTGAGCGTCGCGCCCTATCGCATCGGCATCACGACGCCCTGCCCCGCGTGCCCGTACCGCAGCGTCTGCCGGTTCGACCCCGGGCGACAGAACTACCGTTTCCTCGAAGTCGTCAACCGCGAGCGCGTGCTCGAGGAGGCGATGGGCTCATGAGCGACCCGGCGACGAAGTGGACGAAGCAGCAACGTGAAGCGATCGAAACGGTCGGCAAGAACCTGCTGGTCTCGGCGGCCGCCGGGTCGGGGAAGACGTCGGTGCTGGCAGAGCGCTGCGCGCACCTGATCTGCGATGCGCCGGCGCCTCACCGGTGCGAGGTGAACGAGCTGTTGGTCGTGACTTTCACCGAAGCGGCCGCCGCGGAGATGCGGGCGCGGATCGCGCGGGCGCTCTCGGATCGATACGAGAAGTCGGCCGACGAGCGGCTCGCGCGGCAGCTCGCGCTGATCGACCGCGCGCAGATCAGCACGCTCCACGCGTTCTGCCTGGCGGTGCTCAAAGCACACTTTCACCTCCTCGAACTCGACCCGTCGTTCAGCATCATCTCCGAAGAGGAAGGCCTGCTCATGCGCAGCGAGGTCGTGCGGCAGCTCTTCGACGACCGCTACGCGGCCGACGAGAGCGGCGCGTTCCAGCGCTTTGTCGATCGCTACGGCGACGGGAATGATTCCTCGCTTCGGTACCGCGTCGTGCACACCCACGCGCTGCTGATGAGCCTGGTGAAACCGGACGAGTGGGTCGCGAAGACGCGGGAAAGGCTCGACGCTGCGGCGAGTAGGGCGAGCGTCGCCGATAGCTACTACGGCAAGGCGCTGACGAAGCTGCTCAAGGGCATCCTGAACGATCTTTACCAGCGATGCGCGTCGGCCGCGGCACAGTTCGATGAGTACCCGGAACTCGACGGGCAGAAGGACTTTGCCGGCGACGTGCTCGCGGCGATCGAAGTGTGGCAGCACGCGTTGGACGCCGGCGGGTTCGATGGACTCGCGCAAGCGGTCCGCGATCAGCCCAAGATCGACATGCCCGCGCTGCGAAAGCCCAGTCCCGAGGCGAAGGCCGTGCGCGATCAAGTCCAGGCGGTGCGCGACGAGCTCGACAAGGGACAGGTTCGCGGCCTCGCGCGATTTTCGTCCGACGAGTGGCGCGAGGGGATGAAGACGATCGTCGAGCCGGCGAACGTGCTGCTGGACCTGGTGAAGGAATTCGGCGATCGCTACGAGCGCGCCAAGCGCGAACTGCGCGTACTCGACTTTTCCGATCTCGAACGGCTTGCGCTCAAGGTCTTGCAGGACAAGGACGGAAATCCCACGGCGGCGGCCCGCGCGTATCGGGATCAGTTCAAACACGTGCTGGTGGACGAGTATCAGGACATCAACGAGCTTCAGGACGCGATCCTGTCGCTGGTGTGCGCGGACCACCGCATGTTCTGCGTCGGCGACGTGAAGCAGAGCATCTACCGGTTCCGGCTCGCCGAGCCGCGACGGTTCATGCAGCGAGACAAGGAGTATCGCGCGAAAAATACGCTCGGCGCGGTGATCGATCTTCAAACCAACTTCCGCAGCCGCGGGCCGCTGCTGGCAACGCTCAACGGCGTGTTCCGGCGGCTGATGACTCGCGAGGCGGCGGAGATCGTGTACGACGAGTCGCATTTCCTCTACCCGCCCGAGCAATCGCCTTATGACACGAGCCCGGTGGACGGTCCGCACGTCGAGCTGCACGTGCTGCCGCGCGACACGTCGCCTGCCGAGTCCGAATCCGATGCAAGCGGTGATGAAGCCGCCGACGAGCTTGACCGCACCGAGCGCGAGGCCGCGTTTGTCGCGATGCAGATCAACAAGCTCGTGCGCGACGATCCGATCAGAGTCTTGGCGAAAAACCCCGACACCGGCGAGATCGAATCGCGTCCGATCAAGTTCGGCGACGTCGCGATCCTGCTGCGCTCGATGCGGTTCAAGAGCGAACAGTTCGCGACGATGCTGCGGCGCGCCGGCATCCCGGTGCACAGCGACAGCGCGACCGGGTTCTTCGAGTCGATGGAAGTGCGCGACGTGCTGGCGCTGTTGAAGGTGCTGGACAACCCGCTACAGGACATCCCGCTGGCGGCCGTCCTGCGGAGCCCGATCGCGTCGATCCCGGAACCGGAAGACGCACTGGCGAGGATTCGACTCGCGTACCCGAACCGCGCCGAGGTCACGTTTCACGAAGCGGTGCCGCGATACGCGCGCGAGCAGGACGACGAGCTGGCGGCGCGACTGCGCGACCTGCTCAACCAAATCCAAGAATGGCGCGAGATGGCGCACCGGCGGCCGCTCGCGGAAGTGTTATGGACGATCTACGACGGCAGCGGCTACCTCGCGTTCTGCGAAGGCCTCGCCGACGGCGAGCAGCGCGTCGCGAACCTGTTGAGCCTGCACGAGCGGGCCGGGCAGTTCGGCGCGTTTCGCCGCCAGGGGCTCGGGCGGTTCATGCGTTTCCTCGACAGCCTGCGCGAGGAGTCCGACCTCGGCCAGCCGAGCGTCGCGAGCGAGGCCGAGGACGTCGTGCGGATCATGAGCGTGCACCGATCAAAAGGGCTGGAGTTCCCGGTCGTGTTCGTGCCCGACCTCGGCAAGGCACACAACCTCAGCGATTCGCGCGGACACATCCTCGTCGACCGGCAGACGGGCATCGGCATGAGCGTGTGCGACGACGAACGCCGCGTGCGTTACCCGTCGCTGGCGAGCGTGGTGGTCGGCGAGCACGTACGGCGGCAGTTGTTGGCCGAGGAGATGCGGGTGCTCTACGTCGCGACGACGCGGGCGCGCGAGAAGCTGGTCCTCGTCGGCACGTGCAACAAGGGCTCGCCCGAAGAACTACGCGACGCCTGGCAGCGCAGGTGGGCCGGTCACGAGGGCCCGCTCCCGCCGGCGGCCGTGCTCGGCGGATCGTGCATGCTCGACTGGCTCGGCCCGACGTGGGCGGCGAGCTCAACTCAGTCCGGACGCAAGAGCGCTCCGCACGGGATCGAGCTGGTCCTGCACGATGCGCGCGATGTTTCGACCGACAAGCTCGCGCCGAACGTTCGCGAGCGCGAGCCTTCGGCACGACAACAAGCGCTTGGCACGCTGGCGCCGCTCAAGCCCGCGCCGAAAGCAGATGCGACCGCGGACGACGTGTGGGGCCGGCTGTTGAAGCCGTACGCGTATCGCGCGCTGACCGAGGCGCGGGCGGTGAACTCGGTGACGTCGCTGAGCAAATCGGCAGCGGACGACCCGCACGAGTATCACGCGCGCCGCGCCACCGAGCAGGACCGGATCGACGGTTTCATCGCCGCGCGCGGCGAGACGCTTCGCACGCCCCGCGCCGGTGAAGCCGCGCTCGGCCCATCCGCGGCCGACGTCGGCGCGGCGACGCACGTGCTGCTCGAACGTCTCGACTTCTCCCAGCCGATCTCCCGCGCCGACATCGAAGCCAAGCGCCAGCAACTCATCGACGGCCGGCAATTGCCCGAAGCTTCAGCGCGCCAGATCGACGTCGGCACGGTCGAGTGGTTTGTCGGAAGCGAGTTGGGACATCTCTTGCGCCAGCACGCGTCGATCATCCGCCGCGAGCTGTCGATCAGCTTCCCGATGGATGTGCCCGACCAACCACCCGCGAAGGACCCGATGGACCGGGTGATGATTCGCGGGCGGCTGGACCTGTTCGTGCCGATCGAGAGCGGCGCGGTGCTGATCGATTTCAAGACGGATCGGGTGACGGAAGATCGCGAGATCGACGAGCGGATGAAGGGTTACGCCGAGCAGTTGCGACACTACGCCGCGGCGATGAAGCGGATCACGGGGCGAGAGGTGGCGCGGGCGTGCGTGGTGTTCCTGAATGCGCGGGTCGTTCGAGAGGTGGAGCTAAGTGCTAAAGCATAAAGACATAAAACATAAGGAGGCTCGGGAAGTCGATCGACATCCGACGCTCCTTGTTTTATGTCTTTATGTCTTTAGCGCAGTCACTTCGCGGCGGTCGCCGCCTTCGCGGGCGTGGAAGTAGCGGGGTCTCGCTTGTTGTCGGGCACGCGGAACATCGTCTTGCAGTGCTGGCAGCGGACGAGCTTCCCGCGCGCCTCGTCCGGTACGGAGAGGATCTTGCGGCATTTCAGGTTCGGGCAGATGAGCTGGCAAGGCATGGCCGAAGACCTCCCGCGGATCGCAGTCTGCAAACGCACGGCTGATTGACGTCATAGCCGCGCGCTCATCTGACTTATCGGCCAGACGCGACGGGAGCTTCACTTTCGCTTCTGCTGGAACAGGGTGGTCAGCATCCGCTCGGGCAAGTCCTGCACCTTCAGCGGCGGGTTGGTCCGGTAAGGCGTGTAGAGCGGGTCCCCCACCACGCACATCTTCCAGCTCACCAATGGGTTGGTGTGCCAGTACACTTCGGCGAGCGTGAACTTGCCGGTCAGCAAGAGCGGGAAGAAGTCGTCCGGCCGGGGGAAGGCGTGCAGGTACGGCTCGGAAACCGGGCCGAGCGTCGCAGAGACGCCGTCGTTCAGCAGGCCGCGGCACCAGCCCTTGTCGGCAGCATTGTGCAGGCTGGTCATCTCGTAGCTGGCGACGTGATACCCGACCGCCCCGGCATCGAACGTGCAGCTCGGCACGTATTGCCCGACGCTGTACCAGCCGGTGTACAGCGCCACGTCTTTGGCGCTACGTTGCGGGATCACTTCCGGGCCGTCGTCGTACGTCACTTCGATCCCGCGCGCGTTGTTCCGCGCGAGTGTCGCCAGCTCCTTGAAGTGCGCCTCGAACGGCCAGAATCCGGGCTGCTTGCGCTGCGGGTCGAGCTTGGCGGCGCCGCCGCCGTCGACGACGAGCTTGCCCTTCAAACCCTCTCGCTCGGCGCGGATCGAGTTGGCGATCAGGTCGCGCACGAGCTGCGGGTTGGGCGCGTCCAGCCGCATGGTCATCACCACCGGCGGCGCGCGCGATTCGAGTAGCTCGTAGTTCAGCACGTTCGGCACCCACTGCGACCGCGGATAGCTCGGCCACCACACGAGCGCCAGCTCGCTGTCGAAGGCGGCGTCGGTCGCGTCGGTCGTGAGGTATTGCACCTGCGCGTCGACGATGCGCGCGTACGCGACAAGCCCCTCGCGCGACGCGATCTCGCGCAGCCGCGCCCGCGCGGCCGGGTCGTAGCGGCGGAACTGGAGCTGGCCGGGGTCGAGCTTGCTGACGTCTTCGCCGGGCGCGGCTGGAGCTGACGTCGGGCTCTCGTCAGGATTGATCGCGGGCACGGGCTGGGGCTTGGACTCGCGGATTTGCTGGAGCAGCGCCGTCGTTTCGCGAAGGCTCTGCTGCCGCTCGGTCGGGTCGTTGATCCGCTGCGTTGCGAGGACCAGCGCCTGCTCGACGTGCTGGAGCCGTGCCAGCACCCCGTCCGGCCCCGGCGCCTCCGCGCGCGGGCCGACCAGCGGCTTGAACGTCACGTCGATCACCATCGCCCGGCGTTCGAGCTCGTCGACGATCGTCCGAAGCTTTCCGATCGCTTCCACGCTGGCCGCCCGAAGCGCGGCCAGCTCGCGCGTCTCGTTGGGGCTGTTCACGCGCGCGGCGATCTTCAGCGGCACACCGAATACCGTCACCAGACAACGCACCTGCGTTTCGAGTTGCTGTTCCCTCAGGAAGCGTCGCACTTCGGGAAGCACGTACCGCTCGAAGCGGTCGAACGTGATCTCATCGGTGTCCGACAGGTCCAGCTCGATCACGCGCCCGGGCGGGATGTTCCGGGCCTTGATGTAGAAGTCTGCGAGCTGCGCGCTGGCCGGAGAGTTCTTGTTGACGATCAGCGCGACCTGGTCGGGCGCGAGGTCAGCGCGGACGAGCGAAGCGTACAGGATCGCGACGATGAAGCAGGCGGTGGGGAATCGCACGGTGCGGGATGCTAGGAGAGTGCGACGGGCGAGACAACGTGCTTGAGCGGTAGCATTACGCGTGACGCCGGTCGCTGTGCGACCGGATCCAGATCAGAAACCACGCTCGGGATCCGGTCGCACAGCGACCGGCGTTGTTCCGGAACGGTTCGGGACCGCGGAGGACGCGCCGCACCGCGCGCGCGTGCGCGCGGGTACGCGTTTCAGGCGCCCGTCCCACCTCCACCCGAATTGCTCGTCGTCGCGTTGCCGGTCGTGGGTTGACCGGTTGGGAGCTGCCCCGCGGCGATCGCCTGCTGTTGGGCTTGCTCGATCATGCTCACGAGGCTCTTGATCTCGCGGATGCTCTCGGGGCTGCCCCACAGCAGCACCCAATCCACGTGCCAGTTGCAGCGCTCGAACGTGCACTGGTCCAAGTGGTAAATCGTTTCCCGCAGCACGAGCGTGCAGGCGATGAACTTGCAGTTGATGAACGCCTGACCGCTGATGTAGACGGTCTGGTTCTCGAAGGACTTGTTCTCGTGCTTGGTGAGGAGCATGGTGCGGGGAATGGTCGCGACGGGCGTGGTGGTTGTCAACCGGTTGCGGGCAGCGAACAATTCCCGGTGAAGGAGCCCTCATCATGACCACCGACTCTCCGTCCCCCACGCCACAACCCCCGACCGAAGCCAGCGCCTCACGGCCGCCGCAACGCGGCGGCATCGGACGCATCGTCAAGTGGGTTGTCCTCGGCATCGTCGCGCTCGTCGTCGTCGGCATCGCGATCGTCTGGATGAACCTCAACTCCATCGTCCGCAAGACCGTCGAGACGCAGGCCAGCAGCTCGCTCGACCTGAAGACGACGCTCGGCAGCGCGAACGTCTCGATCTTCGGCGGCTCGGTAAGCCTGAAGAACCTGGACATCGGCTCGCCGCCAGACTTCAAGGCGCCGCAGATGCTCTCGCTGGGCGAAGCCGGTGTGAAGGTCAGCCTCGGCGAACTGCGCGAGGACCCGGTTCACGTTCAGCGTGTGACGATCGACAAGCCCAAGGTCGTGATCGAAGCGAACGGCACCAAGCTGAACTTCCAGGCCTTGATGGAGCGCCCGAGCAAGACCCCGCCGACGGTCGAGCCGCCGAGCGGCTCGACCGAACCGGGCAAACCTGCCGAGCCGATGAAGCTGATCATCGACGAGCTGACGGTGAGCGGCGCACAGGTCGCCCTGCGGCCCGGACTGAGCGGGATCAAGGGGATCAAGGACGAGTACACGCTGACGATCCCGGACATCCAGCTCAACAGCATCGGCCGCGGCGAAGGCGCCCAGAACGGCGCGGCGATCAAGGACGTCGTCGGAAAACTTCTGAACGCGATCGCCGCGAAGGCGGCCGAGTCAGACCAGTTGCCGCCGGAGCTGAAACAGTTGCTGAACCTGAACGTCAACGCGGTCGCAGAGCAGTTGGGACAGGAGGCGAACAAGCAACTCGACCGCGCGAAGAAGGAACTCGAGAAGAAGGTCGGCGGCGACGTGGGCAAGAAGCTCGACGGGGCGTTGAAGGACAGGGATGTCGGTAGGGACGTCGAGAAGGGACTGAAGGACATCCTCGGGGGAGACAAGAAAAATGACCAGAAACCAACGACGCGACCGAAGTGATCGCGCGCGACTCAGGATCAGGATGGCGCATGAAAAGACCGCTTGCGGTTTCGCACGCTTCCGTTGTTGCGAAACCGCAAGCGGTCCTGTCTTGCGCCTCGGTGCGGCTCAGGTCGCGGCGCCCGCGAGCGCGGCGGACTCGGTCGTGGAAGTCTTCTTCTCCTTGGTTTGCGCCTCGGTGCTTCCACCCGAGGCGCTCGCGACCGCACCGGTCTCGTCCTTCTTGACCTTGCGCTGCTCGGTGAGCCGCACGGCCTTGCCGACTCGGTTGCGGAGGTAAAAGAGCTTGGCGCGGCGCGTCTCGCCGGAGCGCTTGGCGACGACCTTCGCGATGAACGGCGAGTGCAGCGGGAAGATTCTTTCGACGCCTTCGTTGTTGACGATGCGGCGGACGGTGAACGTCTCGTTGATCCCCTGCCCCTTCTTCATGATCACGGTGCCGGTGAAGACCTGGATGCGCTCCTTCTCGCCTTCGATGATCCGCGTGTGCACGTCCACCGAATCGCCGACGGAAAACTGCGGGGCGTCCTTCTTCAGATAGTTCTCTTCGACGTGCTTGATGAGTTTGTTGATCATGGCGTCACCCGCAGAATCAAAAGGTCAGGTCTTCTTCGGTTGTTTGTTTTCGTACGCCTTCCACAAATCCGGTCGGCGTTCTCGCGTCACGTTCTTCCGCTGCTCGAGCCGCCACTTCGCGATCGCGGCGTGGTTGCCGCTGAGCAGCACGTCCGGCACACCCATGCCGCGAAACTCCCGCGGACGGGTGTACTGCGGATGCTCGAGCAAGCCATCCGCAAAGCTCTCATCGGCGGCGCCGTCCTCTGCGCCTAACGCACCGGGGAGCAGTCGCACGACCGCGTCGATCACGACCATCGCGGCGAGTTCTCCGCCGCTCAGGACGTAGTCGCCGATGCTGATCTCCAAAGGCTTCAGACCGTCGATGATCCGCTGGTCGAAGCCTTCGTAATGCCCGGCGATCAGCATTAACCGATCAGCGCGGGCGAACTCCTCCGCAAGCCGTTGATCGAACGTTCGGCCCTGCGGGGTGAGCAGGATCCTCACCGCGGGCCGTTCGTCCTGTTTTTCCGCGTGCTCGACGGCGTCGGTCAGGACCGGGGCCATCATCACCATGCCCGGTCCGCCGCCGAAGGGCTTGTCATCGACCGACTGGTGTGCGTCGGTCGCGAAGTCGCGGATGTTGGTCAGGTGGTAGCTGACCAGTCCTTTCTCGGCCGCCCGTTTCGGGATGCTCGTGCCCAGCACGGGCGCGAACATTTCGGGAAACAGGGTCAGGATGTCAAAGCGTAGCGGCATGAGCGTGTTCACGGCGCGGAGGGTGGTGAAACCCGCCGAGCTGCGCTCGGCCGCTAACTGGGTCGTTACGCGGTAGCTGCGGCTTCAGCGGGCGCGGCTGCGCCTTCGGCCTTCTTCTCACCCTCGGGCGCGGGGGCGGCCTTGGGCTTGCCGGGCTTGGGCAGCTTCAGTTGCTTGTGTTCGACGCCGGCTTTTTTCAGGAGCGACGAGACCGTCTCGGACGGGATCGCGCCGTGGTCGAGCCAGTGCTTGCAGCGGTCGAGCTTCGCGACGAACTGCTTGGCCTGGTCCTTGTTGCGGGGGTCGTAGTAGCCGAGCTCTTCGATGACGCGACCGTCGCGCGGGGCGCGGGAGTCGATCGCGTTAAGGCGGAAGAAGGCCGCATGGCTGCGGCCGAGTCGCTTGAGACGAAGTTTGACGGACATGGGAGCGGTCTCCGTGGGTTTCCGGCGGCGGAAGATTCAGCGAAGTTCGCATGAAGTTCTTGGCCGGCTGTCCTGGTCGCCGCGGGTCGAAACGCCGCCCGGCCCGCACGCTGCGGACGGGGCACGAGGCTTCTGAACACGCGAATGGGGAAGTATAGCGAAGCGGCTGGCGATGGCAAGCATCGCTCAAAGTTTCGCCGCGAATGGAGTTACGGGAAGTTTCGGGTGTGAAAGCAGCGGCACGGCTCGACTGAGCTCGCCGAAGTCTGAAGTGCCACCGCCGGCGGTCAGAGGAGCGATTCCACCGCTCTCCTGCTCTGCTCATCGAGCTTTTCGAGGCTCGTCAGCTCGTAGACGTTCCCGTCCGCGTCCTTCACGCTGAAGCGGCCGTCGTGCAGGAAGCGGATGTCCTCGCGCTCCTGCACGCGGAACTCGGCGGCTCCCCGATCGGTTTCGACGTTCCACATCTGATAGCCGAAACGCACGTCCACCTGATGAACGCGTGTGATCTTCGGGATGAAGCTGTGCTGCTCGAGCCACTTCTCGACCTTGGTGCGCAGGTCCGCGCTCAGGTCTGCGAGCGACTCGATCATCAGCAACTCTTTACCCTCGCTGCTGCGCAGCGAGATGAACTCCGCCTTCTTCGACCACGGGAACGCGCGGCGCAGGCGCACGTCTTTCACGTCCTCCTGGTCCGGGCGACGGAGGATCAGCTTGCCGAGCGGGTCGTCGATCAATTCAAAGGGTTCGGTCATGATCCGTTCACGCATCGAACCCGATGAGCTTGCGGCACCGCAGCGAACGCGCCTTCTTCGACGCGGCTTCGTTCAGCAGTTGGCGCACTTCCTGCTCGTTGAACCCGGGCACGATGCCGACGGCATCGAGTTGGGCCTCGACGATGGGACGTCGCGATTGCGACGCCTCATTCGCGCGCGGCTGAAGCCGGAACACGAGGTGCCCGGCCATCTGCTGCTCGCGGTCGAACGCGACCAGCAGGCACTGCCGCGCCGACAGCCAGCCGTCGTCATCGACCATCAGGCTCTCGCGGCCGCCCTGCCGCTCGATCGCGCCCAGGACGCTGGGCCACTGCTTGTGCCAGCTATCGACGACGTCGACGCGAAGCGCGCTCACGCCGTTTGCGTTATTTTTGTTGGACCGTTCCTTGCACACTTGTTCACCGCCACACATCTGTTAGCTCCAGTCCGTCTGCTTGCCTGACACGATTGTCGTTGGCACGTTGGAAAAGTTTCAGCTCATCTCGCTCAGGTTCTTGTGGTAGCGGCCGTCCCGGCCGCTGCGGCCGCGACGGCCGCTACCACAAGCACACGCCTTACCGGATCGCCACCTGGCTGCTCATCTCCATCTGCGTCTTGTGGAGCTTCGCGTAGACGCCGTTTTCCTTGTCTACGAGGTCGGCGTGCACGCCTTGCTCCACGATCTTGCCTTTCTCCAGCACGATCAACCGATCCGCCGCCTGAAGCGTGCTCAACCGGTGCGCGATGGCAAAGGTCGTGCGGCCCTCAGTGAGCCGATCCAGCGCTTGCTGAATCTGCTTCTCGGTCTCAGTGTCGACGCTGCTCGTGGCCTCGTCGAGTATGAGAAGCCGCGGATTATGTAAGATCGCGCGGGCGATGCTGATCCGCTGACGCTCGCCGCCCGACAGCGACTGACCGCGTTCGCCGACCATCGTGTCGTAGCCGTCCGGGAAGCCGACGACGAAATCGTGCGCGTTGGCGGCCTTCGCGGCGCGGATGATTTCGCTTTCGCTCGCCTCCGGGTTTCCGTAGCGGATGTTGTCGGCGATCGTGCCGTGGAAGAGGTACGGTTCCTGGAGCACCATGCCGATCTGCCGCCGCAGCCATTGCACGTCGTAGTCGCGGATGTCGACGCCGTCGATCAGGATCTGCCCGTCGGTCACGTCATAAAACCGACAGAGCATGTTTACGAACGTACTCTTCCCCGCCCCGGACGGACCGCACAGGCCGATCATCTCGCCGGGCTCGACATCGATCGTGATGTCGCGGAGCGCAGGCTGCGCACCTTCATAACTGAAAGCGACGTTCCGAAATTGCACTCGCCCTTCCAGTTTTTCCTTTTTCACAGCGCCGGTGCGCGAATAGATCTCGGGTGGCGTATCCAGCACTTCAAAAACGCGCTGCGCAGAACTTGCCGCTCGCGTGACCATTCGGCTGCTGTTCGCCAACTCCATGATCGGGCCGTAGAACTGCATGAGGTATTGGGTGAACATCACGAGCACGCCGAGCGAGTAGCGTTTTTCGCCCGGGTGCCGGATCACCATGTAACCACCGATGACCCACACCAGCGCCTGACCGAGTCGCATCGTGCCGCTCACCACGGGCTGAAGCCGCGTCCAGACGCGGTGGATGTCCTGCTCCTTCTCGGTGTACTCTTCGGACCGCTTGTCGAAGCGGCGAACCTCGCGGTCCTCGTTGGCAAACGCCTTGACGACGCGCACGCCCGGCAAAGCGTCGCCGACGACCGCGCCCATGCGGCTCCAGTAAGTCCACAGCCGCTGGTGCATCCGCTGCATCTTCATCCCGCGCACGTACGTCAGCACGCCCAGGATCGGCAAGGGCAGCAGGGACACCATCGCCAGCCGCCAGTTCGTCCACAGCATCCAGAACGCGACGAACCCGATCATCAGCACGTTCCGGAACACGTCTACCGAACCGAACACGATGAAATCCCAGAGCCGGTCGGTGTCGTTCGTCACGCGCGTGATCAGCGAACCGGTCCGTCGCTTGGCAAAGTACCGGAGCGACAACTGGTGCATGTGCCCGTAGACCTGGTGTCGAAGGTCGCGCGCGACCTGCGTGCCGACCGTCGCCAAGGTGTACAAACGCAGCCCGCCGAGGATCTCCATCACCACGAACGATCCGACGAGCGCCGCGGCCCAAACGAGCAGCGCTCGCGCGTCCCCTTTCGTGATGCCGTCATCGATCAGGTGACGGTTGATGTTCGGCGGCACCGTGATCATCGCGGCCACGCCTAGCGTCATCACCAGCGCGAACGTCGTCTTCGCGCGGTACGGCTTGGCCACGTCGAGCAGGCGGAGGAGGATCTTCCTCTGCTGGAGGCAGCGCGGGCAGACGCCTTCTGCGTACGCGGGGATCAGCTGCCCGCACTTGGGGCACT
>Ga0081539_10004421_pt1 | contig 15548 bp, 12 predicted proteins | sample TabmetS4T2R2_FD_71023 | JGI IMG/M metagenome (GOLD analysis project Ga0081539, IMG submission 71023) | Tabebuia heterophylla rhizosphere microbial communities from the University of Puerto Rico - S4T2R2 | ecosystem: Host-associated > Plants > Roots > Rhizosphere ...
CGCGGCGTGATGCTGGTGCTGCCGAACCGCGACGTCTGGACTTTCGAGGCGCTCGACGACAAGGTCGATCTCGAGGACAGCGTGTTCCTCGCCGGCAATGACGGCCCGCGCCGCACCGCCCAGATCGTGATCCGGCAGGATTCCCGCCACGCCTCCTCGATCCGCTGGAGCTTTGTGCGCTCGTCGACATCGGCAGCCCAGACCAACGCCCGCCGCAATGCGCGCCGCGAGCCGGAACTGCCGCTGTAAAAGCTCGAAAACAACCCCATGCAAAGTAGCCGGCGCATCGCTGTGAAGCGGCTTTCCGAAAGGATTGTGCGCAAACAAGGGTCTTCTACAGGCATAGCTCTGCCGCCATTGAGCCGGCCGCCAAAAGCTGCTAACCAGCGGCCTCTCGCGCGACTGGCGACTTTGGATGGAGCACCATCGGGAAGCGCGGGAGTACCCGCCGCGCGCCTGGGCAGAAGAATCCCTGAAAGGACCTTGCCCATGACCGATACCACCCGTCGCGTTTCCCGCGCTCTGTTGTCCGTTTCCGACAAGACCGGGCTGATCGATTTCGCCAACGCGCTCGCCGCCCGTGGTGTCGAGTTGATCTCGACCGGCGGCACGGCGAAGGCGATTGCTGCGGCCGGGTTGAAGGTGAAGGACGTCTCGGAGCTTACCGGCTTCCCCGAAATGATGGACGGCCGCGTCAAGACGCTGCATCCGAAGGTGCATGGGGGCCTGCTCGCGATCCGCGGCAACAAGGAGCACCTCGCCGCGATGAAGTCGCACGACATCGCGCCGATCGATCTGCTCGTGGTCAATCTTTATCCGTTTCAAGCCACCGTGGAGAAAGGCGCCGGCTTCGAGGACTGCATCGAGAATATCGACATCGGCGGCCCCGCCATGATCCGCGCCGCCGCGAAGAACCATGACGACGTCGCCGTCGTGGTCGAGGCGCAGGACTACCAGGCCGTGCTCGACGAACTCGCCGCCAACAATGGCGCCACCACGCTCTTGCTGCGCCGCAAGCTCGCGGCCAAGGCCTATGCCCGCACCGCCGCCTATGACGCCGCGATCTCGAACTGGTTTGCCGCCCAGAACGGCACCGAGACGCCTGATTTCCGCGCCTTCGGCGGCCGGCTGCTGCAGTCGCTGCGCTATGGCGAGAACCCGCACCAGAATGCCGCGTTCTATGCGACGCCGGAGAAGCGGCCGGGCGTCTCGACTGCGCAGCAGCTGCAGGGCAAGGAGCTCTCCTACAACAACATCAACGACACCGACGCGGCCTATGAGTGCGCCGGCGAGTTCGACCCCAACCGCACCGCGGCCTGCGTCATCGTCAAGCACGCCAACCCCTGCGGCGTCGCCGAGGGTCCCGACCTCGTCAGCGCCTACCGCAAGGCACTGGCCTGCGACTCCACCTCCGCTTTTGGCGGCATCGTCGCGGTCAACTGCGTGCTCGACGCGGAGGCCGCGCGCGCCATCACGGAAATCTTCACCGAGGTCATCATCGCGCCCGCTGCGACGGAGGCCGCGATCGAGGTTGTTTCGGCCAGGAAAAATCTCCGCTTGCTCCTTGCCGGCGGCCTGCCCGATCCGCGCAGCATCGGCCTCACTGCCAAAACTGTCGCCGGCGGCTTGCTGGTGCAGAGCCGAGATAATGCCGTGGTCGAGGACATGGAGCTGAAGGTCGTGACCAAACGCGCGCCGAGCGAGGCGGAGCTGCGCGATCTCAAATTCGCCTTCCGCGTCGCCAAGCACGTCAAATCCAACACCATCGTCTATGCCAGGGATCTGGCGACCGTCGGCATCGGCGCCGGCCAGATGAGCCGCGTCGATTCCGCGCGCATCGCCGCGCGCAAGGCGCTCGATGCCGCCAAGGAGTTGAAGCTTGCCGAGCCGCTGACCAAGGGCTCCGTCGTGGCGTCGGACGCGTTCTTCCCGTTCGCCGACGGCATGCTCGCCTGCATCGAGGCCGGCGCCACCGCCGTGATCCAGCCCGGCGGCTCCGTGCGCGACGACGAGGTGATCAAGGCCGCCGACGAGCATGGCATTGCGATGGTGTTCACCGGCGTCAGGCATTTCCGGCATTAGTTGGAAGCCGTCATTCCGGGGCGCGCGTTAGCGCGAACCCGGAATCTCGAGCCTCATATCGAGATTCCGGGTTCATCGCTGCGCGATGCCCCGGAATGACAGTCGCGTGGCTATGGATCCCGGATCGCGCTCGCTACGCTCGCTTGTCCGGGACGATAGCGGCGCGCGGCTCCTCGACCAACATCAACATCGCCATCCCCACCGTAAAGAAAATCACCAGCACCGACATGCCGGCCTTCTGGCTCGCGGTCGCTGCCGTAACCGCGCCGATCAGGAGCGGGCCGATGAAGGAGGTAACCTTTCCGGTCAGCGCGAACAGCCCGAAATATTGCGCGATGCGATCCTTTGGCGCCAGGCGAATCAGCAACGTGCGCGCCGCGGCCTGCAGCGGACCGCCGGCCGCGCCGATCAGGCAGCCGAGCACCAGATAGGCTTTTTCCGACGCACCCGCGAACAGCGCGCCGCCGGGCTGCGGCGGGGTGACCGGGATGAAGAAGATAGAATCCTTGTCCACCATCAGGATCGCGACGACGGCCGACAGCAGCACCATCATGCTGCCGGCGATGACGCGCTTGGGGCCGAGATAATCGTCGAGCTTGCCGCCGAGCCACGCCCCCAGCGTGCCGGCAATGGCGAGAATGATGCCGAACGTGCCGATCTGCAGCGTGTGCCAGCCGAAGGTGCCCGCGGCGTAAATGCCGCCGAACGCGAACAACGACACCAACCCGTCGGTGTAGATCATGTTGGCGAGCAGAAACAGCGCCATCGATTGCTGCTTCGGCAATTCGCCGAGCGTGCCTTTGAGCTCCAACAGCCCTGCGCGCAACGCCTCGCGCACCGGGCGCTTGGCCGGATAATCCGGCGTCAGCAAAAACATCGGCGTGACGAAGATGATGAACCAGATGGCCGTCAACGGACCGGTGATGCGGTCGCCCTGATGCCTGACGGGATCGAGCCCGAACAGCGGCGTGAAGCCGAACAGCGTGCGGCCGGAATCGGGATTGGCGGCGAGAAAGCCGAGCACGATGATGAGGCTGACAATGCCGCCGATATAGCCGGTGGCCCAGCCTGTGCCTGATAGACGTCCGATGCGGTCCGGCGGCACCAGGGTCGGCATCATCGCGTTGTTGAAGACGGTGGCGAATTCCACGCCGACGGTCGCGATGGCGTAAGCCAGCAGCAGCGGCGGAATGATCGAGGGATCACCGGGCCTGCCGATCCACATTGCGCTCGCGCCAATCACCAGCAGCGCGCCGAAACCGGCGATCCACGGTTTGCGCCGGCCGGAGGCATCCGCAATGGCGCCGAGCACCGGCGAGAGCAGCGCGATGGAGAACCCTGCGGCGGCTGCCGCAAATCCCCACAGCGCCTGGCCGGTCGCCGGGTCCGGCGCCACGAAATTCGCGAAATAGGGCGCAAACACGAAGGTCATGATCAGCGTGAAGTAAGGCTGCGCCGCCCAGTCGAAGAAAATCCAGCTGATGACCGCGGCGCGGCGCGGATAGGCCGGCACTTTCTCCGCGCGACCCGCCGAAAAATCCGTCACCGCCATGGCAAAACATCCTTTTTGATCACAAACAGGCGTTTTGCCTGCCGCGGCAAGTTCCATATAGCATTCGCGCCGGATGCGGCGTCACAAGTTGTCGCATTGGCCGGATTTGACACGTGGATTGGCGATGAATTTCCTCAAAACCAACGCCTGCAAGGGATTTGCGATTGTCGCGCTGACGGCGATGCTCGCGTGGCGCGCCGATGCGCAGGAGCGCCGCTTCTACACGCCGCCGCCGCTTGATTCGGTCCAGGCTGTATCGGCCGAACACGGCATGGTGGTGGCGCAGGAGAAGCTCGCGGCGGAAATCGGCGCCGATATTTTGCGGCAGGGCGGCAATGCGGTCGATGCGGCGGTGGCGACGGGCTTTGCGCTGGCCGTGACGTATCCGCGCGCCGGAAATATCGGCGGCGGCGGTTTCATGGTGATCCATTCTGCGGAGCGCGGCCAGGATATCGCCATCGACTATCGCGAGACCGCGCCGGCGGCGATGACGAAGGATGTTTTCCTCGGGGCCGACGGCAAGCCTGATCCGGCTAAATCGCGCGACTCCGCGCTCGGCATCGGCGTGCCCGGCACGGTCGCGGGGCTGGCGCTGGCGCTGGAGAAGTTCGGGTCCGGCAATTTCACGCTGGCCGAAATTCTCAAGCCCGCGATTGCGCTGGCGCGCGACGGCTTTGTCGTCACGGATGATACCGCCGACACGCTGCCGGACATGTACCGCCGCATGTCACGCTGGCCGAATTCGGCAAAGGGCTTTTCGAGGCCGGACGGCAGTCCGTTGCGCGAAGGCGACACGCTTGTGCAGAGCTATCTCGCGTCGGTGCTGACGGCGATTGCCGAACATGGGCCGCGCGGCTTCTATGAAGGCGCGGTCGCGGAGAAGCTTGCCAAGGCGATTCGCGATGCCGGCGGCATCATGACGACGGGCGACCTGAAATCCTATCAGGCCATTTTGCGCGCGCCGGTGCGCGGCAGCTATCGCGGCTACGACATCGTCTCGATGCCGCTGCCGTCCTCCGGCGGCACGGTCTTGCTCGAAACCCTCAACATCCTCGAGGGCTTTCCGCTGGGCGACATGCAGCAGGGCTCCGCCGGCTCGCTCCATCTCATGGTCGAGGCGATGAAGCGCGCCTATGCCGATCGCGCGCGTTACCTCGGCGACCCCGCCTTCGTCGATGCGCCGACCAATATCCTGATCGCGAAGGACTACGCCGCCAAACAGCGCGCCAGCATCGATCCGGCCCGCGCGACGCCCTGGGCGGAAGCGATGCCCGCAAAACCGCAGCGCGAGGGCAGCAACACCACGCATTATTCCGTGGTCGATTCGCGCGGCAATGCCGTGAGCAACACCTACACGCTCAACTTTCCCTACGGCGTCGGGCTCGTCGCCGAAGGCACCGGCATCCTGCTCAACAACGAGCTCGACGATTTCACCGCCGCACCCGGTGCTGCCAATGCCTTCGGCCTGGTCGGCTTCGAGGCCAACCTGCCCGGCCCGGGGAAACGGCCGCTGTCATCGATGTCCCCGACCATCGTGCTGAAGGACGGCAAGCCGGTGCTGGTGACGGGCACGCCGGGCGGCAGCCGTATCATCTCCGCGGTGACACAGGTGATCGTGAATTCGATCGACTACAAGATGAACATCGCCGCTGCAGTCGCCGCGCCGCGCGTTCATCATCAATGGCTGCCCGACGACGTCCGCGCCGAGCGCGGCATCCCCGAGGCAGTGCTTAGCGAGTTGCGGGACAAGGGTCACAAGGTCATCGATACGCTCGGCCAGACCTCGGCGAACTCGATCGCGATCGGCCCCCATGGCCCGCTTGGCGCTCCCGATCCGCGAACGCGCGGCGCGTGGGCGGCGGGGCAGTAGAGCCGCTAGGCATCAGCGAGAAGTCCGGCTAGCGTGCGCTCCCGAGGTTTAGCGCTCACAGGAGTTCTCCCCATGGCATCGCTGAAAGGCAAGACGCTGTTCATATCAGGCGCGAGCCGCGGCATCGGGCTTGCGATCGCGCTGCGCGCGGCACGCGACGGCGCCAACATCGCCATTGCGGCCAAGACCACCGAGCCGCATCCGCGGCTGAAGGGCACCATCTACACCGCCGCTGACGAGGTGCGCGCCGCCGGCGGCAAGGCGCTGCCTGTCGTCTGCGACATCCGCGAGGAGGCGCAGGTGATGGATGCGATCGAGAAGACCGTCGCCGAATTCGGCGGCATCGACATCTGCGTCAACAACGCCAGCGCCATCAGCCTCACCAACTCGCAGGCGACCGACATGAAGCGGTTCGACCTGATGATGGGCATCAACACCCGCGGCACCTTCATGGTCTCGAAATACTGCATCCCGCATCTGAAGAAAGCGGAGAATCCGCACATCCTGATGCTGTCGCCGCCGCTCGACATGAAGCAAAAATGGTTCGAGCACTCGGCCGCCTACACCATGGCAAAATTCGGCATGAGCATGTGCGTGCTTGGCCTGTCGGGCGAGCTGAAGGGCGCCGGCGTCGCGGTGAACGCGCTGTGGCCGCGCACGACGATCGCGACCGCTGCGGTGGGCAATCTCCTCGGCGGCGATGCCATGATGCGCATGAGCCGCACGCCCGAGATCATGGGCGACGCGGCGCACGCCATCCTCACAAAACCGTCGCGCGAGTTCACCGGCAATTTCTGCATCGACGACAAGGTCCTCTATGCCAGCGGCGTCAGGGATTTCGAGCCCTACCGCGTCGACCGCTCGGCGCCGCTGATGTCGGATTTCTTCGTGCCCGAGGACGACGTGCCGCCGCCGGGCGTGAGGGTGCAGCCGCTGCCGTCGGTTGGCGCGGCGCAGGCGTCGCGCTAGAGCAGTCGCATCGCCAACGCCGGAGAACTGCGTGGCCGTCTCGAAACGGATCGTCGTCGCCGTCGCCGCTTTGGTGCTGGCAGCACTTACAGGTCTTGGCGTCCATTTCAGACCTGACCGCGCCATTCGCGTCGCCACCGGTGCCGTGGCGCATATCGTTTGCTCGAAGACTTTCGTCTCCGGGCTCGACCCGCAAACCGTCTTTGCCGAAACGCTGGAGCGGCCCGGCTTCCGCCGCCTGCGCCAAGTGATGAATTTCCAGATCGATCGCAAAGCCGCGACGGTCGATGCTTCGACGCTCGGCCTCTTCAGGAGCCACGCCGCATTCCACGAGGGTTTTGGCTGCGTCGAGCATCTGGGCGGCAAGGAGCCGTATCTGCTGAAAAACGACGTCGAGGCGTTGAAGGTGCCGAAGACGCCGCCGCTATTACCCGAAATTGCCGGCCCCGACGTGGTGGAGCCGACCGATCCTGCTCTCAAGTCAGCGCTCGATCATGCCTTCGAGGAGCCGGCCGAGCCGCCGTTCCGGCGCACCCGCGCAGTCGTGGTGGTGCGTGACGGCAAGGTGATCGCCGAGCGCTACGCGCCCGGCATCGGCGTCGACACGCAGCTGTCCGGCTTCTCCATGACCAAGTCCATGGTCAATGCGCTGATCGGCGTACTTACCCAGCAGGGTCTGACCTCGCCGTCGTTGCCGGCGCCAATCCCGGAATGGCGCGGCAGCAGCGATCCGCGGCGCGAGATCGAGGTCGAGCATCTCATGCGCATGACCTCGGGGCTCGATCTCGACGAGACCAATTCGGGTTTCGATCCGTCGACCCGGATGTATTTGTATCGCAACATGTCCGCATTCGCGGTCAACACGAGGATGATCGCGCCGATCGGCACGCGCTTTCACTATTCCAGCGCCACCACTCAAATCCTGGCGCGTATCGTCCGCGACCTGACCGGCGGGCCGGAGCAATCGCTCGCCTTCGCCTGGCGCGAGTTATTCAATCCGCTCGGCATGCGCAACGTCACGCTGGAGTTCGACGGCAGCGGCACCTTGCAGGGCGCCAACTACATGCTCGCCAGCGCACGCGATTGGGCCAAGCTCGGCCTGCTCTATCTCAATGACGGCGTGGTCGGCGGCAAGAAGATCCTGCATCCGGACTGGGTGGATTTTTGCGCGGCCGCGACGCTCGACAGCGACTATGCCGCGGGCTTCTACACCAACCGCAGCGAACATCCCGACGCCAAAGGCCGCGTCGCTCTCGGTTTCCCGCGCGATTCCTTCTTCGCCTCCGGCCTGCTGGGCCAGCGCATCGTGATCATGCCGTCGCAGCGCATGGTGGTGGTGCGGCTCGGAGATTCGTTCGATCCGACCGGCGACATCAGGGGCGTGGCGCGCCTGGTGAAGGAGGTGATCGCGGCGACGCAGCCGTGAAAGTTTGGCGAATCGTTCCGGGCATGCGAAGCATGACCCGTAACTCGAGATTCCGGGTCTGGTCCCCTTCGGACCATCTCGGAATGACTGGCAGCTACCGCCCGACCTCGTACGGCCCACCCTTTTCCAGCGCCCGCTTATAGGCCGGGCGCGCGTGGATGCGCTCGACAAAGGCCATCGCCTTCGGATGGCCCTGCTCCAGCCCGGCGCGCGCGGAGGCAGCTTCGAGCGGAAAGCTCATCTGGATGTCGGCGGCGGTGAACTCATTGCCGGCGAACCATTCGCTCTTGGCAAGCTCGCTCTCCCAGTAATCCATGTGCTGCTTGAGCTGCGGGTTGACCAGTGTCGTCAGCGCCTGGTTGCACACTTTGCGAACCAGCGGCCGCAGCAGCGCCGGCGCACGCCGCGGCATCAGCATGAACAGCAACTTCAAAAGCAGCGGCGACATCGCCGAACCTTCGGCGTAGTGCAGCCAATAGGTATAGCGCAGGCGCTCCGGCGTATTTTCCGGCGGGATCAGCCGGCCTTTGCCGTAAGTGTTGATGATGTACTCGGCGATCGCTCCCGACTCCGCGATGGTGTTGCCGTTGTCGGTGATGACGGGCGATTTCCCGAGCGGATGGATCGCGCGCAATTCCTTCGGCGCGCGCATGTCGGGCTGACGCTGATAGCGCACGATCTCGTAGGGAACGCCCAACTCCTCGAGCAGCCACAGCACCCGCTGCGAGCGCGAGTTGTTGAGATGATGAACCGTCAGCATTGCCGTCCCCTGCACGAATTTCCCGGGCTGTTCCCGTATCAGGCCTTGAACGGATTAGCGACCGGCACCCCGTAGCCCAAAGGGCGAAAGGAGATTTATTACCCGGGTGATATTGACACATTAATTATACCCGGGTATAAACTAGTGCATCATGTGGCCTTTCCGGAAACTCAAGATGATTCAAAGTTTTACCGCCTTTGTGGGGCAACGGCAGCTGATATCAGGTAGTCTCGCCGAGGTCGCGCTCGCGGTGAAACGCGCCGGCGGGCCCACCCCCACCATCATTTTCAGCGACACGACCGGCCGCTCCCTCGATCTCGATCTGCGCGGGTCGGACGACGAGATCATCGCGCGGCTTCCGAAGGCGGCGCTTCCTCCTACGCCCGAAGCAGAGGTCAATGAGCCGCGCGGCCGCGGCCGGCCGAAACTCGGTGTGGTGGCGCGCGAGGTGACGTTGTTGCCGCGGCACTGGGAGTGGCTCAACGCCCAGCCCGGCGGCGCCTCGGTCGCGCTGCGCAAGCTGGTCGATGAAGCGCGCCGCGCCAGTGGCGACCGCGATCGCCTGCGCGCCGCGCGCGATGCGGCCTATCACTTCATGGCGGTCATGGCCGGCAACCTCGCCCATTTCGAGGAAGCCTCGCGCGCCTTGTTTGCCGATGATCGTCGGCGCTTCGTCGGCCTGATCGCGGATTGGCCGACCGATATCCGCGACCACATTGTCAAACTTGCCTACAGCGATCGCGCCGGCTAGCGCGATTCGCTCCCTCCCCGCGCGGCGGCTGAATTGACTCGCACCAGCCTGCCTTGCAGTATGATGGCCATCATGGCTCGGGCGAAGCGCCGCCCGGGCCACAATCACAAAGAATTAGGGGGAGACCGCCGTGAGCCAGAATCCGCAATTCATGTTCGATTTCGGCAGCCCCAACGCCTTCCTCAGCCACGAGGCGATCCCGGCGATCGAAAAGCGCACCGGCGTGAAATTCGAATATGTGCCGATCCTGCTCGGCGGCATCTTCAAGGCCACCAACAACAAGTCGCCGGCCGAGACGCTGGCCGGCATCAAGAACAAGCGCGAATTCCAGGAGCTCGAGACGCAGCGTTTCGTCAAACGCTTTGGCGTCAAGCCCTATACCTGGAATCCATTCTTCCCAGTCAACACGCTGAACCTGATGCGCGCCGCAATCGCCGCGCAAATGGAAGGCGCGTTCGAGAAGTATGTCGAGGCGGCCTTCCATCACATGTGGGTGGAACCGAAGAAGATGGACGATCCGGAAGTGGCGGCGAAGGCGCTGTCGTCGTCCGGCCTCGATGCCGCAAAGCTGTTCGCCCGCGCGCAAGACGCCGACGTCAAGGGCAAGCTGATGGCGAACACCCAATCCGCCGTCGAGCGCGGCGCGTTCGGCTCGCCGACCTTCTTCGTCGGCAACGAAATGTTTTTTGGCAAGGAGCAGCTGCGCGAAGTCGAGGAGATGGTGAGAGGCGAATAGCGAGTGGTGAGTAGCGAATGGCTGAAGTAAAAATGCTATTTGCTACTCCCCATTCGCCACTCCCTATTCGCCATTCGCCCAACAACAACAAGGAGCAAATCCATGCGCATTCTCGTAGTCGGCGCCGGTGCGATCGGCGGCTATTTTGGCGGCAGGCTGCTGCAGTCCGGCCAGGACGTCACCTTCCTGGTGCGGCCGAAGCGCGCCGCCGAACTCGCCAGCGCAGGTCTCATCATCAAGAGCCCGGCCGGCGATGTCACGCTGAAGAACCCGCCAACGGTGCAGGCCGACAAGCTCGGTGAAAAATTCGACGTCGTGCTGTTGAGCTGCAAGGCGTTCGATCTGGATGATGCCATCAAGTCGTTCGCGCCAGCCGTGGGGCCGAACACCTCCATCATCCCGTTGCTCAACGGCATGTCGCATCTGGATGCGCTCGACAAGAAGTTCGGCCAAGAGCGCGTGCTCGGCGGGCTCTGCGCCATCGCGGTGACGCTGAACGAGAAGCGCGAGGTGGTGCAGCTCGCGCCCATGCAGTCGCTCGGCTTCGGCGAGCGCGGCGGCGGCACGTCGGATCGCGTCAAGGCGATCGCGGAAGATTTCGCCAAGGGCAATTGCGGCGCGGCGCCGAGCGAGCATGTCATGCAGGACATGTGGGAGAAGTGGGTGTTTCTGGCCTCGCTCGCCGCGTCCACCTGCCTGATGCGCACCTCCGTCGGCAACATCATGGCGGTCGCCGGTGGCAAGGAATTCCTGCTCGGCATGCTCGATGAATGCTCGGCGGTCGCCACCGCCGAGGGCTTCGCGCCGGCCGGACCGTTCTTCCAGCGCACCCGCGGCATCCTGACCACGGAGGGTTCGCCAATGACGGCCTCGATGTTCCGTGACATCAAGGCCGGGCTTCCTGTCGAGGCCGATCACGTGATCGGCGATCTCGTCTTGCGCGCGGATGCGGCAAAAATCCCGGTGCCAAAGCTGCGCACGGCCTACACGCATCTGAAGGCCTACGAAAAGCAGCGGGCCGCCTAGCCTACTCCACCAGCGTGAACTGCAGCAGCAGGTTGCGCTGGATCATCGAAAAATTGTCGTCGGAGATCATGGTGACCACGGTCTCGCCCTCCGCCGTTACGTGCGTGTCGATGCCTTCCATGTTGTCGACCTCATGGCCGAGATCGGCGGAGAAGATGGCGGGTCCGTCGACCACGGCGCCGGGCGCGAATGATTTCAGCGGAATGCGGCGGATGCGGATGCCGACGCCGCCGATCCAGGAAAATTTCCGCTCCAGCAGCAGCATCTCGCCGGAAGGCAGGAGCGTCGCATCGCTGACGTCGAAATCCTCCGAGCGCCGCACCGAAAATTGTCCCGGCGTCTTGCCGCCGATCAGGAAGCCGAGGATGTTGCCGTGCGAGTCCAGCCCACGCTCGGAGATCGCGATCAGCGTGCCCGCAAGCGGCTGGCCCTTGGGCACGACGACTAGGGCTTCAATCCCCTTGTTGTAAGGCAGCCTGCGCGCGGCAGGCGGCAGCGGCACCTCTTCGCCGAGAGCGCGGGTAAAGCCCTTGGCAAAATCGTAGCGCAGAATCCGGTTGACGCGTTCGAGCGCGACATAGACCAGCGAGCCGTCGAGCGCGATGGCTTCGCTATCGAACCAGCCGCGCGCGGTGATCGGTTTGCCGTCCGACCAAAGCATCGGCGAAGCCTCGACGTCGTCGAGACCGGTCATCTCCTTAGCCCGATAGACGATGCGGCCGGTGAACCAGCCGCCCTTGTCGGAGATGGCGATAAAGCGCTCGCCCTTGGCGTCGAGCCGCAGGCCCGACAATCCGCCAAAGCCGCGATATTTCGAGGTCAGCACCAGGCCGCTGCGAAACTCCAGCGCGCCGAACCGGACGCGCGAGCGGTCGCGGGTGTCGAAGCCGGCGAGCGGCCGGGCGTTCACCTCGATCGTAACGGGCGCGGTAACTGAGTATTCGTCAGGCTTGTACTTTGGCGGCTTCTGCACCGCGGTTTGCGCCACCGCCTGTTGGGGCAGTGCATGAGCAGTGAATCCCGCCGCCGTTGCAGTCAGCAAACGGCGGCGGCTCAATATGGGGATCATAGGCTCAGGAATGCAGGCGCCGCCGGCCAGCGGGCGCCACTTGCGCAGCGTGGGTCTCGCTGAAGAGCTCGGCGAGCTTTTCGGTGATGGCGCCACCGAGCTCTTCGGCGTCGACGATGGTCACCGCGCGGCGGTAGTAGCGCGTCACATCGTGGCCGATGCCGATCGCGATCAGCTCGACCGGCGAGCGAAGCTCGATCTCCTCGATGATGTGGCGCAGATGGCGTTCCAGATAGTTGCCGGGATTGACCGACAGCGTGGAATCGTCGACCGGCGCGCCGTCCGAGATCATCATCAGGATGCGGCGCTGCTCCGGGCGCGCCAGCAGCCGCTTGTGCGCCCAGTCCAGCGCTTCGCCGTCGATGTTCTCCTTCAGCAGACCCTCGCGCATCATCAGGCCAAGATTTTTCCGCGCGCGACGCCATGGGGCGTCGGCGGACTTGTAGATGATGTGGCGGAGATCATTGAGTCGGCCCGGATTCGCCGGCTTGCCGGCGGCAAGCCAGGCCTCGCGCGACTGGCCGCCCTTCCAGGCCCGCGTGGTGAAGCCGAGGATTTCCACCTTGACGCCGCAACGCTCCAGTGTGCGCGCCAAAATGTCGGCGCAGGTGGCGGCGACCGTGATCGGGCGGCCGCGCATCGAGCCGGAATTGTCCAAGAGCAGCGTCACCACGGTGTCGCGGAACGTCGCCTCCTTCTCGTGCATGAAGGACAACGGGTGATAGGGATCGGTGACCACGCGCGACAGCCGCGCGGGATCCAGAATGCCTTCCTCGAGATCGAATTCCCAGGCGCGGTTCTGCTGCGCCATCAGGCGGCGCTGCAACCGGTTGGCGAGCCGTGCCACGATGCCCTGCAGGTGCGCGAGCTGCTTGTCGAGATAAGAGCGCAGCCGCTCCAGCTCGTCATGATCGCAGAGGTCTTCGGCCGCGATCACCTCGTCGAATTTCGGCGCAAAGGCGTGATATTCCGGACCGCGCGGCTCGTTGCGCCCGTGCGTGTTCGGCCGCGTCGCCTCGCCCGGTGTCTCGTCGTCGCCGAGCTCGCCGTCATCGAAGGTATCCGACGTCGAAGCCTGCGCGCTCTCCATCGCGCTCTCCGACATCTCGTCGGCGGAGGCCTGCGCCTGGTCGGCACTCATCTCCTGAGCGGCGTCGGAATCGGGCGCGCCCTCGGCGCCGGACTGGTCGTTCTCGCCGTCCTGGTTCTCGTCGTTGTCGTCGTCGTCCGAATCCATGTTGCGGTCGTCGCCGAGATCGAGCGCCGACAACAGATCATGCACGAGGTCGCCGAATCGGGCCTGGTCCTCGGTGAAGCGGGCGAGCTGGTCGAGCCGCGTGCCGATCTTGTCTTCCAAGGTCGGGCGCCAGAGGTCGACCATCTTCTTGGCGGCCGTCGGCGGCGCCATCCCGGTCAGGCGCTCGCGCACCAGCATGGCGAGTGCATCCGACAGCGGCGCGTCGGCGCGGTCGGTGATCTCGTCGAACTTGCCGCGATGGAAATGATCGTCCAGCATCGCGGTGAGGTTTTTCGCCACGCCCGACATCCGCCGCGCACCGATCGCCTCTACCCGCGCCTGCTCCACCGCCTCGAACACGCCGCGCGCCTGCGGATTGCCCGGCATCAGCTTGCGATGCACTTTCGGATCATGACAGGCTAGTTTCAGCGCGATCGAATCGGCGTGGCCGCGGATCACAGCGGCATCGCGCTTGGACATCTTGCGCGCCGGCTCCGGCAGCCGGGCCTTGCCCGGCGCAAGACCAGGGCGCTCGGCAGCGAAAGTGACGTCCAGCTCCGGCGTCTTGGCGATCGCCTTCAGGCACGATGCCACCGAGCGCTTGAAAGGCTCGGTCGGCGCTTCCCGTGTGTTGCGGAATTTCGAGTTGGAGATGCTCATAGCGCTTTCGTAAACCAGTGGCGCGTCACGCCTTCAGGATAGCCTTCGATCGACCCGAACTCCTCGTAGCCGCAATTGCGGTAGAAGCCCGGCGCCTGAAAGCTCATCGTATCGACATAAGACCGCTTCGCGCCGAATTTCCTCGCCTCGTCCTCGATCGCCTTGATCAGTTGCGTTCCGAAATCCTTGCCGCGATATTTCTGGTCCATCCACAACAGCTGGATGAACAGCACCGTAGTCCAGACCTCGCCGACGATTCCGCCGACAATCTTGCCGCGCTCGCGGAGCGTCACCGCAAAGCGCTTGTATTTCTGCTTCCCCATCTTCTCGGTGTTGTAACCGACGAGGCCGCCGAGCACCGCCTTCTTGGCCTGGCCAATGGTGCGCTCGACGGAAACTTTCGGCATGGCCTAGCTGAGCGCCACATTGACCGAGGATTCCGGCAGCTCCGCATTGAAGCAGCGCTGATAGAACTCGGCGACCAGCGGCCGTTCCAGCTCGTCGCACTTGTTGAGGAAGGTGACCCGGAAGGCGAAGCCGATATCGCCAAAAATCTCGGAGTTCTCCGCCCAGGTGATCACCGTGCGCGGGCTCATCACCGTCGACAGATCGCCGTTGGCAAACGCGTTGCGGGTGAGGTCTGCAAGGCGCACCATCTTGTTGACGATGTCGCGGCCTTCCTGGGTGCGATAGTGCCGCGCCTTGGCCAGCACAATCTCCACTTCCTCGTCATGGCCGAGATAGTTGAGCGTGGTGACGATCGACCAGCGGTCCATCTGGCCCTGGTTGATCTGCTGCGTGCCGTGATAGAGGCCCGAGGTGTCGCCGAGGCCGACGGTGTTCGCCGTCGAAAACAGCCGGAACGCCGGATGCGGCTTGATCACCTTGTTCTGGTCGAGCAGGGTCAGCCGGCCCGAAATTTCCAGCACGCGCTGGATCACGAACATCACGTCGGGCCGGCCGGCATCGTATTCGTCGAACACCAGCGCGACGTTATGCTGGAGCGCCCACGGCAGAATGCCGTCGCGGAACTCGGTGACCTGCTTGCCTTCCTTGACCACGATGGCGTCCTTGCCGACAAGATCGATACGGCTGATATGGCTGTCGAGGTTGACGCGCACGCAGGGCCAGTTCAGGCGCGCGGCAACCTGCTCGATATGGGTCGACTTGCCGGTGCCGTGATAGCCGGTCACCATGACGCGGCGATTCTTGGCAAAACCGGCGAGGATGGCGAGCGTCGTGGCGCGGTCGAACCGATAATCGGTATCAACCTCCGGGACATGCGGATCCACTTCCGAATAGGCCGGCACTTCGAGATCGCTGTCGATACCGAACACCTGCCGGACCGACACCTTCATGTCGGGCAATCCCGTTATTTCCTGGTTTTTGGTCGTGGCGGCGGTCGTCATA
>Ga0081539_10004422_pt1 | contig 15547 bp, 11 predicted proteins | sample TabmetS4T2R2_FD_71023 | JGI IMG/M metagenome (GOLD analysis project Ga0081539, IMG submission 71023) | Tabebuia heterophylla rhizosphere microbial communities from the University of Puerto Rico - S4T2R2 | ecosystem: Host-associated > Plants > Roots > Rhizosphere ...
GCTCGCTCTATGTTCGCGGCGGTGTGGCGTTCATCGCGATTGCCGTGGCGGGTTCGCTCGCGTTGACAGCCTCGGCATCCTCGGCGCCACTCGCCGGGGCTTGGACGGGCTTCAACCAGAAGCTCGTCGACGCCAGCCAGGCGCTGCAGCGTTATCTGCCGTTCGGCGGCGCCAGCCGGAACGTCGGCTTCGGGTTCGGGCCCAGTGCCCAGATCACCGGCCAGTGGGACACAAACCACACGCTCCAGGTGACGATCCGCGTCAGCCCCGACGACGACTCGCATCCGTATTGGCGGGCAATTGCCTATGACCATTTCGACCTGAAGACGTGGTCCCAGACGAAGCCCGAATCCTTAGACGTACCGACTGGCGAAGAGACCCTGCTCGGTCTCGGCGACGACCCGAACGAGCTGGGTAATCGGCAGGATTTCCAGTACATCGTCGAGCCGGCCAACTACCGCGGCGGGTACCTGCTGAGCCCAGCCGATCCGGGCACCTTTGACGCGGCCACCCGGCTCGAGACGGTTGGCAACGGCCGGTTTGCCGCGGTGAAGACGGAGAACGGCGACCGTGCCTACAACGGCGTCGCGTTGCTGCCGGTGACCGGGAACAAGGCCGGCGATCGCAACTCGAATGCCCTGCGCGCCGCCGGCCAGAACTATCCAAGCGACATCGTCCAGCTGTACACGAACGTGCCCGAGGGGACGCTCGGACCCAAGTCGCTGGAACTCCTCGCGAATCTCAAGGGGAAGGCCGCCGCGGACGCCCGCGGCGGAACGGTGACGCCATTCGATCTCGCCGAGACGATGCAGAACGAGCTCCAAACGTTCCAGTACGAGACCGATGTCCGCGACCTGCCGTGCAGCACGATCAGCGTTGTCGAGTGCTTTGCGACGTTCAGGAAGGGCTATTGCCAGTACTACGCGAGCACGATGGCGATGCTGCTCCGCAAGGAAGGCATCCCGACGCGGCTCGTCGAGGGGTTCCTGCCAGGCGAGCGCGATCAGCGAACCGGCCTCGAGCAGATCTACACGGATGGCGCGCACGCCTGGGTCGAGGTCTACTTCCCGAACTTCGGCTGGCAGATCTTCGATCCGACCGGCGGTGGTCGCTCTCAGGTCGTGGCGCTGCCGTCAGGACCGCCGGTTGTGGCGACCCCGCGCGCGAGCACGCCGCCAGCTTCGATCGGGCAGGTGCGCCAGCAGCCTGGCGAGCAGCCCGAGACGACCGGAGGCGGAGGAACGGCCCGCGGCAGTGCCAACGTCGGCCTGCTGGCCGCCTTCGCGGTCGGCCTGCTGCTCGCGCTCATCGCCCTTGTTTTCATCATCTGGCAGCGCGGTCCGCGTGGCGAGGTCACCGCGGATAGCGCCTGGCGAAGCATCAGCCGACTCGCTGGCCGCTTCGGATTCGGGCCGCGCCCAACCCAGACCGTCTACGAGTACGCCGGCGCGCTAGGCGACGTCCTCCCGACGGCCAGACCCGAGTTGCAGACGGTCGCTCGAGCCAAGGTCGAGGTCGCGTACGGCCATCGCCAGCTCGCCGACGACCGGATGAGCTCACTCCGCGAAGCGCAGCGTCGTCTCCGTGTCGCCCTGCTCAGGCTCGCGTTCCGGCGGCGCCGTCCACGCCGCCTCCGCTTCCGCCGTTAGGCACCCGTTCTCAGGGACGCGCTAGAGGGCCCCGGCGCGCTCCCGTTGATCGGTTGCCGCCTGCGCCCGTTCCTCGAGGGGCGCCAGGTGATCGATCAGGTTGTGGGCCCGCAGCCTGGCCCGACCGCCGACGAGCTCGACGATCGTGATCCCGCACAGCTCGAACGGCAGCGACCAGAAATGGCGGAGTGGCATGTCGAGCAGGGTCAGCAGTGCCAGCTTGAAGACGCCGTCGTGGCCGACGACGATCGACCAGGGCTGATCGTCCCTCGTGGCTGACATCCCGAGAACCTGCGGTCGCTCGGCGAGGCCCGCCGTGCGGCCATCGGCCAAACGGCCGAGGAGAGCGGCTAACGCCGGTCGCACCCGCTGTTCGGCGACGTCAACGATCGATTCGCCGCCCGGTGCCCAGGTCGTCAGTGGATCCCGTCGCCAGGCGCGAAGTTCGTCCCCGTACCGAGCCTCGACCTCCGTTGCGAGAAGGCCCTCCCAGCGACCCTGGCTGACTTCCATGAAGCCCGGCTCCGGCCGGATCGGGAGCTCAAACCCGAACGCATCCGCGGTCCCGAGTGCTCCACCAATTGCGGCAGCTGTCTCCGCCGCGCGGGCGAGAGGCGAGTGGACGATCTCGAGTGGTGGCCCGGTCGGAACGGGCAGGGCAGGGGAGGCGTGCGGCCGGGCCAGCCGAGCGGCGACGAGTTCCGCCTGGCGCTGCCCGGTGTGGGACAGGTGGACGTTGCTCTGGCCCTGGAAACGGCCTTCCACGATAGCCGTCGATTCGCCATGGCGAACGAGGACGATCGTCGCATCGAGACCATCAGTCACGATGGACCGGGCCGGTTACAGGAGAGACCCCTCGGCGCTGCGCAGGAATCAGCGCTCACCGCCCAGCCGGATCGTCCAGATGTCGAGGACCGCCTCGTGCGAGCGGATCGCCGCAGCGACCGGATCGGGCACATCGTCGTCGAGGGCGAGGATCATGAACGCGTCCTGACGCGGTCCGGATCGGGCGAGATGCATCGCGCTGATGTTCACGTCGGCCTCGCCGAGGATGAGGCCGATCCGGCCCATCGTGCCGGGCTTGTCCTGGTGACGCGTCATCAGCATGACGTCGGTCGGTGCCATCTCCAGCCAGTAGTCGTTGATCCGGACGAGACGGGGCTCGCCGGCGGCCACAGTCCCGCCGAGCCGTGTCGTCACGCCGTTCGCCTCCCCTGACAGCGTGAGGAGGGACGAGAACGGGCCCGCTTTCGGTGTCTTGCGTTCGACAACGGTGATCCCACGGGCCTTCGCCAGTGCCGCGGCGTTGACGAGGTTGACCCGCTGGGTCGTCGTGGACTCGAGCAGTCCCCTCAGGACGGCGGCCGTCAGCGACGAGGCATCGTGCTCGGCGAGCTCACCGGCGATCTCGAGAGTCAGCGTTCGGACCCCGGTCCTCGCGAACTGGGCAAAGAACCTGCCGAGGATCTCGGCCAACGGCAGATACGGGGCCAGCGCCTTTGCCGTCTCCGGGGTGAGAAGCGGTGCATTGACTGCGTAGCGCGCGGGCCGGCCGGCCAGGACATCGAGGACCTGGGCGGCGACTTCCTCGGCAACGAGGACCTGGGCCTCCTCGGTGGAAGCGCCGAGATGGGGCGTGAGCAGCGTGTTCGGTGCATCGAGCAAGGGCGAGCCTGCTGGTGGCTCCTTCTCGAACACATCGACGCCCGCGCCACCGAGATGACCGTCGCGTAACGCATCCGCGACGGCGGCCTCGTCGAGGACGCCTCCGCGGGCGACATTCAACAAGAGGGCGCCGGGCTTCATCTTTCCGAGCGCCTCGCGTCCGATCAGGCCCTTGGTCGTGCGACCGAGCGGGACATGGACGGTCACGACGTCGGCCCGTCGCAGGAGGCCGTCGAGATCGGTCAGCTCGACGCCGTGGAGGTCGGCTTGCTCGGCGCTGACGTACGGATCGACGCCGAGAACGTGCATCTCGAGGGCCCGCGCCCGATCGGCGATGGCCTGACCGATCTTGCCGAGACCGATGATACCCAGCGTCTTGCCGCGCAGCTCCGTGCCCGTGAACTGGCTGCGTTTCCACTCGCCGCGACGGACCGAAGCATCGGCCGGTGCGATCCGCCGGGCGAGACCGAAGAGCAACGCCAGGGTGTGTTCGGCGGCGGCGATCGTGTTGCCGGTCGGAGCGTTGACGACGGTGATGCCGGCTTGTGTCGCCGCCTCGAGATCGACGTTGTCGACGCCGACCCCTGCGCGGCCGATGACGACGAGCTTGTGGCCGGCGTTGATCAGCTCGCGATCGACCTGGACCTGGCTGCGGACGACGAGCGCATCGTACTCGGGGATGGCCGCGCACAGCTCATCCCGCGAGAGACCGGGCCGTTCGTCGACGTCGTGACTGGCCTCGAGGAGCTCGATGCCCTCGCGGGCGATCGGTTCGGCGACGAGGATCCTCATGAACGCCGGGACGCTCAGGCCCCGGCGTGGACCGGGCTTGCCGTTTCGGCCGCCCGCCCCGTGCCCGTCCGGGCCACCTCGAGCGCCGCGGCTTCGGCTGCCCCGACGGCCGCGCCCGGCTGGCCGACATCGAGACCGAGGTCGATGCTGACCGTCTCGATCGTCGAGATCGCGCCGAGGATCTCCTCGACGGTCACCGAGCCGAGATGGCCCAGCCGGAAGATCTGGCCCGCGAGCTTGCCCTGGCCACCGGCCAGGACGAGGCCGTGCCGCTTCAAGCCGCCGTTGAACGTCTTCCAGTCGAGACCCTCGGGCAGCCAGGCCGCGGTGACCGTCTTCGAGGCGTGAGCCGGTTCGGCGAAGAGGCGGAAGCCCAACCCGGCCAGGCCGGCCTGGGCCGCCGCGGCACACGCCTCGTGACGGGCGAAGATCGCTTCCGCGCCCTCCTCGGCCATGAGACGGAGGCCCTCGTCGACCTGGTACACGACCGCGAGCGCGGGCGTGAACGGTGTCTGGCCATCGCCATGGCTGTCGCGATGCTTTCGGATGTCGAGATAGAAGCGCGGCATCGTCGCCGTCTCGGCCGCCGCCCAGGCGCGCGGCGACGCAGCGAGCATCGCCAGACCGGGTGCAGCCATCCACGCCTTCTGCGAGCCGGTGACGACGACGTCGACGCCCCAGGCGTCCATCTCGAACGGCACCGCGCCAAGGGCAGAGACGCTGTCGACGAGGATGAGGGCGTCGGGCGCACGCTCCCGGATGGCTGCGGCCAGCTCCGGAATCGGATTCATGACGCCTGTCGACGTCTCGTTGTGGGTCAGCAGGACCGCCTTGTAGTCGGCGCCGCCGAGGACTTCGCGAAGCTCCGCCGGGTCCGCAGCGTTGCCCCACTCGACGTCGATCTTCGTGACGTCGGCGCCGTAGACCGAAGCGATCTTCGCAAAGCGGTCGCCGAACGCGCCGATCGACACGCCGAGGACGCGATCACCCGGTGAGAGGACGTTGACGACCGCGGCCTCGAGCCCGCCGGAGCCGGCGGCCGTGAGCATGACGATGTCGCTGGCCGTGCCGAAGTACGGCCGCATGCCGCTGAGGATCCTCTCGAGCATTGCCGCGAACTCCGGTCCGCGGTGATTGATCATCTGGTGCGAACCAACCTCGCGGACCGACGGCGGAAGGGCAGTTGGGCCGGGGATGCGGAGATTGACTTCGAAGCGGTCCACGAGGGTCTCCTGCGGGTTGCGTGACGGCCTTCGGTCCGGGTGCTGGTGCGGGGCAGACCGATGGTCTCAGAACCGCGCCGTTCGTGCCACTCCACGCTTGACGCCGCGGCCGACTTCGCGCAGGCTCCCCCTTCCCAGATGTGCCGGCAGGAGGAGGGCGAACCGTGAGCCAGACCATCTCGGCGACGAGCGACAGCACGCGTTTCCTGCTTCCCGAGGACCGCATCCCGCGGGCCTGGTACAACATCGCCGCCGACCTGCCCGTGCCCCCTTCGCCGCCGCTCCATCCGGCCACCCACGAACCGCTCGGTCCGGCCGATCTCGCACCGCTCTTCCCGATGGCGCTCATCGCCCAGGAGGTCAGCCAGGATCGCGAGATCGAGATTCCCGAGCCGGTCCGCGACGCCTATCGCCTGTACCGGCCGAGCCCGCTCGTTCGGGCCCGTCGGCTGGAGCGCCATCTCGACACGCCGGCCAGGATCTACTTCAAGTACGAGGGCGTCAGCCCTGCCGGCTCGCACAAGCCGAACACCGCGATCGCGCAGGCCTTCTACAACAAGGAGGAGGGCACGAAGCGGATCGCGACCGAGACCGGCGCAGGTCAGTGGGGCAGCGCGATCGCCTTCGCCGCGGCGTTGTTCGGGCTCGAGTCAAAGGTCTACATGGTCCGCGCCTCGTACGACCAGAAGCCGTACCGCCGCATCCTGATGGAAACCTATGGCTCTGAGGTCGTCCCCAGCCCTTCCGAGACGACGAATTACGGGCGGGCAGTCCTGGCAGAGCATCCCGACAGTCCCGGCTCCCTGGGCATGGCGATCAGCGAAGCCGTCGAGGACGCGGCGACCCGGGACGACACGAAGTACTCGCTGGGCTCGGTCCTCAACCATGTGATCCTCCATCAGACGGTCATTGGCCTCGAGACGATCGAACAACTCGAGATGGCCGACGACGAACCCGACGTGCTGATCGGCTGCGCGGGTGGCGGATCGAACTTCTCGGGCTTCGCCTTCCCGTTCCTCGGCCAGACCTTCCGTGGCGGCAAGCGCTACCAGGTCATCGCCGTCGAGCCGGCGGCCGCCCCATCGATCACGCGTGGCCAGTACAGCTACGATTTCGGCGACACCGGGAAGATGGCGCCGATCGTGAAGATGCACACCCTTGGTTCGGACTTCATCCCGGCGCCAATCCATGCCGGCGGCCTGCGCTACCACGGCATGGCGCCGCTCGTCTCGCTGCTCGTCGAGAACGGCGACATCGAGGGCCGGGCGGTGCACCAGATCGAGGCCTTCGATGCGGCCATCACGTTCGCCCGGACCGAGGGCATCGTGCCCGCACCCGAGTCGAGCCATGCGATCCGTGTCGCGATCGACGAGGCCGTCGAAGCGAGGACCGCGGGCCGATCGAAGGTGATCGTCTTCAACCTGTCGGGCCACGGGCACTTCGACCTTGCCGCGTACGAGAAGTACCTGCAGGGCAAGCTCGAGGACTACGAGTACGCGCCCGACGAGGCGGCGCTCGCGGCTTTGCCACAGATCTGACATCCGCGCGCGATCTCCCCTCGATCGAGACCCGGCGTCGCATCAGGCATGACTAGACCGTCGTCAAACCAGGCCCATCCCATGAGATCGACTGTGCGTTCCCCGGTGCTCGACGGTCCGCTCGATCACCTGCCCCGACCGCTCTATCGCCGCCGGTCGCGGCGGGGATTCGCCCTGCGCCTGTTCCTCGCCCTTGTCCTCGTCGCCGGCCTGGTCGGCGGGACCGCGGTGGTGACTAATGCCTTCGGGGTCGGCGAGCGGTTCGACCATCTGGTCGAGCGGATCAGCCTGATCATCAACCCGCCACCCGATCGGCCAACCGCCCAGACGGTCGACGTGCCGGTCACCCGGACCGATCCGCCGGACGACGTCCAGCCGTCGGACGACCTCGACAACATGACCGAGCCGTCGACCGAGCCGACTCCGGCCGCGACGGCCTCGACGGGTCCGAAGGCGAGCACCGCCCCGCCGGTCCGGAGGCGGGTCAATGTAAATATCGTCTCCAAGCCGGAGCGCGTCTTCGCCTCGGAGCAGCAGAACGACATGTGTGCCGCGGCCGGCGTGCAGTCCGTCCTCGCCATCCTCAAGCTGGCCGACACCTCCGACGCGTTCCAGCACAAGCTCGAGAGTCGGATCGACGAGTGGGAGAGCGTCCGCGACAGTCGCAACGGCGGCTGGGGACCGGCGGCCATGGTCAAGGCCCTCGAGGCCTACGGCGCGACCGGCTACCAGGTCGAGGCCTACGGGTCGCGGACGGACGCGATGTTCAACGCCGCCGTCGCGATCAGCCGTTACCACAAGCCGGTGATCCTGCTGGCCTGGCGCGGCGCCCACACCTGGGTGATGACCGGCTATCGAGCCAGCGCCGATCCGACGGTTTTCAACGACGCGTGGGTCGGGGGCGCCTACATCATCGATCCCTGGTATCCCCGGATCTCGAGCATTTGGGGGCCATCGGATCCGCCGGGCACGTACCAGAACGCCGCCGAGATGAAGCGCAACTATCTCCAGTGGGACCGGCCGGAGGGTAGCTATCCGGACCGCGACGGTCGATACATCGCCGTCGTCCCGACCACGCCTCTCAAGCCGGGCGGCTGAGGTCCTCCTCGCCGAGGTCCCGGAACCGGCGCAGGCGGAACGGCAGGCTCATCGCGAGGAGCGCCAGCTTCGTCCCGATGCCGATCGTGAACCCGAGGGGCACCGCGGTCAGACCGATCGCCGGCTGGAGCACGATCGTGGCGATGACCGTCACGACGAAACCGGCGAGTGACGCCGCGACCGGCAGGATCGTGTTGCGGGTCGCGTAGATCGCCCGCGCGAGGGGGTAGGTGAGGCTCTCGAGCGGGACCGAGAGCGCGAAGATCGAGAGGAGGAGGCCGGTCCGCTCGACGTCCTCCCGGTCGAAACGCCCGCCGCCGAGGAGCAGATCGATGATCAGCGTGCTGCCGACGAGGAGGACGAGTGCGGAGACGGCGGTGAGCGTCCCGATGGTGAGCAGGTTTTGGCGGAGGACGCGTAGGAAGCTGGCACGATCGCCGATAGCCGCCGCGGCGCTGAGTGCCGGGAACGCCGCCAGCGAGAAGGCGACGCCGATCAAGGCGACCGGCACGCTCTGGAAGTTCCGGGCAAAGCTGACCGATGAGACACTGCCCGCCACGAACGCCGACGCAACGTTCGTGAAGAACTGGAACGTCAGCGGCTCGATCGGCGCGCTCGCCACGCGAGGAACCATCAGGACCCCGAATTCGCGCATCGCCGCGGTACGTAGGGCGAAGGCGGGCCGAACCGCAAAGTCCGTTCGGAGGATGCCGGCGAGGCGAATCCCGAGATGGAGGAGCGCGCCGAGGAGGGCCCCGACCGCCGGTCCGAAGATCCCGAGCTTGCCGCTGAGCAGCACCGTCCCGGCGACGATCCCGCTGTTGTACAGCAGGGGAGCGAGCCCGTAGAAGAGGAAGCGCCGCTTGGCGACGAGCACCTCACCGAGGGCGATTGACGCCGTAAAGATGAGCGGCGTGAGGCACATGACCCGGAAGAGGCCCGTGTAGAGGTCACGCTGCTCGGGGCCGAAGCCGCGCGCGACGACCTCGACGGTCACGGGCGCGATCACGAACAGGACGGCGGAAATGGCCGTCATGACGATGAGCCCGACGGTCAGGACGGTCCGCCCGAAATCGTGAGCGGCGTCCTTGTCCTCGGTCGCCAGCTTCGAGAAGACGGGTACGAACGGCGCCGCCAGTCCACCCGCGACGATGACGTCGAAGAGCAGCTCCGGCACGACGAACGCCGCGTTGTACGCGTCCAGTTCCGCCCCCGCCCCGAAGGTTCTCGCAAAGATCCGGTCGCGGACGAGGCCCATCAGGTACGAGCCGAACGTCAGGACCGACAGCAGGAGGGCACCCTGGGGTAGAAACCGGTCAACGGTGTCGCGCACGACTGCGGTCACGCGTTCGACCGGCCTGGGCCGGGTCTGGGCATCTCCGGTCATCGGTCTCTCGTTGGCATGCGGCGGAACGCGCGCTTCTCCATCGACGATCGACGGCAGCGGTTCGTGATCGTCAGCTGCCTGTCTCGCGCTGCTCGAGCAGACGTCGGAGGTTGACAATCGCCACGACGATCGCCACAGCAGTCCAAACGCCGCCGAATGCTCCCGCCGCAGGTATCACGAGCACGAATCCGGCAGTCCACCGAGCCGGCTCGAGGCGATCAACGGCCCCGACAATCGCACCGGGTTTTCGCGAGCGGCCCTGTCAACCTCCGGCATCGCGCTTCTCGGTGTCGGCGAGTTTCTTGCGGTTTGCTTCGCGGGTTCGCAGGATCGAGTCGCCTGCGCGGGCGCTGATCTCGGGAGTCGGGAACGGGTTGCGGCGCTGCTTGCCTGACTTGGCAGCGTCGGCGCGCGCTTCGGTCCGCGCGGTCATGCGCGAGGCGAGGGTCGCCTCGTAACCGTGGTCTGTGGGCATGTAGTAGCGGCGGTCGGTGAGCTCGTCGGGCAGGTATTGCTGCTCGACGTCGGCGCCTTCGAAGTCGTGCGGGTACTTGTAGCCGATGCCGATTCCGAACTGCTTGAGTCGGCGATCCGGCGCCTGCCGGAGGTGGAGCGGAACGGGCAGCGAACCGCGGGCCTCAACGTCCGAAACGGCGGCCCAGTAAGCCGAGCCGGAACGGTTCGACTTGGGCGCCGTCGCGATGTACGTCGTGGCCTGGGCAAGCGCGTACTGGGCCTCCGGCAGACCGACGTGATCGAGCGCCTGGGCCGCCGCGACCGCAACCTGCAAAGCGCGGGGATCCGCGTTCCCGACGTCCTCCGAGGCCGAGATGATGAGCCGCCGGGCGATGAACCTCGGATCTTCGCCAGCAGCGATCATCGACGCCAACCAGTAGAGAGCGCCGTCGGGATCGTTGCCGCGCAGGCTCTTGATGAACGCCGAGACGGTGTCGTAGTGGCCGTCGCCGGCGCGGTCGTAGGCGAGGACACGCTGCTGCGCGGCGCCTTCGACATCCTCGAGACGCGGCGCGACGCGGCCGTCCGGATCGCGAATCCCTTCCGCCTCGGCGAGCGCGACGGCTCCCTCGAGGACATTCAAGGCTGAACGCGCATCGCCGCCGGCGATGTCGACGAGGTGGTCGAAGGCGTCCTCGGAGACGTCGACGCCACCCTCCGGCCCAAGGTCGCCGGCAAGACCACGCTCGGGGTCGTCGAGCGCGCGACGGACGATCGACGCCACGCTCTCGTTCGAGAGCGGCTCGAGGCGCCAGACGCGCATCCGCGACAGGAGCGGCGAGTTGACCTCGAAGTAGGGGTTCTCGGTCGTTGCGCCGATCAGGGTGACGGTGCCGTCCTCCACGTGCGGCAGGAGGGCATCCTGCTGGGCCTTGTTGAAGCGATGGATCTCGTCGATGAAGAGGACCGTCCGCTGCTGGTTGAGGGCGAGGCGTTCCTGGGCGGCGGCGATCGCCGCGCGCACCTCGGCGACGCCGGACATGACCGCGCTGAGGGTGATGAACTCGGCGCCGACCCGCTCCGCGAGAAGACGCGCCAGGCTCGTCTTGCCGGTGCCCGGCGGTCCCCAGAGCAGGATGGAAGAAAGATGCCCCCGCTCGACCGAGCGTCGTAGCGGGCCGCGTTCACCGACGAGCTGTTCCTGGCCGACGAACTCCTCGAGGTTGCGCGGCCGCATCCGCGCTGCGAGCGGTTGTCGCTCGGGTGGCGGCTTGAACAGGGCTTCGGGCTTCGCGCCGGGCACTCGACGACTGGGCACGACGCGATCGTAACGCCGTCGCGACCGGGATCAGCCCGCCGGATCCCGACTATCCGGCGGTGCGGATGAGTTTCTTGTTGACGAACTCGTCGGCTGCCAACAGACCGAGCTCACGCGCCGTTCCGCTGCGCTTGACGCCGCCGAACGGCAGTTCGGGACTGTCGGCCAGCACGAGATTCACGTAGACCATGCCTGCCTCGATCCGATCGGCGACCCGGGCCGCCTGCTCGGGATCGTTGCTGTACACGTACGAGCCCAGGCCGAAACTGGTGTCGTTGGCGAGCTCGACCGCCGCGTCCTCATCGGCCACCCGGTAGACGACTCCGACCGGTCCGAAGAACTCCTCCCGGTAGGCGTCCATTTCGCGGGTCACGCCGGTCAGCACGGTCGGTGGGTAGTAGGCACCGTCGCGGTCGCCACCGATGACCCTGGTCGCGCCCTGGGCGACCGCCCGATCGACCTGGCCTTCGAGCCGCGTTGCCGCCTCGACCGACGACAGCGGCCCGAGGACCGTCCCCCTCGTCATCGGATCACCGGGCTGCGACGCGCCCATCGCGGCGGTGAACTTTGCCAGGAAGTCGTCGTAGAGCTCGTCGACCACGATGAATCGCTTCGCGGCGTTGCAGGACTGGCCGGTGTTGTCGAGCCGCGCATCGGTCGCCGCCTTGACGACGGCATCGAGATCATCAGTGGCCAGCACGAGGAATGGATCCGAGCCGCCGAGCTCGAGGGCCACTTTCTTGAGATGCCGCCCGGCCACCTCCGCCACAGCGGCCCCGGCTCGCTCCGAGCCGGTCACGGAAACGCCCTGCACTCGTGGATCGGCGACGATCGCCGCGGCCTGCTCGGCGCTGACGTAGACATTCACGTAGGCGCCGTCGGGGAGCCCTGCGTCGCGATAGATCGTCTCGATGGCTGCCGCCGACTCCGGGCACTGCGAGGCATGCTTCAGGACGATGACGTTGCCGAGCACCAGGTTCGGCGCCGCGAACCGAGCCACCTGGTAGTAGGGGAAGTTCCACGGCATGATCCCGAACAGGACGCCGAGCGGGCTGCGCCGGATCACGGCGGTGCCCTCGCCGAGGATGTCGAGCGGCTGATCGGCGGTGATCACCTCCGCCTGGTTCGCGTAGTACTCGGTGATGTCCGCCGAGAAGTCGACCTCGCCGACCGCAGCGGCGAACGGCTTGCCCATCTCCCGGACAATGATCGCGGCCAGGTCCTTGCGACGTTCCCGATGGAGTTCGGCCGCCCGGCCCACCATCGCGGCTCGTTCCGCGACAGGAACTTTCCGCCAGATCTCGAACCCTGCCGCCGCAGTCTGGAGCGCCTGCTCGACCTGCGCGTCGGTGAAGGGCTCGTAGCGGGCCACGGTCTCGCCGGTAGCTGGGTTGACGACGGCGTACTCGGTCATGGTCTTCCTCGTTGTCTGTCTAGGTTTTTGAGCTCAGTCGACGTGGTGGTGCTGCGGGCTCAATCGGGTTCCCACAGCTCGATCTGGTTGCCTTCGGGTCGTGGATTCGGGCGAATCGGCCCACGCCCGGGGGCGTCCCATTCGGGGTTCGTGATGACTTCGATCTCCTTGGCCTCCAGCGCCGCGTGCATGTCGTCCAGTCCCTCGACGCGGAAGTTGAGCATCCATTGCTTTCCTCCAGCATGCCGTGTTGCCGGGCCAGCAACAACGAGCGCACACGGCGATACGACCTGGCCGCTGACGTCAGTTCGTGGCCACTCCGTGCAACTTCTCGGCGTGCTGCCCCAGCGGAGGGCTCCATCAGGCCACGTTGTTGCCGGCGCGGAAACGATCCGACAGCCCGTGCCGTTCGGCGCGCCCGTTGTTGCCGAGTCGGCAACGCAAGTCGCATTGTTGCCGGCTGGGCAACAGATCGACGCCGAGGTCAGCGAGATCACCCGCGCGAGGTCGCAATGTTGCCGGTCGGGCAACAAGCGCGACCTAGGTCAGCGAGATCACCCGTGCGACGTCGATCAGGACGAAGAGGATCGCGAGGATGAGCAGGAGGCCGCCACCGACCCGGACAATCCGCAACACGTCGCGGCGGACATAGGCGTATTCCTCCGCGGCTCGGATCGACAGCGGCGCGAGATCCCGCCGTCCGACCACGACGTCTTCCCGTTGCCTGGCCCGGTCGCGGCCTCGGCGCGCAGCCTGTTCGGCGGCTTTTTCCTCGGCGACGATCTGGGCCTCCAGCTCGGCGGCGCGGGCCTCCTCGTCAGCGGTCAGCGAGCTCGATGGCCTGACCGGTCGCTGGGCCGGGGCGCCGAGACGCGACGCCGGTCGCCGTTGGCCGGGTCTGGTCGAGCCACGAACGCGCTTTGCCATGGGCTGGGTGGAGACCTCCGAGAGGCAGACGGCAGACGCGAGAGCCGGCGACACGACGGCTCGCTCGACGCGTGAGGATAGCATCGTCAACCGGCTAAGCCCGCGGTGATCGGCGGCTGCTAGACTCCGGCCGATCCCGCCGGAGGAGCTCTCCAATCGATCTCAACGCGCTCGTCGAACCGAATGTCGGCCTCATCGTCGGCGCGCTCGCACTCGCCGTCCTCGTCCTCTTCCTCATCGTCATCGTCCAGGCCCGGCGCATCGGTCGCCTCGATGACCGGATCGTCGGGATCACCCGAGGCGAGCGAGGCCGCAGCCTCGAAAGCATCCTCGACGCCCACCTCGACAAGGTCTATGCGGTCGCCGCCGAGCTGGATGAGCTGGCGGCCCGCTCCGCGGTACTGGAGGCCGACGGCAGGCGGGCGTTCCGGCGCGTGGGCATGGTTCGCTTCAACCCGTTCGAGGACACCGGCGGCAACCAGAGCTTTGCTCTCGCGCTGCTTGACGCGGACGGCGATGGCTTCGTCGTCAGCAGCCTCCACGCACGGACGGGCACGCGCGTCTACGCGAAGACATTGACCGCGGGCCGCGCGGAGGGCGCCCTGTCGAACGAGGAGACGGAGGCGGTCCGCCGGGCCTTCGAGTCCGGCCGCGAACGAGTTGCCGAGCCAGCACAGAGAACGAGGCGGCGGCCCTGACAACCAAGGTGTCACGGGCTGGGTCGACGATCCCGTCATGGTCCTCGACGCCCTCTCACAACCGGACGATATGAGTCGAATCAGGACGCGCCGCGAGCCACATCCACTGGACCAGCTACCGGTCTGGGAGGGTTTCGCCGACGCGATCGAGGTCGACGAGCGGGGTGACGCGCCAGCCGGCCTCGACGCTCTCCTGCGGGGCTTGAACCCGGAGCAGCTCCGGGCCGTGACACACGGCGAGGGACCGTTGCTGGTCGTCGCCGGCGCGGGGACCGGCAAGACGCAAGTCATCACCCGCCGCATCGCCTGGCTGATTGCCACCCGACGCGCCAAGCCGGCCGAGATCCTCGCGCTGACCTTCACCGACAAGGCCGCCGAGGAGATGCAGACCCGCGTCGATCAGCTCGTGCCCTATGGCTACACCGAGACCGCGATCAGCACCTTCCACGCGTTCGGCGATCGGCTGATCCGGGAGCGGGCACTGGACCTCGGGCTGCCCATCGACGTCCGTGTCCTGTCACGGCCTGAGGTCGTCATTTTCCTGCGCGAGCACCTGTTCGAGTTCGAGCTCGACGAGTACCGGCCCCTCGGCGATCCGACGCGCTTCCTGTCGGCGCTCGCGACGCTGTTCAGCCGCTGTAAGGACGAGGACATCGCGCCCGAGACCTACCTTGCCCACGCCGATCGTCTCGTCGCGGAAGCAGCCGCGCTGCGGTTGGCCGGCGGCGGCGGGGCCGCCGATGAGGGCCGGGAAGCTGTCGAGGAGAGGGCTACACGACAGCACGAGCTTGCTCGCGCGTACGCGCGCTATCAGGAGCTGCTTGCGAAGAACGGATTCATCGACTTCGGCGACCAGGTCGCGCTCGCGCTGCGCCTTGTGCGGGAATCACCGTCGGTTCGGGATGAGCTCCAGCGCCGATTCCGGTACGTCCTCGTCGACGAGTTCCAGGACACGAACCGCGCCCAGGCGGAGCTCGTGACGCTCGTCGCGGAACCGCGCCGGAACATCACGGTCGTCGGTGACGATGATCAGTCGATCTACAAGTTCCGGGGTGCGGCAATCAGCAACATCCTCGAGTTCGAGGACCGCTACCGCGGCCCGCGCGTCGTCGTGCTGCGCCGCAATTACCGCTCGTACGAGCCGATCCTGGACGCGGCGTATCGGCTCATCCGGTTCAACGACCCAGACCGTCTCGAGGTCCGGAGCGGCGTCGTGAAACGCCTTCGTGCGGAGCGGGTCGCCGACGATCCGCCGCCGGTCAGGCTCGAGGCATTCGCCAGCGGTGCCGAGGAAGCGGACTGGATCGCGGCCGAGATCCGGCGGCGGCTGGCGGATGGGGCACTCGCGCGCGATCATGCGGTCCTCGTCCGAACGAATGCGG
>Ga0081539_10004423_pt1 | contig 15537 bp, 15 predicted proteins | sample TabmetS4T2R2_FD_71023 | JGI IMG/M metagenome (GOLD analysis project Ga0081539, IMG submission 71023) | Tabebuia heterophylla rhizosphere microbial communities from the University of Puerto Rico - S4T2R2 | ecosystem: Host-associated > Plants > Roots > Rhizosphere ...
AGACGGCTTTTGTAATCCTGATTCATGAAAATTAACCTCTGTAAGGTTCCGTTAATGGAATTCGTTTAAGATGAGTATTATTCTATCGGCTTGCTAGAGTTTCCGCATGAGACCACCCGTCATTTTTTCGCTGCTGGCGCTGGTTTTGATGGCGCTGGTCATTTATGCCGGGCTGCGCCGCGAACCCGTGTTTGTTGCCGCGCTTGCTACCACCGTCGTCCCCGACGATCTCATGCCCACTGCTGTTCCCGTCCAGAACTTCCCGCCTGGCAGGGAGCCGATGGTCTTGCCAGATAATTACCGTGAAACTTTCGTCCAGTACGCGCAGGTGGATCGCTCAGATGAGGTGACGCGCAAGCTCTACATCACCCCGGCGGCAGTGGATGCACTGCGCGCAGGGCAGGATTTCCCCGAACGCACGCAGATCATCATCGAGGCTTACGACGCTGCCCGCGACGCGGATGGCAACGTGCTGCGCGACGCGAACGGGCATCTCATCCCCGGCGAATTTCACTCCGAAGTCCACTTCGCCGAGTTTCGCTCTACCTGGCGTATCTCCGACCTTGCCGCCAGTTCCCGTGTTGGCAACTGGAATTTCTCCGCGCAGGACTACACCACCCACGCGCCAACCGGGGAAGCCCTTGCCGACTGCTTTAGCTGCCACACGGGAGCAGACCGCATCGGCTTCCTTTACAGCCACCCTCAGCTTGACCGCTACCTGCAAACTGGCACCGTCCAGTACCACACCTGCGCTCTGCCTGGTCGTTTCCCCTGCGCCTAACCGTCAGATTATTCGACCATCTACGCGGGTGAAAGTGCATACGGCACTTTGGCAACAGTTTCCGCTTGCACCTGAGGCGGTGGCGGGTCATCGGGTGTCACGTCAGGAAGTTCGCGCTCAATGTTTCGCATCGGCTTATACAGAAATGCTGTCAGCGTTCCAACCAGCGTGACCAAGCCAAAGACGATGTACATCAGCGCAATTCCGCGCCCATCTCCTGTGCCAATGATCTGACCAACGCTGCGTGCCAGCGCGCCGTTTTGTGCCAACATCGGCTGAAAGACCCTATCCGCCAGCGGACCGGAAAGCAGATAGGCAAGCGGAATTGAGGCTCGTGCCAACATGCGTGTTGCCGAGAACACGCGCCCTTGCATATCCGTAGGCACTTTACGTTGCAGCAGCACCTGCGCCGAACCATTCACCAGTGGGCTGATGACCAACGCCATGAAGCGCGCCATCGCCAGCAGCGCAATACTTTCTCGCCACCCCATCAGAATCATGGTGAAGCTCTGCAAGAGACCTGCACCGTAGACGACCAATATTCTCCGTCTGGGAGTGCCCCACACCGCCATCGCTGCGCTGCCGAGCATCATCCCAACGCCACTTGCGGAAACGATCAACCCCAGACCTTCAGGCGATGAAAAACTTAAAACCATCGGCGTCAGCAATTGGTTCACCAGCGACAGGGTTAAATTGATGAAAGCGAAGAAAAGCATCAGCGCCAACAATCCCCGCCGCTCCAGCATATAGCGCCAGCCATAACGCGCCTCCTGCCAAATCGAGGTTTTCGTTTCGCTCTCGCTGTTTGTGTAAGCGGGAAAACGCACGACCAGCAATACGCTAACGGCGAATAGAAAAGTGGCAAAATCCACTGCGATAATTCCGTGCAACCCGATGAACCCGATCAGCACGCCAGCAAGTGCAGGCGCGATGATCTGCGATGCGGCTTCTGCCCCTGCAACCAGACCCGCCGCACGACTGTAATGCGTTTTGGCGACCAGTTGAGAGATCGACGCGGTATACGCGGGATTTTGGAACGCGCTGGCGCTGGAACTCACGATTGCGGTGAGATAAATGTGCCATATTTGAAGGTTATTGTTCACCAACAGCACCGCCACCACAACAGTACTCAGCGCAGCACAGAAGTCGCTCACGATCATCACCTTACGCCGGTCATAGCGGTCTGCAACTGCCCCGGCAAACGGCGCAATCACGATACCAGGCAATATGGCGGCGACGGCGATCAGCGCGAATTCGGTTGCCGAGCCAGTGCGCACATACACCCATACTCCTAGCCCAAATGAAGTCAGGCTGGAGCCGATCATCGAGATCATCTGTCCAAACCAGACCAGCAAAAACGTCCGCATTCCGTTGGGTTGAGCGTTCACGAGTAAGCTCCACAAATATCACCAAATCCCTACGCATTATAACGATTCCTAGAACACCTGTCTTGACTCTCAAGCGGCTTGAGGGTTTATCCTAGCACTATCTCAGCGGGTTCAGTCAAGGCAGCTATGTTCAAAATCGGTGAATTCTCCAGGCTGGTTCAAGTCCCTGTCCCCACCCTCCGTTACTATGATCAGTTGGGCTTGCTCAAGCCCGTTGAGGTGGATCGCTTCACGGGCTACCGCTACTACTCCGCCAGCCAACTCCCGCGCCTAAACCGTATCCTCGCGCTGCGCGGGCTGGGCTTCTCACTGGATCAAATCTCTGCCGTGCTCGATGAAAACCTGACCACCGAGCAGATGCGCGGAATGCTGCGCCTGCGCCACGCTCAGATCAGCCAGCAGCTTGCCGATGTGCAAAGCCAGTTGCTCGAAGTCGAAACCCGCTTGCAGCAGATCGAGCACGAGCAGAAAATCTCATCCTACGATGTATTGCTCAAACAGGTTGATCCGCTACTGGTCGCCTCGGTGCGTGCCATCCTGCCCAGTCACAGTGACAGCGGCTCACTTTTTGGCGAAGTCTACGAGGCGATCAAGCCTTATGTGGACGAGGCGCTCCACCCCAACCCAGAACTTGGCGGGCAGACGATTGTGCTGTGGTACGACACTGAGTTCAAGGAAACCGATGTGGATGGGGGCGCTGCCTTCATCCTCCGCTGTCCCATTCCCGAAAGCGGGCGCGTCCGCGTCCATGAACTGCCAGCCGCGCTCATGGCGTCCACCGTGCATCACGGCTCGTTTGAGACCATCGGCGAAGCCCATACCGCCGTCTATCAGTGGATCGAAGCCAACGGCTATCGCATCGTGGGTCCTGACCGGGAGATGAACCTCTATCATAAACCGCCCATCCGCCAGGATGATCCGACCTACGTGACCGAAATCCAATACCCTGTGGAAAAGATCGGCGAATAAGCCGCGCCGATTGTTCATTCCAATCTTGCCCATATGCTTAAGGAGAAACTCATGCTTTCCGAACCGAAAATTGAAACTCTCCCCGCCCAGCACTACGCCGCCATTCGCGCCCGCATTCCCATGCGCGAAATGCCCAGCCTGCCGCCGCTCTGGGGAGAAGTCTTCGGCTGGCTGGCAAGTAAAGGCATTGAACCGGCTGGCGCGCCCTTCTGGAACTATCGTGTTGTCGATATGGAAAACACAATGGAGATCGATGTCGGCGTGCCCGTTGCCGCCCCCGTCATTGGCAACGAGCGCATGATTGCCGATGTGCTCCCGGCGGGGCAGTACGTCACTGCTCTCTATACGGGCAATGTGATGGACGACGGATTGATGCGGGCGACAGGCGATCTGCTGGAGTGGGCACGGAAAAACGGTGTCGTGTGGGATAAATGGCAGTCCGGCGCAACCGGCGAAGGCTGGAAAGCCCGCGTCGAGTTCTATCTTACTAATCCCGACGACGAACCCGACCTCGACAAGTGGGAAACTGAACTCGCCTTCAAAACCGCTGACAGCTAACCGCTGCGATCTCAGCGGTCATTTTCATAGGGGCGTTCAGGCGCAAACAAGTGTGCGTTGAGCGCCCTTTTGCTTTTTATACTTCAACCTGCTGGTGAATTCTTTAAAACCCTTGCAAATTGCGGCAGAACCTTCCAAGATTGTTACACTACCAGCACATCCGTGCGCTGGCATCAGTTCACGCAGCAAGGAGTCAGGCATGTCGGGTCAAAAGCCCGGTCAGTCCCACATTCTGAAAGAGACAACCATCCTGTATGGGGTGCTCATTCGCATTGGCGGCTATACCCGCCCGCGCGCTTACATCCAGTTCATGGACGGACGCAAGCTCAGTTGCAGTATTCAGAAGCGTTCGCTCGCAGTGGCGATGGCTGCCCGCCTTTACCAGAACATTGGCGTGCGCGGCGTCGCCTCGTGGGATAGGCGCGACCACACCCTACTTGATTTTCATATCCAGGAATTACTCCCCGAACGCGACCTCCCCAGAGATGGGGCTGACGCGCTCAAAGGGCTTGCCGACCTTGTTGGAAAATACTACGACAACATCAGCGGTACGGAATAAATTCGCTTTCTTCTGCCGCCTAGGAGCGCCCGTACACTTCCAAGCTCGCGCCGTGAATCTTGTCTGCCTGCGCTGACGCCAAAAACAGGATCGTATCGGCAAGGTCTTTCGTTGTCACCCACTTGGCAGGGTCTGCATTCGGCATTTCAGCACGGTTGACAGGGGTATCAATCGTGCTGGGCAGCACCGCATTCACGTTGATTCCCAGGTCGCGCAGTTCCAGCGCCATGCTCTCGACAATGCGCTGCGCGGCAGCTTTGCTAGCAGTATACGCGGCGTTCCTGGCGCTTCCCTTCAAGGCGGACTTTGCCAGCACGACCACGATCTTGCCACCTGCCCCCCGCGCCACCATCGACTTCGCCACCCGCCCCGCCGTGACAAAGATCGGGCGCACATTCAGGTTAATCATCTTCTCCAGCACGTCCACATCGGTCTCGTGAACGGGTTTGCCCGCCGCGTAGCCGCCGACGGTGTGCACCAGCACATCAATGCCGCCAAAACGCGCTTCGATGCGCTCCACAAGCGCATCCACCGACGCTGGATCGCCGAGATCAGCCGCTTCAGTCATGCTTTCGGTTTGCAGTTCGCCTGCCAACGCCTTGAGCGCCTCGGCTTCCCGCGCCACCAGCACGAGCTTTGCCCTCTGCGCCGCAAATTCCCGCGCGACCACCTGCCCCAGGTTGCCACTTGCACCAGTCACCAGCACGACTTTGCCATCAAATGCCGCCATGAGCTTCGCTCCCCATGCTGTTTGGCTTGAGTTCGACGATCCGACCATCACTCCAGTTGTACTTCGCTTCCATAAGGTCGACCACTGCCATGTTCAAATCTGGCTCCGTTTCCCAGTCGACCACCCGCCCCTTACCCTCGATTGCTACGGCATCTGGGCTGCCGACGCGGAACGTCACCGCAGGATGCGCGAGGATATTCGCTATCCAGTCGGCAAGCGTCTCGTGCTCGTGGACGATATAAAAACAACGTTCATATTCCACAAACCAGATTTCGATCTGGTGCAGCTTGCCCGTTTTTCGCCCGGTTGTCGTCAGGTAAAGAAACTGCGAGGCGTCGCTTCTCGGCATTGCTGCACCTCATTTAGTCTTCGCACGAAGCGATTCGTTTCACATATTGCGTTCGTGCTGCCTACGGAGACGTTCAGCCATGATGTGCATCACCTGAAGCGCGAAATAAGGCGTCTCCTGCACCATAAACGTGAACTGCTTCTGGCTGACGGGAACCAAGCGGCAATCCGTTTGGGCAACTGCTCCGGCACTGCGCGTTTCATTGTCGATCAGCGCCATTTCCCCGATGATTCCACCTTCGCCCACTGTCTCGACGACCTTCCCACGCAGGATAACGTCGACCAACCCCTCCTGCACGATATACATATAATCGCCAGCATCGCCTTCGTTAAAGATAACGTCACCTGCTTTAAACGTAACTGTATTCTTGACGTGACGGAAAATGCCCAATACATTGTTCATGGCGAATTTCTCCTCTGTAGAATATTACGCTGATCAGCTTTGGGCATTTATTATGCAGTGGGATTGTTAAATTTTATCGAAACCCCAGCAGGCAAAATCATCCTGGCGCAAATCGCCAGATAGCGCATTACCGCTTGATGACCACCTGAACTTTGCCGGGTCCATGCACACCGAGGATCAACTGCATTTCGATGTCACCAGTCCGGCTCGGTCCGGTGATAAAGCAGAAGTTGGACTGTTCCTGTAAGGGGATTCCCGCTGCGCGCTGTGCCGCTACCCAGCTTTCAAGGCGCGGCAAAAGTTGGTCGAGGGTAATAACGGCGATATGCACTGGAGCGAACACGGTCGGAATCCGTCCTTTGCCCGGCGCAGTGGTGAAGATGAGCGTCCCGGTGGTCGCGGCGGCAGCATCTGCGCCGGTCAAGCCAACCTGCGCTTCGGCGCTGGCGGTGAGCATTTCCATCCGCATCTCGTCGTGCGTATCCGGCTGGATAATTTCGATACCCGTCGCACGGATCGCCGATTCCAGACCTTCCACCGGAATATGGGCGAAATCCCACGTGAGGATAGAGCGAGCTTCGTGTTGCTCCAACAGTTCAAGCACTTTGTCGCGTGCCGCCTCGTCGCCTTCAACCGGGAATACATCGCAGGTCAACGCAGTTAGTTCGCGCATGAAACGTTCGAGCAGCGCCTCTGGCGTCTCATCTTCTACGACAGTGACAGGCAGGTAACTATGCGGGCGCAGTGGCGCATCTTCAAACGGGCGGCGAACACTGCGAAGCTTATTGAGGATTTGGTCGCGGGATGACGACATGGCATCAGCTTTCGGCGCTTAGCAATGGTTTGCTAGTATAACGCTGATGTCATGCAAGAGAAATGCCTGGCAATATCCTTATGGTTATTTCATGCTGTCCCACGATGGACGCAGCAGCACCCAAGTGATCAGCGCGACCAGCCCTGTGAGCAGCACCATGCCAATATTGAAGCCGAGCGTTAAGCTGGCAACCGTCATCACGATAAACGAAAGCACCAGCCCGTAGTATCCGATGCGGTAATTCAGCATCGTCAGCACGGCAAACAGGATGGCTACTGCCGACGCGATGTTGACAATCAAAATCGCCGGAGAGTTAAACAGAGTGTTGTCATCAGGATTAGCGATGTATGCCAGAGGGTTGCTGCCGCCGGTCAAAAAGCTGACAATCGTGAACAAGTTATTGAGAATGATCAGTGCGAGCCAGCCCCAGAGAAACCAGTTTCGTTGCTCTTGAGGCGACGAATTGGTATTGTGAGTCATCAGCTTTCACCTTATCACTAAAGCTTCCTGATTGACTCATATTGTAATGTGATTTGACATAAATGGAGAGGTTTGTAAGCGGTTTCTCATTCACGCTCAAATATGATGAATTTCAGGATTCTCTGAATGAAGTCGGGCGTCGGCTTTCGCTCTACGTGTAGTATCTCCAGTTTGGACGAACAAAACCCCACAGGATGGCGGCGGAAAACGCAACCACCGCGAGCGAGCCTTCGTCAAGAATACCCATTACTCCACGTAGGATCAGGCTGGCAATTAGTGCTGCTGCCAGAATGTAAATGCTCAGGCGCTTGCGCATCAGTACGCCAACCGCTGCGAAAATTTCCAGCAGCATGACACCAAGTACAGCATAGAGCAGAAATGGCTCATATGAGCCTTCAAGTTCCGGCATCAATGTTGTCCATAGATAAGCGGAGTACACGCCGAACAGCACCATGCCAATCAGCCAGATCACAAGACAGCCGTGCTGTTCGCGCCTCGGCTGAAAAAACTGATTCGGGATGGCAGGGGCTTCTGGTGTGCGTTTTTCGTCCAGAGGATGCGGCATTGTTACTGAGCTTTCTTGCCTTTATGTTCCCGCCACCAGTCGTGAAATGACTGCGCCGCGAAGGGGGGAAAGTCGCGGTTCTGTGTCCAACCATTGAGCGGATACGGCAGCGGCAGGTCGCTGGGGATGCCTTCTTCGCTGCTGCCGCTGACCGCGCGGCTGGCAAGGCTTGCCGCTTTGCCGCCCATCTCGTACAGCAGCGGGTGGCTGAAAGCGAACTGATAGCCTTTCATGGCTGCCTTCCAGATCGGCTCCTGCACAGGCTCTAGGTCGCGCCGCAGCATCAACAGCATATCCGGGATGTTAATATCCACGGGGCAGGCTTGCTTGCACGCCCCGCACAGGCTGCTGGCAAAGGGCAGCGGTTTGGCATTTTCGATGCCCTTGAGCAGCGGCGTCACGATTGCGCCAATGGGACCCGGATACACCCAACCGTAGGTGTGCCCGCCGACATTCTGGTAGACCGGGCAGGCGTTCAGGCACGCGCCGCAGCGGATGCAGGCGAGTGCCTCGGTGTATTCGCTGGCGTAAATGTTGCTGCGCCCATTGTCGAGCAAAATGAGGTAGAACTCTTCTGGTCCATCCGGCTCGCCCAGGCGAGCGGGACCGGTAAAGCCGTTGACATAGACGGTCAGGCGCTGCCCGGTGGCGCTACGCGGCAAAAGCTGAATCAGTGTCGCAAAATCTTCCCACGTTGGGATGACTTTCTCGATGCCGACTACCGCGATATGCACGCGCGGGATGCTGGTCGAAAGCCGCCCGTTGCCCTCGTTTGTCACGATTACCACCGTACCCGTTTCAGCGATCATGAAATTGCCGCCGCTCATACCGAAGTCCGCCGCTCCGTATTCCCCGCGCAGGTGGCGGCGGATGAACGCCGTCATCTCGGCAGCTTCTTCGGTATAGGGCATCGCCAGCTTTTCGATGAATAGATCACGGATTTGCTCTTTGGTCTTGTGCATGACCGGCATAATGATATGGCTGGGGTGGTCATCGCCAATCTGTACGATGTACTCGCCCAAGTCAGTTTCGATCACGTGTATGCCTTCAGCATTCAACGCCTCGTGCATGTTGATTTCTTCGGTCGCCATGCTCTTGCTCTTGACGCCATTTTTTAGATTATGCTCTTTGCAGATGTTGATAATATGCTGGTTGGCTTCTGCACCATCCGCCGCCCACAGCACATGACCGCCCGCTTTCGTGACATTGGCTTCCATCTGTTCGAGCAGTTCGGGCAAATCGTGCAGCGCGCGCAGCCGAGCGCCGCGCCCCTGCTGCCGCAGCGCTGGAGCCAGCGGCAATTCCCCCATCACCTGGCGGCGGCGACCATCCGCGTTGCCAGTGCCCCGGTCAAGCGCGGTTTGCAGCGTAATATCCTCAATCGCAATTACCGCCGCTTCGTTGAATCGATTCGCTGTCAGTTCCATCTGCTTCGCCCGTTGTGATTCTGCCCATTCCTTCAACAACTATAGCCTATTTCGCCGCAAACATCATCGCGTCAAAAAGTTAACCAGTGATCATTGACCCACCTGTGATCCTACCCTATACTAATAACATATGCGCAATCACACATATGTTGAGACTGGGTATCATTATTAAGGGAATGCCGTATGGCAACCTATAAAATCGAAGGAATGGATTGCGCCGCCTGCGCGCAAACCATCGAAAAAGGCGTCAGTAAATTCCCCGGCGTGCAAAATGTTGAGGTCGATTACGTGGGCGGCACGCTTAAGTTTGAGGGAGAAGTCGAGCTGAATGCCCTACGCCAGCGCATCACCGCGCTCGGCTACCGCGTCGCGGATGAGCAGCCCAAAACCGAAATCAATCCCGCACGCACAGAAAATGGCATCATCGCTTTCGCGCGCTTTTTGCTGAGCGAATCCGGCACCCGCTTCGCCGTCGTCGGGGGGGCGATTATCCTGCTCGGCGTGCTGGTCTCGTTCCTCAACGGCGACGTGGCAAATCTGCTCTACGTCATCGCCACGCTGATCGCACTCTTTCCGCTAGCGCGCAGCGGCATCAACAACCTGCTGATCAACCACGATTTCAGCATTAACATGCTGATGACGATTGCCGCCGTCGGCGCGCTCGTCATCGGCGAAACGCTCGAAGCCGCGACGGTGGTGTTTCTGTTCGCCGTTGGCGAGGCGCTTGAAGGCTTCAGCACCACCCGCGCTCGTCAGAGCATTCGCTCGCTGATGGCGCTCGTCCCGGCGACTGCGATTAAGTTACACGATGAGCACGAACTCGTCGTCCCGGTAGAAGAACTGGCGATTGACGATCTGATTCTCATCAAGCCGGGCGAACGCCTGCCCGCCGATGGTGTAATCGCGTCCGGTGAAAGCAGCATCGATCAAGCGCCTGTGACGGGCGAAAGCGTGCCTGTCTACAAAACGATTGGCGGGGAAGTCTTCGCCGGGACGATCAACGGCTCCGGCGCGCTCGAAGTGCGCATCACCCGCCCCACCGCCGATAACACGATTAACCGCATCATCCGCCTGGTGGAGGAAGCGCAGAGCGTGCGCGCGCCCAGCCAGCGTACCGTTGACCGATTTGCGAGGGTTTACACACCAGCAGTCGTCATTGTCGCACTCGTGGTTGCATTCATACCCCCGCTCTTCTTCAACGCGCCATTCTATGATGTGAGCGGCGAACACGGTTGGCTCTATCGCGCCCTCTCCCTACTGGTCATCGCCTGCCCGTGCGCGCTGGTCATCAGCACGCCTGTCACCGTGATCAGCGCGATTGCCGCCGCTGCTCGGCGCGGTGTGCTGATCAAAGGCGGAGCGCATCTTGAGGCGCTAGCGTCCGTCAAAGCCTTCGCCTTCGACAAAACCGGCACGCTCACCTACGGCAAACCCGCCGTCACCTCGACGCGCTCGTTCGACTGCGAAACCGGCGAAGCCTGCTCCCGCTGCGACGATGTGCTGGCGCTTGCCAACGCTGTCGAGCGGCGCAGCGCGCACCCGCTGGCGCACGCGGTGGTCACAGCAGCACACGAAAGGGGAGTGGATAAGGTCTACGCTCCAGCGGAAGCGGTTGAATCGCTGGCAGGGCGCGGCGTTCAGGGGCAAATTCGCGGCAAGCTGGTGACGGTGGGCAGCCATGCACTCTTCGATGCTGAATATCCGCATGACTTGGCTTTCTGCAATATCGTGCAGGCGGCGGAAGCGCGCGGCGAAACCACGATGCTTCTTTCGGTTGGCGACAAAGTTCGTGGTTACATCGGCGTGGCGGATGAAATCCGGGCAGAAAGCGCCGAGGTGGTGCGGCAGCTACGCGATCTCGACCAGAAGACCGTCATGCTCACGGGCGATAATGCAATCGTGGCAAAAACCACTGCCGCAAAAGTCGGCGTGGACGAGGTACACGCTGAGCTTCTGCCCGAAGATAAAGTGACGGCGGTGCAGTGCTTGCTGCGCGACTACGGTAGCGTGGCGATGGTCGGCGACGGCATCAACGACACCCCCGCCCTTGCTGCCGCGACCGTCGGCATTGCGATAGGTGGCGCAGGCAGCGCGCAGGCACTCGAAACAGCAGATGTGGCGCTGATGGGCGACGACCTGAAGCAGCTCCCCTTCTCGCTAGGACTGTCTCGTTTTGCGAGACACTTGATCCGGCAAAATGTCGGCATCAGCTTCGCGGTCAAGGCGCTGTTCCTCGTGCTGGCGCTCTTTGGAGCGACTTCGCTCTGGCTGGCAATTCTGGCGGACGTAGGTATGTCGTTGCTAGTGACGCTCAACGGAATGCGGACGGTGAAGTATCAGCGTTAGAACATCGATTTGCCGTCGGGCAGGCGTAGATTGTCCCCTAGCACATACAGATAGAATGAGAGGTATGGATTTCGCAGGAGCAGCATATGTCTCTCATTTTTTCCAATTCTCACACGAAGAAATGTAGGTTTCTAATGCAAGCAGCATTGCTCTTCATCACTGCCGCACTGGAATTTGCCCTCAGCAACAGCAGCATGATTCGCGCGACGCAAACAGATGCGACACTCACTCCAACGCCGTTGGGCGGCGGGGGTGGGCAGATTACATTCGTATCAAATCGGGACGGTAATCACGAAATTTACGTGACAGATATAGATGGGAGCAATTTGCACAATATAACCAACAATCTGGCGAGTGACGGTATAGGCTCGTGGTCGCCAGATGGGACACAAATTGTATTTAGTTCTAATCGCAATAGTGGCAACTTTGACTCAGAAATATATGTAATGAAATTTGATGGCTCAAATATACGACAGCTCACGAACAGCCCTGGGTCGATAAACTCCGATCCTGTCTGGTCTCCAAATGGTCGTCAAATTGTATTTAGCTCGAATCGAGAAGGCAGTTCAAAGATATTCGTTATGGATGCCGATGGTTCCGGTCTTCGACGCCTCGTTGCTGTTGCAGAAGATCGCTTCCCCAGATGGTTGACTGACGGAACACAAATCACATTTCAGGCTTATGGTATGGGTCTAACAGTACAAGTTGTCATCAACAGCGATGGAACTCATATTTCACAATTAACTCAGTTTCAAAATGACGACCACATGCCGACATGGTCGCCCGACGGGTCGCAGATTGCATTCGTTTCCACCAGGGATGGCAATAACCAAATTTATCTTATGAATGCCGATGGCAGCAACGTACATAACCTCAGCAATAGTTCAGCAGACGACTATTATCCTTCGTGGTCGCCGGATGGAACACAGATTGCGTTTACATCGAATCGAGACGGCAACACCGAAATCTATGTAATGGACGCCAACGGTTCAAATACTCACCGCATTATCAACAATCCGGCAAGTGATTTTAACCCGATATGGCGTCCGTGATGTAGTTCGCAGTTAAACAACGATATTCACCTTCGGCTCGACGTTGTTGCCGCCGCGCCCGGCGATGAAGATCACCCGTTTGGGCTGGTCGCCGTTCAGTACGCGGCGTGCCCCGTCGCTTGCCAGCGCCACCGTCTTCGCTTCTTCCTCGCTAATGTTGACCGATACTTCGATGCGGTCAATCGGCTTGCCGTTCTTCATCACCACCAGCGTCGTTATGTCCTCGGCGGCTTTGGCTTCGTCATATTCGGGCCACGCCTGCTGGTGGATGCTGTAGCCGAAGCGCATCTTCGCCCATAATTCCTCTGCAATGTGCGGCGTCACCGGAGCCATCAGCAACAGCATACTGCGAATCGCTTCCGTCCACGCCTCCGCGCCCAGCTTGCCTGCGCGGGTCGCCGCCTGCACCTCGTTCTTCAGAATCATCTGCGCGGCGATCGCCGTGTTGAAGTCGAAATTCTCCAAATCCTGCGACACTTTGCGGATCGTTTGGTGAACCACCCGCTCGATCTGCCGCTCGGTTTCAGGATCACCGCTGCCCGTTGGCGCGCCTGCGTTCACCAAATCCCACACGTCATCCAGCCAGCGGCGCGGTCCCTTGATGCCCTTGCTATCCCAGGGACCGCCTTTCGCCCAATCGAAGCCGAACATCAGGTACGCACGCACCGTGTCCGCGCCGACGTTTCGCACCCAGTCGTCCGGATTGACGACGTTGCCCTTGCTCTTGGACATGCGCTGGATTTCCAGGTGATGCTTCAGTTGGTTGACCGTGTTCGGACCGGGAATATCGGGGATGGTGATTTCCGCATCGGCGCTGACTTCGACTGTCTTCAGACTTCCCTCACCCACGTCCACCGTCAGAATGTTCTCGGTGCGCTTAACGATTTCGCCCGTGACCATCCCTTCCATCGCCTCTTCCGCCGTTGCACCGCGCGCCGAAGTCAACTGTGCCATCGCCACTGGATCAGGCTCGGAAACTTCAAAGGCGCTCACCACCTCAACGCGGTCTGCGAACAGCTTATTCGCCCCATCCCAGATTCCAGTCGCGCGGATGAAGTGCCCTTGGCGCTCCTCGCCCAAAATCTGCCCCTGATTCCGCAGCTTCAGCCAAGGTTCGCCCATATCCAGCAGCTTCGGGTCACGCCCATGCGCCTGCATGATCGTCTGCGCTGGCTCGAACATCCCCAGTTCGCGCATGGCTTTGGCGAACCAGCGCGCGTACAGCAGGTGCATCACCGCGTGTTCCGCGCCGCCCGTATAGGTATCCACCGGTAGCCAGTAGGCAGCTTCTTCCGCATCGAACGGAAAGCCGTCGTAGTGTGGACTCAGATAGCGATACCAGTACCACGACGAGCAGAGGAAGGTATCCTGCGTATCGGTTTCGCGGCGTGCGGGCTTGCCCTGCGAATCAACCGTATTGACAAAGCTTTCGCTCTGTGCCAGCGGGTTTCCGACCCCAGTCATAACCACATCTTCCGGCAGGCGCACAGGCAACTGATCGTCGGGCACAGTTTCGATCTTGCCATCCTCGCGGTAGATGATCGGAATTGGCGATCCCCAGTAACGCTGGCGGCTGATCAGCCAGTCGCGCAGGCGGTAGTTGATCGCTTCCTTACCAATGCCTTTTTGCTCGATCCAGTCGATTACCGCGCTGATCGCCGGGTTTTTGCGTCCCTTTTCATTCGTCGCCTTCGTGCCGTCGAAGGGACCACTGTTGACCATTACGCCTTCGTGCGGGTGCGCCGCTTCCATCGTTTCGCCGCTCAGTTCCTCGCCTTCCGGCTGAATCACGACGCGGATGGGCAGCCCGTATTTGCGCGCGAAGGCGAAGTCGCGCTCGTCGTGCGCGGGCACTGCCATAATCGCGCCTGTGCCATAGCTAATCAGCACATAATCGGCAATCCAGATTGGGATGCGCTCCTCATTCACTGGGTTGATGGCATACGCTCCGGTGAAAACGCCGGTCTTTTCGCGGTCTTCGCTGGTGCGCTCCAGTTCGGTTTCGCGCGCTGCCGCAGCAACGTATTCGTCAACCGCTTCGCGCTGCTCATCCGTCGTGATCTGCTCGACCAGCGGGTGCTCCGGCGACAGCACCATGAAGGTCGCCCCCCACAACGTGTCCGGGCGCGTTGTGAAAATCTCAATCGGGTGGTTCCCCTGCTCGGTGTGGAAGACTACCCGCGCGCCTTCGCTGCGCCCGATCCAGTTGGTCTGCATGGTCTTGATCGGCTCCGGATAATCCAGATCGGTATATTCCAGCAGTTCGTCGGCATACTTGGTCATGCGGAAGAACCACTGTGTGAGCATCTTCTGGACGACGGGCTGCCCGGTGCGCTCATCTTTGCCGTCGATCACCTGCTCGTTCGCCAGCACAGTTTGCAGCGTCGGCGACCAGTTCACCAGCGCCTCGCCTCGGTATGCCAGATCGTTCTGGTAGAACTGCTTGAAGAACCACTCCGTCCAGCGGTAGTACTCTGGCTCGCAGCTTACGGCTTCCCGCTGCCAGTCGAACATCGCGCCCATACTGCGTAGCTGCCCGCGCATCCGCTCGATGTTGGCGTGCGTCCACTTATACGGGTGAATCCCGCGCTGGACGGCGGCGTTCTCGGCGGGTAAGCCAAAAGCATCAAAGCCCATCGGGAACAGCACGTTGAAGCCCTTCATTCGCATATACCGCGCGCGCGCATCCGAAGGCGTCATGGCAAACCAGTGCCCAATGTGCAAGTCGCCACTGGGGTATGGCAGCATCGTCAGTGCATAATACTTCGGCTTGCTCCAGTCCACCTTGGAACGGTATAGCTCGTCCTGCTCCCAACGCCGCTGCCAGCGGGGTTCGATCTCGGTCGGGTCGTAACGCTCGATCCGGCTGCGCCCGGCGGGTCGGGCGCGGTCGGGCGCCGGGTCGTTCTGGGTGGTCGTCATCTCAGTGGCTCCTGCCAGCCGGTCCTTGCGGGTACGAAACGACCCCTCGCCGCAGCAAGGGGTCACACGGAACGCCGGCCCACCGGAGTGGGTCGGCTAGCGAAGAAGGAGGCTGGATCCGAAGAAGCGGTTCATCGTCCCTGCGTGAGTGGTGGAGCTAAGGGGATTCGAACCCCTGACCTTCTGAATGCCATT
>Ga0081539_10004424_pt1 | contig 15535 bp, 14 predicted proteins | sample TabmetS4T2R2_FD_71023 | JGI IMG/M metagenome (GOLD analysis project Ga0081539, IMG submission 71023) | Tabebuia heterophylla rhizosphere microbial communities from the University of Puerto Rico - S4T2R2 | ecosystem: Host-associated > Plants > Roots > Rhizosphere ...
CGAGCGAGAACTCGCGCCCGATGCCGCTCTGCTTGTAGCCGCCGTAGGACATGCCAGGCACCTGGCCGAGGCCCTGGTTGACCTGCACCCAGCCCGATTCGATGGCATGCGCGGTCCGGAGGCCGGTGCCGATGTCGTGCGTCCACACATAGGCGGCGAGCCCGTAATGGCTGTCGTTGGCCATGCGGATCGCCTCGGCCTCGTCGCTCCAGCGGATCGCCACCAGCACCGGCCCAAAGATCTCCTCGCGCGCCAGGCGCCAGTCGTTGGAGCGGTCGGCGAACACCGTGGGCACCGCGTAGTAGCCTTCGCTCAGCGGGCCGGTCTTGGGCGGCAGGCCGCCGAACACCAGCTTGGCGTCGGAGCGCTTCAGGCCCTCGTCGACGTACTTGCAGACCTTGGTGAACTGCTTGTTGTTGATGATGGTGCCGATGTCGGTCTTCTCGTCGAGCGGATCGCCGATCTTGAGCGCCGTGGTCTTCTTCTCGAGCTTGGCGAGGAAGGAATCGAAAATGTCCTCGTGCAGGAACATGCGCGAGCCTGCCGTGCAGCTCTGGCTCTGCCGCGTGAAGCGCATGGCCGCGATGATGCCGTCCACCGCCCAGTCCTCGTCGGCGTCGGGATAGACCATCGACGGGCTCTTGCCGCCCAGTTCCAGGGAGACCGGCACGATGCGCTCAGCGGCGGCACGCATCACGATCTTGCCGACTTCGGTCGAGCCGGTGAACGAAAGCTTGCGGATACCGGGATGGTTGAGCAGAGGCTCACCCGCCTCCTGGCCGAGGCCGGTCAGGAGATTGAGCACGCCGGGCGGCAGGAACTCCTGGCAGATCTCGGCCAGCAGCAGCACGCCGACCGGCGCGTCCTCGGCCGCCTTCATCACCATTGTGTTGCCGGCGCAGAGCGCGGGCGCAATCTTGAGCGCGGCCAGCATGACCGGCGCGTTCCACGGAATGATGGCGCCGACCACGCCGAGCGGCTCCCGTCGGGTGTAGGAGAGGACGTGCTCGCCGAGCGGGATGGTCTCGCCCTTGAGCTCGCTGCCCAGCCCGCCGAAGTAGCGGAAGATGTCGGCCGTCATGCTGGCCTCGCCGCGCGCCTGGGTGCGCAGCGCATTGCCGGTCTCGAGCGCGATGGTCCGCGCCATCTCCTCGGCGCGGGCCTGGAGGGCCTCGGCGATCTTGAGCAGCGCCCTGCCGCGCTCGCGCGGCGGCACCTTGCGCCAGTCGGCGTAGGCCTTGGTCGCGGCGGCGACGGCGCGATCGACGTCGGCGGCATTGCCGCGCGGCACTTCGGCGATCGGTTTCTTCTTGGCTGGATTCTCGACGGTGAGGCGCGCACCTGACGCGCTTTCCACCCACTGGCCGCCGATCAGCATGCCCTTGGGAGAAACGGAGTGAGCCTGCGGGTTGGTGGCGGTCATCGACATGCGGGTCCTCCGGTACCAAAAACGGCCCGGAGTTTGGCCCGCATGCCGCGACGCTACAAGGCTACGCTGCCTTTGCCAGCGGTGTCGCCAGCGCCTCTTCCGCACTGAGCGTGCGGGCAACGGCATGGACAGTCGCGGCAATGCGTACCGCGGCCTGGATCTGCTCGGCGGAAAGGCCGTGCTCGCGGCAGACCTTCTCGTGCGCTTCCAAGCACATGCCGCAGCCGTTGATGGCCGAGACCACCAGCGACCACAGCTCGAAGTCGAGCTTGTCGACGCCGGGCTTGGCCATCGCCGTCATGCGCAGCTTGGCCGGCAGGGTCTTGTAGTCGGCCGCGTGCACCAAGTGCACGAAGCGATAGTAGATGTTGTTCATCGCCATCAGAGCCGCCGCGATCTTCGCGGCGTTCAGCGCTTCGGGCGTGAGCTCGCCGCCGAACGCATCGACCATGGCCTGCGTGGTCGGGGCATGGTTGGCCGCAAGCGCGGCAGCGACAAAGCTGCCGGCCTTCTGCTGCGGGCTGAGAAGCTGCTCCGACGCCAGGCTCGACAGGTTGAGCTTGAGGTCGCGGGCATACTCCGGCAGCTGGTCCTTCAGGACGTCGATCGACATGGCTGCCTCCTTACGCGGCCTTCAGGACGTCGTCGCCCTTCTGCCAGTTGCAGGGGCAGAGTTCGTCGGTCTGCAGCGCATCGAGCACGCGCAGCACTTCCTGCGGGTTGCGGCCGACCGAGAGGTCGTTCACCGACACGAAGCGGATGATGCCGTCGGGATCGACGATGAAGGTGGCGCGCAGGCAGACACCTTCGGCCTTGTCGAGGATGCCCAGCTCCTGCGACAGCTCGCGCTTGATGTCGGCCAGCATGGCGAACGGCAGCGCCTTGAGGTCGGCATGGTTCTGGCGCCAGGCCAAGTGCACGAACTCGGAGTCGGTGGACACGCCGTAGACGACGGCGTCACGCTCGTTGAATGCCTTGTTGAGCTTGCCGAAGGCGGCGATCTCGGTCGGACAGACGAAGGTGAAGTCTTTCGGCCAGAAGAACACGACCTTCCATTTGCCGGCGTCGCTCTTGTCGGACACCTGCTTGAAGGCCGTCTTCGCATCGGTGCTCACCACCGCCTTGAGGTCGAAGGAAGGAAACTTGTCGCCAATGGTCAGCATGAAACGCTCCGTTGAACAGATTAGAACACTTCTAAATATGCTGTGCCTGCGCTCAATTGCAAGTCATTCGCAGAACTATTTCAATGAAATAGTTATCCCTTATTTTTCAATCGCTTAGATTTGCGCTTCGCGGTCTGCTCCCCGTACTTCATCCCTTCCAGCTTGAGGCCGTCAGGATCGAGGAAGAAGACCGCGTAGTAGTCGTCATAGTACTCGTCGGCCGGGTCGACGATCTTCACACCCTCCTTTTCCAGAAAGGCCTGCAGGGCATCAACGTCCTTCCGGTTGCGCAGCTCGAAGGCGTAGTGATGGAAGCCGACATCGCCGATGCGATGGCTCTTGCGGCCCTCCGCTGGCGCGATCCAGTAGCGTGTCTTGCCGTTGGTCCAGCCGATAGTGTTGGGATACTCGTCGGATATCTCGAACCCCAGGAAGTCGAACAGCCGGCTGTAGAAGGCCTTCGACTTCTCGTAGTCTTTGACGCGGACGGAAATGTGGTCGATGCCGACCACCTTGCAAGCAGGCTTGGCCATGGTGCCTCTCCAATTCCAGTAGTCACAACGGCACGGATGTCGGATTGTTTCCCGACCATCCGGGGGACAGGACGATGAGCGCATTATCCAGGACGTTCGGCGCACTGACGCTGGCAAGCACCGTATGGCTCGTCGGCGAAGCCGTGGGCCAGACGCCGCCACCGACGATCGACCAGATCCGTTCCAGCAAGACCCTGCGCCTCGCCTACGATGCCGATGCGCCACCCTTCTCCTACATCGCGCCCGGCAGTCCGGCCACCGCCGCGCCGCAGGGCTACTCGGTCGACCTCTGCCGCGCCGTCGCCGAGCAGTTCAAGGAGCAGCTCAAGATCGCCGAGCTCAAGGTGGCCTACGTCGCGGTCAATTCGGTGAACCGCTTCGACACCATCGTCGACAACAAGGCCGACCTGCTCTGCGAATCCTCGACCGCGACCCTGTCACGCCGCGCCAAGGTCGATTTCTCCATCCCGATCTTCATCGACGGCGCGAGCTTCGCCATCGGCCCCAACGGCCCGTGCGACGTCAAGCAGCTTGCCGGCAACAAGGTCGCCGTGCTGCCCGGCACCACGACCGAGCAGGAGCTGCGACGCGCGCTCACCGGCACGCAGATCAATGCCGAACTGGTCCTGGTGAAAACCAACCAGGAGGGCATCGACCTTCTTGCAAAGGGACAGGTCGCGGCCTATTTCGCCGACCGCGCGACGCTCACCTTCCTGCTGCGCAAGGAGAAGGAAGCGGCAAGCCTGCTGATGGCGGACACCTATCTCAGCATCGAGCCGATCGCGCTCGCCCTGCGTCGAGGCGACAGCGATTTCCGCCTCGCGGTCGACACGGCGCTGAGCCACATCTATCGGCGCGGCGAGATTGTCCAGGTTTTCAAAGGGGCTTTCGGGCCGCTCACCACGCCGAGCCCGCTCCTCAACGCGCTGTTCCAGATCTCGGGCTTGCCGGATTAGCGAAGGCAGGCCATCTGCAGCGCATGCGTCTTTCCGTTCTCGATCAGTCGATCGCCGTCGCCGGCCGCCCGCAGGACCAGTCGATCCGCAACACCGTGGCGCTTGCCAGGCATTGCGAGGCGCTGGGCTACGAGCGCTTCTGGGTGTCGGAGCATCACAACCATCCGACCATCGTCGGCACGGCGCCCGAGATCGTGATCGCCGCCATCGCCGCCACCACCGATCGCATCCGCATCGGCAGCGCCGGCATCATGCTGCCGCACTACGCGCCGTTCAAAGTCGCCGAGGTGTTCCGCGTGCTCGATGCGCTGGCGCCGGGCCGCATCGACATGGGCCTCGGCCGTGCTCCAGGCTCCGACGGACGAACGGCCTTTGCTCTCAATCCTGCCGCCAATGAACGGCCGGAGCATTTTCCAGCGGACGTGCGCGACCTGATTGCCTGGGTTCATGGCGAGCCCTTGGTCGATCGCCATCCCTTCGCTGCCGTAAAAGCCTTCCCGCAAGGGGACACGGCGCCCGAGATCTGGATCCTCGGCAGCTCCGACTACGGCGCGCAGGTCGCCGCCCTGTTCGGCCTGCCCTACTGCTATGCCTGGTTCTTCAGCGACGGCGCCGGCGGCGAGCGCGCCATAAAGCTCTACAAGGAGAAGTACCGGCCGAGCGCGCGCCATCCCGAGCCGCGCTCGGGCCTCTGCGTCTGGGCGCTGGCCGCCGAGACCATGGAGGAGGCGCAGTACCATTTCACGTCCCGCGCGCTATCGCGCATGAACCGCGATCGCGGCATCCTGGTGCCGCTGGATGCGCCTGATGTCGCCGCCAAGGCGCTGGAAGAGTACGACCAGGGCCGCGTCGAGCGTTTTCGCCGCGACTCCTTTGTCGGCACCGGCCCGGAGGTCGCCGCCCGTATCGAAGAGCTCAAGGATCGTGTCGGCGTCGACGAAATGGCCGTCGTCACCTGGACCCATGACGAAGAGGTGCGGCGGGCGAGCTACACGCACCTCGCCCGCGCCATGGGTTTCGCGCCGAATACTTAACGCGCCTCCGTCCAACTCTCCGAGAAGGCCAGCGCGCAAGTGCTGAAAGGCCGGCCCTCGCGGTCGCGCTTCCACGGCGTGCCGCGCGCCTGGTTGCCGTTGATGGTGAGCCGCGCGCCCAGCGCCGGAACCAGCACGGTGCACACGCCATACTGACGGTTCTGCGGTGGCTGGTTGGGCTCGGTATGGATCAGCAGCGGCTCGCCGATGTCGTACCAGGTCATGGCGATGTCGGCGTCGTGCGCCTTGATGTGCTCGGTCCAGAAGTAGCGTGGATCGCCCGACTTCGAGAAGCTGGCGTCGATCACCGGGATCGTCGTGTCCTTGAGCTCGGCGTTCAGCATGCCCTGCACGGTCTGCTGCAGCCAGCGGGCCATGGCGATGTTGTCGGAGTAGATCCGCCAATGGCCGTGCGTCATCTCGCTCTTGACGTAGAGCACGTGGCCCGGTCCGGCCGGGCAGAACAGGATTCGCCAGTAGCTGGCGTCGGTCGAATTGGGATCGCCGTCCTTTTCGCTGAGGCGAATGAACGGGTTCTCCCCGGTCAGGATCAAACGATGCGGATCTGCGACAGGCATTCTCTTCCCCTTCCGGAACCGGCCGACACAAGTCGACGTTCTCCACAGTTGCAGGCGCCGAGCCTAGCAGGAGGCCGCAAAAATGCGCGAATTGTTTCGTGGCGTGGCCGTAATCGCGGCGGGACTGCTGGGAGCAACCATCGCCTGGTCGGGTGCCATGGCCCAGAACGAACCACCGGGTCGGGTGGGGCGACTCGCCTTCGTCAATGGCGCGGTTTCCTTCCATGACGACGCGCAGAGCGGCTGGACGCGGGCAGTCGTCAACACGCCCTTGACGACTGGCGACGCCCTCTGGACGGAACCCAACGCCCGCAGCGAGGTCTCGCTCGCCGGCACACGTATCCGCATGGAAGGCGCCACCGAGCTCGACGTTCTGGCGCTCGACGACAGCCAGACCCGGCTGCAGATCGGACAGGGCCGCATCGACGTGAAGTCCTTTGCGGCGATCGACGGCAACCAGCCCTACGAGATCGTCACACCGCGCGGCACCATCAAGCTGCTGCAGCAGGGCGACTATTATGTCGAGGCCGGCTCGACCGAGGATCCGACGCGGCTCGGCGTGCGTTCCGGCGCTGCGCAGATCCAGGGCCTCAACGGCCAGGTCCTCGCCGTGCGGCCCAACCAGGTCGCCGAAGTGACCGGCGACGGCAGCACCATGCAGCTGCGCACCATCCAGGCCGCACCGCCCGCGCCGCCGGCTTACTGGGCGAGCCGTGATCGCCAGGTTGCCTACGAACCGCCGCAGTATCTGTCGGCGGGTATGACCGGTTACGAAGACCTCAACGCCTACGGCGACTGGATCAATGACGGCAGCTATGGCCAGGTCTGGGTGCCGCGCGCGGTGCCGGCCGGCTGGGCGCCGTACCGGACCGGCCACTGGTCCTACGTGCAGCCGTGGGGCTGGACCTGGATCGACGAGCAGCCGTGGGGTTTCGCACCCTACCACTACGGCCGATGGGCGAATGCCGGCAATCGCTGGGTCTGGGTGCCGCCGCAGCGCGACGTGCGGCCGGTTTATGCGCCGGCGCTGGTCGCCTTCGTGGGCGGCGTGGAGCTCGCCGTGACGCTCGGCAACCAGAGTGCCGCGCCGGTCGGCTGGTTCCCGCTGGGACCGCGCGAGGTCTACGTGCCGCCCTACACGACCGATCGCGACTACTACCTGCGCCTCAACCGATCGGCGCGCGTCGAGGATCGCCTCCTCGAGGATCGCTGGCAGCGCGCACAGCGCCGCGAGGCCTTCATTGCCGGCCAGAACTCGGTGCTGATGAACCAGCGTTTCGCCACCGTCGTGCCGACCTCGTCCTTCGTGCAGTCGCAGCCGGTCATGCGCTCCGCCCTTCGGGTGCAGCCGCAGGCGCTTGCCGCCGCACCGGTGGCGCCCGTCGCCGCGCCGCCCGCGCCGACGGCGTCGGTGGTCAGCGCCGCGGCAGCACCAGCGACAGTGACGCCGCCTGCGACGCCACAGGGCAAGTCCGCTGCCGCACCTCAGCCGCAGCCGACCGACCCCAAGGCGCATGCCGCTGCCCAGGCGACGGCCGAGACGGCGCTGAAGACGAGCAACGTTACGGTCGCCAAGACCGCCGTTGCCGACATGCCGACCCTCGCCAAGCCCTCTTCCGCGCAGCTGACCGCCGCGCCGGGCCCGAAGGTCGCGTCGGTGCCGCCGAAAGCCGCGACCGACGACAAGAGCCGCCAGATCGCGCCAGCGCTCGTGCCGCGGCAGGGCGCGGCACCGCCGCAGCTCAAGGGCGCCGTCACGCCGGCGCCTGCGTCGACTGCGCCGGCCAAGTCTGGTGAGCCGCCGAAGCAGCAGGCCGCGCCTCAGCCTCAGGCCGTACCGCCGCTGCCGGCGCCACAGCAGGGCAGGCCTGCCGAGCCCGGAAAGCCGCAGGCTCCACCGCAACCCAAGCCTGCCGACATCCCGAAGCAGCAAGCGACACCGCCGCTGCCGACACCGCAACAGGGCAAGCCCGTCGAGCCCGCGAAGCTGCAGGCCGCACCGCAACCACAGCCGAAGTCCGCCGAGCCTCCGCGTCAGCAGGCTGCGCCGCCGCCCCAGGCTACGCAGGCGCCACAAGCGCAGCAGCCGCGCCCCGAACTGCTGAAACAGCCGCAGGCCGCTCCGCCAGCGCAGCGTCCCGCGCCTCAGCAGGAGGGTCATGCCGCTCCGCCGCGTCCGCAGCCCGCGCCGCAGCAGGTTCAGCCTCAGCAACAGGCACCGCCGCCGCAGCGTCAGCCCGCTCCGCAGCAGCAGGCGGCGCCGCAACAGCATGAGGCCGCGCCGCCGCAGCAGCAGCAGCAGCGCCAGGCGGCACCGCCACCTCCGCCGCAGCCCCAGCATCATCAGGCCGCGCCGCCGCAGCAGCAGCAGCGCCAAGCGGCGCCGCCACCTCCGCCGCAGCCCCAGCCGCAGCAGCATCAGCCGCCGCAGCCCCAGCAGGCGCAGTCGCCGAAGCCTCAGGGCGGCGACAAAAAGGACGACAAGAAGTAGCTAGCCGCTCGTCAGAGATTCTGACGAGCCGGCAAAGTAGACGGATGAACGATGCATAGAGCGCACGCCAATCAGGCGGGACAACGGAGATTGTATAACCATAGTGCTCTCCAGTCAAGAACTACGATTATATCCGTCTAGAGAACCTGATTGCGCAGGCTGGCCTTTTCGTCTTTCCACAGCCGATCGAGATTCTCGACCAGGATGTCGATGACGTTGTCCTCGTAGGCGCGCGTCTCGCCGGCCGTATGCGGCGTGACGAAGACGTTGGGCAGGGTCCAGAGCGGCGAGGCAGCCGGCAGCGGCTCCTCGGCGGTGACGTCGATCGCGGCGGCCCAGATTCGGTTGTTCTTCATGGTGTCGATCAGCGCGGCCTCGTCGGCGACCTTGCCGCGCGCCACGTTGACGAAGATCGACGCAGGCTTCATCGCCTTGAAGGCCGCGGCGCTCATCAGGCCGGTGGTTTCGGGTGTGAGCGCACAGGTCAGCGCCACGATGTCGGCCTGCGGCACCAGCTTCACCAGGTCGCCCATGCCGTAGATCGAATCCGCACCGTTCTCGCCCTGCGAGGGATCGCGGCGGATGCCGATCACCTTCATGCCGAAGGCCTTGGCAAGCAGCGCAAGGTGGCTGCCGATGCGTCCCATGCCAACCACCAGCAGGGTCTTGCAGCCAAGCTCGTCCTCGCGCTGGGCGAGATCGCCGATCATGCCGCGCCACATCTTCTTGTGCTGATTGTCGCGTGCCTCCGGCAGGCGACGGAAGATCGCCAGGATGAGCGCGATCGCATGCTCGGCGACGGCCTTGGCATTGACGCCGGCGGCGCTCGCGAGCCGCACGCCCTTGGCGCCGAGCTGCTCCCTGGAATACTGGTCCATGCCCGAGCTGATCGACTGGATGAACCTGAGCTTCGATGCGTGCGGGATCAGGTCGTTCTTCCACATCCCTGAGGCCACCACGATGTCGGCCTCGCCGATGCGCTTCACCAGGTCGTCATAGGCCCAGACCTGGAAGCTCTTGATGCCGGTCTTTCGCAGCTCGAAGCGCGCCTGCATCTGATAGGCCGCGTGCGCAAAGCAGATCGTCAGCTTGTCCTTCGACGGAAACATTCGCCTGAAACTCCCTAAGCCTTGCGCTCGCCGATGGTGCTGTGGAAGCGCGACAGGAACGACGCCGTACGCGGGTTCGTGGGTCGGAGCAAGACCTCTTCCGCCCTCCCATGCTCGACCACCTGGCCGGCATCCATGACCACCACCTGATCGGCGACGTCGCGGGCGAACGCCATCTCGTGGGTCACCACGATCATGGTCGTGCCGTCGGTCGCGAGCTGCTTCATGACGTCCAGGACCTCGCCCACCAGCTCGGGATCGAGCGCCGACGTCACCTCGTCGAACAGCATGATCTCGGGCGCCATCGCCATGGCGCGCGCGATGGCGACACGCTGCTGCTGGCCGCCCGACAGGTTGCGGGGAAAGCGCTCGGTGAAGGCGGCCAAACCCACCTTGGCCAGAAGGTCACGAGCGATGGTCTCTGCTTCGGCTTTCGCCATCTTCTTCACGATGACCGGGCCCGACATCACGTTCTGCAGCGCCGTCATGTGCGGAAAGAGGTCGAACTGCTGGAACACCATGCCGATGCGGGCGCGAAAGCGCGCCAGCTCGCGGCCATGCGGCATCGAATGCCTCTCACCGAAGTCGATTCGCCGGTCGCCGACCTGCAGGGTGCCGGCCGACGGCTCCTCGAGCAGGTTGATGCAGCGCAGGAAAGTGGATTTGCCGCAGCCCGACGGGCCGATCACCACGACGACCTGGCCACGATCGACTTCGAGCGACACGCCGCGCACCGCCTCGACGTTGCCGTAGCTCTTGCGCAGCCCTTCGGCCTTGACCATCACCTCGCTACTGGTCAACGCGCGCCTCCAGGCGGGCCGCCCACAGGGTGAGGGGATAGAGGATGACAAAATAGGCGATGGCGACGCTGGTATAGACCTCCAGCGGCCTGAAAGTGTCGGAGACGATGATCGAGCCCGTGTACATGAGGTCGGGAATCGCCACGACGTAGAGCAGCGAGGTGTTCTTGAGCTGGATGATCGACTGGTTGACGAACGGCGGCACCATGCGCTTGGTGGCCTGCGGCAGGATGATGTGGCGCATCAGCTCGCCGCCGGTCATGCCGAGCGCGCGCGACGCCTGCCACTGCCCCTTGTCGATCGAGATGATGCCGGCGCGGAAGATCTCGGTGGCGAAGGCGCCCATGTAGAGCGTGAGACCGAGGCCTGCCGCGAACCAGTCCGGCAGCTCGACCTGCAGCACGATCGGCAGCGCGTAGTAGAACCAGACGATCTGCACCAAGAGCGGCGTGCAGCGGAAGATCTCGACGTAGTAGTGGATCGGCAGCGTCACCCAGCGGCTGCGCACCAATAGCAGCAGACCGCAGATCACGCCGATGATCATGCCGCCCACGACCGTTCCCACCGAGTAGGCCATCGTGACGCCGAGGCCCTTCAGCCACAGGTGGGTGTAACTGAGGACGAGGGGAAAATCCCACTTGTAGGCGGCGGCGAGGAGCATGTCAGAACCGATCGGGACGGAACGGTGCGAGGTCAACCGTGGTCGGCTTGCCGGTCGCGAGCTCGGCGATGAGCTTGCCGGTGATGCCGGCCATGGTGAGGCCGAGATGGTCGTGGCCGAAGGCGAAGAACACGTTCTTGTGGCGGGGAGAGCGGCCGATCACCGGCTTGGAGTCCGGATGCGAGGGCCGCGGACCCATCCATTTCGAAGCCGGCTCACCCTTCAATCCCGGCACCAGCTCCTTGGCGTGGCGCGCGATCATGTCGGCGATGCGCATGTCGGCCGGCGCGTCGGGAGCCGCGAACTCGGCGACGCCGGTGGCGCGGATGCCCTCGTGCATGTGCGCCAGCGACACGCTGCGGTCGGCCGATACCAGCGCGCGCCGCAGCCCGAAATCTTGCCCCGCGAACATCACGTGATAGCCGCGCTCGGCCTCGAGCGGCACCGATGTGCCGAGCTGCCTGGCGAGCGGCCGCGACCAGACGCCGGCGGCCAGAACCACGCTCTCGACATCGATCGGGCCACGATCGGTGACGATCTTTGTCGGCCCCTCGCCGCCGATCTCGAAGCCCCTGACATCGGCATTAACGATCTCGCCACCGCGGCGCACGAAATCCTGGGCCAGCGCATCGCACAGCCGCCACGGATCGATGGTGCGATTGACGTCGGGCAACGACACTGCTTTGACGATCTTCTTTGAGAGCGCCGGCTCCATCTGCCGCGCCTCGTTGCCGTCGAGGATATCCATGTGGATGCCATGACGGCGGCGCAGATCGAGAGCGTAAGCGGCATTCTGGAACGTCTCTTCGCTTTCGAAGAGCATCATCAGGCCGTCATCCTTCACCCACTGCCTGGCGTCCGCGCCTTCGATCAGCGGCGCGTAGCCCGCATGCGTGTGCACCAAGAGCGAGTTGCGGGCGGCGGCGATCTCCTCGACACGCGCCGGCCGCGCCGAGGCGATGAAGCGCAGGAACCAGGGCAGCGCACTCGGCACGTGACTCCAGCGCAGTTTCAGCGGCGACGTGGAGTCAAACAGCATCTTCGGCACCTTCTTCAGCACGCCCGGCATGGCGAAGGGCACGCACGAGGCGGTGCCGAAGCTGCCGGAGTTGCCGAAGGACGCCTTCTTGCCCGGCTCGCCCTTGTCGACGAGCTGGACCCTGAAGCCTTCGCGCTGGAGATGAAGCGCGCAACAGACGCCGACGATGCCGGCGCCTATCACGGTGACGGATTTGGCCATCAGTTCGGTGCGAACGACACGGTCGACGGGATCTCCAGGCCCTCGCGGGCCAAGGCCGCCTTCATGCGCGCCTCGTTATGGCCTAGCAGGATGTTCCACTCCGCCCAGCGGTTGAGGAACTTCTGCCAGCGGGCGTCTTCCTCCAGGCGAAGGCCGATATAGCCCGGCAGGGCCACGCGCGGCGTCGGATTGACGAAGTCGCCCAACCCCGGGTTCTTGGCCTTGGCCACCATCGAGTTCAACACCGTCGTGGTGAAGGCGTCGGCGCGGCCTGACGACACGGCGAGCGCGATCTCGGCTGCCGACTTGAACTCGACGCGCGTCGCCTTGGGCGCCATCTTGCGCAGCAGCAGCTCGTCGGAGGTGCCGGTCATGACGGCGACCTTGACGCCTTCCTTGTTGTAGTCAGCCCACACCCGGCCCTTGAAGTTCGGGTTGTTCACCGTCACCCATTCGATCCAGTAGATCGGCCCGGCGAAATCGATCGCGGTGGCGCGCAAGGGCGTCGCCTGCAGGGCGAAGTTCATGTCGACCTTGCCGGACTGCAGCGACAGCACGGCCTCGCCGAAGCCGCCAACCTCGACCGGCACGAACTTGACCTTGAGCTCGTTGGCGATGTCCTTGCCCATGTCGACCATGGCGCCGACCCATTCGCCGCTCGCCTTGTCGCGCATGAAGTAGGGCGAGTACTCGAAGATGCCCATGCGCACCTGGCCGGTGCGCTTGATCAGCTCCCAGGTCGATTCGTTCTTGGGCTGCGCCCGCGCCGGCGCCGAAGCAACGGCGACCGTGGCGGCAGCGGCAGCAATAGCAGTCGCAGAAGCGACATCACGACGGCGGATCCCCATTTCCCTTCTCCTCTCAGCCGTTATTCATCTTCGTTGGACCGATCTCCGCCGGTTCTGACACTCGAGGAGGCAACACGCGGCAAAAGTCTGGTGTTGGCGTCCGCGCGCGTCAAGCATCCCGCGGTTGACGGCCATGCACGATGTACGCCAAGTAGGCGCTGTCATCCCGAGCGTAGCGAGGGACCTTTCGTTTGCTCAAAGGTCCCTCGCTGCGCTCGGGATGACAGTCTTGCCGTCGCCACGCCCGTGCGTCATTTCAACGTCTCGACGGCATAGTGCTTCACGCGATCCTCGTCGACCTTGATGCCGAGCCCCGGCGTGCGCGGCACGATCACGCGTCCGTTCTCGATCGGGAACGGCTCGGCCAGCAGGTCGCGCTCGAGAAAGTACTTGGCCTGATAGAACTCGCAGCCCAGCGAGATGTTGGGCGTGGCCGCAATGACGTGCGTGCCCGCGAGGTGGGCAATGCCGGTCTCGAACATGTCGCCGCCATAGCACGCGATGCCGGCCGCCTCGCAGATCGCCGCCACCTTGCGGGCCGCCAGCATGCCGCCGTGCTTCATGATCTTGATGCTTACAAGGTCGGCCATGCGCTGCGACGCGACGAGCAGCGCGTCAGTCACTGTGAACACGCTTTCGTCGGCCAGCACCGGTGTGTCGAGCGAGCGCGTGATCTCGGCCAGGGCGGCACGATGATGGCCGGGCACCGGCTGCTCGATGAAGGTCGGCTTGAAGGCTTCGACGTCACGCAGCTGACGAATGGCGTCGTGCGTCAGCATGCCCTGATTGTAGTCGATGCGCAGGTCGGCATCGGCCGGCAGCTCCTTGCGGAAGCGCTCCATGCGCTTGAGGTCGGCGGCGTGGCCGGCGAAGCCCGTCTTCATCTTGAACAAGCGCAAGCCTTCGCCATAGAGCCGCTTCACCATCTCCATGTCGCGATCGAAGTCGGGATCGGCGACGGAGAAGGACAAGGGAATGTCGTCGCGGCAACGGCCGCCCAGAAGCTCGGCGACGGACAGGCCCGATGCCTGGCCGACGATGTCGAACAGCGCCATCTCCATCGCCGCCTTGGCCTCGGGATGGCCAACGACAGCGTGATCGGCGTCGTGCATGAGCTGCTCTATGCGGAACGGATCGGCGCCGACCAGCACGGGCCTGAGATAGACGTTGAGCGCCGCGGCGTTGGCCTCGATGGTGCCGGTGAACACGGCCCACGGCGCCGCATCGCCCCAGCCGGTGATGCCGGCATCGGTTTCGAGCTTCAGAATGGCGTTCTTCACCGAGCCCGCGACGTCACCCGAGCCGTGGCGGCGCATCAGGCGCACCGGAATGTCGGTGATGTAGACCGTCGCCGCCGTGATCTTGATCTGCTTCAAACCAACCCCCGCTTCCCGTACCGCACTCTATCGCGCACTATGCCGGCCAACCACAACGGGGAACCCTCATGCGCCGCAATCTGCTCCGCGAACGACTGAACACCGGCAAACCGACCGTCGGCACGCACATCCTGTCGGCCTGGCCGACCCTGGTAGAGCTGATCGGCCATTCCAAGCAGTACGACTATGTCGAGTTCACCGCGGAATACGCGCCCTTCACCATGCACGACCTCGACAATCTCGGCCGCTCGTTCGAGCTCATGAACATGGCCGGCATGATCAAGATCGAGCAGACGCAGTACACCCACCAGGCGATGCGGGCGATCGGCGCCGGCTTCCAGAGCGTGCTGTTCGCCGACATCCGCTCGGTCGAAGACGCGAAGCTTGCCGTCGACGCGGTGCGGGCCGAGACGACGATGGTGCGCGGCGCGCGCGGCCGCGGTCGGCTCGGCGTCGGCATGCGCCGCGACGTCGGCACGGTGCGCCAGGGCGGCTCGCCCGCCTACGTCGACGCCCTGAACGACGTCGTCATCGCCATCATGGTCGAGAAGAAGTCGTGCGTGGACGACCTCGACCGCATCCTGTCGGTCCCCGGCATCGACATGGTGCAGTTCGGTGCCTCCGATTTCTCGATGAGCATCGGCAAGACCGCGCAGTACAGCCATCCCGACGTGCTCGCTGCCGAGACCGAGACCATCCAGACCGCGCTCAAGAAGGGCCTGCACCCGCGCGTCGAACTGCGCGATCCCAGCCAGGCCGGACGCTATCTCGAAATGGGCGTGAAGCATTTCTGCATCGGCTGGGACGTGCGCATCCTGGCGGACTGGTGGGACACCAAGGGCGCTGAGATGCGCAAGCTTCTGCGCACCAAGCCGAGGAAGGCGGCGGCGAAGGCGCCAACGCCCGTGCGCGCGAAGGGCAAGGCCAACGGGCGGGCGGCGGTGCGCGGCAATTACGCCTGACGGACAACAGCAGTAGATAACGGCCGTTCTATCCGGCAATGCGGTCAATGTTGAACGCATACCGGTCGGACCCACATTCTCATCCATCGAGAGGTGTTGGGCCCAATGGACACGCAGACTGTTACGAATGAACGGAGCGTCCTCCTGCCGCCGGTCGCACCACGGCGGCCGTCGATTCGCACCCTGCATGGCGTGACCGTGGTCGACGATTATGCCTGGCTGAAGGACGCCAGGTGGCAAGAGGTGCTGCGCAACCCGGCCCTGCTCGACCCCGACATCAGGGCCCATCTCGAGGCCGAGAACCGCTACACCGAGACCTTCCTCGATCCCTTGCAGGGTCTGCAGAAGACGCTGG
>Ga0081539_10004425_pt1 | contig 15534 bp, 12 predicted proteins | sample TabmetS4T2R2_FD_71023 | JGI IMG/M metagenome (GOLD analysis project Ga0081539, IMG submission 71023) | Tabebuia heterophylla rhizosphere microbial communities from the University of Puerto Rico - S4T2R2 | ecosystem: Host-associated > Plants > Roots > Rhizosphere ...
CGGCGGTGGAGGCCGCGCGGGCGGGTGAGGCGGGCAAAGGGTTCGCCGTGGTGGCTGAAGAGGTCCGCAACCTGGCGATGCGCAGCGCCGAGGCCGCGAAGAACACCAGCGCGCTGATCGAGGGCTCGGTCGCCAGCGCCAAGACCGGCGTGACGATCTCGCAGGAGGTCGCCAGCACGCTTCACGAGATTCAGGGCGCCACCGAGAAGGTGAACGCGCTGGTCGGCGAGATTTCCGCGGCGAGCAACGAGCAGGCGACGGGGATCAACCAGGTGAACGAGGCCGTGCAGCAGATGGACAAGGTCACGCAGTCCAACGCCGCCGGCGCCGAGGAGTCCGCCGCCGCCAGCGAGGAGCTCAACGGCCAGGCGACCCAAGTGAAGGGCGTCGTGGACGAGTTGTTGGCCCTGGTCGGCTCGGCGCTGAGCGGGTCGTCCGCCGACGCCGGCGAGCGAGATGAGCGGCTGTCGATGTCCGGCGTCGCCCGAGCGTCCGCCGTCGCCGGCACGAGGGAGCCGGCGCGACCTGAGGCCAAGCGCGCCGTCAAGCGTCCGAAGCGCGTGGCGCCGCCGCGGTCATCGGCATCGGCTTCGACCTCGGGCGCGCCCGATAGCGAGTCGATCATCCCGTTCGGTGACGACGCGAAGGGCAATGGGGATTTCAGTGATTTCAACGCGGCCGCTTGAAGCGGCTGCCGGTTCGACAAGGAGTTCTCCCGTGCGACTTACGGTTGGAAAACGAGTGGCGTTCGGCTTCGCCGCGGCGGTGGTCATGACGGCCGGCCTGGGTGTGTACATCTCGACACGTTTGTCGCAGATCGCCGCCCAAGCCTCGTCGGTCAAGGCCGATTCCGTGGACGGGATCCTCGCGGCCTCGAAGGTGTCGGACCTGGCTCGCATGAACGCGATCGGGTTCGAGCGCCAACTGCTGACCAAGGACCCGGCGGTGGCGAAGGCGCTGACCGACGAGTTCAGGGGCATCGCCGGACAGTTGGACCATGCGATCGCCGAGTACGAGAAGACCGTCTTCCAGGCCGACGACCGGCGCAACGTGGAAGAGATGAAGGCGCGCCGAACCGAGTACCTGGCGCAGCGGCAGCAGGTCCAGAATCTGATGTCCGAAGGGAAGTCGGCGGAAGCCGCGGAGCGGTTCGAATCCAGCGTCGCGCCGAAGCTCCAGAAGTTCCTCGACGCGATCGACGTGGTCACGGAGTACAACGGGAAGAACGCCGACGGCGGCGTGGACGACGTCGTCGCCAAGCTCGGGAGCGCGAAGGTCACGACGGTCGCCGGCGTGAGCCTCGTCTTCGTGACCGCCGTCCTCGTCGGGTTCCTGACCGTGCGCGGGATGAACAAGGGCTTGAGCCGCATCGCCTCGACTCTGAACGATGGTGCCGGGCGCGTGGCGTCGGCGGCATCGCAAATCGCCGGTTCCAGCCAGTCTTCCGCCCAGGGCGCGACCGAGCAGGCGGCGGCGCTGGAGGAGACGAGCAGTTCGCTGGAAGAGATGAGCTCGATGACCAAGAAGAACGCCGAGACCGCCCACGAGGCGAGCCTGTTGAGCGCCGAGGCGAAGAGCTCGGCCGACAAGGGAAATGCGGCGATGACGCGGATGGCAACGGCCATCGGCCAGATCGAGAAGTCCGCGACGGAGACGGCCAAGATCATCAAGACGATCGACGAGATCGCGTTCCAGACGAACCTGTTGGCGCTGAACGCGGCGGTGGAGGCCGCGCGGGCGGGTGAGGCGGGCAAAGGGTTCGCCGTGGTGGCGGAAGAGGTGCGGAACCTCGCCATGCGGTCTGCTGAAGCGGCCAAGAACACCGCGTCGCTGATCGAGGGTTCGGTGGTCAGTGCCAAGACCGGCGTGTCGATCTCGCAGGAGGTTGCCGCGACGCTCCACGAGATCCAACTCGCGATCGAGAAGGTCAACGCCCTGGTCGGCGAGATTTCCGCGGCGAGCAACGAGCAGGCGACGGGGATCAACCAGGTGAATCAGGCCGTGCAGCAGATGGACAAGGTTACGCAGTCCAGCGCCGCCGGCGCCGAGGAGTCCGCCGCCGCCAGCGAGGAGCTCAACGGCCAGGCGACCCAACTGAAGGGCGTCGTGAACGAGTTGCTGGAGATGGTGCACGGCCAGACCGGCGCGGCGAATGCCCAAGTCTGCAACGGCCAGAAGGACCGTGGCGGGGCGCGGCAGGAGTTGTCGATGGCGACGGTCGCCCGCGCGACCGGAGCGCGATCGTTCAACTCGAACGCTTCGGCGCGGACGGAACGGCGCGGCAGCGTGAAATCGCGCGTCGATTCGAAGCAGCGCGAGCGAGACAACGAGTCGGTCATCCCGCTGGACGACCACGAGACGCGACGGCCCCAGCCGTCGAACGCCTCGAAGGACGGCGGCGACTTCAGCGAGTTCAACGCCGCCGCGTGAGCGGCAGCGAGCAGCGGGATCGTGTGCGTTGACCTAACAGGGAGCGGAGTGCGATGAGCGCGACGGCCGTCCAGGATTTCGACCTCAGCGAAGCCGAGTTCCGGCAGATCAGTGACCTGGTCTACGAGTACTGCCGGATCAACCTGCACGACGGGAAGAAGGACCTCGTGCGCGCGCGGATTGCCAAGCAACTGCGGGCGGGCGGGTTTGCCTCGACCGAGCAGTACATCCAGCACGTCCGCGGCGACCGCAGCGGGCGCGCGCTGGTGATGCTGGTGGACTCGGTGAGCACGAACCTCACGAGCTTCTTCCGGGAGTCGAAACACTTCGACCACCTGCGCGAGAAGTTCCTCCCGAACCTGATCGTGCAGAAGCGCGCGCAAAAGCGGTGTCGGATGCGCGCCTGGAGCGCGGGTTGCTCGAGCGGCGAGGAGGCGTACACGCTGGCGATGGTGCTCAGCGAAGCGCTGCGGAAGCAGGGCGCGTGGGACGTGAAGATCCTCGCGACCGACATCTCGACCCGAGTACTCGACATCGCCAAGCGCGGGACTTACCCCAAGTCCTGCCTCCGCGACGTGCCGCAGCAGTTGCTCGGCGAGTACTTCGCTTCGGCGGCGCCGTCGCCGGACGCCCGTCCGGGCGAACAGGCAACCTACTCGGTGACGTCGCCGCTGCGAAACCTCGTCGCGTTCCGGCGCCTCAACCTGATGGACAGTCCCTGGCCGTTCTCCGGAAGCTTCGACTTCATCTTCTGCCGCAACGTGATGATCTACTTCGACAAGCCGACGCAGGAGCGGCTGGTCGATCGCTACTGGGAGTCGCTGGAGCCGGGCGGCCTACTGTTCACCGGCCATTCGGAATCGCTCACGGGGATCAAACACCGTTTTCGTTACGTGGAGCCGACGATCTATGCCAAGCAGTGAACCAACGACGGCCGTGCGACGGTCGCCGCTGCCTGCGGGACGATCGCCGATCTCGTACGAGCAGCGGGAGAACCTCGTCACCGTGGACCTCGGCGGTCTGGAGGTGAGCGGCGAACCTCAGGCGATCCTCGTCACGTACGCGCTGGGCTCGTGCGTCGGCGTGGCGATGTCCGATCCGCTGGCGCGGATCGCGGGCCTGCTGCACTGCCAATTGCCCGCGGCCTCGATGAACCCCGAGCGCGCGCGGCGCGAGCCGGGCGTCTTCGCGGACACGGGTGTGAACGAGCTCCTGCGCACGCTGACGCAGTCCGGCGCCGACCGGCGCCGACTGAAGGTCAAGCTCGCGGGCGCCGCGCAAATGCTGGGCGACGGCGGGCTGTTCGACATCGGGCGGCGCAACCACGTCGCCGTGCGAAAGGTCTTGTGGCAGCACGGGCTGCTGGTGGAGAGCGAACAGGTCGGCGGCGGGTCGCCGCGCACGATGTACGTGCGCGTCAGCGACGGCACCGTGCTCGTGAAGAGCGGGGAGCACACTCATGAGCTCTGATACGAGAACGTCGGGAATAACGGGTGCACGCAAGACGGAGCAAGCAGGAACGGAGTCGGGGGGAACGGAGCCGCAGGCAGTGACCGCAACCACGTACAACATCCTCATCGTCGACGATTCGGCGACGACGCGCGCGATGATCAAGCGCACGCTCCGGCTCACCGGGTTGCCGGTCTCGGAGATCTACGAGGCCGGCAGCGGCGCCGAGGGGCTGGACATGCTCCGGTCGCACGCCGTCGGGCTCGTCCTGGCCGACCTGAACATGCCGGTGATGAGCGGCGCGGAGATGACCCGGCGCATCCGTCACGACGAGCAGACCAAGGACGTGCCGGTCGTCGTCGTCAGCGCCGAACCGGACGACGGGCGATTGCGCCAGCTCCAATGTGAAGGCGTCTCCGCATACGTTCGGAAGCCGTTCACGCCCGAGGCGATCCGCGACGCGGTACAGAACGCGATGGAGGGCGCGCGATGAGTAACGAAATCGGAGAGAGTTCGACCGCTGCGCCGACGGTTCCGGTGGAAGTGCTGGCTATCGTCGAGTCGCTGGAAACGATGGCGTTCGTCACGTGCGATCCCGCGGAACGAGCGGACGTGCTAAACGCGCCCGCCGAGCCCCAGTGGACCGCGATCGCGTACGCCATGCAGGACGGGCGGGGCGGGCTCATCGAGGTGGCCACGTCAATGGCGTTCGGACAGGTGCTGGCGGCGAACATGCTCGCGCTCGCGCCGGACGATCCGGAATGCCGGGCCCGGGCCGAGGATGTGCTTCGCGAACTGCTCAACGTCGCGTGTGGCACGCTGTTGCGCCACGCGCTCCCACCGGCCGCTGCCGGAAGTACCGGTGGCGCTGGCCCCCGCCGGACGGTCTTCGTCGGCCTCCCGGGCGGCAAGCCGCTCACCGAGGCGGCGTGGCAGCAGATCGCTGAAGACCCGAAGACCAGCGCGCTGTTCGCCGAAGGGCAACCGTTGCTCGTCCGCTTCAACGACCGGATCGACGGCTCGACGGAGCTCCCGGAATGAATAACGGCAACAGGACAACCTTGCCGACCTCGCCAACGTCCGTGGCTAACGGAGCGGCGCAAAGGCGCATCCGCGTGCTGATCGTCGACGACTCCGCGGTCGTACGGCAGTTGCTGACGCGCGAGTTGGCACGCGACCCGTCGATCGAAGTCGTCGGCACTGCCCCGGATCCGTACGTCGCGCGCGACAAGATCATCGCGCTGAATCCGGACGTCCTCACCCTCGACGTCGAGATGCCGCGCATGGACGGGATCACGTTCCTCACCAAGCTGATGGAACACAAGCCCATGCCCGTGATCGTGCTCAGCTCGCTGACCGCCAGCGGCACGCAGACCGCGCTGGACGCGATGGCGGCGGGGGCGGTGGAAGTGGTGTGCAAGCCGGGTTCGGCGTACAGCGTCGAGAACCTCGCGCCGGAGTTGGTGCGGTCGATCAAGACCGCCGCCCGCGCGGTCGTGCGTGCTCGGCCGGTTGCGAGGCAAACCGTAACCAAGTCCCCGTCGGACCCGTCGGCCGCGGCGCGGAAGCATGCGAGCCTGTCCGCAACGACGCAGAAGCTCATCGTGATCGGCGCTTCCACCGGCGGCGTCCAGGCGCTCAGCGAGGTCCTGCCCGCGTTGCCGGCGGACGCGCCGGGCACGGTCGTGGTCCAACACATGCCCGCGCGGTTCACCGCGAGCTTCGCGGCGCGGTTGAACTCGCTGTGCCAGGTCGAGGTCCGAGAAGCCAAGGACGGAGACACGGTCCTGCCCGGCCAGGTGCTGATCGCGCCCGGCGGTTTCCACACGTTGCTGCGGCGTTCGGGGGCGCGCTACTACGTCGAGGTCAAAGATGGTCCGGAAGTTCACCATCAGAAGCCGAGCGTGGAAGTGCTGTTCGAGTCAGTTGCACACTACGCCGGCGCCAACGCCGTCGGGTCGATCCTCACGGGGATGGGCGCCGACGGCGCCAAGGGGCTGCTGAGCATGCGCCGAGCCGGCGCCCACACGGTCGCGCAGGACGAGAAGTCCAGCGTGGTCTTCGGAATGCCGATGGAAGCTATAAAGTGCGGCGCAGCGGAGTTGGTGTTGCCGCTCCAGGATATTGCGTCAGCTCTGTTACGTTTTGCCCGAGCGGCAGGATGAATTATTGGCACGCGCAGGCGGACGGCGCGCCGGAGTCGGCGCCCGTGACGTAAGTGTGCAAGGGAGATGATGAGCCGTGGAACAGACTTCGCCAACGACGACTGCCGCCGGACCGGCCGCCACCCCCGCCGCTGCGGCGGGGAAGGACGGCGGGAAGATCAGCTCGAAGCTGATCCTTCCGTTCGTGAACTCGACGCGTCAGGTCTTCAAGACGATGGTCAAGGTGGACACGAAGATCCTCACGCCGCACAGGAAGGAAAACCCGCTGGTCAGCTACGACGTGTCCGGCATCATCGGGTTCTCCGGCGAGATCATCGGCTCCGCGGTCGTCAGCTTCCAAGCTGCGGCGGCGAGGAAGCTGGTCGAGGCGTTTGCCGGCATGGACCTTGAGCTGACCAGCCCGGACTTCGCCGACGCGATCGGCGAGCTGGCCAACATGATCGCCGGGTCCGCGAAGAAGGACCTGGGCGCGACGGCGAACATCACCGTTCCCAGCGTGGTCATCGGCAGCGGGCACCTGATCGCGCGGCTCTCGGGCGTGCCGTGCATCGTCATCCCGTGCGAGACGCCCGTGGGCAACTTCGCCGTCGAAGTGAACATCAAGCCGTCCGCGAAGTGAGAGCGAGCCCCGAGCTGGCAGCCGGACCAAGACTGAGACCAAGAGCGAGCGAGGTACCATGAGAATCCTGCTTGTCGACGATTCCAAGACGATGCGCAACATCCAGAAGAAGGCGCTGGACGCGCTGGGCACCAACGAGTACTGCGAGGCCGGTGACGGCGTCGAAGCGCTCGCCCAAATCGCGAAGGCCACCGGGCCGTTCGACATCGTCCTGGTGGACTGGAACATGCCGAACATGGACGGCCTGACGTTCGTCACGCGCGTCCGCCAGTCCGACAAGAAGACCCCGATGGTCATGGTCACCACGGAGGCCGAGAAGACCCGCGTGATCGAAGCGATCAAGGCGGGCGTGAACAACTACGTGATCAAGCCGTTCACGCCGGACGGGCTCCAGGAAAAGGTCAAGCTGACGCTTGCCAAGGCTGCGGCGTAAGGTCAGGTCGGCTCGCAGGTCGGAATAGGTGCGCCGGGGCACGGACTAGAGCGACGGGGAGAGCACGGTCATGCTCCAGCAAAGTTTCTCGCAGAAAATACTCGTCATTGACGACTCGGCCACGAGCCAGTCGATCATCCGGTCGGTCCTGAAGGACGAACCCGTTCAGGTCGCCGCCGCCAACAACGGCAACGACGGGCTTCGCTTGGCCAAGTCGGAAAAGCCGGACCTGATCCTGCTCGACGTGGAGATGCCCGCGCCCGACGGGTTCGAGGTCTGCCGGCAGCTCAAACAAGACCCGGAGACGCTAGCGATCCCGATCGTGTTCCTGACCGGCGCGTCGTCGACCGAGCAAAAGGTGCGCGGGCTGGACCTGGGCGCTGTCGACTACGTCATCAAGCCGTTCGATCCCGCCGAACTGTGCGCCCGCGTCCGTGCGTCGCTGCGCAGCAAGTACATGTTCGACCTCCTGTCGCACAAGGCGATGATCGACGGCCTCACCGGCATTTGGAACCGCGCGTTTTTTGACCAGCGGCTGGCGTCCGAGATCTCGCTCGCCAAGCGGCACGGCACGCCGTTCTCGCTGGTGATGGCCGACGTGGACAAGTTCAAGTCGATCAACGACTCGCACGGCCACGCGTTCGGCGACCGCGTCCTGCGCGCGGTGTCCTACGTGCTGAGCCACAGTTGCCGCAAGGAAGACATCGTCTGCCGCTACGGCGGCGAGGAGTTCGCCGTCCTGACGCCGATGACGGCGCTGGGTGGCGCCGTGACGCTCGCCGAGCACCTCCGGCAGGCGATCGCCGAACAAATCCTCCCTCACCGGGGAGAAAAGGTCCAGGTCTCGTCCAGCTTCGGCGTCGCCGAACTGGGATCGCTCGACCCGGCCACGATCGTCGAGCGCGCCGACGGCGCCCTCTATCAAGCCAAGGCCGAAGGCCGAAACCGGGTGGTCGGCGCCAACGCGAGCGCGACCGCCGCCGCGTGACGATTCGCGCGACCCGCGAACGCGGCGCGATGCCAGCGGGCTTCGCCGCCCGACCGGTGCGCCGGACCGCCTTCCAGCCAAGCACTCCATCTCTTGTTTGAGCACGCCACGCGCACACTCCCCGCGCGCACGCCAGCGGGATACGATTTTGCGCGAGCATTTTGCCGTCCGTTCACTAATCTGACAGTTGTGCGCGCAGCGTCTCGGCCGCGGGCGGGCGGGCGGGCGCGCGGGCGCGCGGCGCCTCGAATTGACACGTCAAGGGGAGGGTTGGGCATGCCATCGCAATCACTTCGGATCATGCGGCCGCGCGACGTGTTCGAGACGATCCGCGACTCGCGTCAGGCTCGCCGCTGGGTGATCCCGCTGTTCGGCTCGGGCGTATCCGTCGATACAGGGTTTCCCGTCGCCTCGCACCTGGTCGATTACCTGGTGCGGTTCGCTTGGTGGCGCAACTCCGAGAATGACAACGCCCCTTCGGCTTACCTACGCGCAAACCTCTGGCCGAGCCGGCACGACCTGAATATTCGTTGGTGGACGAAGGTTCAGATGGAGATCGACGCCGCGGTCGCCGCCCGGGGCGAGCGCGAGCCGACGCCGGAGTCGGAGGGCCGCTGCCGGCGATTTAATCACCAACTCCGCAACGCCGAGATCAACCTGCGCAACCGGGCGATGGTCCACGAGCTCCAGAGGCGTTCGCCGACGGCAGCGGGCCTGCTCCGGAGCCTGTTCATCAAGCCCACCGGCAAGCTCGACGAGGAGTCGGCGCTCAAGGAGACGATGTCACAGGTCATGGCCAACAGCCCGGGGTATACCGACTACCGCGCGCTGCTCAACTACTTGTGCGACGGCGACGCCACGCTCATCGACGCGTTCTTCGACCACTTTTCGCGCAACCGCCCGCCCTCGGCGACGCACCAGCACTTGGCGTTCGTCACCCGCCTGCTCGGCTGCCGACTCTTGCTGACCACGAACTTCGACCCGTTCACGGAACAGGCGCTGGCCAACGAGGGGATGAGTTCGACGGTCTACGAGGTGACGACGGGAGGCTCGATCCCCAGCGCGCGGTTGTTGCACCGGCAGAACCTCTCGATCGTCAAGCTGCACGGCGGTGCTTATTCGCTGCGCACCGGGTTCGACCTGGACGACGCGCCGCCGGCCGCGGAACTCGCCGAGTACGCGTCGTACTTCCGCCCACCGACGACTTCACCACCTCTGATCCTGGTCATGGGTTACAGCGGCAGCGACCGTCGGGTGATGAGCATTCTGGAGACCCACCTCCAGAACCACTGGGACGCCGACTCGGACGCCGGCCTCAGGATCATCTGGATTTCCCGCTCGCCGGACTCCGAAGATTCGCCGGTCAGCGTGTTGGCCAAGTCGCAGGGCGTTGCCCGCTCAAACCTGGTCGGTTTCTGCTGTTACCGGGACGCGGGGTTGTTCCTTCACGAGTTGTACCAGAACCTCGAGTACCAACACCCGGTCACGCACGGCTCCTACCACGTGCTCACGCAGACGCCGCGCGACGCGGGCAGCACCTCTGACCGCAGCGTCGCGTCCAAGCAGGAGGTGTCGTTGGGATCCGCAAGCAGGGCACCTGCCCCCCTCATCCACCCCGACGGCGACGATGACATCGACGACAGTCATGTCGCGATCTCGTCCGCAGAGGCTGCCGCGCTTGCGCCCGAACTCACACCGGCGCAGGCTGCGACGCGGGACTTTCTCGAGAAGTTCGCCAAGCCTGACGCGAAATTCCTCGAGGAGATGGAATCGAGGAAAGCGGTGGTGTTCGTCTCCGATCGGGAAGGCCGTGGCACGTCGCTCCACTTGGCCAAGGCCGTGGGCAAGATGGAAAAGACGCACACGACCATCTGGATTGACGCCGCCGAGGTCCGCAGCCGGGCGGCGATGTTCACGCTTATCGAGGAGGCGTTCCACCGCTACGATCGGCACCTGATCCGGATCTCGCGGCCCCTGATGTACCAGGATGTGGATTACCTGTCCCGCATCCTCGTCCCCGACGAGGCCTCGACTAATACGCCGACCATTCTCAAGCATATCTTCGCTTGGGAGGAGACGATCGCCCTCCGCTGGATCTCGATGGCCATGCGCCGCGGCCGGTACGTCCTGGCCATCGACTCGCTGGGCGAGTTCACCCAGGGGCACCAATCGGTCCAGCGCCTCGACAGCAAGACCGGGCTCCAGTTCGAACGGGGCCTTGCATTTCTGACCAAGCTCCTCGACTCGGGTGACGGCGAATACGATCTGGGCGAATCGAAGGTGTTCATCGCCATGCCCCGCCCGGGGGCGCCCGCCCTGGACGATCCGCGAGCCAAGAGGCGGGCGTTTGAGCGGTTCAAGGACCGGCTGCTGACGAACCCGTCGATCGAGTACTGCGAGCTGACCGGCGCCGAGGGGGAGTCGAACCCTGAGCCTCACGAGCGCGAATTGAAGGCGAGCCGCCGGCTGAGCGAAATGCTTGCGAGCGAGCCGGGGAGCGACGACCGCCAGCTTAAGGCGATGATCGTGTTGCTCGCGTCGTTCTGGCGCCGCCCGCGCAGCCTGGCGGCGCTGGTAACCGTGACGGTCCGAGCGGCGAGGCGTCTGACGAAGTACCGCGCCGACGACCTGGCCCCCGCGATGCTCGGAATCTTCAAGCGCGTTTTGGACAACGTCAAAGATGAAACCGAGCTCGAGGAGTCGCTTCGCGAGCACATCGTCAAGCACATCTGGGAACTGTCCGATGTGCAGGGCGACCCCCTCCTGGTCCGGCTGGAGGGCGGCTTCTTCTGGCTGCACCGCGGCGTACGCGCCGCGGCTTGGGCTCTGGCCAAGAAACACCTGGGAGGCTGCGCCGACGAGGTGTTCGACTGTTTCGCCGACTTCGTCCACGCCGATATGCACTCCCGCAGCAAGGACGCCCCGTCGTACCTGGAATACTTCTTCCTGCGATTGGCCTCGTTCACCGAGATCGCGTGGCCGACCAAGGACGGCACGCACGACCACGCGGTTTACAAGAGGCTGGTGGACCGGTGCACGTGGCTCGTGTCGAGCCTCGAACTTGAGCGCGAACGGCTCCTCGCCTACGGGCGGCTGACGGGTCTGCTCAACCACATCAGGACGTTCCTCATTTGGCTGGAGGAAGCGCCGGACGAGCCTCGGTTCGACGCGATACGCTCCCGCGTGCTGAGCATCTACGCCGACATCTTTCTGTCTTGCGGACACCCGCAGATGGCGACCGCGTACCGCTACCTCCAGTTGCTGTTGATGAGCGACCGAAAACCCGCCGCGACCCGTTCGAGACGACTTGGGCGGAGCCTCCCCTGGCAAGAGTCCGACGGACCAGCGCTCAGACAGCTCATGTGCGTCGTGGATTGCGACGTCGCGCCCGTCGCGGCAATCCTGGGTGACGTCGAGGCACGCCTGAGTGCGATCGAGAAAGAGATCTCCGGGGCGGGCGTCCCGGAGATCCGCGCGCGCCTGAACGACTACCGGAAGCTGATCGACCTGCTGATCGACATCGCCGTCAGTTTGGACGAGCCGACGCTCTTCAACGAATGCCTGGACGACCCGACGTTCTGGGAATCCAACCGCGATCGACGGACCGCGCTGATCACGAGGTTGCTCGGGCGCGCGATCGCGTCGTGTCAGAAGCTCATGGACGGGTTCGGCGGCCGGATCGGAAGCCGCGAATCGACTCAGCCCGGCGACGTCGAGCGGTGGGCGCGGGCCAAGGTCCGCGACTTCGAACACCGGATCCACGTCTCCGGCGCCTGCCGGTTTTCCCGGGAGCGCGCGATCGAGGCCGACTCGCGCGAGGCTCGGGAGCTGGCGGACATCGAGCGTGAATGCGAGGAGGTAAACAGGGTATTGCGAGCGGGACCGAACTCCTCTCGACGGAAGCGGCACAAGTGCTACCTGTCGCTCATCAAGGCGCGCTGTCAGGCGTTGCGAGACGCGCAACACGACGCGCAGGTGAACTTCCAGCGCGCCTTGGCATCCCTACCACGCGCCGCCGGCGCCGCCGAGCGGACCGCCGAAGCGGTCGTGTACCTCTTCCAAGCTGAGGCCAAGCAACTGAAAGTGCGTTGGATCGTTCAGCGGCAGGCGGAGCGCGCTCAGGCGTCGGCGAACAAGGACGCGCCGACGCGCGAACTCGCAAATGATCAGCGGGCGCTCAGGGAGAAGCGGGATCACATCAGGACCCTGCTCGACGAGTCCGAATCGCTCCTCGATCAGGCGCGCCCGGCCATGAACCGCGAGGGACGCAGCGAGAACCGGTGGCGCGTCTTTCTTTCGTACCTGAAGGCCAACCTGAACCTCCTACGATCGGAGCAGGAGCAGTCCGCGCCGCGCGCCGAGCTGGTCTTCGACGCGCTTCGGCACGTCGTCGCCGCACTGACGAACACCGGCGTTCGCACCGACCGGCGTTTCGTACTGGTCGGGCTCTACAACAAGATCCACCGGGCGGTCGACGCGCTTCCCAAGAGTGCGTTGCCGTGGAACGCGGAAGTGCAGGATACGTGGCGTCGGTGGAAGACGCAGGTCGGACTACCCGCCGAAGACGACCCGATCGACCGGGACGTCCTCGACGAACTCAGGAAGCTGCGATCGTAGGTTGCTCCGATTGGTGCCAGAAGTTCCCGCGAGCCGTCCCCGCGAGCCGTCCCCGCTCGCGTGGATGAAAGTGGGCGATACAGGGCTCGAACCTGTGACCTCCAGCGTGTCATGCTGGCACTCTAGCCAACTGAGCTAATCGCCCGCGAGCGTTCAACCGTCAGTATAGCCTGCCTCATCCACAACTCAAGCCGGGGCGAGTACCGGGAAGCCAGGTTTTTCGCGGCTGAGGCGCCCGAAGGTGAACCACATTGCGCCACCGACGAACATCAGCGCGATCCCCAGCACCATGCTCAAGCTCAAGTGGTAGTGCCCGACGTTGAGCACCGACGGCTCGGCGCGCAGCAGCTCGAGCAGGTATCGCGTGAGGCCTTCGACCATCATCATCAGCGCGAAGCCGCGTCCGGCAGCGTGCGGGAGCGTGAAGAACGCCGTGGTCAGCGCGGCGATCAGGAACGCGGTGAGCGAGCTGTAGAGCTGCGCCGGGTGCAGCGGCAGCGAGCGCTGCGACGGGACCAGCTCGCGCTGCGTCGGCGATGCCATCGCCACGCGACGCGGCACGAGCATCGCCTTGCCGTCGATCTCGTGCACCAGCTCGCCCGGCGGCGAAACCTCGCCGCGGTGGAACTGGTCCTGGTACGGGATGCTTTCGTACGGGAAGGTCACCGCCCACGGCAGCTCGCACTTCGCGCCGTAGCAGCAGCCGTTCAGGAAGCAGCCGATCCGCCCGAACCCGAGCCCGATCATCAGGCACGGCGCGATGATGTCCATGCCGAGCCGAACGGGGATCTTCTTCTTGATCGCGTATATGACGAGTGTAGGAAATGCGAGCAAAAAGCCGCCGTAGTACGTGAGCCCGCCGCTGCGGATGTTGACCGCGTCGAACAGGTTCGCCCAGAAGCCGCGCTCGGGGCTGGTGTACTGCCCGATGTTCTCGATCACGTGCGAGAGGCGCGCGCCGATCACGCCGGAGACGAGCGCGAGCAGCGCTGCGTTCACGAACAGCTCGGGGTCGATGCCGCTGCGCTTCGCGAGGAACTTCGCAAGCTGCATCGCGCACAGGAAGCCGATCACCATCATCAGGCCGAAGCTGACGATGGGGATGTTGAGGAACGGAATCCGGAACAGCTCGGGCATCATTCGGCGATTCTCCAATGCGAGTTGAAGCCACAGATGAACACGGATGAACACGGATCAAGATCAGCGTGCACTGCTCTTCGCATTTCATCTGTGTTTATCTGTGTTCATCTGTGGTTCCACACTCATTCCGGCGACACGATCAGGTTATCGATCAGCCGCGTGTTCCCGACGCGCGCGGCCATCGCGAGCAGCGTCGGGCCGGTGACCGTGTCGACGTGTCGCAGGGATTGCGGGTCGACCGCGGCGACGTAGTCGATGGAGAACGGTATGCGTCCCAGCTTGCCGGGGTCCAGCAGCGTGTTCTGCATCGTCGCGACGAGCCGGTTCGCTTGACGCGCGCCCGATCGCAGCTCGCCCTGCGCGAGCATGAGCGCCCGGCTGATCGAGAGCGCGCGCTCGCGCTCGTCCTTCGACAGGTATTGGTTGCGGCTGCTCATCGCCAGGCCGTCTGCTTCGCGCAGCGTCGGGCAGGCGACGATCTCGATCGGCCAATCGAGCGCCTCGACCATCGCGGTGATCACGCGAAGCTGCTGGTAATCCTTCTGACCGAAGCACGCGGCGTGCGGCTCGAAGATGTTGAACAGCTTCGCGACGACCTGGCAGACGCCCTTGAAGTGGCCGGGGCGGTGCTTGCCCTCGAGAACGCTGGTCAGGTCGGGAAGGTCGACGACGATGTTCGGTAGCCCCGGGCGGTACATCTCTTCGACGCCCGGGTTGAAGATGAGCTGCACGCCAAGCTGTTCGCACTTGGCCAGGTCTTCTTCGATCGGCCGCGGGTACTTGTTGAAGTCCTCGCGCGGGCCGAACTGGGTGGGGTTGACGAAGATGCTGACCGCGACGTGGTCGGCGACGCGCTGGGCCGCCCGGATCAGCGACAGGTGCCCGGCGTGCAGCGCCCCCATCGTGGGGACGAGCGCCAGCCGCCCGAGCTTCAGGCGTTCGGCACGGCATTCGGCAATGGTGCGGACGACGGTCATGAGTGGGGCGTCAGCTTACTCGGCAGCCGGTTTCGGGGCGAGCGAGGCGAGGAACTCCAAGTTGGGTTCGTTTCGCTTCGCTTGCGAGCACCCCCAACTTTCCACGAGGTAATCTGGGCGGAGTTTGGGTTCGTTTTGCGCCGCCAGAGCCTTCTCATCCGATCGAGCTAAGCTGCAAACTTGGCAGTCTTGGGTTCGTTTTGCACGACGGGGCTCGTGATGGTGGCTTCGTTTTGCATCTAGCGGCTCCCATCGCGACACGGGCGAGCCGCCCGTACCGCATGATCTCTCCCATTCCTCGGAGGCGCTGCGCGAAAAGCGCGCCTGGCGCGCAGCGCTACCTCGCTGGCGCTTCCCCAAGCGGGTTTTCGTGCGGATTTTTGGGTCGAGAGGCGCTGCGCGCCAGGACGGTTAGGCCGACTTCACTTCGACGAAGTCGGACACGCTCTGAAGGTCGCGGATCGACTGCGGCGTGGCCTTGACGGTGGCGGCGGCGCCGGGGACCAGGGCGGGGTGGACCTTGTTCGGACGCTTCGTCCAGATGCAACCGCCGCGACGCTTGGGAAGTTCCTTGAAGTTCCTCGACCTCCGCTCGATCGGCGAGGCGACGGCCTTGTCGCTCATGAACAGCCGCTCCAGCGTCTTGCGGGCCGCGTCGCGGCGGACGGTCTTCACGATGCTGACGCGCACGCTCGCGCCGGGCTTGATGTCGAGGG
>Ga0081539_10004426_pt1 | contig 15534 bp, 15 predicted proteins | sample TabmetS4T2R2_FD_71023 | JGI IMG/M metagenome (GOLD analysis project Ga0081539, IMG submission 71023) | Tabebuia heterophylla rhizosphere microbial communities from the University of Puerto Rico - S4T2R2 | ecosystem: Host-associated > Plants > Roots > Rhizosphere ...
TGTCCCCTTGCTCGACGGCTGCCACCACTCGGGTGCGGAGTTCTGTCGGATAGGGTGCCATGACCCGGATCCTACCAGAGGTCGCACGGCACTGAAAACCGCTCTAAGTAATCACCAAACTTGGGTGTCGGGCCATCTAACAGCGAAGCTCACCGCGAGCCGCCCAAACGCGGCCTTTCAGATCCAGCAGAACCCCAACGTGGCCGCGATGCAGTGGAGCGGCTGGTTAGGCGGTGCTTTCAGGGGACATGGGCTGCATCAGTCCTTTGAGAGAATCATTGCTGGCTCTTTGAGGTGCGCACTCATATCCCCGACCAAAATGTAGCGGAGTAGCCGCTTTTTGAATCGCCAAACCCCCGCCGCGCGCTCGAAGTCGTCAAAGTAATGCCCTGAAAATATCGCCTGCAGCGGAAACTCCTCTGTTTGTTGAAACACCGTCACATAGCATTGGCTTTTCGCCGTGCCGCTCTCTTCGTCGATTTCCAGATCTACGTTTGTCGTCACGTGTTTCGTTCGGGGAGTGCCGTCTCCATAAACACGAATACTCTTCAGTACCGCAAGGACTTGTGCTTTCCCGGCGAACATCTCTGCGCCTTCCATTCCCCATTCGCCATGTTCGAATAGGCTGGCGAAGCCCGCGAGGTCTCCCGTATCTATGGTGAATCCATACATATTCATGAGATGCAATATTTCTTCACGAGAACTCATAGGACCTCTCCCTATGGCTGGAATTATTTTGCTCCGCCTAACGTTGGCCGTCCCGGGCCGCCGCCCCACCGTGTCCGTTCGGTTTCAGCAGAACCGCAAGCGGGCGGCGGTCCCGCGCACGGCGTGGTTCGACCCCTATACTCTACTTTCCCTGCTTTGGCTTTCTCTTTCTCTCTTACCTACCTCGTCCGTGAATGGTGAGCGAGACCCTCCTCCTCAAAAGGGTTCGAAGTCTCGCAGGTGTGGGATGACCTCCGTGCCAAACAGACGGATGGAGCGCATCAGATCTTCCTCTGCCAAGTCGCCGAAATTGAATTCCCCAAAGAAGGTATTGAACATGCCCGCTGTGGCCCACGCCTTGAGCTTCTCGATGACAGTCGCAGGAGAACCCAGGAGGATCAGGTCATGGCTCAACAAATAATCAGGATCAACCAAGTGCCGGAAGATTTCCGCCGCGCCGGGCTCCCCACGGGCCTCGAAAAACGCCGCCTGCTTATCTTGGATGGCCTGGAGTTCTGCGTCATTGGTGGTCAGAGGCAAGAGCCCTCTGTACGCGCGGCCGGCCTCTTGTAAACCGATCTGCAAGGCTTTGTCGTCCGTTTCATCGACATAGACCACAGTGGAGTACGCGATGTTGGGCTGGTATGGCCAACCGGCGGCCTGCCACTGGGTAAGGAACGTGCGGTAGCGGGGAGCCGCCGCGTCACGCGGGAACAGGAAGAAGTAGCCGGTGTGGAGGCCCTCTCTAGCACAGAACGTGAGGGTCTCGGGGTCCCGGGTCTCGAGCCACAGCGGTGGATGGGGTCGTTGGAGCGGATTCACCGCCAGCTTGACGTGTTGGAAATGGTGGAAATGGCCTTCGAAGTCGAAGTGCTCGGCGTCGGTGTACACCCGTCTCAGCAAGCCAACGAACTCCATGGTCACTTCCCGACGGGACTGATAGTCGACGCCGAACGGCCCGAAATAGTCCGGCAAGATGCCGGGAACCAGTCCCACTTCGAGCCGCCCGTCGACCAGCTGGTCGGTGAGAGCAATCTCTTCAGCCAGCCGCAGCGGATGATGCAGCGGTACGATGTGCCCCATCGCGCCGAGCCGGATCTGGCGGGTGCGGGCAGCGGCGGCGACCGTGTATAGGTTGGGTGCTGACATCCAGCTCTCATCGGGGCGGAAATGGTGCTCGACGCAAAAGCCATAATCAAAGCCGAGCTCGTCAGCCACTTGCAGCTCGCGCCACAGCTGTTGGTAGCGTTGGGCTGGTGTCAGGCCAGCTTTATTCCACACATGGGCGAAATGCGCAAATTTCATAACGACAGTCCCTCCATCCTCGTAGATACCAACCTGAGAAGTCGTGAAGCCGAACGCCTCCAGTCACCGTTTGCTGCCCAACCGCGTCCTTTCAGTTTCAGCAGGAACCGCAAGCGGGCAGCAATACGGTGCAGTGGTTGGTTAGCCCGCAGGGCTTTGAACAGGAGGCGACATTGCTTTTGTCTGTCTTCCTTTCTTAGCTTTTGCCTGTTGCGTGGTGCGTTCATTTGAGCCCAGCCTTGCGCAGGGCAGCAGCCCAACGCTCTATGACCGCTGGATCTTTGGAGGGAACCCTCTGCTTCCACCTCTCCACAGTAAACTGAGGCACGATCCGCAGCATTTCTGCTCCTGCAGCCCGCGCTTCCTCCTCCCGTCCTAACTCACTGTAGCTCACAGCCAATCCCCAATAGGCAAACCAGCGACTGGGATTGTAGATAAGCATCTGCTTGAACACCGGAATGGCGTCCTCGTACCGCCTGGCATACACGTAGGCGTTGCCTAAGGTATTGAGAAGGAGAAACTCACGAGGAGCAAGCCGCACTGCTTTCTTTGCCGCTTCAATGGCTTCCTCAGCCCTCCCCACGGACATCAACACATAGGTCAGATTGCCATAGCCAATAGCAGAGTTGGGATCGAGGGCGAGGGCGCGCTCTATCTCGGCGGTAGCCTGTGTATACTGCTTTTGCCACAACTTGACCATGCCCAATACCGCATGGGCTCTCGGCATCGACTCGTCCAGTGCCGTGGCCTTCTGGAGCATCTCCTCAGCGCGCGCGAGGTTCTGGGGGTCCGCACTCCATTGCGAGGCCCACTCCAGAAAGTACGTAGAGCCCAACCCTGCGTATGCTCCGGCATACTGCGGGTCCAGCTCAATGGCTTTCTCAAGCATCTGCCGTGCCTGGCTGTTCGTCTCTTTCGTTGTGCGCGAGACGAGCTGCCACCCACGCAGGTAGTAATCGTAGGCTTCCAGATTATTCGTGGGGGCATTCTTAAACCGTGCTTGCTCTTCCGGTGTGAGCTTTACCTTCAACGCGAAGACGATTTGCTGCCGGATTTCGTCTTGTACGGCGAAAATATCTTGCAATGGCCGGTCATAGCGCTCGCTCCACAGATGCTGCCCCTGAGTCGCATCGATCAACTGCGCGGTAATCCGGACTTGATTATCACTCCTCCGGACACTGCCTTCGAGCACGTAGCGCACGCCCATCTCTCGACTAACGTCCTGCACCTTCACCGCCTTGCCCTTATAAATGAACGCTGAGTTGCGTGAAATGACAAAGAGGCTGGCAATCTTGGAGAGGTCCGTCGTGATGTCTTCAGTGATGCCGTCGCTGAAGTAATCCTGCGAGGGATCATTGCTCATGTTGTCGAACGGTAAGACGACGATGGAGGGCTTGTCAGGCAAGGGCAGGCCGGGCGGAGCAGAAAAATACCGTTCCCTGATCGCTATGGCCCCTGCACTTACCAGTGCCAGCAACATCACCATTGCCGCTACTCGGTAGGCGGTGCCCACTCGACGAGAGAGCTTCAAGTATTGGACTCCCAGCGTCTGACATATCCCTTTTGGCGGTACGGAGAGTAGCGCATAGACCGCAAAGCGCTCGGCAATGTTCTTCAGTTTGGGCTTCCCCAACGACACCACTGTGCCTAAGTCCAGCTTCTTGCTCACATCACGATAGACGATGTCCGAAATACAAATCGTGTCGGGCTCGGCCAGGGCTTGTAATCGTGACGCGACGTTGACACCATTCCCAAACACATCGCCGTCTCTCTGCACGATGTCACCCGAATGAATGCCGATGCGGACGTGAATCTGTTCGGCCTTCTCTTTCTCGGCATTGTGCGCTCGCAACTGAGCATGAACCTGCTGGGCGCATTGCACGCCGTGCACTACAGACGGAAAGTCTACCAGGAAGGCGTCACCTATAGTCTTGATGACTGTACCGTGATGTTCAGTGACAGATTCGCGGATAATCTGGTTATGGGTGTCCAGCAGCCGTAGCGTGCGGGCTTCATTGCTGCCCATCTGGCGGCTAAAGCCGACGATATCGGTGAACATTATGGCGGCCAGCCGTCGAGTCTCCATTTGCACTGCACTTCTGGTGTCTTCTTTCATCGGTCCAGATTATTCTGCTGGCATTACATTACTGTCAACTGTCTGCGGTATGCGGGCTAACGCCCCCGCGCACCGCGAGCGGCCCACCCGCGGCCTTTCGGGTTTTTCACAAACCCAACGTGGCCGCGATGCGGTGGCGCGTCGGGTTAGGCGTCCCACAACAGGTATCTACTTCTTCTTTTGCGCATGCGTGGTCACCGGAATCATAATGTGCGCATAAGGTGTCCCCTTCCACATCACGTACGGTCCACCGTTGTGCGGGTCCTCCGAAATACCCTCCAGCAGCTTCGGGTCTGGAAGTACGACCATCAGATGTGCCCCTTCCTGCACCCAGACCTCTCCAGGACTCGGCTCGGTATCGAACGGATCAGCGTTGTTCGTGTTCGGTTCCCCTTGCAGCATATAGGCAATGCCGACTCGATCCGTGTGGAACTCGGCTTTCGCACCGACGGCTTTATTGAGCTTCACCCACACCTCGTCGTTGCACTCCGGGTGCGTGTCGCCGGGCGCACCGCCAGGGCGGCACAGCCAGCCGTTTGAGCCGGGGCGGAGCACCGTCCAATCAACATCGGTGATCGTGGCCTTCTGGCTGATCGCGGCAGGAGCCGCGCGCATCGCACGGGTGATCTTGGCTTCCTTGGACTCGTCCGCAGTTGCGACTGACACGACCGCAGTCGCACAGATAGCAACAGTTAGTGATACGACAAACATCAAACGTGCCTGCTTCCCTCGCATCAGACTTCCCTCCTTTGGTTGATTTGTTTCTTGGACGGCCTAACGCTCCCGTGCACCACGAGCCGCCCATACACAGCCTTTCAGAGTTAGCAGAATCGTAACCGGGCCGCGCTGCGGTGGCGCGGAAGGTTAGGCAGTGAGCCGTCAGTCATCACTCCAGGTGATTCTTTATCCGTCTGGTCCTCTGCGGCAGCATGCTCCTATCCCCTCGGCGGTCCTTGGCGTATCCGCTCCCGCATTTCTGCCGGCGGTCTCTGTCCTGGGGACTCTAGCCACCACGTCAATCCGGCCTCTCCATAGGGCGCGACGGTCGCGGTATCCTCTGTGGCGTCGCTCCCCGAAGTCTGGCCTCCATACACCACCTCGAAGGGAGTTCCGCTGGTCCTGTACTCCTTGATGTACGCCACTACCTCACGAATCTCCGCCGGCGTTAAAGGCTTATTGAACGGATCCTGACTGATCGGAAACCCCCCGTCCCACCGCGCGGCCCGACGAAAGGGGGGCTTGCTGGGCCAGGCACCCGCCACCCAGACGGGAATGCGGGGCTGCTGCATCGGCGGCGAGAAGTGCGCGTCCTTCACCTGATACTGCGTCCCCTCGTAGCTAAACGGCTTCCCGCTCCACAAGCCCGTGAGCACCTCAAGGCCTTCATCCAGCTTGACCGCACGGGCCTTCGGGTCCCCCGCTTCGCCAAAGGCCTCAAACTCCGCTTGCTGCCAGTAGCCGAGGCCGACTCCCAGGATGAGACGCCCCCCAGAGAGGCGGTCGAGCGTGACGGTCTCTCTGGCCAGCTTCCACGGGCGGCGGCGTGAGAGGGGCGTCACCATCGGCCCCAGGCGGATACGCTCCGTGCGCAGCGCTATCGCCGTCAACGCCACCCAGGGATCGGCGACGGACTGCTGCAAGGGCCACGCGATGTGGTCCCAGATAAAAAAGCCCTCCCAGCTCGCCGCCTCTGCCTCGTAGGCCAAGTCTGCGAGGAGGCGCGGATCACTGTAATCACCGAAGATCTGAACATTAAGGCCGTAGTGCATAGGTACACTCCTTGTCTGCTATGGTACGCTTAACGGCCCCGCGCACCGCGAGCGGCCTACTCGCGGCCTTTCACGTTCAGCAGAAGCCGCAATAGGGCCGCGATGCGGTGGCGCGTGAAGTTAGGCGCGACTAACAAATAGATAAGACACACAACAGATCTTTCACGCACATGCAACTTCAGTCGTCTTCAGATCTTTAAGCAGTCTTTTAAACGCAACCTCGAATGAGTTGTTATCCTTCCAATCGGAGAAATCAGGAATGAAATACTCTCGTACTTCAATTGCTAGGTCTTTACCACTATCCGCGTCAAAGCATTCCCACTCTTGAAGCTTTTCGTAACTGACCAAGCGATCAGGGAAAAGCTTCCGTCGTCCTTCCACAAGTTCACTCCTCCTTGCTTTGCGCAATTCGGTCATCACCCAGTTACTTTGCAAGCTGTGCTCAGATAGCACAATCAGCAGTTTGTCATACGTCTTGATGGCGCGATCAATCTGCTCGTGAATCTTCTCCCCACCTGCGATGTGCTCTGGCGCGAACCACACTCGTAGATGCGCATCCCGTATCCGTAAGTACAGGCGCTTAGCGAACCCCTCATCTTGTCTGTTGTAACTGATAAACGAAGAATAGAATTGGGATACTTCATCTGAGTCCACTAAGGTCGGTATCATTTCAATGATATTGTCGGGAATTCCTGCTCCTCTCAGAAATTCTCTAGGTAATGTCTTCTTGCACTTGAGGAGTGTAGATACGTCTATGCCACTAGGTCCCGTATGAAGGACGTCTTCTAAGCCAAAGACTTCGGACAAGTCGACGTCGGTGAAGGCAGTAGTCATACAACGGGCATGACTTAGCTTCGCGAAATCTAGCCTCGACGAAATGAAGTCAACGCGAAATAGATCGCTTCTCTGAAGGTCTGCCCCCCGAAGGTCCGCGAGATGAAACTTAGCCCCACGTAGATCAGCTTCGGTCAGATACGCTCCACGCAGATCTGCGGCAAAGAATTCAGCTTGGTAGAGATTCGCTTTGCTCAAGTCGGCGCCAGACAGACTTGATCTGCCAAAATCTACATTTGAAAGGTTAGCACCTCTCAAGTTCGCTTTCGTAAGATTCGCCTTTCTCAGGATAGGCCCGACTCCTGGATACTCGTCCCGCCATGTGTTCCAGGCGGCAACTCCTTCCATCAGTTTGGCGAGATGATCGTCATTTGGCTGCCACCAGCTATGCTCAGGATTGGGTTGCCAAAATTGTGATTCGGTTTTTTCCATTTCTGATCACCATTACACGAGGCTATTCATAGAACGCCTAACGGCTCGCCTCAGCGGCAAGGCCCCAACCACTACTTTTCAGATTCAGCAGGAACCGTCACAGGGGCCGCGTCTGCTGGAGGCGCATGTTAGGCCGCCTTACGTCTTCTCGGCAGTTTCTTTATCGGCCTCGCCGGTCTAGGAGGATAGGACACAAAGACTCGTTCACTTGCTTGCTCCTGTTGCTTGAGGTCCTGGTAGATCGCTTTCAGGTCGTAGTTGAATCGCACAGCGTGAGCGTCACGGATCTTGCGGACTTCGGCGACAATTGGATCTTCCCACATGACATTATACCTCCAGAAGTTCCTCTGGCGTGCAGATAATCACTGGCTCATACCCCGCCGCCCGACACACGTCTTCAATTTTCGTCCGCATGGTAGCGTTTGCGAGATGTTTACAGTTCCAGGTCAACAAGTACTCCACACCGTTGGTTACAGCAATAGCAAGGTGGAGCGCATCTTACGCTGCCTTCTCTGGAACTGCCCCTGAGGTCAGCAATTCCTGAGCAAGCGTTACAGCCTCTTCTGTAACCTCCAATAAGGTCAGTGTTGATAATCTATCCAGCCGTTTCTGAACGGCTCGGGAATCTCCAGCACTCGCTTCGCGCACGACTAGTTGAGAGGCAACCAACTCAAATCGCTCTCGGCCGGTCTGCCACCAGTCGCGGGTAATTTGCTGGTGTCCGGCAATGACCACGTCTCTGTTAGGACGGGCCGTCAGATAGCTGATTACCGTGGTTTCAATATAAACCTTTGCTTTCACGATTGAACATTCCCGTATCGCACCTTGTCTCACGGCACCACGGCCTCACGCGAGTACTGGGCAGCGCGAATGTCGTGAGCGTTTGCTCGAACGGCTTGTTCGGCGCGGACTTGGGCCAGCTTACCGCTTGACGCCTACAGTGTGCAGGCCAGGTGCTCGATGAGGCAACGTCACTCCCCTGTGCGTGGGAAGTCTCGTGGCTCAGGGCCTCTCCTGTGTGAGCGTGGAGAGGAGGCCCAGCTGCTGCAGCAAGAGCAAGCGCTCCGGGATACCGCGTTGCTCCACCACCTTGCCGTCTCGCAGGCGAAAGATAGCGATTTCCTCGATTTCAATGCGCCTCCCCGTCGGAGGGGAATCCCCTAGGTTTCCTTCATTGGTGCCGGTGATCGTAAACCACACCACGACATACTCCCCCTCGGCAATCATTAAGCGAACTTCCTCATGGTAATCGGGAAAGGCGGTCCGCACGCGCCGGACGATCGCACGCACGCCTTCGAGGCCTTCTCCGAAGTCGGTCGGCGGTCGGTAGTGGGCCACGAAGTCGGTCCCGTAGAGTTCCGGGATCACCCCGAGATTGCCCCTATTCCACACCTCATCGAACAGACGTCGGACTACAGCTTTGTTCTGCTCAGTCATTGCAGTCTCCTTCTGCTCGCTCTGCGCCCAGCCGCTGTGAGTGAAGATACCGAGCAAGGTTACCAGCAGCCATACGATACATCTCGCAATTGACAGAGAGACCTCCAGGAATCTGTTGTTCCCTATCCACGTGAATGCGGCCTAACGCCCCCGCGCACCGCGAGCGGCCAGAACGCGGCTCTTCGGATTTTTCACAGACCCAACATGGCCGCGATGCGGTGGCGCGGATGGTTAGGCCCGCCCTCGTCGGCGCTTCCCGCCCGAACCTCACGCCTTGTTCCATTCGTTTCGGTTGCACTCCGCCCCCTCTACATCGCCGTTCGCTACCGCTCTATGGTTTCCTCGTCTTGTTTGTGTATAGCATCACTACGAGTTGCATTGTCTCCCTGTCACGCTGGCCTAAGATTATGCTGAGATGCTGGCCTGTTTACTCAAGCTCTTTACCCTTGAGTTCTGGGATCAAGAACACTGTAGCGACAATGTCGAGAACGTAAATCGCCGCGAGCAGGGCGATCGCAGTGTTAAACGAGTATACCGCCGCTAAGGCGCCGACCACTAACGGTCCCAGGCCACCCACAGCCCGGCCGATATTGAATAACACCTTCTGCGCCGTGGCGCGGGCGGCCGTGGGATACGCCTCCGACATGAGCGCGCCAAGGCCGCCTATTGGGCCATTCACAAACATGCCCATGATCGCCCCCATCCACAAAAGCCTGTGCGGGTCGGTAACCTGTGCATATAGGTAGACCATGATCACCGAGCCGACTTGGAACACGATGAAGATAGGCTTGCGACCAATGCGGTCGGCAAGGTGGCCGAACACCCAGACGCCCAAGGCCATGCCCACAACGATGCTCGCGGTCCATAGAGCAGACTTAGTGAGGCTGAAGCCCAGGCTCATCGCTAGATAACTGGGCATCCAGGTCATGATGCCGTAATAGCCGAAGCAAAGAACCGAATTCAGGATGACGATCCCACAGGTCGTCCTGACCGTCCTCCCGTCCTTGACCAGCAAACGAAACGAGTTCTCTTTCGCGGCAGCATGCTTTTTGACGAAGATCTCCGGCTCATCGAGTGTGCGACGGACAATGAAGGCCACGAATGCTGGCAACAGACCGACCATAAACATGCCGCGCCAGCCGATTACGGGGAGCAGCATGGGAGTAACGAACGCGGCCAAGAGCACTCCCATTTGCCACCCGAGCGCGACATAGGATGACACCCGGGCGCGTTTGCTGGCTGGCCACGCTTCGGCGGCCAGCGTCATACCGATGCCGAACTCGCCACCTAGGCCAAGCCCAGCAAGCATTCGATAGACGGCCAAGTCCCAATAGCCCTGCACAACAGCACACAGACCAGTGAACCCGGCGAATATCAGAATCGTCCACGTCAGGACCCTGATACGGCCAAAATGGTCACTCATGGTGCCAAAAATAAAGCCACCCATCACCGCGCCCATCAGCGTCCAGGTGACGAGTGAACCGGCCTGTGTACTGGTCAGCGCGAGGTCCGCTGAGATGGCGGCGAGCAGGAAGCCGAGAATCAGCATATCGAACCCGTCCATGGCGTAGCCGATCACCGATCCAGCTAAGGCTTTCCAGCCATACACGGTCACCTGGTCTTCTGTGCCAACGGTTACTGTCGTCGGCGCGAACGTAACACTCACTTGAGGTTTCATATAACTGATGTCTCCGGATCTGATTCCCAGGCGGCCTGCTATGAAAGTAGGCGGCTAAGTCATTGAATTCATTGAAGGGCACCTTACCCCTTACTTTCATCGGTGGTGGCGAAGCCTTACTTCATGAAGGCTAACGCTGAAGCGCACCGCGAGCGGCCACACCGCGCCCTTTCAAAGTTAGCAGAATCCCAACGTGGCCGCGATGCGGTGGCGCGCTTTGTTGGGCGGCATGGCTACCAAGAAACCTGAGTGGCAAGCAACTTAGGATCGAGCGAATCTTATCACCGTAGGTGACCTCTATAGGGGAAGTTCCCCGCTTCGACGTCGTCCTTGAAGTCAAGTCGCCCGGTGACACCCTCGAAGACTCCTTCGCCGCTGTTCGCTACAATGGGATGTTGACACCGGCCAAAGATCTCTCCCACTAGGTTGGGGCAATCCTGGTACTTCGCCTCGAATTTGTAAGTCGTCCTGAACGTGCCGGCCTCTCCGGTGTACTGGCCAACAAAGGTCTCGTGTCCCGTCTCTCGATATGCCCCGCTCGGCGAACATTTGGCGGTCTCAACGAAGACGTAGAGACAACCGTCTAAGTCCCCCGTTATTGTTTGGGCAAAGTCGGACCCATTCCCCTCCGAGTCGGTACACTCACCAGGGGTGGCAAAAAAGCCGATCCCTGATATCTGCGTCGCTCCCTCGGCGAGTGTCGGGGAAGGCTTCAAAACAACACTGAGAGGTGCCACCAATGCCAGGGCTGTGAACGCTACGATGGGTAATCGTCGTTTCATAATTCTTCTCTCCTGTTCAGGGATTAGGTAGGTGTAGGTGTAGCGAAAATCGCTCAATAACGACATAGTTGTTAAGCACCCATAGGCAATACCTCCCTCCATTGGTGGGTTCTGCATATAGTTGGATGCGAGTTTTGTGGTTGGCCTTTCAGCCGCCCAACGCTCCCGCGCACCGCGAGCGGCCATAACACTCCCGTTCAGGTTTAGCAGAACCCCAACGTGGCCGCGATGCGGTGGCGCGAGTTGTTAGGTGGCAAACTCCGAGTGAATGGAAACACTTTGTTCTTGTCTGCTTTGCTTTATTATAGTTGGCTTTTAGGCTGCTGTGGCCTCGTCTTCACCATGGATTCTAAGGCGTTTTGGCATTCGGGAGATGCGCTTTCCTTTCTCTATACGATCGCTTGCTTCAGTTAACGCATACTCCTCAGCCCACAAGCGCAACGCTTTTTTGACAAGCCCTATTCCGCGAAAATTGAACTCCCAGTCGATCATACGCTTCTGCCCTCGGCGCCTTTTTTGGATCTCTAGCGACCAGAGTCCCGCGTTCACTTTGATCTCTCGGTAGACGTCCTCCCCCTCTGGAGTACGCACTGACCAATGGACTGGAATGAGCCCTACAAGGACCATCAGGCCTGTCGCAGTCAACACCGGGTCTATGATTAGCCCCTTCTCTTCAAGACGAGCTAGCGTTTCGTGGGTTGTGTGGTCAGCCCAACTAACCCATTCATACCCAACCTCGAACCGAGAAAGCAGCAAGTTAAGAGGCTCTTCTGAGGGTGGAAAAGGTTGAAGCCGTGCCTGTAAGGGGTGCGCTTCACCATACTTTTTCTGGGCAAACTCAGAAGCAATTTCCTGGAACTGATCAAGATAATAGCTTTCCCTTTCCTGGAATCGCTCTTGCCACAAGCGAAAGAGTAGGATGGCAAATGCTATTGTGTCTTTAGATGGAGCAAGAACACCAGAGGTCTCCTGCTCATACCGAGTCTGTACATCGGGTTCTTGGGGCGCACTCGGCGCGGAGAGTGAAAGAGCCAGCCATAGATTAGGATTGTCCAGAATCTCGAAGGTTTCGCGTCGCATAGAACACCTCTCTATATTCGATGGTGGCATTGAGTGCCCACCTAACGCCTCGGTCACCGCGAGCCGCCCAACCGCGGCCTTTCGATTTCAAATAGAACCGCCACCGGGCAGCGATGCGGTGGCGCGGATTGTTAGGTGTCTACTCCTCTCCGAAGAACCGCCGTCTCACTGTCTCATCCAGTGGGACCTCAGGACCGCTCATCAGGACGTTAGGAACACGTGTCACATCCTGTGCTAGAGAAGGGAACGCTTTTGCCCGCCGCGCCTCGGCCTCCGGTCCAATCTCATAGAAGAGATCCCAGAACCAGTGGATAACGGTGTTGATGGCTCCGTAGTAGTGGTCATGCGCTTCGGCATAGGCATGGCTAGCATCGTCCCAGTTGTTGTATTTGAGTAACTGATCTCGTAACACACGTACATCTCGTAAGGTTAAGCACATGCCTTGTCCGTATGACGGATCACTACAAGCGGCGGCATCTCCGATTAATACCACGCCTTCTTTGTAGGGATGCTTCACCCAGGTATCGGTTCCATCGAACGTGGCTAACGGCCCAATCGCTTTGATTCCGGTGAACCATTCGGCGGGGGCACAGGATTTGATCATCTCAGCCGTGAAGCGGGGGAGGGCCTGTTCTCCTTGCAGCCGAAACTCGGCAGTTTTTGAATGGAGGAGGTAGGCGCGCGTGTGACCGTCTCGTTGCGGGGCAAGAAAGGCAGCTTGGCCCAACTGGGGATTGATAATCCAGTAATTCGTGTCAGTCTGCGACCCCTGCAGGCCTTCCAAGAGGACTCCGGCGACCATCAGCCCAATCGTATCGCGCTGAGGCTCAAATCCGGCCCACTTGCGCGCCATCGACGCCTTGCCATCGGCACAGACGATGAGCCGCGCGTGTAGCTCTTCGACGTGGCCGTCTTGTTCGACGGTGACCATTGGAGTGACTCCCGGCTTGACATCACACACCCATGCGCCTCGGCGAATTTCTGCGCCTGCATCGCTGGCGGCTTGCAGTAAAACCTCTTGCATCTCAGGATGATAGAAGTTGAGGGCGGGCACCTGAGGAACGGTGTCGTGGACGAGGTCATTATGGTCGGCCCGCGCAGGCCCGAGGTGGGTGTCAAACCAGCGAATGTCATGGCCGCAGGCCGCACGCAGGAGGTCGTAACTCCCCAATTCTTTGAGTTCGGCCACTCCCCAGGGCCAGATGACTTCCCCCCGGACACGATCTCGAAATTGCCGCTCGCGTTCCAGCACCAGCACGCGGGCTCCCTGCGCAGCCATCGCCTTGGCCAGAGATGAGCCACCCAGACCACCACCGACAGTGATAATGTCGTAGGTGCTATTCGCCATGAAATCCCCCTTTTTGTCTTTATCCGATTCTTCAGCCTCCCGAATGGTTACTGTTCGTTTCGGTTAAGGGAAGAGACACCTAACGCGCCCGCGCACCACGAGCGGCCACAACGCGGCCTTTCAGATTCATTCCCGCACGCCACCGGGCCGCGATGCGGTGGCGCGGTTTGTTAGGTGGCTACTCCTCTCCGAAGAAGCGACGTCTTGCCGTCTCATCGGCAGGCACTTCTGGGCCACACGCAACGTGATCGGGCACCCGTGTCCCATCTTGCGCAATCAAGGGAAACACTCGGGCTCGGCGAGCGTTGGCCTCCGGCCCATATTCCAGAAACACCTCGCGCATCCAATTATCTAGCCGGTGAATCACGCCATAGTGCCAATCATGTTCTGCGGCATAGGCATGACCAGCCGCCTCCCAATCGTCGTGAGCGAGCAGATGGTCGCGTAATACGCGAACGTCACGGGCTGTCAACGATAAGCCTTGTCCCCAGGTCGGATCACTAGCAGAGGCGGCATCTCCGATGAGGACAACCCCGTCTTTATACGGATGATCTACCCACGTATCCGCTCCTTCGAACATGGCGAGCGGCCCAATTGCTCGTGCTCCTTTATAGTATTCTGCGGGCGCTCCCGTGCGGATAGATTCTTCGATGAAGCGGGGCAAATCTTTCTCTCCCTGCAAACGGACAGGATTCGCCTGACGATGGTAGCCGAGGTAAGCGCGAACACGGCCCTGACCGAGTGGAAAAAATAAGGTCTCCCGACTCAATTGCGAATTGATCCACCAGGGCAAGACCTCCTCACTGGGCAATGGCATATCGGCAAATAGCACTCCGCCGATCAGGAGACTTTCCGGGTCCTGCTGAATGGGAAACCCTGCCCACTTCCGCACCAGTGAGGACCTGCCGTCTGCTCCTACGACGAGCCGAGCTTGGAACGTCTCGCGCCGTCCGTCTCGTTCGGCGACTACCGTTGGCGCCGTTCCCGGTTGTACTTCACGAACACTGACCCCACGGTGCACCGTTGCTCCAGTGTCTGCTGCGGCTTGCAGCAGGATTTCCTGCATCGTGGGATGGGGAAACGTAAAGAGTGGAGCCTTTTGTGGTGAGGTCGCCACCATATCGCGATGGGCAATCTGGACTGAATCCAAGTAGATGTCTCCCCAGGGGACCTCATGGCCACAGGTTTCCCGGAGCAAGTCGTACACTCCGAGAGCTTGCAGTTCAGCCACGCCCCACGGTCCTAATCCTTCCCCTCGGATCCGATCTTTGAACTGTTTTTCGCGCTCCAGCACGAGCACTCGTGCTCCATGTTCCGCCATGACCTTGGCCAGAGTTGAGCCGCCCAAGCCCCCGCCAACCGTGATAATGTCGTAGGTCTCACTTGCCATGAATGCTCCCCCTTGTTGTCGTGATGCGAGTCTGAAACGGCTCCTTGTTGTTTCAGTTGCCTCAAAAGACACCTAACGGTCCTAGTCACCGTTTGCCGCCCGAACCGAGACTGTTCATACTCATCCCGAACCGCCAACGGGCAGCAATACGGTGCAGTGGGTTGGTTAGCCAGCCTGGCTCTGAACGGTGGGTGACATTTTGCTTCTGCTTACCTCCCTTTACTGCCTTCCGCATACTTCGTAACGCTCTCACTTAAGCCCCGCCTTGCGCAGCGCAGCGATATACCGCTCTAACATCGCCGGGTCTTTGATCGGCGCTCTCTCTTTGTGAATCTCCAGCGAGAACTTAGGATTGAGCTGCAGGACTTCTGTTGCCTCTGCTCGGGCTTCTGCCTCCTGTCCTAACTCAGTGTAGACCGCCGCCAGGGTCAGGTGGGCTCCGAGAATGTTGGGGTAGCGGGTAAGATATTGCTTCAGAGGGGCAATCGCCTCTTTAGGCTTTCCCGCAAAGTAATAAGCAGTGCCGACGCTGTTTAGAGCGGTTTTCAGGTGGGTGCGACCCGATAGCCACAATGGCGAAACCAACTAAGAATATCGTGCAGGGTGATCGATGCGAAGGCTTCTCTCAACGCATCGAGTAAAGCTGGCAAAGTAC
>Ga0081539_10004427_pt1 | contig 15526 bp, 10 predicted proteins | sample TabmetS4T2R2_FD_71023 | JGI IMG/M metagenome (GOLD analysis project Ga0081539, IMG submission 71023) | Tabebuia heterophylla rhizosphere microbial communities from the University of Puerto Rico - S4T2R2 | ecosystem: Host-associated > Plants > Roots > Rhizosphere ...
TCGTGAACGGCTGCCGGCAGCGGTCGCGGATGATCTCCGCCTTGCGGTTCACCGGGCTCGCCCGCAGCGCGTACAGCGCGAGCTCCTCGCCCGCGGCGTAGTCGTGCTGGACCCAGGCGATCTCGGCCGCCTCGGCGGCGCCCTTCGTCGCGGACACCGGGTTCCCGTCGAGCAGCTCCAGCACGTTGCGGGCCGCGTCGTACTCGCTGCCGGCCCGCAGCACCCGGGCCAGCGCGAGCACGTTCGGGGGCGCGAGCCCGTCGGGCAGCAGGGCGGCGCGCAGCAGGATCTCCCGCGCCGCCGCGAAGTCGCCGTCCGCGATCCGGTCGCGCGCCTCCTCCAGCAGCCCGGCGGCGCCCGGCTCGTCGGCCGCGGGCTCCTTCCCGGCCGAACCGTCCCACTCCTCACGCCCGTCCAGCGCGGGGACCGGCGCGGCGAGCATGACCGTCGTGGCGTCGTCTGGCACCTCGCCCGCCGCCACGAGCTCGGAGCGGACGCGAGCCAGCGCCCGCCAGGGCGCCTTGCCGGGAGGGCGGCCGGTGGCCAGCGCCCGGTCGAGCCGCCGGATCGTCCGCTCGCCGGCCAGGGCGCCGCCGACCAGCAGGATCCGGTTGTGGCCGTCGTCCGCGCGGGTCGTCCACGCCGGGCCGGGCATGGCCGTCCCGGGCTGCCAGGACAGTGCGGGCAGCGCGAGGCGGACGGCGCCGGCGTCCGCCGGGACGACGACGAGGCGCTCGTAGCCCGCCAGGCGCAGCGCGTCGAGCGCCAGCAGCCGGAGCCGGTGCGAGCCGTCCACCGCGAACTGCTGGTAGTGCTCGGCGTTCGCGCGCACGAAGCGCGTGCCCGGTCGGCTGCGCACGGCGGTCGTGACGACGTACGGGTCCAGGCCGGCGTGCAGCACGTGGACGTCGCCGGCGTCCGGCGGCGTCGCGGCCAGCACCTCGGCCAGCGCGTCCGCGGTCAGCACGTCGCCGGTGTAGAGGACGACCGCCGTTGCCGCCCGGGCCTGCCCGGCGCTCACGACGCGGCCCCGGCCGGCTCGGTCGCCTGCCCGGCCGCGGTCCCGGTCCCGGTCGCGGTCCCGGCCGCGGCCCCCTTCACCGGGTCGGCCGGCGGCAGCATCGAGATCACCATCGGCGTCGCCCGGTGGGCGCGGGCCATGACCCAGCTCCGCTCGCTGCCGGAGTTGTGTGCCGTCGAGTGCGGGATGTGCATGGCCCTCTCCAGCCGGAGCTTGCCCGACTCGTAGAAGTCGAAGCCGATGAGGTCGATGGCGCTCGAGACGTCGAGGTGCAGCAGCAGGCGCAGCAGGTTGAAGCCGGCGGTCGGCGTCCGGAACGGGTCCTTGGGGCTGATCAGGCCCAGGTCCCGGGCGGGCCACCGCAGCGTCTCGTCGCCGAGCCACTCCTGGGCGTGCGGGCGCACCCGCCGCCGCACCGACTCGGCCCAGAGCTGCGGGTCGCCGGAAAGGACGATCCGGACCGGCACCGGGACGTCCCAGTTGTAGTCGTGCATGTGGATCGTCACGTGGACGTCGGTGCGCGCGCCGGTGTGCTCCGGGTCCATGACGAACGAGTTGAACCGCATCACCAGGTCGTAGCCGTCGATGACCTCGCCGAGGCCGCTCCCGAGCAGGGACGGCGAGTTGGCGATCAGGCAGATCGACTTGCCGGTCAGGTAGTTGCGGAAGGCCGGCAGGCTCATGCTGCGGACGGTCGAGGCGACCTCCACCGGCGCGAGCGTCGTGACCCGCGACGGCCGGGCGAAGGCCTGGAACAGCGGCAGGTAGCGGTCGAGGTCGGCCGGGTCGCCGGCCAGGGCCTCGACGACCCGCTCGGCCAGGAAGCTCTCCTCGTAGCGGCGCGCGTCCTGCCGCTCCCGGCCGCCCCGCAGCGCCTCGACCACGGCGAGCGCGCCGAGCCGCACGGCCTCGTCGCCCTCGGCGGCCGCGGCGAGCGACCAGTGGTGTGCGGCGTCACCGCCGGTGTCGGGCCGCGCGAGCGGCGCCGCGCCGCCGGTCTCGGCGACGAGCAGCCGGTAGAGCCGCCGGGTGCTCGCCCCGTGACGCTCGTGGATGACGGCGGTCTCGGCCTTGGGCGACGGGTCCGACGCCGGGACCTTGAGGATCCGCCGGCGCCAGGCGCGCACGTCGTGCCAGTCCCGGCCGTGCACCGCGAGGACGTACTGGATCTCCCGCGCCGCGCGCGACTGCGTGGACTCCAGGATCGCCGCCGACAGCCACTCGGCGAGCGCCAGGTTCTCCGCGCCCAGCGCCTCGGCCGCGGCGGCCTCGGCGCTGCCGCGCAGCCGGAGCCGCCGCGTGGTCCAGTGCAGGAGGCCGGCGTGCACGAGCCGCGCCTCCAGGCTCGTGGCGGTCCGCACCTCGGCGGCACGCGCCCGCAGCAGCGACAGGGACCGGTGCGCCGCCAACTCCCGTTCGTCGAGCCCGCACAGCGAGTCGGCGCACAGCGCGTCGAGGACGGCGCGGTTGCGCTGCCGGGTGACGCTGGCGGTGTCGAGGGCCCGGGGCAGGTGGCGCGCTCCCCGGACGGCGCGGGCGGCGACCGGGCGGGCCGCGCGGACCTTGCGGCGCGCCACTCGCGAGGCGCGGGCCAGGGTGATCTCACGCACGGACGACCTCCGCGACCTGGTCGAGGTCGATGACCACCCGCGCGCCCGGCTCGGGCCGGTCCGCGCAGGCGCGGTCGAGCACGTCGAGCCACGCCCGCTCGTACCGCTCGGGCGAGAAGCGCTCCACGACCTCGACCGCGCGACGCCGCAGCGCGGCGGCATGGCCGGGGTCGGTCATGATCCGCACGATGGCCTGCGCGACGCCGCGGACGTCGCCCGGCGGCACCAGGACGCCGTCCACGCCGTCGCGGATCACCTGGGCGGGGCCGTAGTCGATGTCGTAGGCGACGAACGGCGTCCCCACCGCCATCGCCTCGGTGAGCGTGAGCGGCAGCCCCTCGTACAGCGAGGTCATGACGGCGACGGCGGCCGACGCGAACGCGCGCTGCGGCGCCCGCGTGAAGCCCATGAAGCGCACGTTCTCGCCCAGCCCCGCGGCCGCGACCTGCTCCTCGAGCGCCGGCTGCTCCGCACCGGTGCCGTAGACGTGCAGGCGCGCGTGCGGCACCTCCTCCACCACGAGGCGGAACGCCTCGATCAGGTGGGCCAGTCGCTTCTGCGGCGCCAGGCGCCCGACGAACACCGCCGTGTGGCGGTCCGGCAGGACGTCCACCGGCTCCGCCGGCGGCACGCTGTGGTGGACGACTGTCAGCGGCATCCCCGGGTAGCGGGCGGCCAGGTGCTCGCGCTGGCGGGAGGTGAGGCAGACGACGAGGTCGACGTTGCGGCGGTCGTCCAGGAACGCCGACCAGTTCTCCTTGGTCGGCGCGTCCGCGGTGTGCGGGTGGTCGGTGTGCGAGTTGTGCAGGACGCTGACGCCGCGGACCCCGGGGTGCCTCATCGCGCGCAGCACGTGCTGGGACACGTTCTCGCCGTCGGCGAAGACCACCACGCGCCGGCGGTCGGCGAGCTCGCGGTCCAGCCAGGCCGCGACGACCTCGGCGAAGGTGGTGGTGCTCTGGTCGCGGCGGCCCGGCTGCCAGGCCAGCCCGCGGCCCTCGCTCAGCTCGAGGTCGACCTCCAGCCAGCGGTGCCTGCCGTCGACGACGAACGTGCGGTGGACGGCGACCTGGCGGTCCGGGTCCAGGCGGTCGACGATCGCCGGGCGGCCCTCGGCGTCGCAGTACCACCTCTCGACGGTCCGGCCGCTGTCGTCGAGGACGGCGCACGCGGTGGGCTCGCCGGTGGCCTCGTAGTCGACCTGCACCCGGGGGGTGCCGTCGACGTAGTAGACGCTGCGGGTGCGGCCCTTCGTGCGCTCGACCTCGTCCATGGTCACGCCGGGCCCGGACGGGAGCGGCAGCGGGATCGGCGCGTGCCTCGTGGCGGCGACGTGGTCGCTCCAGCGGGGCGCGTCGCGGCAGAAGTAGACCAGCCGCACGGTCCGGTGGATCGCGCCGGTGCGGCGCAGCCGGCCGACCGCGGCCACGGCCTCGCGGCCGAGGATCACGACCGTCACCCGCCTGCCCTGCGCGGCGTACATCGACGCGCGCTCCAGCACGGCCCGGCCGCCACCGGCCAGGCGGTCGTGCAGCAGGCGCATGAAGAGCACGATCTCCGTGTCACGCCCGTTACCGATGGTCACGTCGCCCACGTCGTCCGTCATGAGTCCACGCCTGTCCGTAACTCCGCTCCGTGCTCACCGCCGTCGTCGCCCCCGGGAGCCGCCGGCTCCGCGTCCTTGCGGCAGCCACGCCCGGGTCGACGTCGACGTCGCCGACGTTCGGCTGGGGGCCTCGGCGACCCCGGCCGGACGGAGAGGCATTCTGGCACGAACGAGGACATCCCCCGGTCACCATGCCGGACAGAGGCACCCGATCGGGACTCGGTGTCGCCCGTCGGGGTGGTCCGCGCGGCGAGTTGCGTGACGTACCGTCGCCGAACGTCGTGGCCTCCGGGGACGCCGGGACGCGCGACGGCAGCCGGTCGCGGAGCGTGGTCGGCCAGCCGGCCGGCAGGCCGGCCGAGTGGCCGGAGGCACGTTCGGCGGGTACCGATGGATCGTGATGACGGAGGTGATGACGGAGTGAGGTACCGGATCCTCGCCTTCGACTACGACGGCACGCTGGCCACGGACGGCGCGGTCGCGGACACCACGGTCGCCGCACTCGAGCGGGCCGCGGCGTCGGGCCGGCGGCTGGTGCTCGTCACCGGACGCCTGGTGGACGACCTCCGCGCGGTGTGCGACCGGCTCGACCTCTTCGACCTCGTCGTGGCGGAGAACGGCGGCGTCCTGTACCGGCCGGAGGGCCGGGACGTCGTCCGGCTCGCCGAGCCGCCGCCCGAGGCCCTGGTCGAGAGCCTGCGCGCCGCGGGCGCCGAGCCGCTCTCCGTCGGCGAGGTCGTCGTCGCGACGCGGGTGCCGCACGACGCCGCCGCGCTGGCCGCGATCCGCGACCTGGGGCTCGAGCGGCAGGTCGTCTTCAACAAGGGCGCGGTGATGCTGCTGCCGTCGGGCGTGAGCAAGGCGTCCGGCCTCGAGGCCGCGCTCCGGGAGCTGCGGATGTCGCGGCACGCGGTGCTCGGGGTCGGCGACGCGGAGAACGACCACGCGTTCCTCGAGCTCTGCGAGTGCTCGGTCGCCGTCGCGAACGCCGTTCCCGCGCTGCGGGAGCGGTGCGACGTCGTGACGGCCGGCGAGGCCGGCGCCGGCGTCGAGGAGATCGTCGACCGCGTGCTGGAGGCCGACCCGGCGGACCCGGCGGACGGGCCGGGCCCGGTCGACCCGGAGCTCGGCGAGGGGCCGGCGCGCCACCGCGTGCTGGTCGGGCGGCGGCTCGGCGACGGCACCGGCGGCGACGGCGAGAGGGCGGGCGAGGGCGAGGCCGAGGAGGTGCGCCTGCGGCCGCACGGGGTGCGGATGCTCGTCGCCGGTCCCTCCGGCAGCGGCAAGTCGACGGCGGCGGCCGGCGTGATCGAGCGGCTCATCGAGGCGGGGTACCGGATCTGCCTCGTCGACCCGGAGGGCGACTACGAGAGCGGGATCGGCGCGTCCTCCGTCGTCGTCGGCGACGCCGACGTCGCGCCGTCGGTGCAGGAGGTGCTCGACGTCCTGGAGCGCGCGTCCTCGAGCGTGGTCGTCAACCTGCTCGCGCTCACGATCCCGGACCGGCCGCCGTTCTTCGAGGACCTGGTCGGGCAGCTCGCCGCGTACTCGACGCGGTCCGGCCTGCCGGACTGGCTGGTCGTCGACGAGGCGCACCACATGCTGCCGCGGGAGCGCGACAGCGCGGCCGTGGGGCTGCTGCCGCAGTTCGGCTCGGTCATGCTCGTCACCGTGCACCCGGAGGCGGTGGAGACCGGCGTGCTGCGCCGGCTGACGACCGTGGTGGCGGTCGGCGGCCCGCCGGGCGACGTCCTGGAGCCGGTGGCGGAGGCCGTGTCGGCGACGCCGCCCGACGTGCCGGACGGCGACCTGGAGTCCGGCCGGCTCGCGCTCTGGGACGTGGACCGCGGGACCGTCGACCTCGTCGAGCTCGAGCCGCCGAAGGCCGAGCGGCAGCGGCACCGCCGCAAGTACGCGCTGGGCACGATGCTGCCGGAGAAGAGCTTCTGGTTCCGCGGGTCGGAGGGGCGGCTCAACCTGCGCGCGCACAACATCGCGCTGTTCCTGCAGATCGCGGACGGCGTCGACGACGAGACCTTCGAGCACCACCTCCGGCAGGGCGACTACTCGCGCTGGATCGGCCGCGACGTGGGCGACGACGAGCTCGCCGCCGAGGTCGCCGGGCTCGAGGCGGACGACGACGTCGGCAGCGCGCGGCGGCGGCTGCGCGAGGCCGTGCTGTCCCGGTACACCCAGGCGGCCGCGCCGGAGGACTACGGCCGCGCCGGCTCCGGCTGAGCGGGCCGGTCGGGTGCCGGTCGGGTGCCCGTCGGGAGCCGGTCGGGTGCGGTCGGGTGCGGTCGGGTGCGGTCGGGTGCGGTCGGGTGCGGTCGGGTGCGGTCGGGTGCGGTTGGGTAACGTGAGCCAATGACGGATGCGAGCGCGAACCCGCTGCTCGAGGCGGTTGCGGCCGCGCCCGAGCCGGACCTCTCGGCGTTCCGCGACCGCCTGCTCGACGGCCTCCAGCGCTCCATCGAGGAGCGCGGCTACCAGGAGACGACGGTCACCGACGTCGTCCGGCACGCGCGGGCCTCGCGCCGCACGTTCTACCTCGTGTTCTCGACCAAGGACGACTGCTTCGTCGCGCTGATGCAGGCGGCCAACCGGCGGCTGACGCAGCGGATCGCGGACGCGGTCGACCCGGCCGCGCCCTGGCAGGCCCAGGCCCGCGCGGCCGTCGAGGCCTACTTCGACCAGGTCGCCTCGGAGCCCGGCCTGTCCCGGAGCTGGGTCCGGGAGTTCCCGGCGCTCGGCACCGTCGCCCGCCAGGTGCACCGCGACGCCGTCGACGCCCTGGTGACGCTCGTGCAGCGCCTGACGGACACCGAGCAGTTCCGGCGCGACGGCCTGGTCCCGGTCTCCCGCGAGCTGGCGCTCATCCTGCTCGGCGGGCTGCGCGAGCTGACGGCGAGCGTCATCGAGGACGGCGACGACGTCCGCGGCGTCGCCGAGGCGGGCGTGGCGGCGACCCTCGCGCTGCTCGCGACGAGCCGCGCGAGTGTAGGGCAAAACGTCCCCACCGAGCCGTCGTAACCTCCGTTCGCCCTACACTCGCGCGGGTCCCCGTGCGGCCCTGGACAGCCCGCGCCGCGGAGGAGCACCATGATCTGGCGACTGCTTCTCCGTTCCCGTCCCCGTCTGGTTGGATGTCCAGTCCCCGTCCGGTCCCGGGGTCCCGGGGCCGGCGCCCTCGACGTGCCGCAGGGAGGTCGACGTGTCATCGACAGCTGTGCCACCGGCTGGGGAGACGCCGCTCGACGGCCCCGATGCCCTGCTCGTCGAGCGGCTGAAGGCCACCGAGGAACGGCTCGCCGGCCTCACCGGGCCGATCGACCCCACGGCGCACGAACGCGGCGAGCGGGCGGCCGACCCGCGGGGTCGCCGGTCCTGACCGGCCGGCCTCAGGCGCCCCCGCCCGGGCGCCTCGCCTCGGCGTCCGGCGTCCCGATCCCGTCGAGCAGCGCGTGGACGGCGCGCCGCAGGGACTCGTACGAGTCGGCGTCGTCGTCGATCCGCTCGCCCTCCACGGTGACGTGGAGCCGGATCATCAGGTGCGACCGCATGGCCAGCGTGCCGCAGGTGCCGGTCAGCATGAGCATCGCCGTCATGAGGTCGGCGTCGATGCGGATGCGCCCGAGCTGCTGCTCGCCGTAGAGGTACTCGCCCATCCGGTCGAGGAACGGCAGGATGCCCTGCCCCGGGCGGTGGATCTCGTCGATCATCCGCGCCAGCAGCGCCGGCTCGCCGACGAGCCCGGCGATCATCGGGAACCCGTCGCGGGTGAGGTCGTACAGGGCCCGCAGGTGTGCGACGAGGTTGTCCTCGACCGTGCCGGTGCCGGGTGCCGGCAGGTCGACGGCGAACCTCGCCACCACCGTCTCGAACCGGCGGACGAGCCCGGCGACGAGCAGCTCGCTCTTGTCCGCGAAGTAGTTGTAGAGGACGCCGTCCGAGACGCCGGCCGAGCGCGCGATGTCGCGGGTCGTGATCGCGGACACCTGGCGCTCGGCCAGCAGCGACGCCGCGGTCTCCACGAGGTGCTCGCGGAGGCTCGCCGCCGGGGCTCCGTCGCCGGTCACGGCTCGCGCTCTTCTAGGGGACATCCCGTCTGACGGTAGTGGAGACGGCTACCGCGGCAAGGAGCACCGCGTACGCCGCCAGCGCCAGCGCGGCGGCGCCCTGGCCGAGCTCCTCGGAGCCGCCGGCCGCGGCCGGCAGGTTGCCGAGCGCGGTGCCGGCGCGGAACGGCAGCCACCGGGCGGCGTCGTCGCCGACCAGGTCGCCCGCCACGCCCTCGACCAGCGCGAGCCAGGCGAGCGCCGACGTCAGCGCGCCGGCCAGGTTGCGGACCAGCGCGCCCACGCCGACGCCGATCGCCGCGAACGCCGCGCACCACGCGACGCCGCCGCCCGCCGTCCGCAGCACCGGCTCCGACCAGACGTCGAGCGAGCCGCCGCGGCCGGCGTACCAGGCCGCGGTCGTCGCCACGGCCACGACGGCGGCGACCACCCCGAGGAGGGCGCCGGCCACGGTCGTGACCAGGAGCTTCGCGACGACGACGCGCACCCGCCGCGGCGTCGACAGGAAGGTGTCGACGATCGTGCGGTACCGGTGCTCGCCGGCGACCGCGGCGACGCCGAGCACGAGCGCGAACAGCGACGCCAGCCCGGCATGGCCGATCGAGGCGACCGCCGTCCCCGGGTCGGCGAGGTCGTCGCCCTGCACCATCGGGCCCGACGCCCCCGCGCCGGCCACCGCCACGGCGGCCGCCAGCAGCACCCACGGCAGGCGCACCGTGCGCAGCTTCAGCACCTCGTCGCCGACGACGCCGGCGGCGCCCCGCACAGGGGCGGCGGCACCGGCGGCGGCACCGGTCGCGGCACCCGCGGCCGCACCCGCGACGCTCATGCCGGCACCGCCTCGGTGAGCCGCAGGAACGCCGTCTCGAGCGAGTCCTCGCCGGCCAGCGCGTCCAGCGGGCCGGCGTACCGCAGGACGCCGCGGTGGAGGACGACGACGTCGTCCACGGTCTGCGCCACCTCGCTCAGCACGTGGCTGGAGAGGACGACGGTGCGGCCCGCGGCGGCGCGGGCGCGGAGCAGGCCGCGCAGCCACGCCATGCCGCCGGGGTCGAGGCCGTTGGCGGGCTCGTCGAGGACCAGCACGTCGGGGTCGCCGAGCAGCGCACCGGCGACCGCCAGCCGCTGCCGCATGCCCAGCGAGTAGCCGCCCACGCGGCGGTGCGCGGCGTCGGCCAGGCCCACCGCCTCGAGCACCTCGGCCACCCGCCGCGGCGAGGCGCCGGCCGGGCCGGCGAGGATCCGCAGGTGGTCGCGGCCGCGGCGGCCGGGGTGGACGGCGGAGTCCTCGAGGACGGCGCCGACGACGCGCCGCGGGCACGCGAGCTCGGCGTAGGGGCGGCCGCCGATCAGCGCCCGACCGGCGGTGGGCCGGGCGAGGCCGAGCAGGAGCCGCAGCGTCGTCGTCTTGCCGGCCCCGTTCGGGCCGAGGAACGCCGTCACGCGCCCCGGGCGCAGCTCGAAGGTCAGGTCGTCGACGGCTGTCAGCGCGCCGTAGCGCTTGGTCAGGCCGTGCACGGTCACGTCGGTCACGGGTCCGGTCCCACCCCTCGGATCGAGTATGAGCATCTGCTCATGAACGTTTGCTCATAATGCTCTGGCGGACGTGGCGGCGTCAACGGCTACGCTGCGCGCGTGTCAGGGCGGGACCGGCTCGGCGAGGTGGTGGCGACGCTCGCCGGGATCCTCGGCCGCGCCGCCGCCGAGCGCGGCGGCCGCCTGCGCGTCGGCGTCGACGGCCCGGACCACGACGTCCTGGCCGGCCGGCTGCGCCTGGCGCTCGCCGGGCTGCCGGTCGACGTCGTCACCGCACCCGGGCCCGCCGACCCCCCGCCGGACCTCCGCGTCGCGATCCGCACGGCTCCCGTCGCCGGCGCGGCCGGCGTCGCCGGCACGGCTCCCGTCGCCGGCGCCACCGACGCCACCGACGCCACCGACGACACGGAGGCCGACGTCGTCGTCGAGTGGCGCGACCGCACCTGGCCGGTGCTGCGGCACGTCGCGCCCGGGCTGCCGTACGGCGAGCGCGAGCGGCGGCGGGAGACGCAGGCGTTCTTCGGCATCCGCGCCCCGGCCTGGGACTCCCGCTTCGGCGACGACGGTCCCGCGTACGCGGCCGCCGTCCGGGACGCGGGCGTGCCGGCGGGCGGCGCCATCGCCGACGTCGGCTGCGGCACGGGCCGGGCCCTGCCGGCGCTGCGCGACGCCGTCGGGCCGGGCGGCACCGTGCTCGGCATCGACGTCACGCCCGAGATGCTCGAGGCCGCGCGCGAGCGGGCCGCGGCGAGCGGCGCGGCGCTCGTGCTGGCCGACGCCGAGCGGCTGCCGCTGGCCGACGCGAGGCTGGACGCGCTGTTCGCCGCCGGGCTCGTCGGCCACCTCGGCGACCCCGTGGCCGGGCTCGCCGAGCTGGCGCGCGTGACGCGCCCGGGCGGCGTCCTCGTCGTCTTCCACCCCGTCGGCCGCGCGGTGCTCGCGGCGCGCCAGGGACGGGCCCTGCGGGCCGACGACACGCTCGCCGAACCCCACCTGACCAGGCTGTTCGCGGCGTCCGGCTGGCGGCCGCGGCACTACGAGGACGACGCCGCGCGCTTCCTCGCGCTCGCCGTCCGGGACGGCGGCTGACCCGTCCCGCGGCGTGACACGAACCGACCCGCTGGTATCAGGCCCCGGGTCGGCGGGCTCCCCTCGATGTCCTGAACCGTGCCAAAGGGACAGATCGGAGGCGCCGGCGGATGTTCGGGGACGTGGTGCGGTCGCACCGGAGGCTGCTCGGCATGAGCCAGGAGGACCTCGCAGAACGCTCCGGGCTGAGCGTCCGCGGGATCCGCGACCTCGAGACCGGCCGCACCGGGGCACCGCGGGCCCGGACCGTCCGCCTCCTCGCCGACGTCTTCGGTCTCGCCGGCCACGAGCGCGACCTGTTCCACCTCGCCGCCGCCCCCGCCACGCCGGCCGGGGGAACCCGGCGACCGGCGGACGGCCGCTCCCCCGCGCAGCTGCCGGCGGACCTCGCCGGCTTCGTCGGCCGCGAGGCGCCGCTGCGCCGGCTCGACGCCGTCCTCGCGGTGCGGCAGGGCAGGCCCGGCGCCGCCGTCGTCGTGGTCTCGGGTGGCGCCGGCCTCGGCAAGTCCGCGCTCGCCGTGCACTGGGCGCACCGGATGCGCCGACGCTTCCCCGACGGCCAGCTCTTCGCCGGCCTGCGCGGGTCGGAGCCCGGTGCCGCGGTCGCGCCGTCCGACGCGCTGCGCGTGTTCCTGTCCGGGCTCGGCGTGCCGCCGGACCGGATGCCGCCGGACCAGGCGTCGCAGATCGCGCTCTACCGCAGCCTGCTGGCCTGGCGGCGGGTGCTCGCCGTCCTCGACGACGCGCGCGACGAGGAGCAGGTGCGGCCGCTGCTGCCCAGCGGGTCCGGCTGCGCGGCCGTCGTGACGAGCCGCCGGCGGCTCACCGGGCTGGTGGCGCTGGAGAACGCGGAGCCGCTGCCGCTCGCGCCGCTCGACGACCGCGAGGCCCGCGAGCTGCTGGGCCGCCGCCTGACGCGGGACCGCCTCGCGCACGACGCGGACGGCCTCGCGGCGGTCCTGCGCGAGTGCGCCGGGCACCCGCTCTGGCTCGCCGTGGCGGCCGCGCGGGCGGCGGCGCGACCCGGCGTCCCGCTCACGACCCTCGCCTCGGAGCTGCGCGCCTCGACCCGCGCCTGACGGCGCGAGTGTGGGGCGAACGGCGGTTCCGAGGGACCGATGACCGCCGTTTGCCCCACACTCGACTGGCACCCTCCCCCGCGCCCGACCTGGCCGCGGGGTCAGGCGGGCAGCTCGGCCTGCCGCCGGCCGACGACCTCCGCCAGCCGCAGGGCCTCGGCCTTGGCCGCCGCCGAGGGTCTCCCCGCGGTCGCGAGGACGACGATCGAGAGCACGGCGCTGCGCCGCTGCAGGATCTGGTACGCCGTCGTCCGCTCGCCGCCCGCCGCGGCGGTCGTCACCGACGTCGTCACCGACGTCGTCACGGAGTTGTCGCCGACCGGCAGGCGGCCGTCCCGGCGCTCGGCCGCCGAGACGTACCGCACGGCGACGCCCAGGACGTCGACGTCCTCTCCCAGCGCACACCCGGCGATCGCGTCGCGCCACTCCTCCAGGGCGCGCCGCGCCCAGGTCGCGCTCTGGTACACCACGACCTCGCCGGCGAGCGTCCCCGCCGGGTCGCCGGCCGGCTCGCCGGCCGCCACCACCCGGACCCGCCGCCGGGCGACGCGGTGCGCGTCGCCGGGCAGGTCCCGGCCGCACACGCCGCTCAGCGTCGCGTGCTCGGCGTCGACGGCGTCGCCGCCGTCCTCGGGGTCGACCCGCCGGCCCCCGGCGCGGACGTCGCCGTCCTTGAGCGAGACCGCCCGCACCAGCGTGCCCGCCTGCTCGGCGGCCCCCAGCCTCGCGGCGTTGACCTCGGCGGCGTCGACGGCCCTGGGCGACGCGGGCGCGGACGTCGCGGGCGCGCGGTACTCCGGGAGGCCCGCGGTGTCCCGGCTGGGCAGGAGCTCGCCACACCCCGCGAGCAGCGCGACGAGCGGCACAACGAGCAGCACCGACGGCGCGACCGGCGTCGCCCGCATCATCGAGCCCCCCTCCGGCGGTGACGGCGCCCGGAGCCTAACCCGTCCGGGGGGTCATGAACGACTCGCGCGTGACGGAACGTGGCTGCAAGGTCGTCCCGAACGCGCAACCTGCACGTCGAGTCACCGGCGTGGGCGTTGCCGTCATTCCCGTTCGTCACTCGTCACCCGACGTGCCGCCCCGGCCGGAGAACCCTGCGCCGCCGCGGGCGTCGTCGGGCTGCCCGGCGACGCCGGGTACACCCCCATCCCGGAAGGAGGGACCCATGACGACGACACCAGGAACGTCGGCCACGACGTCGCCCACCAGGACGACGGATGGTCGCGCCGACGAGGTGAAGGGCCCCGTCACCGAGCAGACCGGCCAGGTGGCCGGTACCGCTCGGGAGCGGGCCGAGGAGGTGGCGTCCGAGGCCACGGACCGCGCGCGCGACCTCGCCGCCGAGGCCCGGGCCCAGGTCCGCGAGCAGAGCGACACGCAGCGCCGGCGGCTGGCCGGCACGCGTGTCTTCGACCGTCATCGACGTGGCGTTCTGCGTGATGATCAGGTCCACGCCGGGAACGCCCTGACCGTTCGCGACCACCATCTTCCACTCGCCCGCGAAGCTCGGCTTCGCTTGCGCGAACACACCCGGAGCCGTCAGGACGGCCGCCGCCACACTCAGGATTGCTGTCACACGTCGCATACGTTGGTACTCCTCTCTTTTGTCAGTTGCTTCCGTCGACGGCTATTCGGCGCGCAGTGCCGCCCACGGATCGATCCGCGTCGCGCGGCGCGCGGGCAGCCACGCCGCCATCAGCCCCACCGCCAGCAGCAGCAGCGTGACGATCGTGAACACCAGCGGATCGGTCGGCGTCACGCCAAACAGGAAGGTCTGCAGCACGCGCGTCACGCCGAACGCGCCGGCGAGCCCGACGATCAGGCCGGTGACGACGATGCGGAGCGCGCGCATGAGGACGAGGCGGAGCACGTCGCGGCGTTCGGCGCCGAGCGCCATGCGGACGCCGATCTCGCGGCGGCGCTGGGTCACCGCGTAGGCCATCAATCCGTAGAGGCCGCACGTCGCGATGAGCGTCGCCGCGGCCGCGAACAGTCCCAGCAGCACGGTGCGGAACCGCGGCATCGCCACCGACGCCGCCACCGCTTCGTCCATCGTCAGCGTGCTCTGGATCGGGAGATCGGGCGCGGTGCGGCGAATTTCCGCGCGGATGCCTTCGACGACGCTGGCGGGTGTGGCCGTGCGCGCGACGAACGAGACGAACCGCAGCAGGAAGGGCGCCGCGCGCTCCTGCTGGAACGGCGCGTAAATCATCGGCTTCACGTCCTGATCGAGTCCGCGCTGACGGATGTCCGCGACGACGCCGATCACCGTCAGCCAGTCGCCGCGATCGTCCAGCCGCACGCGCCGGCCGAGCGCCTCGGTCGGACCACCGGGAAAGTATTCGCGCACGACGCGCTCGCTGACAATTGCCACCTTCGGCGCCGACGGCGTGTCCTGCGCGGTGAACTCGCGTCCCGCCAGCAGCGGAATCCCCATCGTCTTGAAATAGTCCGTCTCGATCTTCGGCATGCCGACGAAGAGCGACGGCTTCGGCTGTCCCTCGATCTCGAAGTCGCCCTGGATGAACATCATGCCGAACGGCGCCGAGTTGATCACGCTCGCGGACGTCACGCCCGGCAGGTGCTGGATGCGCTCGAGCACGCCGCGCGCGAACGCCTGGCTGCGCTCAGGCGCGTCGTAGAGGCGCTCGGGCAGCGTCACCCTGACGGTCTGGACGACGCCGTCGCGCCCGCTCGACTCGAAGCCGGGATACACGGACGTGAGGCGCACGAAGCTGTGCATCAGCAGGCCCGCGCCGATCAGGAGGACGAGCGTCAGCGCGATCTGCGCGGCCACCAGCACGACCCGCAGCCGGTCGCCCTGACGGTCGCCCGTCGCGCGCCCTTCCCCGGCGTGCAGCGCCTGGCCTTCGCCGAATGCGGCCCCGCTGACGCGCAGCGCCGGCATCAGGCCGACCAGCAGCGTCGAGACCAGAGACAGGCCGAGGCAGAAGACCAACACGCGCGCGTCGATGACGACGCCGGCGAGGCGTGGCAGCGCGGCTTGCGGCACGAGCGGCAGCGTGACCTTGATCGCGATCAGGGCCAGCAGCACGCCGAGCGACGCGCCCAGCAGCGACAACACGACCGCTTCCGTCAGCAGCTGACGCACGATCCGCCGGCGTCCCGCGCCGAGGGCCATGCGTACGGACAGTTCGCCGCGGCGCGCGGTGAGGCGCGCCATCTGCAGGTTCGCGACGTTGACGCAGGCGATCAGCAGCACGAACGATACCGCCCCGAGCAGGATCAGCAGCAGCGTGCGCACCGACTCCGTGCCGTACTCCTGCAAGCCGACCGCGCGCGCGAGCGTGCGAACGTTCGGCGCGAATGCGCCGGCGGGCGCGAGTGCGCCGGCGGGCGCGATCGACGAATCGTTCACCAGCGCCGTCAATTCCGCTTCCGCGCGTTCCTGCGTCACGCCTGACTTCATGCGGCCCAGCAGAAAGAGAAAGGCGTTCCTGCCGGTGTCGCCGGGCCAGCGATTGGACAGAAAGATGTCC
>Ga0081539_10004428_pt1 | contig 15523 bp, 10 predicted proteins | sample TabmetS4T2R2_FD_71023 | JGI IMG/M metagenome (GOLD analysis project Ga0081539, IMG submission 71023) | Tabebuia heterophylla rhizosphere microbial communities from the University of Puerto Rico - S4T2R2 | ecosystem: Host-associated > Plants > Roots > Rhizosphere ...
CGGATGCGGTACGTGCGGTAGCCGAGCGGCGGCACCTCGGCTGCGAAGACCAGCCGGCCACGCAGGCCGCTCATCGTCGTCAACGCACGCGTCATCTGCATCGGCACGACCTCGCCGTCGTCGTCGACGACGTGCGCGCCCTCTGCGCGCAGCCACGTGTACTCGACCTCGATGTCCGCGCGCAGCGGCCACGGATGCGGGTTGAAGACGACGACCGGGCGCATCTCGACCTCGGGCTCGATCGCGATCCTCCGCGCGATCGACTGCACCGCGCGGTTGAACGCGAGCGACGCCAGCGACGACGCATGGCCGAGCTGGTCGCGCGCGTCCTCGTAGGCGGGCTCGATCGCCGTGCCCGCGAGGGTGTCGTGGAACTGGTTGAACAGCAGCAGCTTCCACGCCTCCGTCAGCTGCGCACGTGGATACGGTTGCGCACCGAGCACGTCCGCGACGGCACACCACTTCTCCGCCCGGAGAAGCAGGTTCTCGGCGCGCCGGTTCCACCGCTTGATCCCGGAGTGGCTCGTGTAGCAGCCGCGGCTGTGGTGCTGCAGCTCGCCGGCGAGCGTCGGGTACCGCCCATTCCCCGCCGCGAGCCCGTCGAAGAAGCGACGGAGCGAGCTCGGCTCGAGCCGCGGCAGCTCGGTCTGCTCGTCGAGGCGCCGGATCTGGTCGAGGTTCGCCTTGGTCGGCCCGCCGCCGTGGTTGCCGACGCCGTAGAAGACCGCGTACTCGTCCCCGTCGCCCGGGAGCGAGGCGATCGCCTTCTCGACGTGGTCGCCGATGTCGTCCTTGGGCGCGCAGTACTCGTGCGGAATCCGGTACGCGAGGACGCGCGAGCCGTCGGGCGACTCCCACCAGAAGATCGGCGACTCGAGCTCCTTCTCGCGCACGCCCGGGCGCAGGAACACGTACGAGTCGGCGCCGCTCTTGGCGAGGATCTGCGGAATCGTCGCGTTGTGCCCGAAGGAGTCGATGTTCGCTCCGGTCGTCGCGGTGATCCCGAACTTCTCCCGCAGGTAGCGCTGTCCGTAGAGCGCCTGGCGGACGAACGACTCGCCGCACGGGAGGTTGCAGTCCGGCTCCACCCACCAGCCGCCGACGACCTGGAAACGGCCTTCGGCGATCCGCCGCCGGATCTGCTCGAACAGCTCCGCGTCGCTCTCCTCGACCCACTCGAAGAAGACCGCCGAGTCGCAGGTGAACACGAAGTCCGGGTACTCCTCCATCCGGTCGATCGCCGACTGGAAGGTCGCGCGGACCTCCTGGTAGCCCTCCGGCCACTGCCACAGCCACACGGGGTCGATGTGCGCGTTCCCGATCATGTGCAGCAGGCGCGGAGTCATTCACCCGCCGCCCACTCGTCGACCTGCTCGACCACGAGGTGCATGAGGAGAAGATGCATCTCCTGGACGCGTGCGGTCGACGTCGACGGGACGACGAGCGCGTGGTCGGCGTGGTCGGCCGCCGGCGAGCCGTCGCCGCCGGCGAAGAGGACGGTCGTCGCGCCGAGCTCGCGGGCAGCGGCGAGCGCGCGGATCACGTTCTCGGAGCGGCCGCTCGTCGTGTAGCCGACCACGACGTCGCCCGCGCGCGCAAGCGCCCGCACCTGGCGCGCGAAGACGTCTTCGAAGGAGAAGTCGTTGGCGATGCAGGTCACGACGGAAGGGTCGCCCGCGAGCGCCGTGGCGCCAAGCGGCCGGCGGTCGCGCGCGTAGCGGCCGACGAGCTCGCCGGCCAGATGCTGTGCATCGGCGGCGCTGCCGCCGTTCCCGCAGGCGAAGACACGTCCTCCGCGCTCGTACGCCTCGACGAGGGCCCGCGCAACGGCGTCGGCGCGCGGCAGGAGCTCCTCGATGCGGGTCGTGAGCCGCGCGTGCTCCGCGAGCGCCGCCGTTGCGTCAGCCATGCGGTACGACGGCGCCGGTCTCGATCGCCTCGAACGCGGTCGCCGCGGCCCCGACGACACCGACCTGGTCGCCGAGCGCGGCTTCCACGACCCGTGCCGTGGCGGCCGGCCCGACGGCGTCGCGGCGCACGCGCTCGCGCAGCGGCGCGAGCAGCAGCTCGCCGCTGCGCATGACGCCCCCGCCGAGGACGACGAGCTCCGGCTCGAACACGTTCACGAGCGAGACGATGCCGCACGCAAGCGCCTCGATCGTCTCGTCCCAGACGCGAACGGCGGTCGGATCGCCGTCGCGTGCGGCGGCAGCGACGTCGGCAGCCGTCGCCGCGTCGAGCCCGGTCTCCCGAGCCCGCTCGGCGATCGACGTCCCCGACACGTAGGCCTCGAGACAGCCGTGGCGCCCGCAGCCGCGGCAATGCCGTCCGCGCCAGTCGACGGTGACGTGGCCGAGCTCGCCGCCGTTGCCGGTCGAGCCGCGGAAGAGCCGGCCGCCGAGGACGACGCCGCCGCCGACACCCGTCGACAGCGTGAGGTAGACGACGTCGCGCGCGCCCGCGCCCGCGCCGTAGCGCTGCTCGCCGAGCGCGGCGGCCGTCGCGTCGTTTTCCAGCGTGGCGGGCCGCTCGAACTCCTCCTCGGCCAGCGCCGTCAGCTCGAGCCCCTCCCAACCCGGGAGGTGCAGCGGCGCCAGGAGCACTCCACGCTCGCGGTCGAGCGGCCCGCCGCAGCAGACCCCGACGGCGCGGATCTCCTCCCACGGCACGCCCGACGCGTCCACCACTCGGCGACCGAGGTCGAACAGGCGCGCGACCGCCGCTGCCGGACCGCGCTTCGCCTCGGTCGGCGCGGCCTCGAACGCGTGGACGACCCCACCCGTATCGACGACGCCGGCGGCGAGCTTCGTCCCGCCGATGTCGAACGCGAGCACGGCGCCGAGGGACGCAGCGTGCGCGCCGTCACTGCCGACGGCAGCGCGGGCGCCTGTCGACGTCACTAGCCCTTCCGCCCCTGGACCGCGATTCCGCGGATGAAGTACTTCTGGAACGCGCCGAAGAGGATGACCATCGGCAGGACGAGCAGCAGCGTCCCGGCCATGATCACCTGGAAGTCGCCCTCACCGCCGCCGACGTTGTTGAACCGGTCGAAGAGAATTTTCATCCCCAGCGGGGCCGTGAACAGCGTCTGGTCGCGGAGGTAGATCAGCGGCGTGAGCAGGTCGAACCACTTCGCCTGGATCTCGAAGATGAAGGTGACGATCAACGCCGGCTTCGCGAGCGGGAGCGCAATCCGCCGGAACATCGAGAAGTAGCTGTCGCCGTCCATGCGCGCCGCCTCGAAGTAGTCGCGCGGGATCCCCATGAAGAACTGGCGCTGCAGGAAGATGTAGAACGCGCTGCCGAACGCGTTCGGCACCCACAGCGGGTATTGCGTGTTCGTCCCGATGTGCGGCAGGACCGAATGGTCCATCGTGAACTTGCCGACCTCGTTCCAGAGGAGGTAGACGGGGATCATCGTCACCTCGCCGGGCAGCATCATCGTGGCGAGCAGCACGCCGAAGAAGAAGTTCCGCAGCGGAAACCGGAAGTAGGCGAAGGCGAACGCGACCATCGCGCTCGTGAACGTGGTCAGCGCAGCACCGAGGCAGCTGATCCACACGCTGTTCCACATCCAGTGCCCGACCGCGGCGTCCGGGATCGCGAACAGCTTCTGCGGCGCGGGGCTCGGGACGTACTTGCCCGAGAAGTTCCAGGTCCAGTTGTGCGGGAGGAAGGTGTTGTCGAACGTCTCGCCGCGCGGCTTGAATGCCGCCGCGGCCAGCCATTCGAACGGATAGAGGAAGAGAATCGAGAGCCCGACCAGAAGCAGGACGATCACGAGCTTGCGGGGCCACGAGGAAGGGAGCCGCGGCCGCCAGCGGCGGCGCGCCTCGGTGACCGTCGGCAGCGGCTGCGCCGCGCCCGCGGTGACGGTCGGCAGGGTCTCCTGTCCGCCCCTCGTCACCGTGCAGACCCCTGGTAGAAGACGAAGCGACGGCTGACGCCGATGTTCACGAGCGTGACGACCATGCTGATCGCGAACAGCAGCCACGCCATCGCCGAGGCGAAGCCCATGTTGAAGAACTCGAACGCCTGCCGGAACAGATAGATCGAGTAGAACAACGCCGCCTCCGGCTGCGTGCCGCCCGCGCCGTAGAACGCCGTGTACGCCTGAGTGAACTGCTGGAGCCCGGCGAGCGTGAGGATGATGAAGCAGAAGAAGAGCGCCGGGCTGATCATCGGCAGCGTGATGTCCTTGAACCGGCGCCACGCGGGCGCGCCGTCCATTGCGGCCGCCTCGTACAGGTGCTGCGGGACGCCGTAGAGCGCCGCGAGCAGGATCACCATCGTTCCGCCGCACGCCCAGATGTCCATGAGGACGATGCTCACCTTGATCCAGTGCGGATCGGTCGTCCAGTAGGGGCCTTGGATCCCGATCAGGCCGAGGCCCCTGTTCACGATCCCGACCTGCCCGTTGAAGAGGAAGATCAGCATCACGCCGATCGCGACCGGCGGCGTGATGTGCGGGACGTAGAAGATCGTGCGGAACGCACCGGCGGCCCGGCCGGCACGCATCAGCAGCATCGCCAGCAGGAGCGCGAAGACGATCTTCCCCGGCACCATCATCACCGTGTAGGTGAAGGTGTTCTTCAGCGACGACGTGATCTTCGGGTCGTCGAGGAGCGCGTTGTAGTTCTTGAAGCCGACGCCCTTCGTCGGCTCGATTCCCGCGATCTGCTGGAGCCCGTAGTTCGTGAACGAGTAGTAGAGGCTGAAGAGCATCGGCCCGACGGTGAGCACGACGAGGCCGAAGATCCACGGGAAGATGAACAGGTAGGCGACCCAGGTCTCCCGCTCGCGAAAGCCGGACAGCCAGCGCCGGGCCCGCGAGGGGCCCGGCGCTACCTTGTTGACAGCGACGCTGGTCAAGCGTCCGCCCGACTACTTGTTGTCGTTGATCGCCTTCTGGGCTTCACGCTGGGCCTGGTTCAGCGCCTGCTTCGGCGACTGCTGACCCGCGAGGACGCGGTTCACGGCGTCGGTCACCGACTGCTGGAGCTGCTGGCCGCCGGGCGACGGGGGCAGCTCGAAGCCGTACTTGGCCGCGTGCACCAGCGTCTGCACGGCCTTGTCGAACTGCGGATGCCCGAACGACTGGTAGATGTCGTTGTAGATCCGCTGGTCGGCCTGCGCATTCGCGGTGTAGAGGCCCGTGAACGTCGCGCCGGACGCGCGCCGAGCGTCGAAGCGCTTCTTCGCCGCCGTGAGCCACGCCTGGACCGAAGTGACGGCCTTCATGTACCGGCACGCGTCGTCCTTGTTCTTCGAGCCCTTGGGGACGACCCAGCCGTTGCCGCTGAACATCGTGATCGGGCCGCCCTTGCGATTCGTGAAGAACTTGGCGACGAGGTCGACGTTCGGCGAGTTGTTGGAGAACTGGTTGTAGATGAAGCTCTCCATCGGCCAGAAACCCACCTGGTCCTTGACGAGCGGGTTCTGCCTCCCGAAGAAGTCCCAGGTGTCGCGGAAGGCCTTGAACTTGTTCCAGCCGCCCTGCGCCTTGATCAGGTTGCTCGTGTACGTCAGGGCCTGGATCGCCTGCGGCGAGTTCAACCTCGCCTGCAGGCCGTTCTTCGAGATCACGTCGGCCCCGAACCACTTGACCCACATGTAGAAGCCGAAGCCGCTGTCGATCTTCGGGTCGAAGCCGATGCGCGTCACGTTCCCGCTCGAGTCCATCTTCGTCAGCTTCTTCGCCGTCGCCGTCAGCGCCTTCAGGTTCTTCGTCTGCGCCGCGCTGATCGGAACGCCTGCGTCCCTGAACGCGCTCTGGTTGACGATCATCGTCACCTGGTTGGTGAACTCGGGCACGCCGTAGACGTGCCCCTTGTAGGTCATCGACCGCATCGCGCCGACGCGGTACTGCTTCTTCACCGGCGCGACGCACGCGTCCATCGCCTGCAGGACGCCCTTCGCCGCGTACTGCGCGACACGAGGACGGGTCATGCGGACGAGGTCGGGTACGTCGCCCGAGGCGAGACGTGTCAGGAAGACCTTGTCGTCGAAATCGCCGGCGGGGCGCTTGACGTCCACGCCGTTGAGCTGGTCGGCCGCGTAGGCGGCGCGGTTGTTCTGGACGTCGTCACCAGGGCCGTACCCGTAGATGTTGAGCGTTCCCGCGTACGTGCCATCCGTCCGCGCGATGGCGCTGCCGGCGATGGCTGCAGCGACGACCGCGACAAGCGCGAGCACCACCGCCAAGCGCTTCCTCTGACCCTCCATGTCCCTCCTCCGAAGTCCTGGATGCGCCCGAGCGGGCGTGTGGCAACGTAACCACACGCCGAGGCGGAAATCAATGGGCCGAGGCGGATGCTGCGGCCGGCTCGAGGCGGAATCGGGGCCGGCGGTGCCAGAAATGGCCGTTCGAGCCGGCGACCATCAGTCCCATCCCCCAGTCGACGTGCTCCTCGAGCCCGTCTCGGACGAGCGGCTGGTCGGCCGGATCGCGGTACTGCGCGAGGACGTTGCGGCGGACGCGGTCGCTGCGGTTGACACCGGAGCCGTGGATCGTCAGGTAGTTGAAGAAGAGCACGTCGCCCGCGCGCGCAGGGCAGGGCGTGCCGCTTTCGAGCGGGTACTCGGCGCCGACGTCCTTGCTCGCGCCGGTCACCGCGAGTGGCCCCAGCTCGTGCGAGCCCCGGACGACATGCAGGCAGCCGTTCTCGAGGTCCGTGTCGTCGAGGTGGATGCTCGCGGCGAGCACGGTGTGCTGCGTGTGCGGGAAGTACGGATAGTCCTGGTGCATCGGGAACGGCGCACCGCGCTCCGGCGGCTTGACGAGCATCTTCGTGTGGTGCAGCTGGACGTTCGGCCCGATCAGTTGCGTGAGCACCTCGACGAGACGCGGGTGCGCGGCCATGCGCGTGAAGACCGCGTCGTGGTACTGCAGGTCGTGGAAGCCCTTCAGCTGGAGCCGGCGTGCCTCGTCGTCCGGCAGGTCGCTGCGCCACGCGTGGTCGCGGTCGTGCTCGGTGCCGCTGACGCCGTCGAGGATGCGGTCGATCGCCTCTCGCATCTCCTCGACCTCGCGCTCGTCGAAGACGCCCTCGACGAGGACGTACCCGTCCTCGCGGTAGGCGGCGCCGCGGTCCTGCGTCACGCGGGTGCTCCGGTCGAGGCGCGGAGCACGAGCGACGGCTCGAGGCATTCGACCTGCGGCGGACACGCTCCGTCCGCGAACCGCCGCAGCAGCAGCGAGGCAGCGCGACGGCCCATCTCGAACGTCGGCTGTGCGACCGCGGTGATCCCTGGGTCGACCATCTCCATCCACGGCACGTCGTCGAACGCCACGAGCGAGATCTCGCGCGGGATGTGCAGCTTCCGGCGTCGCAGCACGTGCCACGCCTGCTCGGCGAGGACGTTGTTCGCCGCGAAGATCGCCGTCGGCCGCTCCTTCTCGACGAGCGCGTCGATGCGGCCGGCGACGTCGGGCTCGTGGACCGGCACCTTCAGGACGAGCGCGGGATCCACGCGCACGCCGGCGGCCGCGTGCGCCGCGTGGTATCCCCGCAGGCGGCCCGCATCCGTCGTCCATGTCGTGCGCGCGACGAGCAGCGCGATCCGTTCGTGCCCGAGCTCGAGCAGGTGCGTCACGGCGTCGCGCGCGCCGCGCTCGTTGTCGATCACGACGGAGTCGCACGGAGGCTCCGCAAGCTGCCGGTCGGCTTCGACGACAGCCACTCCGTGCGACGCGAGGAGCGCCGAGGCGTCGCCGCTGGCCGGCGTCATGATCACGCCGGCTGCGCGCATGGCGAGGAACGCGCGTGCTCCGTCCAGCTCCTTCGCGCTCTCGCTGTTGTCGCCGAGCAGCAACATCTGGTAGCCGGATTCGCGCAGCGTCTGCTCGACGCCGGCCGCGAGCGCCGCGTAGAACTGGTTGCTGAGGTCGGAGACGACGACGCCGACGACCCGGCTCGTCTTCTGCTTGAGCGTGCGCGCGGACGCATTGGGGACGTAGCCGAGGCGGTCGGCGATCTCGCGCAGCTTCTCGCGGGCCTCGCTCGAGACGTAGCCGCGGCCGCTGAGGGCGCGCGACGCGGTCGAGGCCGAGGTTCCCGCCTCGCGTGCGACGTCCGCGAGCGTCACCGGCCGCTGCATCAGGCGACCTGCTCCACGCCCGCGGCCGCGCGCCACTCGGCCCAGACGCTGCGCAGCGCGGCATAGTCGTCGTCGTCGAGCTCCTCGCCGGTGGCATCGAGCTGCGTTGCGTAGTAGAGCGACGGGACGCCGAGTTGCGGCTTGACGGCGAGGAAGTCCCGCCACGAGGCCTTGTCCGGAACGCACCAGTCGTCCGTGTCGATCAGCAGCTCCGGGCAGGCGGCGCGCACGACGTCGGCGCGGAAGCGCATCTGCGGCACCAGGTATTCCGTGGCCGGGACCTCGTCGGTCCGGACGATGTCGTTGAGGCGGATCATGTCGGTGACGTCGACGAAGCTCGGATGCGGCGTGTGCGTGATCAGCAGCGCGTCTGCCTTCGCATTCTTCGCGGCGCCGTGGACCGTTGCAAGCAGTCGGTGGAGCAGCGCGATGCCCCATTCGGGTCCGTGATGCGTGAGCGCACGGCCGCTCGGAGTGCGCGCCGTGAAGTCGATCTTCAGCCCGTCCGCGTCGAGCCCGTCCGGGCCGAGCATGGTCGCGATCACGCGCTGCAGCACGTCGCGCGCGGCGGGATTGCTCGGGTCGAACGCGACCGGTGCGCCGTCGGCGTTGCAGACGCAGAGGTCGGCCGGCAGTCCCTCCGGGTCCCACGCCTTCCACCAGAGCAGGACGTGCTGTCCGCGTTCGTGCCGCTCGGCGATCCAGCCCCGGAGGTCGGGCCACTTGGCGACGTCCGGCTCGTTGCCGCCGTAGGTCGCCTGCCACTTGTCGTCGAGGACGACGATCCCGGGGACGACATCGCGTTCCTCCAGGTGCGCGAGCCATTCGTCGTAGCGGTCCTGCGTCGCGAAGTCGCGCGCGAGAGTGCCCGGCTCGCGCTCGGCGACGGCGCATTGCGCGCCCCACCCGCAGAAGATCGGCTCCTGCCACCAGCCGGGGACGCGCCGCGGCGCCGCCTCGGGTGCGTGGCCGCGCGCGACCAACTGCCGCCGGTAGCGCCGGATGCCGTCGTGGGGATCCGCGAGGCCGAAGGTGAACACGATCGCCGGTGCGTCGAAGCGTCCGGTGACCTCGGTATGCCCGTCGTAGCCGAACTGGAGGTGGAAGGCGCGTTGCGTCGGACGGTAGGCGAGCTCGGGGAACGCGAGCGCGTCGAGCGGCGCGACGAGCGAGAGGCCGAGCCACTCCGCCGTGTCCTCGTCGGCGAGCGCGAGGAACAGCGGCCCGGGCGTGAACAGCCAGTGGCCGCGGCCGGGCTCGCCGTCGCCCACGACGCCGAGGACCGCGCTCTCGTCGGCGGCGCGCAGACGCGGCCGCGCGTCCTCGGGATTCGGCGTGAACAACTTCCTGAAGCTCGAGCCCGTCGACAGGAACCCCGTCGGCGCGCCCGACGCGATCAGCCGTCCCCCGAACAGGTGCACGTCGGTGAGCGCCCCGCGCCCGGAGACCCACGCGCGGACCTCGAGCTCGTCGTCGCGGCACTCGATCGTCACGCCGGCCTGCTCCCAGACGGTCGAGCGCCGCTCCACCTCGAGGTGGTCGCCCTCGAAGCGCGCCTCGAGCGCCTGCGTCTCGTCGACGCGCTCGGTCGTGTCGAGCGCCGCCAGCAACGACAGGGTCAGTCGATGATCGCCGGCAGGCGAGGTCACGTTCGCGTAGCGGCCGTTCGCGGCGAGCTCCAGCCGGTAGTGCGAGGTCTCGACGGTCACGCGACGTCCACCAGCGCCTCGGCCTGCTGGCCGAACGGCGTGCCGTCGACCGCGAGCTCGATGCCGATCCGCGCCCGCCGGACGCGCTCGTTCCCGACGCGCACCTCGAAAACAACGGTGTCCTCGCCGCGTGCGGCGAGCGCTACGTCGCGCGTCTCGGGCGCGGACGTCCACGCCTCCGGAAGGACGAGCTCGACCGTCGCGTCGGCCTCGCGGTCGAACGGGTTCCGCACGAGCACCTCGAAGGTCACGACGCCGCCCGGCGCGACAACCGAGCGGTACGGCTCGATGCGCGCGCCGAAGCCCTCCGGCCCGAAGCTCACGTCGTCGGGAAGCAGCTCGCGGTGGAGCTCGGCCGTTCGCCGTCCGTCCGCGAGCAGTCGGTCGAGGTACGCGTCGTCCACCTCACGTGGCAGCCAGTGGCCGCCGATCAGGAGGTCCGGCCGCAACGCGCGGTAGAGCTCGGCGCTTTCGACGAAGTCGTCCACGCGGAAGCGGTTGCGGTACTGGAAGTTGAGCGTCGACCGCCCGTCGTCGTTCGTCTGCTGGTCGCCGGTCGCGATCACGCGGCGCCCGTCGACCTCGAACGCGAGCGCAGCGGCGTAGAGCGTGTGCCCGGGCAGCGCGTACGGGGTGAGCTCGTACTCGTGCCAGCGCACCGGCTCGCCGAGCGGCAGCACACGGTCGACCGGGATCGGGTCGAACCAGAGGCAGGGCAGGTCGTACCGCGTCGGGTTCTCGAGAACCGGCGCGACGTTGGCCGGCGACCAGACCTCGGCGCCCTCGATCTCCCGCAGCAGGTTCAGCCCGGCGACGTGGTCGTCGTGGTAGTGGGTCGTGACCGCGGCCTCGATGCGCTCGACGCCGTGGTCGCGCCGCAGTCCGTCGAGCGACCAGAGGAGCGTCCTCCGCGCCGTCCGCTCGGTGCCGAGCGCCGACGTCGTCACGTCGTAGCCGAAGTCGATCAACAGGGCGGCGCCGGACTCCGAGAGCAACACGTAGTTGTTCGCGAACATCGTCCGATTCCGGAGGAGGTGCGGCGTGATCGGATGGAACGGCTGCCGCAGGCGCTCGGCCACGTTCCATTCCTCGACGACGCGGAGGTCGATCAGCTCCTGCAACAGCGCCGGAACACGTGCGAGCGCGGGCTGAGGATCCTCGATGGTCTCACCGTGCGCCGGAAGGAGAACGTCCGGCGCACGCTCGGCGAGCACGCCGCAGGAGATGATCGTCGCGCCCCACCCCTCGACGTTGCTGTACGTCCACTGCGTCGCGGCGAGCGACCACAGACGACCCTCGCCGTAGAGCAGGTCGCCGCAGAACGCGAGCCGCCGGCCGCCGACCTCCACGAGATAGGTCACGGAGCCGAGCGTGTGCCCCGGAGTCGGGAGGGTGTAGACGTCGAACGCGCCGTAGCGGTGACTGCGGTACTCGCCGACGGCGCCGTCAACGGGCACCGCCTCGAGCAGCGAGAAGCGGTCCTGGCGCAGGTCGTAGTCGTTGTCGATCTGCCGGGTCCGCCAGCGCTCGTCGATCCCGGCGACGAGCTCGGCCTCCACAGGCGGGACCCAGATGCGCGCGCCGGCGTCGCGCGCGAGCGCGAGCCCCTGCACCTGGTCGCGGTGGTGGTGCGTGACGAGGACGTCGGTGACGCGCTCGATCCCGAGCTCGCCGAGATGGTCGAGGACGGCGCCCGAGCCGAAGTCCACGAGCACCGCGTCGCGTCCGGACTGGAGCACGTAGACGTTGCACGTGTCGCGAAAGCAGACGACGCCGGGGGCGATCGGCCGGGCTGGCGCGTCCAGGGCCATGGGCGAGTGTAGGCGGCGCCAACCTCGTATGGCAACGATTGCATTCGCTGCCCGGCCCGGCTAGATTCGGCGTCCGTGGGCGAGATCGGCCTCGAGAACGTGACCAAGGAGTTCGCCGGGGGCGTCCGCGCGGTCGACGACGTCACGCTCACGATCGGCGAAGGCGAGTTCATGGTCCTCGTCGGCCCCTCGGGCTGCGGCAAGACGACGCTCTTGCGGTCGATCGGCGGCCTCGAGAGGGTCAGCTCCGGGCGGATTCGCATCGCCGACCGGGACGTGACGCGACTCCAGCCGGCCGACCGCGACCTGGCGATGGTCTTCCAGAACTACGCGCTCTATCCGCACATGACCGTGCGCAAGAACCTCGGCTACGGGCTGCGCGTGCGGCGAATGCCGAGAAAGGAGATTGACGGGCGCGTCGCGGAGGTGGCCGAGATGCTCGGACTCGAAGAGCTGCTCGACCGCCGTCCGGGTCAGCTGTCGGGCGGACAGCAGCAGCGGGTCGCGATGGGCCGTGCGATCGTCCGCAATCCGGCGGCGTACCTGATGGACGAGCCCCTCTCCAACCTCGACGCCAAGTTGCGGGTGACCATGCGGACGTCGCTCCAGCAGCTGCACTCACGGCTCGGCACGACGACCGTCTACGTGACGCACGACCAGGTCGAGGCGATGACGCTCGGGCATCGCGTCTCGGTGATGCGCGACGGGAAGATGCAGCAGGTCGACGTCCCGCAGCGGCTCTACGACGATCCGGCGAACCTCTTCGTCGCGGCGTTCATCGGCTCGCCGTCCATGAACCTCGTAAACGCGACGATCACGGACGACCGCCTCACCGCCGGCGAGCTCGAGATCCCGCTCGACCGCGGCCGTCGCCCGTCCGCGGCCGCCGACGGCGGACGCGTCGTGCTCGGCATCCGGCCGGAAGCCTTCGAGGACGCCGCCTTCGCCGAGCGCGGACTGCCCACGTTCGACGTGCACGTCGGCGTCGTCGAGGAGCTCGGCTCCGATGCATTCGTGTTCTTCAACGTCGACGCCAGGCCGGTGATCGTCGAGGACGCGCTCGCCGACGAGCCCGAGGACGAGACCGGCCTGCTCGCGGAAGAGCGCGACCGCGCGCTGTTCGCGGCCCGCGTCGACCCTCGGACGAAGGCGACGGTCGGCGGCACGATCCGCCTCGCTCTCGATCCCTCCCGCCTGTACTTCTTCTCGCCGGACACCGGCGAGAGCCTGGTCGGTCGCGCCGCCTGATCCGGCACGCGGAGTACACGCGCGCCCGGCTGACGCAGACCGCGGAACGGCTGCGCGCACGCATCTACGCGGACGCCCGGCCGGTCGACGAGCTGCTGGTCGGCCCGCGCGTCGACCGCATCTGTCGCGACGAGGCGCAGGCGCTCGACTACCGGCCCGCCGAGATCGGCGAGCGGTTCGGGCCGCTCTGGGCGACGTTCTGGTTTCGCGTGACCGCGCGCGTCCCCGAGGAATGGGCCCGCCGGCGCGTCGACCTGCTGTGGGACTCGAACAGCGAGGCGACTCTCTGGCTCGGGGGCCGCGCCGTCCAGGGTCTCAACTCCCACCACCGCGACGCCGAGCTCGTCCGCGAGGCCGAGGCGGGCGCGACGCTCGCGTGCGAGGTCGAGCTGGCCTGCAACGGCCTCTTCGGCCGGCAGGACGCGCCGGTCGAGCTGCACCGCTGCGACGTCGCGGCGTTCGACGAGGACGCATGGGAGCTGTACTTCGACTTCGAGACGCTTCGTGCGCTGCAGGCGCACACCGACGACCCGGCGCTCGGCGGCGAGCTGCTCGGCGAGCTTGACCGCTTCTGCACGGTCTGGGAGCACGATCCCGGTGGGGCGCGGCCGATCCTCGCGCGCCTCCACGAGCTGCGGAACGGTACGCGTGTCCACGAGCTCGCCGCGCTCGGCCACGCGCACATCGACACGGCGTGGCTCTGGCCGCTCGCCGAGACGTACCGCAAGTGCGTCCGCACCTTCGGTAGCCAGACGCGGTACATGGACGACTATCCCGAGTACCGCTTCGCGTGCTCGCAGGCGCAGCAGTACGCGTGGATCAAGGAGCGCGACCCGGATCTCTGGGAACGGATCAGCGCGAAGGTCGCGTCGGGCCAGTGGGTGCCCGTCGGCGGCACGTGGGTCGAGCCCGACCTGAACATCCCGTCCGGCGAGTCGCTCGTGCGGCAGCTCCTGCACGGCCAGCGCTTCTTCGAGCGGGAATTCGGCTCCCGCTGCCGCGAGCTCTGGGCGCCGGACGCCTTCGGCTACAACGGCCAGCTGCCCCAGCTGATGGGCGAGGCGGGGATCACGCGCTTCCTGACGCAGAAGCTGTCGTGGAACCGGTTCACGAAGCCGGAGCACCACACGTTCACGTGGCAGGGCGTCGACGGCAGCGAGGTGCTCGCGCACTTTCCCCCGGCGGACACGTACTCGAGCGAGGCGACGGTCGAGGACCTGCTCCGCGCCGCGCGCCGGTTCAAGGACCACGACTCTTCACGAACGAGCCTGCTCCTCTTCGGCCTCGGCGACGGCGGCGGCGGGCCCACGAAGGCCATGCTCGAGACGCTGCGGCGCGCACGCGATCTCCAGGGGCTGCCGCGGACGACGCAGCGCACGCCGGACGAGTTCTTCGCGGCGCTCGAGTCCGAGACATCGGAGCGACCCGTCGTCGTCGGCGAGCTCTACTTCGAGTACCACCGCGGCACGTACACGACGCAGGCGCGGACGAAGCGTGGCAACCGCCGGTGCGAGCAGGCGCTGCACGACGCGGAGTTCCTCGCGGCGGCGCGGGGCGACGGGTACCCGCGCGACGAGCTCGACCGGCTCTGGAAGCTCCTGCTGCTGAACCAGTTCCACGACATCCTTCCCGGCTCGTCGATCCGTCTCGTCTACGAGGACGCGGAGCGCGACCTCGCCGCGGTCGAGGCTGGCGCGAACGCGCTGTCCGGGGACGGCGATGCGCTGGTGAACACGGTCGGCGTCCCGCGTCGCGAGGTCGTCGACGGCGCGCTGTACGAGGCCGCGCCGTACGCAGCCGCGCGCGCCGCGGACACGACCGACGACGTCCACGTCGACGGGCTGACGCTCGAGAACGCGCAGCTGCGCGCGACGTTCGCGCCGGACGGCTCGCTGCTGAGCGCCTACGACAAGGCCGCCGGCCGCGAGGCGTTGGCCGCGCCCGGCAACCGGCTCGAGCTGTACGACGACCGTCCGGTCGCCTTCGACGCATGGGACATCGACCCGTTCCACCTCGACACCCGGCGCGACGCCGCGCCGGCAGAGGCGCACGAGGGGACGGCGTCGCCGCTGCGCGGAGAGATCCGCTTCGAGCGGCCGCTGGGCGAAGCGAGCCGCCTCGTCCAGGTCGTGCGCCTCGACGCCGAGTCGCGCCGGCTCGAGTTCCACACGACCGTCGACTGGCACGAGGAGCACACGCTGCTGAAGGTCTGCTTTCCTCTCGCGGTGCGCGCCCCGACGGCCACGTACGAGATGCCGTTCGGCTACGCCGAGCGGCCGACGCACTACTCGACGGCGTACGACGCCGCGCGCTACGAGGTACCCGGGCACCGCTTCGCCGACCTTTCCGAGCACGGCTACGGCGTGTCGCTGCTCACGGACTCGAAGTACGGCTACAGCTGCCACGGCAACGAGCTGCGGATCAGCCTGCTGCGCTCCTCGACGAGCCCGGATCCGGAAGCCGACCAGGGCCGGCACGAGTTCGCGTACGCCCTCGCCCCGCACGCGGGCGGCTGGCGCGACGCAGGCATCGTCGCCGAGGCGATCCGCTTCAACGCGCCCCTGCGCCGAGCCGACTTTGTGGCTGACAGCCACAAAGCCTCGTTCGCACGGGTCGACGACACGAACCTCGTCCTCGACACGATCAAGCGCGCCG
>Ga0081539_10004429_pt1 | contig 15517 bp, 13 predicted proteins | sample TabmetS4T2R2_FD_71023 | JGI IMG/M metagenome (GOLD analysis project Ga0081539, IMG submission 71023) | Tabebuia heterophylla rhizosphere microbial communities from the University of Puerto Rico - S4T2R2 | ecosystem: Host-associated > Plants > Roots > Rhizosphere ...
GGCGAGGAGCGAGAACTTGTCGATCGCGCCGAACAGCGTCTGGTGCGCAACCGCGAACGGCACGTTCATGAAGAACATCAGGAGGCACGCCGACGCCGCGAGCAGGATGACGAAGATCGGAAATCCGAGCAGCAGCAGGACGAGCGGAAAAACCAGGACGAACCAGGACATCGGCTAGTCGAAGGTGCCGAACGTGTCGGTGACCTGCTTCTGAACGGCGGCCGTCTCGCTGCCGAACACGTTGCGCACATAGTGCGGCAGCCGCAAGAGCACCGCGAGCAGCATGCCGGCGAAGCCGAGCAGCACGCCGGCATGCGCGAGCGCCATCGGGATCTCGGCCGCGACGCTGCGCTGATCGATCGCGCGCGACATGCTGACGACGGTCCAGGACTGGACGAGCATGAATGCGCACACCGCCGCGAACACGGCGACCGATATCGCGTTCAGGATCCGGCTCGCCGGCGAGCGCATGCGCGCCGATATCAGGTCCATCTTGATGTGCCGGCCTTCCCAGGTCACCAGCACCGCGCCGAGGAACACCGACCACACCATCAAATACGAGAGGATCTCCTCCGCCCAGATGACGGGCTCACTCAAGAGGTAGCGGCCGGCGATGTTGGCGAAGTTGATCGCGATGGAAATGAAGATGGCGGCGCCGACGATCACGCGCACGCCAGCGATAAGCGTCTCCTCTACGCGCAATAGGGCTGACATGGCTCCCAAGTTTTGGGAAGGATATTGCCCTATAGCAGCCGCTTCCTCAGTCGCGGTCAGCCCCGCGTGTTTTCGAAACCGCGGCGGACCGGGACCGCGCGTCAGCCGCGGAAGGGCGAAATAATTACGGTCCTGGCCCCGAATTCCGCAGCGCCTCCCAGACGCGCCGCGGGGTCGCCGGCATGTCGAGGTGCTTGACGCCGCGCGGGCGCAGCGCGTCGAGGATCGCGTTCATCACCGCCGGTGGCGCGCCGACGCACCCCGCCTCGCCGATGCCCTTCACGCCGAGCGGATTGGTCTTCGCCGGCACGTCGACGAAGTCCATCTCCGCCGGCACGGCGAAATCGGTCGCGCGCGGCATGGCGTAATCCATGAAGCTCGCGGACAGCATCTGCCCTGACTCCGGATCGAAGGCGACGTTCTCCATCAGCGCCTGGCCGATGCCCTGCGCGAGCGCGCCGTCGATCTGGCCGTGGCAGATCATCGGGTTGATGACGCGACCGACGTCGTCGACGACGACGTAGCGCGCGATCTCTACCACGCCGGTGTCCGGATCGACTTCCACCTCGCACACGTGGCAGCCGTTCGGAAAGCTCGGCGGCACGTTCGAGGAGCCGCTCGCATCGAGGCCGGTGCCGAACCTGGTGGTGGGCCCGACCGGCCGGAAGAATGCCTTCGCGACATCGGTCATTGGAATGCCACGATCGGTGCCCGCGACGGTGAATTTGCCTTCCTTGAATTCCAGATCGGCGGCTGACGCTTCCAGCAAGTGCGCAGCCATCTGCTTCGCCTTCTCGATGATCGCGTCGCTCGCCGCGCGCAGCGCCGAGCCGCCCAGCATCGCGCTGCGCGACGCGTACGTGCCGCGACCGAAGGCGACGGCGTCGGTATCGCCCTGCACGAGCCGGATGTTCTCGAACGGCACGCCGAGCCAGTCGGACGCGAGCTGCGCCCACGTCGTCGCGTGACCCTGGCCGTGCGAATGCGTGCCGGCGACGATCGTCACCATGCCGCTCGGATCGAAGCGCAGCTCCATGCGCTCGTTGAAGACGCCAGAATCCTCGAGGTAGTAAATCAGCGAACGGCCGCGAAGGCGACCCTTCGCCTCCGACTGCTGTTTTCTCTTTTGGAAACCGGGCCAGTCCGCGAGCTCAAGGGCGCGATCGGTGAGCCGCGCGAAATCACCCGAGTCGTAGGTCCAGCCGACCGGCGCGCCGACGGTCCAGTTCGCCGTCGTGTTGTACGGCATGGCGCTCGCCGGAATGTAGTTGCGCCGGCGAAGCTCGATCGGATCCATGTTGAGCTTGCGCGCCGCCTCGTCCATCAGCCGCTCGATCACGTACGAGGCTTCCGGCCGGCCGGCACCGCGATAGGGCCCGAGCGGCGTCGTGTGCGTAAACGTCGCCTTGCTCATCACCAGCATCGCCGGCACGACGTAGACGTTCGGGATGTTGCGCAGCGCGCAGAGCACCGGCACGACGCCGGCGTTCGTCACATACGCACCGACCGCATGCAGCGCCTGCGCACGCACCGCGAGGATCTTGCCGTTGTCGTCGAGCGCCATCTCGGCGCTGATCAACTGGTCACGCCCGTGGTTGTCGCCAAGCAGCGATTCCGTGCGCGTCGCCACCCACTTCACCGGGCGGCCGAGCTGGCGGGACGCCCAGAGGACGAGCCCGTCCTCGGGATAGATATCGCCCTTCATGCCAAACCCGCCGCCGACGTCGGGCGAGACGACGCGCAGCTTCGTCTCCGGCATACGAAAGACCGCACCCGAAAGGATCGAGCGCACGCCGTGCGGATTTTGCGAGCTGGTATAGAGCGTGTAGGCGTCGTCCGCGCGGCTGTAGTCGCCGATGGCCGCGCGCGGCTCCATGGTGTTGGCGGTGATGCGGTTGTTGTATAGGCGCAGCGACACGACGTGCTTGGCTTTGGCGAACGCCGCCTCGGTCGCTTCCTTGTTGCCCATCATCAACGGGAACGCGAGATTGCCCATCTGGTTGTCGTCCCAGACCTTGGGCGCGCCCTCCTTCGCCGCAGCGTCGGCGGTGACCGCCGCCGGCAGCGGCTCGTAGTCCACTTCGATACGGTCGGCGGCGACGCGCGCGAGCTCGGGCGTATCGGCGACGACGAAGGCGATGCGATCGCCGACATAGCGCGCCTTCGAGGCCTCGAGGAGCGGCCGGAACGTGCGGTAGCCCTTCGGCCCGCCCATGTCTTCCGGCATGAAAAGCGGCGGGATGCCGCCTAGCTTCTCCTTCTGCGCGTCCGCGCCGGTCAGCACCAGTTGCACGCCGGGCATTGCCAGCGCGGCGCTCGCGTCAATTCCCTTGATGCGGGCATGCGCATGCGGCGACATGACCACCGCGCCGTGCAGCATGTGCGGCAGCTGGATGTCGTCGACGTAACGCGCGCGCCCCGTGAGAAAGCGCTGGTCTTCGACGCGTTGCACTGCCTGGCCGATGCCGTATCGGTTCACGATCTGCTCCCGGTCATTTTGCTGGCGAGCCGCGCGCCTTCCGCCATCGCCTTGAACTTCGCCCAGATGATGCTCGGATGCACCTCCGGCTTGTACGTCGCCTGCGACGAGAAGCCGCAATCTGCGCTCGCGATCACGCGCTCGGCGCCGACGATGCGCGCATAGCGCGCGAGCCGCTCGGCGATCCACTCCGGGTGCTCGACGATGTTACTCGCGTGCGTAATAACTCCGGGCAGCAGCACCTTGTCATCGGCCAGCTTCGCCGATTTCCAGTACTGGTACTCGTGCTCGTGGCGTGGATTCGCCGCTTCGAATGAATAGGCGCCGGCATTGACCTTCAGGAAGAAGGGCGCCACGACGTCGAGCGCGGGATCGTGCACGCGCGGGCCCTCGTTGATGCCATAGCAAGTGTGAAAGCGCACTTTCTCGGCCGGAATGCCACGCAGCGCGTGGTTGATCGACTCGACGTGCAGCTCGGCGAAGCGGCGCTGCTGACGCTCGTCCAGGGCCGGGTCCTGGAAGTTGTCCGTCATGAACGGATCATCGATCTGCAGATACAGACCGGCATCGACGATCGCCTTGTATTCCTGGCGCATCGCGTCGGCGACAGCGAAGAAGAATTTCTCGTCGCTCGTGTAATGCTCATTCGATCCCACCCCGCTCGGCGCCACTGACGGCATGAACGCGGTCTTTGCCCCGGCCGCGGCGACGGCGGCCTTGAGGTTTTCGATGTCGCGGAGCAGCGCCTCCTGGCCCTTGTAGCTCACGGGACCGGTGCAGACCATCGGCACCACCGGCGCGATCGAGCCGCCGGTCATCGCGCGCTTGAAATAATCCTCGTAGTACTCGGGAAACGCCTGGCGCTCGGCGTCGAAGAAGGCGACCTTCTTTCCCGGCCGCGGCTCGAAGCCGGCAAGGCGCTCGCGCACGTAGGTGAAGAAGCCCGGCTTCGACTGCTCGCCGTCCGAGACGATGTCGATGCCGCAATCGACCTGCTGGCGCACGCATTGCGCCACGGCGGCGCGCACGCGGCTCTCATAGCGCTCGCGGTCGTATTGCTGGCCCGAGAGGCGCGCCTTCATCAGGTCGAGAAGCTCGTGCGGCCGCGGCAGGCTGCCGACATGGGTGGTCTGTATGCGCGTCATTTCTTTTTCTGCATCTCCTTCCAAGGATCCTTGACCGCGGTCGCGACCGTCTCCAGCTCGACGTTCGCGAGCTGGCCGTTCACCTTGCGCACTTCGCGCAGGTATTCGTTTTGCACGATATCGCGCGTCTCCGGATCGATGGCGATCGGTCCGCGCGGGCTGTCGGCATTGCGGTAGCTCTTGAGGAGCTCCATCGTGCGCTCGGGATCGATCTTGCCCTTCTGCGCTTTCACGACGTGGTAGATCGCAGCCATCGCGTCCCACGCCGCGGCGGCGGCGAAATTCGGCGTCGTACCGGCGCCATACTCCTTCTTCCAGGCCTCGACAAAGCGCCGGTTGGCCGGGCGCTCGGCGGCGGCCGAATAGTGGAAGACGGTCGTCACCCCGAGCGCGACGTCGCCCATGTTCGGAAGCTCCTCATCGGTCGTGATGTCGCCCGGCCCGATCAGCTTGATGCCGGCGGCCGCGAGCCCGAGATCGGCGAACGTCTTCATCACCGAGGTGGCGGTCTTGCCCGCCGGTATGAACACCATCAAGGCGTCCGGCTTCGCGTCCTTCACACGCTGCATATAAGGCGCGAAGTCCGGGTTCTGCAGCGGCACCCGGACAGAGCCGACCACCTCGCCGCCCCCTGCCTTGTAGCCCTGTGTGAATGCGGTTTCGGCGTCGTGGCCAGGCCCGTAGTCGGAGACGAGCGTATAGGCGCGCTTGAACTTCTTCGCCGCCCATTCGCCGAGCGGCACGCAGGCCTGCCAGAGCGTGAAAGAAAAGCGCGCAATGTACGGCGAGCGTGTCGTGATGACCGAAGTGCCCGCGTTGGTAATGATGAGCGGTACCTTCGCTTCGGTAGCCACCGGCGCGATCGCCATCGCGTTGGGCGTGAAGGCGACTCCGGCGAGCAATTGCACCCGATCGCGCACCACCAGCTCCTGCGCGAGCTGGCGTGCCTTGTCCGGATTGGGCCCGCCATCGTCGCGCGTCAGGAGCTCGAGCTTCACGCCCGGCGGCAGGTCCTTCTCGTACAGCTTCTGGTAGAGCTTGAAGGCCCGGTCGGTCATCTCGCCGAACACCGCCTGCGGTCCGGTGAAGGTATTGACGACGCCGATCTTCACCGTCTGCGCCGCCGCATTCGCAGCGAGCAAGGATGCGAGCGCTAATGCGGCGATGCGCTTCATCTGCGTCTCCTAATCCATCACCGGCAGCACCAGTGCCGACGGATATTTCGCGCTGTGATACAGCGTGTCCTGGCCGATCTTGTTCGGCTGGTAGTAATGGGTCCAGAGCACATCGGTGATCGGCGAATCGCCATTCACGATTTCCAGCCGGATGCGGTTGCCCTGCTTGAAGCGGAAGGCGTTCGGCTCGATGCTGATGTCGAAGCGATAGACCTCGCCGGGCTTCAGCGGCTCCGGGCGCGTATGCAGGTGGTACGGCTCCATCTCGGTGCTGTGTCTTTCGTCGAGCGCGCGGTGCGAGGCGCGCAGCCAGCCCTTGGTCACCACCTGGTAGGTCGGATTGATGCCCCCGGCGCGCTCGTCGGACGATTGCGGGTATTGCTCCGAGAGCTTGATGACGAAGTCCGTGTCGCGTTGCGTCGATGAGGCGTACAGCGTGAGCTTGATCGGCCCGGTGATCTCGAGATCCCTTTCCAGCGGCGCGGTCGTGAAAGTCAGAACGCGGCGCGCCGGATCGAAGTTCGGCGGACCGGACGGCCCGAAGCCGACGACGCCGCTCACCCAGCCGGGATTCGGATAGTGGTACGACGTGCTCTCGGCGCCGCTCGCCTGCGCGGGCGAGAGACCGCCATCGTTGAGCGACGTGACGCTGCCCGACTTGTCGGCGTTGAGGTACCACGTGCGGTACTTGATGCCCGCGGGCGGCCACGTGTCGGCGGTGCGAAAGACGTTGGCGCCGCGTACGAAGTATTCGACCGCGGGGCGCTTGTCCCATTCGGTCTCTTTGCCCTTCAGGAAGCGGTCGTAGAAGGGCAGCATCACTTTTTCGTGGAGCTCGACGCCGTTGAAGTCGGCGTTCGCCGCCCAAGCGTTCGGTGGTCCGCGCATCTGCAACTTGCGCGGACCCTTGGTGCGCCGAAAACCTTCGATGTTGCCGCGCGTGTGCAGATCGACCTTGCCCCAGATGCCCACTGAATAGAGCGGCACCTTGATCTCGTGCAGCCGCTCGGAAGCGCAGCGGGTGCGCCAAAAATCGTCGTAGGTCGGATGCGCGGTGACGAGCGCGTCGAGATCGGTTTCCTGCACGCGCGGCGCGGCGCCGCTCGCGGGAAAGCGGTTGATGATGCGGTTCTGGTTCCACCAGTAACCGGGGAGGAACTGGCCCGGAATCCCGCCCTGGTAGCAAGAGGCGCGGTACGGATCGTTAAGACCATCGTAGGCACCGAGGCAGGCCAGCGCGCTCGGCGCCATGATGCCCATCCACCACTGCGACATGCAGAAGTACGACTGGCCGAGGCCGCCGACTTTGCCATTCGACCAGGACTGCGCGCCGATCCACTGGATCACGTCGTACAGATCGTTCTGCTCGTTCGGCCCGAGGAACTCGAACTCGCCGCCCGATTTGCCGGAGCCGCGCACGTCCATATGCACATAGGCGTAGCCCTGCTTGACATAGAAGTCGATCGGGCCGGTCTCGCGCCAGAGAAACTGCGGCCCGGCCGGCAGCGCGTTGTTGTCGTAGCGGTACGGCGAGGCCGCGAGCAGTGCCGGATAGCGGCCGCTGCCTTCCGGTGCATAGATCGCGGCGCCGATCTGCGTGCCGTCGCGAACGGTGATGGTGACTTCGCGCATCGTCATGAGCTTTCCAGTGCAGCGGGCGGTTTGCGCAGGCGGGCGGTAAAGATTCCGTCAGGCGGGACACGAGCGCTCGGCAAGACCGAGCGGACGGGAAGAATAACCCATCATCGCCGCCGAGATGAACCAGAGGCGTGGCAGCGCAAATTCGAGGCTTTTATCGGCACCATCAGCGAAGTACCATCGTGAGGCAGCGGCGCAAATGAAAGCCAAGCTCCTCCGCATGACCCAGAAGCGCGCCGGCGAGACGGCGCCGGCATTTCGCAAACGCTGGCTCGCCGAGCACAAGGGCAAGCGCGCGGTCGTCACCTTCTCCACCGGCGAAGTGGCTCTGGGTGGGAAGGAAGCGCCCTTCGACGGCATGTCGGTCGTCTACTTCCCCGACGAGAAGGCGGCGCGTGCGGCGGCGAGCGGATTAGCGGACGAGGTGGTGCTGGTCTGCGACGAGCACCTCATGTCCCAGAAGCCCAAGCCCGAGTGGAAGCTGAAGATCGTGCGCACCGTGTACAAGAAAAAGGACCTGTCGCACCGGCACTTCAAGGACTACTGGCTGAAGAACCACGCCAAGCTCGAAGACCGCGTGGTCGCCGAGTCGCCGGTGCAGCGCATCGTCGCCACCTTCGCCATTCCCGAGCCCGGCAGGGAGCCGGCGTTCGACGGCATGGTCGAGCTCTACTTCAAGAGCGTGGAAGACATCCGCGCGATGTTCGCCGGGCCAATCCCGGCGATGATGCGCAAGGACGAGGAGAACTTCGTGCAGATGGACGCGCCGGCAATCCGAGTCGTCTGCGAGGAGCTGCGTCCCTAGCGCTCAGGCAAAGAGGTTGATCAGATCCACCGCGTAGTCGGACCTCGGCAGTAAGCCGCGTTCAGCGTAGAACTCGAAGCGCTTCGATTTCGGGTACGCAAGCCAGACTTCTTTCGCGCCGGCGAGCAGGTACGCGGCGATCTTTTCTCTTAGCTCTTGGCGCGAATTGGAAGGCGAGACGACCTGCACGCATATATCGAGGGCGCGCGTGTAAGGGGGTTTCGAAACCGTGCGCGGCCATGAATTCAGCGCTGGCCCAAGCCACGTCAGAAACCAGTACGCCGGCCGCCGTAACCACGGACACTTCGACGAACGCACGGCCACCCAAGGCCTTCAGTCGGCTGGCGAGTTCGACCTGGAGCGCACTGTGGTAGCTGCTCGCGGTGCTCATGAGCATACGGCCCCAGAGGTCGAGCTCTATTTTCCCCGGCACATTCGCGTAACACGGGTCTTCGCAAATGGCGCGGTAGCGCTCGCCCAGCGCCTCGCTCGATAGCGGCGCTTCCACGACCTCAGGATCTTCGAACATGCCGGCGCGCTTTAATTGAAGACGTCGCTAAGATCGATCGCGTACGCGGAGCGCGCAATCAAGCCTTGTTTGTCGTAGAACTCGCAGCGCTTCGACTGGGGAAAGACGATCCAAACCTCTCGGGCACCAGCGGCACGGTACGCATCGCGTTTCTCGCTCAACTCCTTGACCGAGTTCGAGGGCGAAACGACCTCGATGCAGATCTCAGGCGCGCGCGTCAGCGCGAATTCGAAGCCGTGGGCGCTCATGAAAGCAGGGCTCGCCCATGCGACATCCGCCAGGAACAACCCGCTAGGCGTAACAATAGGCGCCTCGGTAATCACTTCAGCGCCAAGGACGGACTTGAGCTTGTGAACGAGACGACCCTGCACGAGCCCGTGATATGAGCTCGCCGGGCTCATGAGCACGCGGCCCCAAATGTCGAGCTCTATCTTCCCGGGAACGTTTGCGAAGCACGGGTCATCGCACATCGCGCGATAGCGCGCCGCCAGCTCATCGCTCGAGAGAGGCTCTCGATCAGCTCGTGCGTCTCGAACATGCGGCCCATTCTACGACTCAACGCTCAGCCGACAGCCGAGTTGACGAGCCCGGCCGCTCCAGCTTCCGCCGGCTGACGGACCCCTTGCAGACATGGCGCGCGACTACCCCGGCAATGCGCACAGGAACCGGCGCGACGTTGCTGTATGCTATTTGTCCAATGTTCAGAGTCATCCGGATGGTGAAGCGCGGCGACAAGCTGCCGGCGGAGTTCCGGCAGGAGTGGCTCGAGCGCAACCGTGAGCTGCGCAAGACCGCCGGCAAGCTACTCGCTTCCGTGATTGCCGAGGGCAATATCCTGCCGGGCGAGCCGCTCTATGACGGCGTCGCCTCGCTCTATTACCCGACGGTGGTCGAGGCGCGCGCCGCGCACGAGAAGGACATTGGCAAGGACGCGATCAGTGTCATCGCCGACGAGCGGGTGCTGTTTGAAAAAAGCGGCGCCACATACAAGACGATGGGCCAGCTGAAGGTGATCCTTACCGACGTGCGTAAGAAGGAGCTCACGCCGGCGCAGTTCAAGGACGCCGCATTGAAGGTGTATGCGAAGATCGGCAGCAAGACGATGATCGATGCCGGCGTGCAGAAGATGGTGGTGAGCTTCGCGCAGCAGGAGAAGGGCAAGGAGCCCGGCTTCGACAGCATGCTCGAGCTCTACTTCACGAGCGCAGACGAAATTAAAAACGCGTTCGGCAGCCCGATGATCGCCCAGATGCGCCAGGAGATCGAGGCCTTCGTCGATCTGGACGCCCCCGAGATTCGGCTCGTCGTCGAGGAATCGACGCTCTAGTCAGCCGCGCGCCGCGGGCTTGCGCGCGGACTCCGGTCCCGCCGCATTCAAGGGCAGCATCATGAAGCGCGCGGATCGCCTCCGCATAGGCTTCAAAGAGCGGCTCCTGTTCGGCCAAGAGCTTCAGGTCCTCGTGGAATTCGTGCAGTGTCGTCTCGAGGACCGGCGTCGCCTCGCGCGCCGCGGACTTCTTTTGATCGGGCGCGGGCGAGCCAGGAGCGCCGCGGCGAGCAGCGCGCGCTTGTTCACGAGCGCGCGCGGCCGTGCCGCTGCGCGCGCTCGTCCAACCGCTGGCGCTGCTCGGGCGTCAGGATCTCGCGCACGCGGTGCATGCTCTGGGCGCGTAGCAGCGCGAGCGACGAGAGCGCCTTCGCCTGCAGGTCGGCGGCCTGCCGGGCGCGCGCCTCGTCGAAGCGCTCGGCGGCGGCGAGCTTCATCAGCTCCTGGCGCGCGCTATGCGCCTGCTTCATCTGCTCGTGCACGGCGGGCGCCTGCTCATGGAAGATCTTGAAGACCTGGTCGCGCTGCGCTTCGCTGAGATCGAGCCCGCGCAGGTACATCATCGGCCCGCCGTGGTGGCCCATGCCCGGGGGTCGCTCCTGAGCGGTAGCCGGCGTCGCGAGGCCGAATGCGGCGCTGCTTGCAACGAGAAATGCGGCGAGGTACTGGCGTGTTATGCGGTTCATACATCCTCCTCTTTGGAAAATTGCACGAGCACTGTGCGCGGCTCGCCGATCAAGAGCGGTTAAGCCCGCGTAAAGCTGGGTAAAGCGTCGCGGCACCACAGAGCTGCCCGCTATCATCGGCGCCCTGCCTCTATGATCCGCAACGTATGAGCGCGCAAGTGCTCCTCGCCGACGACGACGTCGAGCTCGAGGGCATGCTCACCGAATACCTCGAGCGCGAAGGCTTCAGCGTCACCGCCGTGCACGACGGCGAGGCCGCCGCGCGCCTTGCGCTCTCGGGCTCCTACCAGATCGTGGTGCTCGACGTGATGATGCCGAAGCAGGACGGCATCGAGGCGCTGCGGCAGATCCGCCAGGTGAGCCGCGTACCGGTGGTGATGCTCACGGCGCGCGGCGATGACGTCGACCGCATCGTCGGGCTCGAGCTCGGCGCCGACGACTACGTGCCGAAGCCGTGCACGCCGCGCGAGCTGGTGGCGCGGCTGCGCGCGATACTGCGCCGCGCGCAGCCCGGTGCCTCGGGCGGGCCGCTCGAGATCGGCGCCCTCAAGCTCTGGCCGGAGAAGCGCCGCGCCGAATGGCGCTCGCGCGAACTGCTGCTGACGAGCATCGAGTTCAACGTGCTCGAAGTCCTGATGAAGAACGCGGGGCGCGTGGTGAGCAAGCACGAGATCTCGGAGCAGGCGCTCGGCCGGCCGCTCGCGCGCTTCGACCGGTCGATTGACGTGCACCTCTCGGCGATCCGGCAGAAGCTCGGCGACGGCGCGCGGCTCATCCGCACCGTGCGCGGCCTCGGCTATCACCTGGTGAAGGAATAGCCGTGGGCCGCCTCTTCTGGAAAATCTTCCTCGGCTTCTGGCTCGCGCTGGTCATCGCTGCTGTCCTCACCGGCACCGCGGTCTGGCTGCGCCATCGCAGCGATACGCCGCCGCCGGAGTCCGCCGGCCCGCCCTTTCGCGTCGCCGCCGACCTTGCCGCCGCAACGCTTCGGCACGGCGGCGTCGAAGCGCTGCGCGCCTGGATGATGGAAGCGCAATTCCGCCGACCGGTCGCCGTGTTCGCCGTCGATGCGCTGGGGCACGACATCCTGGAGCGCGAAGTACCGCCCGCCGCACTCGCGGCGGCACGCAGCCGCGCCGACCAAAGCGGCGACGCCGGTGCCGCGCGCACTGTCACTGCGGCCGGCGGTGGCACCTACCTCGTGTTCGCGACGCGCACGCCCGGCCCGCGGCCGCTGCCGCCGCGCCGAGCGCCGCCGCTTTCGCCTTGGCAGCTGATCGCGATCGGCATCGCCACGAGCCTCGTCTTCAGCATGTTGCTCGCGTGGTATCTGACGCGACCGATCCGGAGCCTGCGCTGGGCGTTCGATGCCGCCGCCGCCGGCAAGCTGGAGACGCGTGTCTCACCGCGGATGGGCCGCCGGCGCGACGAGATCGCCGATCTCGGCCGCGACTTCGACCGCATGGCGCTGCAGCTGCAGAAGCTCGTCTCCGCGCAGCAGCGGCTGCTGCACGATGTGTCGCACGAGCTGCGCTCGCCGCTTGCGCGCCTGCAGGCGGCGATCGGGCTCGCCCGCCAGAATCCGGCGAAGCTCGACGCGTCGCTCGGGCGGATCGAGCGCGAAGCGAATCGCCTCGAGCACATGGTCGGTGAGATGCTGGCGCTCGCGCGCCTGGAAAGCGGCACGACTCACCGGCCGAAGGAGCGCGTCGACCTTGCTTACCTCGCCGCGAACATCGCCGAGGATGCGCGCTTCGAGGCCGAGGCCGTCGGCCGCGGCCTCAAGTTCTCCGCGGAGGGCGACGCACCGGTGATGGGCGACCCGGACCTCCTGCACCGCGCGATCGAGAACGTAGTGCGCAACGCCGTGAAGTTCACCCGCGAGGGGACCGCGGTCGAGGTGAACGTGCATACGACGAACGACGCCGCTGTGCTCACCGTGAGCGACCAGGGACCGGGCATTACCTCGGCCGAGCTCGCAACAGTGTTCGACCCGTTCTATCGCGGCGAAGCGGGCAACGGCGCGCCGGGCTTCGGGCTCGGCCTCGCGATCGCGCAGCGGGCGATCGATGCCCACGGCGGCGCCATCCGCGCCGCCAATGCGCCGCGCGGCGGCCTGCAGGTCGAGATCGAGCTGCCGCTCGCGCACGGGAACGCTTGACAAGTCTTCCCCGCGAAGGCGGGGAAGACGATTCGAGGCCTTCCCTTAACGCAGCTTTACGCTGCCGCGACGGCGCTTAACGCGCCGCGCGCCTACCCTTCGTTCGCTCCTCCCCTGTAGTACTTGCGGCACGCCATCCCTCCTCCCAAGACGCGTGCCATTTTTTTATTGCGACGGGCAGCTCGCTCCGAAGCACATCGCCGCGGTGCCCGATTGGTGCGCGCCGATGTCCGGCGCGGCATAGGCATCGTTGAAGTTGGCGATGCGCGCTGCGCTGCCGTACCCGGCACTGGTCGGATCCAGCTGGTACATGCCACCTGCCTCCGCCTGCCAGCCGTTGCCACTGGCGTAGATCGGCGTGCCGACGGTGCCGTGCGTCTCGGCGCCGCGCGCGACGACGTTGCCGTTATAGAGGTCGTAATCGAGATCGTTGCCGCCGCCACCGCCCTCGTCGATCGCGGACCACCACGCCTTCCAGATGTGCAGGATGTTGTTGCGGCTCACCGTGTTGGTGAGCGGCTCCGTCGACCCCGCGGCTTGGATACCGCCGCCGGCGCCAAGCGGATACGTCCCGCCGGCGTTGTTGTCGACCTGCAGCAGCGTGTTGTGGAATACATAGCGCCGGCCGTCGCCGTACTTCGTCCACGAGCCCGACTTGGCGAAGGGGTTGCGATCGTCGGAATCCAGCGCCACCTGCGAGCGCGTGCGGCTGCGGTTGTAGACGTTACGGAACACGTACGCCGGGCCGATGGCGACGGGTGTGGTGGCGACGCCGCTCGCGGTGCTGTCGATGTAGTTGCCCCAGACGCGCACGTTCTGTCCGCCACCTTCCGCCTCGATGCCGTCGTCCCAGGCGTTCTTGACGATGTTGCCGTAGATGTCGCTATCGGCGCCGGGGAACCCCTTGTTGCTGTCGTTGTTGCCGCCCCCGATGGCGTCGTTGTAGTAGTGCTGCTGATCGGAGCTCCACACCTCGTTGTAGCGGATGACGTTGTTGCCGCCGCACTCGAACATCGAGATGGCGTTCGGTCCGACCGGATGGCCCCAGTCCCAGCTGTTCGCGCCATAGCGCGGGTCGTGGATCTTATTGCGCTGGATGACCACGCGGTAGACATCGCCGACCCCGAAGCAGCGCGCGGTGACGCCCGAATCCTCGTCCATGCCGACCTGCCAGCCGGCGCTATTGGTAGAGCCGTAACGGCCCCAACCGCTCACGTCGTTGTTCTCGATGACGATATCGTGCTGCCCCGGCTGCACGATGATGCCGTGCTGCTGCGCGCCCGTGACGGTGAAGCCACGGACGATGACGTAGCTCGCATTGATGCTGATGCCGACGGACTGCGCATTGGCCGCATCGATCACTGCGCCCGGCGCGGGCTGGTAGAGCACATAGTTGCCCGGCGTGCCGCCGTCCACGATGTTCAAGGTCTGCGTTCCTGCCGGCACCTCGACCGTCCTCGCCACGGTCCACGTTGAAGTATCGGCCCACGTCGTCGCGCTGAAGGGCGGCAAGAACGACTGCCCTGGCAAGCCGACCTGGATGTCGTATGTGGTGCCCGGCGCGAGCTGCACGAGGCTGCCGCGGCACTCGCTGTTGCGCGCGTCGTACCACATCGCGAGGCCGGGGCGCCACGCCGTCTCGCCCTGCTTTTTAAATTGAATCTGGCAGCCGGTGCCTTGATTCTTGCCCGGCACCCAGTAGACACCGATCGACTCGAACGTGGCGACGGCGCGCGGCGGCTGCGCCCGCACCGGCTTCGCGGCATGAATGCTGAAAGCGGCGCAAGCCGAAGTAATAACAGCGGCGAGCGCCGCGACACTGCGGTGATTGACCTGCATGGATTCCCCCCTGAGCGGGCGCGATGCTAAGCAAACGACGCCGGCTCGCCCATCATGGCCCGACCTACGGCGGGAGCGGTGGTGCGAGCGGCTTTACCCAGCTTTACCTTACGTAACGCGCCGCCGACCGCGCTTTACAGGATGCGGCGCGAAGCTGCGGGCTCCTCCCCAGGAGTCCCATGTTCCGGAAATCGCTCGCCGCCCTTTCCTTCGTTCTTTCGACTGGCGTCCCCCAGGCAGGCGGCTCCGAATTCAAGGCCGGTGCCTGCTCCGAGCTCGATGTGCGCCGCGCCGGCCACCGGGAACCGCACGGCGCGCTCGCGGACGAGCCGGCGATCGAGCTCACGGCGGTGTTCCTGAAGTCACCGCACGGCTATGTCGGCTTCGTCGAAGAGCTGCCAGGCGTGAACTCGCACGGGCGCACGATCGAGGAAGCGCGCGAGATGCTCGGCAGGGTCGCGGCCGTCGTCTTCGACGCCGAACGCGAGCGCGCCGAGGAGTTCATCGCCGGCAAGGATTACGTACGCGAGCCGCTCGCGATGGCGCGCCAGATGCGCGACGGCGAATAGGGGAAGTCGAGGTGGTTGATCCCGAGCGGCCGCAGCGCATCGATCACCGCGTTCGCGAGCGTCGGTATCGCACCGGTGGTGCCGGCCTCGCCCGCGCCTTTCGCGCCGAGCAGGTTAGTGGGCGACGGCACGCAATGCTCGTAGAGCTTCGCGCCCTTGATGAGGTCCGCCTTCGGCATCGCGTAGTCCATGAACGAGCCGGTGAGGAGCTGGCCGTTCTCGTCGTAGACGCAGTGCTCGACCAGCACCTGCCCGACGCCCTGCACAATGCCGCCGAACGTCTGCCCTTCGAGCAGCACATGGTTGATGACGCGCCCGCAGTCATCGACGGCCACGTAGTTCAGGATGTCGATGACGCCGGTATCCGGATCGATCTCGACTTCCGCGACGTGCGCGCCGCCGGGATAGGACATCGGGCCCGGCACGCCTTCGATGGTGTCGAGCTCGCGG
>Ga0081539_10004430_pt1 | contig 15507 bp, 8 predicted proteins | sample TabmetS4T2R2_FD_71023 | JGI IMG/M metagenome (GOLD analysis project Ga0081539, IMG submission 71023) | Tabebuia heterophylla rhizosphere microbial communities from the University of Puerto Rico - S4T2R2 | ecosystem: Host-associated > Plants > Roots > Rhizosphere ...
CATCAAGCCGTGCACGGTGACCCTGCCCGACCTCGGCGCGCTGACCTCCGCGGTCGCCGCGGCGGCCCCCGGTAGCGTGGTCTGCCTGGCGCCGGGCACCTACGGCAAGCTCTCCGTCAACGCGCGCCCGGCCGCCGACGTGACCATCCAGCCCAACGGCATCGCGACGATCGCCGGCGCCAGCCTCACCGGCTCGCACCTGGTCCTCGAGGGCTTCAACGTCTCCGGCGACGAGGTCACCGTGCAGCCGGGCTCCGATCACGTCACGGTGCAGTTCAACTACATCACCGGCGGCTACTTCGGCGTCGACGCGGGGCCGACGACGAGCACGACGGTGAACGACGTCGTCATCCGCGGCAACAAGCTCGTCGGGCCGTTCGGCGAGGACGCGATCCGCCTGAATCGCTACCACGACTCGGACGGCGACGGGATCGGCGTGCTCGTCGAGGGCAACGAGATCACCGGCGTGCGCGAGAACGGCAACCACTCCGACTGCCTGCAGACGGTGTGGGTCGGCGACCACCTCGTCTACCGCAACAACTACCTGCACGACAACCGCTGCCAGGGGTTCTTCGTCAAGGACCAGCAGTCGCCGGTCGACGGCGTCGTGGCCGACAACAACCTGATGCTGCGCAACGCCGCGCCGTGCGCGCAGGCGGGCTGCGGCCAGCCGTCGGTCTTCCAGCTGTTCGGGCCGATCACCAGCCTGGTGATGACCCGCAACACGATCTGGACGCCGGAGGGCGAGTCGCCGACGACGCTGCGCAGCTCCGGCTGGGGCGCCGTGCAGGTGGCCAACAACGTCGTGTACCGGTTCTGGGCCGACGACTCCGGTCCGTTCCAGAACTACTCGGCCTCCAACAACATCGCCGCCAAGCGGGAGGGCAACTGGCCCGCCACCGGCGTGACCATCGGCAGCCCGAGGTTCGCCAACCCGGCCGCCGACGACTACCGCACCAACGACGGCCGCGGCGTCACCTGGGCGCCGGCCGATCAGCACTACGGGCCCTAGGAGACCATGTCGCTTCGCGACTTGGGGGCCCGCCCGAACCGGCCACGTGGCCGGTTCGGTCACCCCTGAACACGGCCTGAACGGTTGGGCCGCCGCCGGCTGATCGCGCAAGCCGGCGGCGGCTCCACCCGTTCATCGGGCGTGCTCCTGCTGATCACGCCGGTCCGCAACGAGGCCGCGCACATCGTCCGGACGGCGCGCGCCGTCGAGGCGCAGACGCGCCCGCCCGACCTCTGGCTGGTCGTCGACGACGGCTCCGACGACGCCACCCCGGACCTCCTGCGCCGGCTCGCGCGCGAGATCCCCTTCCTGCGCGTGCTCACCACGCCGCGCGGCCACACGAAGGCCGGGCCCGACCGCCTGGCCCTCGCCGCCGAGGCGCGGGCGTTCAACTGGGCCCTGCAGCAGGTCGAGCTCGAGGGCTTCACCCACATCGGCAAGCTCGACGGCGACATCGAGCTGCCGCCCGAGTACTTCGAGCGCCTGCTCGAGCGCTTCGACGCCGATGCGCAGCTGGGCATCGCCGGCGGCATGCTGCTCGAGCCCGACGGCGAGGGCTGGAAGGGGGAGCGCGTCCCCGAGTACCACGTGCGCGGCGCGCTGAAGCTCTACACCCGCGCCTGCTTCGACGCGATCGGCGGCATCGAGGAGCGCCTGGGCTGGGACACCATCGACGAGACCTACGCCCGGCTGCGGGGCTTCCAGACGCGCTCGTTCGGCGATCTCGTCGCGCGCCACCATCGCCCCGAGGCGACGGCCGACGGCGCGCTGCGCGGGCGCGCGCGCCACGGCCAGTGCGCCTACATCCTGCACTACGGCCTGCCGTGGGTCGTGCTGCGGTCGGTCAAGGAGGCCGCCTACAAGCCGGTCGGCCTGACCGGCGTGGCCTTCCTGTACGGCTACCTGCGCTCGGCCGCGCGCCGCGAGCCGCGGGTCGACGACGAGGCGTTCCGCCGCTTCGTGCGCCGCGAGCTGCGCGAGCGCCTGCGGCCCGCCCACCTCCTCGGGTGGGCGAGCGGCAGAAGTTCCCGCCCGTCCGAGTCGTTCGTTGGGCATATGGGCGCAATCGACACGAACGTCTCGAGCTAACACGACATGGAACTCGTCAGCATCCTCAGGCAGCTCTGGCGGCGCAAGCTGCTCGTCTTCCTCGTCTTCGTGGTCGCGCTCTGCGTCGCGATCTTCAGCGCCTACAAGGTGCCCTCGATGCAGAAGCGCGGGCTCTCGCTCGGCGCCGCGTCGAGTCAGATCCTCGTCGACTCCCCGGCGTCGACCCTCGTCGAGGGCGCCGACGGCGGCACGCTGACCACCCTCTCCACGCGCGCCCGCGTCTACGCGCAGTACCTGTCGAGCCTCGAGGCGCGCGACCAGATCTCGAAGATCAGCGGCATCCCGGCGCGGCTGATCTCGCTCAGCGGGCCGTTCAGCACCGACATCCCGCGCAACACCTACCAGAACCAGCCTTCGGAATCGCGCGCCAACGACGTCCTGAAGGAGGGCGCCGGCTACCGCCTGATCTTCGACGCCCAGGACGGCGTGCCGATCATCACCGTCTCGGCGCAGGCGCCGAACGCCGACGCCGCGATCAAGATCGCGCGCGCCTCGTTCGTCGCGCTCAAGCAGTACGTCGACAAGCTCAAGGTCGAGGCCGATCAGGTGCCGGTCCAGCCCCTGCCCAAGGGGGCGACGGCCGCGCCGATCACGCCCGACCCCGGCGTCACCGTCCGCCAGCTCGGCGCGCCCGAGGGCGGCACGATCGGCGGCGGCAACGGCAAGCTGATGATGATCTTCGTCTTCTTCGTGGTGATGGCCATCGGCTGCGCGCTCATCGCGGTGCTGCCGGGCATGGCGCGCCACTGGCGCCTGCTGGACCGCGCCGAGCGACTCGTCGACGCGGGCCTGGACGAGGAGGTCGCGATGCCGGCCGCCCCGGCGCCCGTCGCCGCGGCTTCCGACGACCCGCTGCGCTTCGGCGCGCGGCCGGCGATCCGCACGGAGCACAACGGCGGCAACGGAGCGCCGCTGACGGCCGAAGAGGTCCGCCAGGCCGAGGAAGCGGCCCGGCAGCGCGCGGCCTCCTGGCGGTGAGCCATGGCGACGGTGCCGACGGTCCCCACCGTCGTCGAGCGCCCCTCGATTCGCGTCCCCGCCGCGCTGCAGGCGCGGCTGGGCGCGTCCAAGGGGCTGGCCGACTGGCCGCGCACGACCCGTCTGCTGCCCTGGAGCGTCGCCGGCTTCCTGGCGATGATCTTCCTCTTCCCGTTCGACAGCACCGACCTGCCGATCTCGCTGCCGCTCGACGCCACGCTCGACCGGCCCGTGCTCGGCATCGTCGTGGCCATCTGGATCATCAGCGCCAGCAGCCTCGTCGGCGTCCGGCGGCTGAGCATGGGCCCGGTCCACTACGCCTTCGCCATCTTCATCGCGATCGCGGTCCTCAGCGTCCTGTTCAACTTCCAGACGCTCTTCGCCCTGCACCAGCTCAGCGTGCCGATCAAGAAGATCGCGCTGCTGCTCTCCTACGCGCTGCTCTTCACGATCGCCTCGTCGTCCTTGCGCGTGACCGAGGTGCGGCGGCTGATCACCTTCATGATCGTGCTCGCGACGATCACCGCGCTCGGGGTGATCGTCGAGTACCGCACCGGCTTCAACGCCTTCTACACCTGGGGCGAGAAGATCCTGCCCGGCGTCACGCCGCCGTCCGACCTCGGCACCTACGACTCGATCGGGCGCAAGACCGTCGTGGGGCCGACGATCCACCCGCTGGCCGCCGCGATGATGCTCTCGCTCGTGCTGCCGTTCGCGGTGATGGCGCTGCTGCGCACCGAGGACCGGCGCGCGAAGGTGTTCTATGCGTTGGCCGCGGCGCTCATGATCGGCGGGGCGGCGGCGACGCAGCGCAAGACCGCGTTCGTCGTGCCGGTCATCTGCCTCCTGGTGCTGTTCGCCTACCGCCCGCGGATGCTGCTCAAGCGCGCGCCGCTGGGCGCGGTGCTCGCGATCGCGATCGCCGGCGCCGCGCCGGGCGCGCTGGCAGGGGTCGTCGACCAGCTGCGGCCCGGCCAGGTGACCGGCGTCGCGACCACGCAGGACCGCGTGACCGACTACGACGCGATCCGGCCCGACGTCATCAACCACCCGTTCCTCGGCCGCGGCTACGACAGCTACGACCAGAAGCGCTACCGGATCCTCGACAACCAGTACCTCACGCTGGTGGTCAACGTCGGGTTCATCGGCATCCTCGGCTACCTGGGGATCATGCTGTCTGCCTTCCTGCTCGCGCATCGCTGCGCGCGCTCCTACGACCCCGATCGCGCGTGGTTCGGGCCCGCGGCGGCGTCGGCGTTCATCGGGCTGACCATCGGCAGCGCGCTGCTCGACGTGCTCTCGCTGCCCCAGCTGCCGTACCTCTTCTGCTTCCTGGCCGCGTTCGCGACGATCCACGCGAAGGGCCTGCCGAGCGCGAGAACCGAGTGGCGCGAGACGTTGGTCGAGCATGGGTCCTGAGCAGCACGACCTGACGATCGTCATCGTCTCCACCAACGAAGCGCACTGGCTGCGCGCGAGCCTGTCGTCGGTCTACGCGCACGCCGGCTCGGCGTCGCTCGACGTGGTCGTCGTCGACAACGAGTCAAGCGACGGCACCGGCGCGCTGGTCGCCGAGCACTTCCCGCAGGCGCGGGTGGTGCGCTGCCCGAACCGGGGCTTCGCGCATGCCAACAACCGCGCGCTGATGACGCCGGTCGCCCGCTACGTGCTCTTCCTCAATCCCGACACCGAGGTGCTCGAGGGCGACTTCGGGTCGCTCGTCGACATGCTCGATCGCCGGCCCGACATCGGGCTGCTCGGCGTCAAGCAGGTCACCGGGGACGGCGAGCTGTCGCCGACCATGCGCCGCTTCCCCAACGCGATCCGCGCGCTGGGCGAGGCGCTGACCGCCGAGCGCTGGCCGCTGCGCCCGTCGTGGCTGGGCGAGTGCGAGCTCGACCTCAGCCTCTACGAGAGCGAGCGCGAGTGCGACTGGACGGTCGGCGCCTACATGCTCGCCCGCCGCGAGGCCCTGTTCGGCGCCGGCTTCATGGACGAGCGCTTCTTCCTCTTCTCGGATGAGCCCGACCTCTGCCTGCGGATCCGCCGCGCCGGGTGGCGGGTCATCCACTCGCCGGCGATGACGATCGTCCACCACGCCGGCAAGGCCGGGGCCAAGCCGCGGCTCTACGCCCAGGAGGTCCTGGCGCGCCGCATCTACGCGCGCAAGCACTTCGCCGCTCCGCACCGGGCGCTGTACGTCGGCGCGCTGATCGCGCGCTACGCGCTGCGCACCGTGGTGCCGAACGGCAGCCCCGACGCGGCGCAGCGGCGCGTGGCCTCGCGCGAGGCGGTGCGCACGCTGCTCTCGCGCGCCGAGCCGCCGTTCGGGCCGCCGCCCGCGACGTCCATCGACCCTTCGACCGTGGGGAGCTCGCCGTCATGAGCGCGGTTGCGATTGCCGAGAAGACCGCCGTCCGCTGCCCCGGCTGCGGGGCCGAGCACGAGGCGCCCAAGGAGCTGCTCGAGGGCCGCGACCGCCTGATCGGCGCGCCCGGGCGCTTCACCGTGGTCGAGTGCGACACGTGCGGGCTGGCGATCACCCAGCCGCGCCTGCGTCCCGAGGACTTCGCGACCTACTACCCGCGGCGGTACAGCGCCTACAACTCGCGGGCGCGCCTGCGCGATCGCGTGAGCCCGGGCCTGATCCTCGACCGCGTGCGGATGGAGACGATCATCCGCTTCGGCCCGTACCGGCAGGTGTGGCGCCGCGGGCCGGGGCGCCTGCTCGACGTCGGCTGCGGCGCGGGCGATCTCGCGTCGGTCTTCGCCGCCCACGGCTACCAGGTGTCGGGCGTCGAGCCGTCCGAGGAGGCGGCGGCGCGCGCGGCGGAGCGCGGCATCGACATGCACCACGGCACGCTCGACGATGCGCCGTGGGAGCCGGGCACCTTCGACGCGATCGTCTTCAACCACGTCCTCGAGCACATCGACGACCCCGTCGACGCGATCGAGCGCGCGGCCGCGCTGCTCAAGCCCGACGGCCTGCTGGCCATCGCCGTGCCGAACTTCGGCAGCTGGCATCGCCGCGTCTTCGGCTCGGCGTGGTTCCAGCTCGACCTCCCGCGCCACGTTCAGCACTTCGACCGCGACTCGCTGAGCACCGTCGTGCGCCGCGCCGGCCTGCGCCCGACCGCCATCAGCGCCGCCTCGATGCGCCCCAGCCTGCTTGGCAGCATCCAGTACTCGACCTTCGGCCGCCTGCGCTTCGGCGGCCGCGGCTTCCAGCTCGCCACCTGGGCGATGCTGCCGCTGATCGCCCTGACCGACCTGATCGGCGAGGGCGACTGCCTGCACCTCACCGCGTCGCGCTGAGCGTCAGCCGTCGTCGTCGTGCGCCCGCAGCGGCGCGTCCTGGGGCACCATGCGCAGCGTCGGCGCGGGGCTCGGCGCCCTGGCCGCGAGCGATTGGCCGGCGGCATGGAGCTCGTCGGCGATCTCCTCGACGCGCCCGCCGAGGCGGCGGGCGATCTCCTGTTGCCCGTCGCTCATCTTGTAGCTCGTCGGGTGCGTCGCGGGGTCGTGGGCGAGAAGCTCGGGATAGGTGCGCCCGCCCGCCTGGGGGCGCGCGGTGTAGGCCTGCGCGATCTGCTGCAGCATCTCGGCCATCGCCGCGAAGGTCGTGCGTAAGCGCGACCAGCGGTGGTCCTCCCACGACAGCGAGGCCGGCGTCGGCGGAGGCTCGGCGAAGCGCTCCACGAGACGCCGGCCCGCCCAGAGCCCGCGCTCGGTCAGCGCACCGATCACCTCCGGTCGCATGTCGAGGTTGGTGCCGCCCTCGCGATCGGTGAGGCTGACGTGGACGATGCGGTCGCGGTAGCCCGGCACGCGCATCTGCGCATCGTCGACTCGGTTCTGCATCGTCCGGACGATGTTGGACAGGAAGCCGCCGAGGTCGCCGTCGAACCGATACCACCAGTCCTCGACCCCCTCGGGATGCCTCTCGGCCATCCAGACGTACTGGCTCTGCGGGGGCGGTGGCGCCTCGCCTTCCGGTGGCGCGTCGTCGGGCCCGAAGGGGCGCAGGTTGATGGCGAAGGTCGGATGTCGCGGCAGGTAGGCGTCGAAGAAGTGGACGGGGAAGTTGCTCGAGATGCCGCCGTCGGAGAACCAGCAGCGCTCGGCGTGCGGCCGGTCCGCCGGTAGCGCCGTCGCATCGTCGATACGCTGCTCCCAGTCGTCGCCGTGCGTCTTGAGCCATTCCCTCCATGCGGCGCGGGCCCGCATGTTGCGCCGGAGGCTGTAGTCGACGCGCCAGAGCGGCACCGCGCTGAGCAGCACCGGGAAGGAGAGGCTCATGCGCGCGGCCACGATCACCGGCAGGTCCCTCGCTCCCGGCATGGGCAGCAACGGGAGCATCAGCGAGCGCCGCAGCTCCTGGTCACGGCGCCTCGCGGGCTCCGTCGACAGCGGCGGCGGGTGCTCGATCATCCAGCGAACGACGCGCTCCGGGAAGAGGTCCCGGAGCTCCTCGGCGTGAAAGTAGTACTCGCGGCTCGCCGTCGGCAGCCGGTCTGCGCGGTGATTGGTCACGTTGGTCGTGACCATCTCCAGGCGCAGCCACGGATCTTGCGGATCGGCCGTGGACGGGTCACCGCCCGGCCCGGCCCAGAGCTCCCCGAAGGTGAGCGGGCCCAGGCCCTCGCCCGGGCGCCGCGCGCTTCGATCGATCAGATCGCTCAGCCATGGCGTCAGGGCCTCGCGCTTGCTGCGGTGGCCCGCCATGCCCGAGCAGAGCCCGAACCCGTTGGCCGGGACCGCCTTCATGAGCTTGCGGGCGATTCGCGCGGTCAGGGTCATCAGCGCACCCGCGACGACCAGCACACTGCCCGCGGCCGCCGCGGCGACCTCCAGGGCGCCGGACCCGTCGCGCAGCGCCAGCCAGAGCACCGCTGCGCCCGGCGCCGCGCCGATGAGCCCCGCGAACGGGAAGCATCGCAGCGCCGCAGCGAGGACCCAGAGGGGTTTGGCGCGCCCGCGGTGCTCGATGGCGGCGAGGACGATCGCATAGAGCCCGCGCGTGCCTCTCTGGGGCTGGAAGAGGCTCTCGAGATTCCCGTTCGCACGGAGGCTGTCGGGCAGCGCGAGGAGCTCGTCGTAACCGCCGTCCTCGCGTCCGAGCTCGGCCGCGGCAGCGACGACGGCGGCGATGGCACCGGCCGATGTGCCGCCCACGCTCTTGAGGCGGTACGCATTGGCGATCTCCGCCACCGCGTACGGGTACACGACCCCGCTGGTGACGCCGCCCCTCATGACGACGTCGCAGAGATGATCAGGCCGCTCTCGGCGAACGCGCAGGGGTCCCGCGTCGCCAGGCGGCACGGTGGTGCTCATGCGCTGAGGATCTCGGGCGCCAGACGGCGCCGTCAAACGCGCAGCCGCGCCAAGCGGCTCAGGAGGCGCTCGTCGAGGGCACCGCGCGCCAGCGGCGGGGGTGCAGGCGCGCGGGGACCAGGCGGCGGGTGAAGCCCGACAGGTCGCTCCAGACCGCCGGGAAGCAGGTGCGCAGGACGGCGATGTGGGCCATGAGGCCGATGATGCCGACGAGGGCGATGAGGATCGGGGCGGGGGTGGCGATGTTGCGCAGGACCTCGGCGAGCGGGAACCCGATCGCGAGGACGGCGAGCCCGCCGGCGACGGCCGGGCCGAGGTCGCCGACCATGCGCCCGACCGGGATCCCGACGACGCGGCGGAAGAGGATCGCGTAGACGGCGACGAGCATCGCCAGGTACACGCCGACGACCGCGGCGGCGACGGCCGCGATGCCGTGCGGCGCGGTGAACCACACCGCCGCGGCGTACACCGCGAGCACGCAGATGTTGAAGCGGAACAGCGCCTTGGGCTGGCCGGCCGCGAGCAGCACCTGCGGGAAGCCCGTGAGCACCGCGGCGACCATGCCGGCGACCGACAGCAGCTGGGCGGGGAGGACGGCGTCGCGCCAGGCGTCGCCGAACATCCACGGCACCAGCGTCGGCTCGACGACGATCCCGATGCACAGCAGCGGCACGATGACCGCCGCGTGCACGCGGGTGGCGCGCTCGTGCAGGTGGCGCAGCTGATCGAGGTCGCGGGTGCGCGAGTAGACCGGGAAGGCCAGGCGCATCATCACGCCGCTGATCTTGTCCTGGTAGACGACGCCCAGCTGAAAGGCGCGCCAGTAGAGGCCGACCTGCGTCGCGCTCAGCCGCGCCGCGAGGATCGTGTAATCGGCGTTGGTGATCGCGACGTGCAGCAGGCCGGCGGCCGAGGCCGGCCCGCCGAAGCCGAGGATCTCGCGCAGCTCGACGCCGTGCCACCGCGGCCGCGCCGGGCGCGCGAGCAGGAAGAGCAGCACGGTCGCGATCGCGGTGCCGAAGACCTGGCCGAGCACGATCGCCTCGCCGTCGAGCCCCGCCAGCGCGAAGGCGACCGACAGCACCGCGCCCGCCAGCAGCGAGGTCATCTCGATCATGCTCACCGCCCGGAACTCCAGGCGCCGCCACAGCAGCGAACGCGACACCGCGCTGATGCCGGTGAGCATGAACAGCGGCGCGGCGACCTGGACGAGGTCGGCGGTCCGCGCTCCGAAGATCGGCGTTGCGACGAACGGAGCGCCGAAGAAGGTCAGGACGGTCAGGAGCGCGCCCGCGACGAGGCTGGCCAGCGTCGCCGTCTCGATGTGCTCGCGCGAGATCGTCTTGCGCTGCACGAGCGCGCTGCCGAACCCCTCGAAGGTGAGGATCGCCGACAGCGGCACGAGGATCAGCGCGATCGCCGCATGGCCGAACTCGGCCGGCGCGATGAGCCGCGCGAGCGCGACCGCCGAGACGAACTGCACCGAGTCCGACGCCGCGCGCGCCGCGGCCAGCCAGCGCGCGCCGGTGACCGCGGCGTCGAGGAGCCCCTCTTCGCTGGGCTCGTCGGTGTGGGCGTCGGTCTGGCTCATCGCTCCTGGATGAACGCGCCGGCCCCGCACGGGCTTGCGCGCGAGCCGCGACAGACAAGGCGTGGGAGCGCAAGCGCACGCCCCGCCGCGACGTTGATCGAACGTGAGCACTGCGCTGAAGCTCGTGCCTGCCCCGCATTCGACGGCCGTCGCCCCGCGCGACGTCGCGATGATCTTCGGCTACACGACATGGGGCGGAGCGGTCAGGCGCGGCATGGTCCACTCCGAGGACCGGCTCACCCTCGAGCTCATGGGCTCGCCGCGGGTGAGCCGCCTGCTCGTCTGCAATCCGTACCGGTCGGCGGTCGCGAAGGCGGCGCGCACCATCGTCGGCCCGCGCGAGGCCGCCTTCCCGGCGACCGACACCCGGCGCCTCTACCAGCCGCTGCGCCTGCGCCGCGCCGACCCCACGAGCCTGCAGGCGATCGAGCGCTCCTGCGCCGCGTACGAGGCGCGCGTGCGCCGCGCCGCCGAGCGGGCGGGCCTGCGGCGCCCGGCGATCATCACCACGCATCCGCTGCTGGCCGGCTTCGGCAGGTTCGACTGGGCCGGCCCGGTCACCTACTACGCGACCGACGACCTCGGCGCCCACCCGCCGCTGCGCCCGTGGTGGGCCGCCTACCCGGTTGCTCACGCGCGCGTGCGCGAGCTCGGCCGCCGCGTGGTCGGCGTCAGCACCAAGGCGGCGGCCGCCGTCGACCCGATCGGCGGTGTCGTCATCCCCAACGGCATCGAGCCCGACGAGTGGCTGGCCCGCGGCCTGCCGCCCGCCTGGTTCACCGAGCTTCCCGGCCCGCGCCTGCTCTACGTCGGCACCCTTGACCCTCGGGTTGAGGTTGAGACTTTGGCAGGTGTGGCGAGGGCCTACCCGACCGCGTCGATCGTCCTCGTCGGCCGCTGCCCGGACCCCGAGCACTACGCGCCGCTGCGGGCCCTGCGCAACATCACGATCGTCCCGCCGGTCACGCGCGCCGAGCTCACCGCGCTCGTGGCCGCCGCCGACGTCGGCCTCATCCCGCACGTCCGCGACGAGCAGACCGAGGCGATGAGCCCGCTCAAGCTCTACGAGTACCTCGCCGCGGGCGTCCCGGTCGCGGCGACCGACCTGCCCCCGATTCGCCCCGTCTGGCCCGAACGCACCGCGCTGGCCGCGGGCCCCGCCGACTTCCCCGCCGCAGTGGCGCGAGCGCTCGAGATCGGGCGCTGCGCCGAGCGCGATCGCATCGCCTTCATCCACGCCAACGCCTGGGAGCGGCGGTTCGAGCTCCTGCTCGACACCGCCCTGGAGAACTGACCATGAGATGGCTGCAAAGAGCGCAGATCTGGCCCACGCGAACTGAACTTTCGGATGGCGGTCGCCCACCCGAGAGGGCGTTGTATTCGCACATCCCTATGTCCGCGTCCACGCATGGAGGCCGAAGCATGGCCATCGATACGGCCCATTCGGCCCTCGAGCAGACCCGCCGCGCGCGCACGGTCGCGCTCCTCAGCGCCCTGCTCTGCGCCCTCGTCCTGCTCGTCGCCGCGCCCCACGCGAGCGCCGCGGTCAGCTGCCCGAACGCCAACCCGGTCGTCAACGAGAACAACTGCAAGGGCGCGGGCACCGACGCCTGGAACATCAGCGACTACAGCCCCGACCTCGGCGGCTTCACGACGAAGACGAGCTACAACCTCGGCGAGAACGTCACGCTGAAGATCGGGCGCAACGCGCCCACAACGCCGTCGATGAGCGCGAGCGTCTCCGTGTACCGCATGGGCTGGTACGGCGGACTCGGCGGGCGCCTGGTCCACACGTCGTCCAACTTCACCATCAACAACAGCTTCACGTGCCTGCCGATGGACAACACGACCGGCAAGGTCGACTGCGGCAACTGGCAGAACTCGTACACGATCCCTGCCTCGGCCTTCCCGATGTCGGGCGTGTACCTCGCGGTCATCACCGCGTTCAACGGCACGAAGAACTCGGTCGTCTTCGAGATCCGCGAGGACAGCCGCGCCTCGCGTGTCCTCTACATGCTCCCGCAGTCGAGCTATCAGGCCTACAACCTGTTCGGCGGCAAGTCGCTGTACTACGGCCCGCTCGGGCCCGACACGGTCTCCGGGACGAGCCGCGCGGTGAAGGTCTCCTTCAACCGTCCCATCACCCAGGCCGGCACGCTGCAGAACTGGTACCTCGGCCCGGACCAGAACCTCCTGATGTGGATGGAGCGCGAGGGCTACGACGTCACCTACACCGATGACGTGCGCGTGGCCCAGGACCCGACCTCGATCCGCTCGCACAACACCTTCGTCATCTCCGGCCACTCGGAGTACTGGACGCTCGAGCTCTTCAACGCGGTGAAGTCCGCGCGCGACCTCGGCGTCAACATCGCGTCGTTCAGCGCCAACACCGCGTACTGGAAGGTCCGCCTCGAGGACGGCGGCCAGACCCTCGTCTGCTACAAGACCGTCGAGGGCGGCGGCGCCGGCGGCTCGGGCCAGGTCAGCGCCAACGACTGGGGCCCCGACGGCCTGCAGGGCACCGCCGACGACGCGCTCGGCGCCGACGGCGTCGCGGGCACCGCGGACGACCATCCCGAGAACTCGACCACGACCTTCCGCGACAACGGCGCCCCCAACGGCGACCCGGGCGCGCCGCCCGGCGGCCGCGTCGGTCCGGACATGCCCGAGAACCAGCTCTTCGGGAACATGTACGTGGGCGACAACGACGCGCGCACCTTCCCGGTCACCGTGCCCGCCGCCGACGCCAACGGCCAGTACGCCGGCGACCGCATCTGGCGCAACACAGGCATCTCGACGAACACGACGACGAACATCGGCGACTTCGTCAACTGGGAGTGGGACGCCGTCCCGACCCAGGCGCAGTACCTCTCCAAGCAGCCGGCCAACGTCAAGAAGCTGTCGGCGACCAACGTCCAGACGGCTCCTGACAACAGCTGGATCCAAGACGAGGGCCGCCTGCGCGCCACCACGCCGCCGCCCGGCCAGCCCGGCACGGTCGGCGCCGTGAAGTACACGGCGCCCAGCGGCGCGCTCGTCTTCGCCTCCGGCACGATGCACTGGTCGTTCGGCCTCACCGAGGCCGCCGACGCGCGCATCCAGCAGGCGACCTACAACATCCTCTCCGACATGGGCGCCCAGCCCGGCTCGCCCGACGGGATCACCGTCGATCCGGGCGGCACGAACAAGGCGCCGGTCGCGAGCTTCACGATCGCGAACAACCCGACGAAGACGCGCACCAACGTCACCTTCAACGCCTCGGGCTCCACCGACAGCGACGGCACGATCGTCAAGTACGAGTGGGACCTCGACGGCGACGGCACCTTCGAGACCAACAGCGGCACCAACCCGTCGGTCACCAAGCAGTACACCGCCGAGGGCTCCTACGACGTGCGCCTGCGCGTCACCGACAACGGCGGCGCCACCGACCTCTCGGTCAAGACGCTGACCGTCATCGACAACCAGCCGCCCACCGCGGCCTTCACGGTCAACCCGAACCCGGTCGTCGCCGGCGCCAACGCGACCTTCAACGGCGCGAGCTCCACCGACCCCGACGGCACGATCGCCAAGTACGAGTGGGACTTCGACGGCAACGGCACGTATGAGACGAACGCCGGCGCCACCGCGTCGACCACGCACTCGTTCGCCACGGCCGGGACGGTCAACGTCGGCCTGCGCGTCACCGACAACGGCGGCAAGACGGCGACCACGACCCTGCCCGTCACCATCAGCCGCGGCGGCCTGAGCAACTACGGCGACGAGGTCCTCGACACGCCCGGCCTGGTCAGCTACTGGCGCATGGGCGAGGCGTCGGGCACCACGCTCGCCGACAGCAAGGGCACCAACACCGCCACGACCTTCGGCGGCGTCACCCTCGGCGTGCCCGGCGGCGTCGCCGGCGATCCGAACACGGCCGCCCGCTTCGACGGCTCCAACGACAACGCCCAGGCCAACCTCAACCTGTCCGGCACGAGCCAGCTGACGGTCGAGTTCTGGCTGAACTGGACGACGTTCGCCAACGACGACCGCCTGGCGATGGAGTTCACCCCGAGCTACCACGACAACGCCGGCGGCTTCCTCATCGACCCCGACGCCCCGCAGAACGGCGGCACCTTCGCCGTGGGCCTGGGCATGAACGCCTCCCGCAACACGGCCTACTTCCAGCGGCCGAGCACCAATGGCTGGCACCACTACGCCTTCGTGCTCGACACGACGGCGCCGGCGGCCCAGCAGATCACGCCGTACGTCGACGGCCAGCCCGTCGCGTACACCAAGCTCGACAGCGGCACCGGCGCGGGCCCGTTCGCCAACTCGACGCTGTACATGATGTCGCGGGCCGGCAGCGCGCTGTTCGGCCTGGGCGACCTCGACGAGGTGGCGATCTACAACAAGGCGCTGAGCGCCGCGACGATCGACGAGCACTTCGCCAGCTACGGCACCAACCGTCGCCCGGTGGCGGCGTTCACCAACTCGCCGCTGACGCCGAAGCCCGGCCAGACGGTGACCTTCGACGGCTCGAGCTCCCACGACCCGGATGGCTCGATCGTCAAGTACGAGTGGGACCTCGACGGCAACGGCAGCTACGAGACCAATACCGGCTCGTCGGCGACCGTGACCAAGACCTACTCCACAGAGGGCACGTACAACGTCGGCCTTCGGGTCACCGACAACCAGACGGGCATCGACACCGAGACCCACACCATCAACGTGCTCGCCAACCAGACGCCGAGCGCGTCGTTCACGGCGACGCCGAACCCGGCGGTCCTCGGCCAGACGACGAAGTTCGACGCCTCGGCCTCGAACGACCCCGACGGCACGATCGCCAAGTACGAGTGGGACCTCGACGGTGACGGCACCTTCGAGACCGACACCGGCACGACGAAGACCGTGACCAAGACGTACGCGGCGACGGGCACGACGTCGGTCGGCCTGCGCGTCACCGACGACGGCGGCAAGACGGCGACGACGACGCTCCCGGTGACCGTCAACAGCGGCGGCGTGAGCAACTACGGCGACGCCGTGCTCGACACGCCCGGCCTGGTCAGCTACTGGCGGATGGGCGAGACCACCGGTCCGACCTTCGCCGACAGCGCCGGCACCAACCTCGGCACCACGTTCAACGGCGTGACCTTCGGGGTGCCCGGCGGCCCGCAGAGCGATCCGAACACCGCCCTGCGCTTCGACGGCGTCAACGACTACGGCAGCGCGAACGTCGACCTCTCCAGCACGAGCAAGGCCACGGTCGAGTTCTGGCTGAAGTGGAGCGCGTACGCGTCCGACGACCGGCTGGCGATGGAGTTCACCCCGAACTTCAACGACAACGCGGGCGGCTTCCTGGTCGATCCGAACGCGCCGCAGAACGGCGGCACCTTCGGCGTCGGCATCGGCAGCCAGGGCACGCGCAACAGCATCCTGTTCGCGCGCCCGTCGGCGGGGCAGGGGCACCACTACGCCTTCGTGCTCGACACGACCGCGCCCCCCG
>Ga0081539_10004431_pt1 | contig 15505 bp, 12 predicted proteins | sample TabmetS4T2R2_FD_71023 | JGI IMG/M metagenome (GOLD analysis project Ga0081539, IMG submission 71023) | Tabebuia heterophylla rhizosphere microbial communities from the University of Puerto Rico - S4T2R2 | ecosystem: Host-associated > Plants > Roots > Rhizosphere ...
CGCAGCTCGGCCGGCGTGGTCAGCCCGCCCCACATGCGCGGCACGACCGAGAACGTGCCATCCTTCTGGATGTTGGCGTGCACGCGTTCATTGATGAAGCGCGATTGTGGGTCGTCGCGATACTCGCCGGGCCAGGCGCAGACCAGATAATAGTTCAGCGCGGGCCGGCACGACGGACAACCGCACGAGGTCTTCCAGCCGAGTTCCTGCATCACCGCCGGAACCGACTTCAGCTCCTTCGACACGATGAAGCCGCGGACCTCCTCATGGGTGAGATCGATGCATTTGCACATCGGCTTGCGGCCGCTGGCCGCATAGGCGTCGCCCAAGGTCACGGCGAGCAGCGCCTCGACTTTCGAGGTGCATTGGCCGCACGAGGCCGACGCCTTGGTGTGCGCGCGCACGTCGTCGAGCGAGGTCAGTCCCTTCGACGCGATCGCGCCGACGATGACACCCTTGCAGACGCCATTGCAGCCGCAGATCTCAGCATCGTCGGAGAGCGCCGCGACCGCCGCCAACGGATCGAGCGGCGCGCCGCCCTGATAGGCCTGGCCGAGGATCAGCGTGTCACGCATCGGCGTGACGTCGGTGCTCTTCTTCAGGAGGTCGAAGTACCAGGAGCCGTCGGACGTGTCGCCATAGAGCACGGCGCCGATGATCCGGCTGTCGCGCATGATGATGCGCTTGTAGACGCCGCGCGATGGATCGCGCAGCACGATCTCGTCCTTCTCGTCGCTCTCGGCGAAGTCGCCGGCCGAGAACAGATCGACGCCGGTCACCTTGAGCTTGGTCGAGGTGACGGAGCCGACATAGCCCGGCACTTCCTCGCCCGCGAGCGTCGCGCCGAGCGTCCTGGCCATCTCATACAGCGGCGCGACCAGCCCGTAGCATTGTCCGCGATGCTCGACACATTCGCCGACCGCGAAAATGTTCGGATCGCTGCTGCGCATGTAGTCGTCGACCACGACGCCGCGCTTGACCTCGAGCTGCGCCTCCTTGGCGATGCGCATGTTCGGTCGGATGCCGACCGCCATGATGACGATGTCGGCCGGCAAGATGCGCCCGTCATCGAGCCGCACCGCCTCGGCCTTGTCGTGGCCGAGAATCGCGCTGGTGTTCGCGCTGGTGAGGACCTCGATGCCGCGCTTCTCGATCGCCTTCTGCAGGAGATACGCGGCGTTGGGATCGAGCTGGCGCTCCATCAAGGTCGGCATCAGATGCACGACCGTCGTCTTCATGCCGCGCACCGCAAGACCCGCCGCGGCCTCGAGGCCGAGCAGGCCGCCTCCGATCACCACCGCGTGGCCGCCCCGGCGCGCCGCGGCCAGCATGGCGTTGACGTCGTCGAGGTCGCGGAACGGCACGACGCCGGGAAGCTCGGCGCCGGGCACCGGGATCAGAATCGGATTGGAGCCGGTCGCGATGACGAGCGTATCGTAGGGCTGGACCGTCCCGGACTGGGTTCGTATCGTGCGCGCGGCGCGGTCGATCGCCACGACGGTCTCGCCCCGGCGCAGATCGACATTATGGCGCGCATACCAATCATCGTCGTGAACGACGATGTCGTCGAAATTCTTTTCTCCGGCGAGCACCGGCGAAAGCATGATCCGGTCGTAATTGACGCGCGGCTCGGCGCCGAAGATCGTCACCTCATATCGGTCGGGCGCGCGCGCAAACAGCTCGTCGAGCATGCGGCCCGCCGCCATGCCGTTGCCGAGAACGACAAGCCTTTGCCGTGCAGATCCGGTCGCCCGACTCATGGTTCGCCCCAAACTTCCAACCGCGTCCGATCGGAATCAGGAAAGCGTGAGCCATGCGGGATAGCGTCACGACGACTGCACCAAGCCTCACGAAAGCGAGCTTTGCGCTGTCCCTGTGCCTTCAGCCCACTTTGGCTGCGGCAAACCGGCGGACGGCAGTCGTCATTGACTGGCGCGAGTCGTAAGCAACGGCTGTGCCAATACCGCCATCGGTGCCGGACGGCTGAAATTGATGGAGAAATCCGTCTGATTTCAGAGGTTTCGCGGCTTACACATGCCGAGAATATGCGCACTTGCCCAGGGGCCGTGCTTAAAATGAATGCTCGCCTAATCGTTAACCAGTGGCGCGCTGGCGCGACAGCCCCTCTTCCAACAGCCGGTGGATCGCGGGCGAAAGCTGAAGCTTGAGCGCATGCTCGTGCCCGAGCGGCGACATCTTGTTCCAGGTCTTCGCCAGGATGTCCGGCAACTTGCTCGCGTCCGTCTTGGCTGCAAATGCGCCGATATAGTGCTCGAGAAACACGACGCAGACGACGTCTTCCAGCAGCTGCGCTTCCGAGTCGCGCTTCAGCCGTTCCTTGCGGATCAGCGCACCAACGCGTGCGATGTCATCGGCGCCGTAACCGGCAGCCGCCATGATCTCGCCGACGCGGCGGGCGTGGTAGTCCTTCAGGTCCGTGCGCCACTTCAGATAGCCGGCACGCCCCTCCGGAAAGCCCTTCCGCGGCGAGGTCCAGCGCTCGATATGCTGACCCCTTGCGGCGATCCGCAAATGCACGGAGGCCTCCGGAGCGAGGCGCGCGAGCGTCTCGCTCATGCGCCGCCCATAGACCAGCTCGGACGGCTCGCTCTTGCCAGCGACGTCGACATGGTTCGGATCGCGCGCGTTCGCGGCATCGATCGCCACGATGGTGGTCGCAAGGCGCGGATCCGGATCGGTCATGCGTGGTCTCCAAGAACGGCAGGCGATGGCACAGGGGGTCGCGGCCAGCGCTCGCCCGAGCCTGTAGCACTTCTATCCAGTGTGTCGAGACTGGCCACGCCCTGTTAGGCATATAGACTTCGGCTCAAGGCTACCGCCGCGCATGTAACGATTGCCATGACCATTGATCTTCCAGGTTCCGACGAACCATGCGTCTCCGTGATCATACCCTGCTCGGTCAGGAGCGACCTCCTTAGGGGTTGCCTGCAATCGGTCGCGCGTTTCGCGCCGGCGCACATCCCGTTTCAGACGATCGTGGTGCTGAATGGGACCGACGCCGGCACCGAGGCTGAATTGCGTGCACTCGCGCCGGGCGTCGATGTCGTGCGGTCGTCAGTCAATCTCGGCGTTGCGGGTGCTGGGAATCTCGCGCGATCACGCGCCCGCGGCAGCTATTTGATCCTGCTGCACGACGATGCCGAGATCTTGCCTGGCTGGATGGAAGCGCTGGTCGAAACCGCGGATGCGCGCCCGGACGCCGGCGCGGTCGGCAGCAAGGTGCTTTTCCCAGACGGGACGCTGCAAAGCGCCGGCATGATCTTGTGGCGCGAAGCGGTCACGTCGCCCCGCTGGGCCGGTGATCCGCCCGCGGCGGCGACGTTCGACACGATGGAGCCGGTCGACTACTGCGCAACGTCATCGCTACTCGTGCGTGCGAGCGCCTGGGACGAGATCGGCGGGCCCGATGAGGAGCTTTATCCCGCCTATTTCGTCGATGTGGATCTCTGTCTGGCGCTGCGCCAATGCGGTCATGTGATCCTGTTCGAGCCGCGATCGCAGATTCATCATCATCGCGCCGGGAGCACCCATCCGCGCTTCCGTCACTTCGTCGCCAACCGCAATCGCGAATACTTCATGGTCAAGTGGGCGGCCGCACTCGGGCAGCAGGAGCCATTCGAGCGCGATTCGCCCGCCGCGATCGCGCGCGCGTTGGCACGCGTTCAATCTTCCGGTGCGCGGCGACCATCGGAAGCAGTTTCGCCGCGGCGCACGCCACGAGCTTTCGACGCAACGCGTTGCCAGGACGAACATCGCGCGCGCGCAGACGCGCTCCGCGCGGCTTATCTGGCCCATCTCGAGAAGATCGCCGATGAGGCCGATACCGATCGCGCGCGGCTGCGGACCGAAGTGGAAAATCTATCGAAGGAGAAGCAGGAGGTTTACACGAAGCTTTGGCACGAGAAGGAAGAGGCCGTGCAGGCTTACGGCAAAGTCTGGCACGAGAAGGAAGAAGTCGCGCAGGCCCGCGACAAGCTTTGGCAGGAGAAGGAAGAATTGGTGCAGGCCTATGGCAACCTCTGGCATGAACGGGAGAAACTTGCGCAGGAGAGGTCCAAGCTCGAAGCCATGCTCGCCGAATCAGTGCGGCGGCGAGGGGAATCCGATCGCGCGTTGGACGCCCTGCTGCGCTCGCGCGCCTGGCGGATGACGGCGCCCCTGCGTGCCATCGCGGATTTCCTGCGCAAGCTGTTGCCGAAGGACCGCGCGCCTCAATAGCCGCGCGCGCCAGCAAACTTGTAAGGGATCAGATCCGTATCGATCGGCAGCCGGTACTTGTCGGGACTGGCGTGATCATACGGCATCGTTGGAAAGTTCACGACCAGCACGTCGGTCGTGCCGATATTGTGGTCCGCATGCCAGACATTGCGCGGGACGTTAACGATTCTCCGGTGATACGCATTCAGCGAAAGCTTGCAGATCTGCCCAAACGTCTTCGATTCAGGCCGCGGATCGAAAAACACGAGTTCCATTTCGCCTTGCAACACGCAATAGCGATCCTCGTGCAGCTTGTGCAGATTCCATCCTTTCACATAACCCGGGCGGATCGTGAACGAATAGGCAAAGACCAGCGGCGCGTCATGCCATTGCCAGCGCGGATCGAATAGCTCCACGAGCGAGCCACGCTCGTCGACATGGGTCATCAATTCGCGGATCTTCACGCCTTCGGTGAGTTGCGCGAGCGGCTTTCCCTCGGCGGTGACGGTCTGCTGGTCTTTGATCGCCGCCGCGAGCGTCCCATCCAATATTGATCTGGTCATGCGAAAATCCTCTGGCCGCTGTCCAGGATTATCGCACCATAATACCGTTGGCCCAGCATCAATTCGCCGCAGGCCAGCATTCGTCCCGGCCGTGGCTATCGGCCTTCTGACGCACCGTCAGCGGCGCTGATTGTAGACGTCCAGGCACACGGCGGCCAACAACACCAAGCCCTTGATCACCTGCTGATAATCGATGCCTATGCCCAGTATCGACATGCCGTTATTCATCACGCCCATGATCATGGCGCCGACCACGGCGCCGCCGACCCGCCCGACGCCGCCATAGGCCGATGCGCCGCCGATAAAGCACGCCGCGATGACGTCGAGCTCGAAACCAAGCCCCGCCTTGGGCGTCGCGGTGTTGAGGCGGGCGGCAAACACCAAGCCGGCGAGCGCAGCCAAAACGCCCATGTTGACGAAGGTCAGGAAGGTGAGCCACTCGGTCTTGATGCCGGATAGCTTGGCGGCCTTGGCGTTGCCGCCGACGGCGTAGACTTGGCGGCCGATGACGGTACGGCGCGTGACGAAACCATAGAGCGCGATCAGCGCGGTCATGATCACGAGCACGTTGGGCAGGCCGCGGTGCGCCGCGATCAGGTAGGTGAAGTAGAGCACGACGCCCGACAGAACCAGGCTCTTCGCCACGAACAGCGGATAAGGCTCGACCTCGATGTGGTGCGACTGCTCGCGCCCGCGGCTCTTGGCGCTGGCATAGACCAACCCCGCTGCCAGGACAGCGCCGACGAGGAGCGAGGTCGGATACAAGGTGCCTGCGCTGGGGAACAGCTCGGGTATGAAGCCGGAGGAGAGCTTCTGGAAGGTCGGCGGAAACGGCCCGACCGACTGGCCCTGCAGCAGCGCCAGCGCAAGACCTTTGAAGACCAGCATGCCGGCGAGCGTGACGATAAACGAAGGAATTCCGAAATACGCGACCCAATAGCCCTGCGCGGCACCGATCGCCGCGCCGACCAAGAGACATGCGATGACCGCGAGCGTGTAGTCGACGCGATAACGAACCATCAGCACGGCCGCGACCGCCCCGACAAAGCCGGCGACCGAGCCGACCGACAGATCGATATGCCCAGTGACAATCACCAGCAGCATGCCGAGCGCCATGATGACGATGTAGCTATTCTGCAGCACCAGATTCGTCAGATTGAGCGGCTGCAGCAGCGTGCCGTCGGTCAACACCTGGAAGAACAACATGATGGCAAACAGCGACAGCATCATGCCGTAGGTGCGCAGGTTGTTCTTGATCAGGCCGGGCCGCCGCTCCTCCAGGAGTGAAGCCGTCTTGTCGGTCATGGCTGCATTCCTCCCGCCCGCACGGCTTGTTCGGTCATGCCGCCCGCGGGGTTCTTCTTGTTGCGCATAATGGCACGCATGATTTTCTCCTGCGACGCCTCCGCGGCGGCAAATTCGCCGACGAATGCGCCGTCGTTCATCACGCAGATCCGGTCGCAGATGCCGAGCAGCTCGGGCATTTCCGACGAGATCAGCACGATGCCTTTGCCGGCCTCGGCGAGCTCATTGATGATGCAATAAATCTCGTATTTCGCGCCGACATCGATGCCGCGGGTCGGCTCATCGAGGATCAGCACTTTCGGGTCGGTCATGAGCCATTTCGACAGCACCACCTTCTGCTGATTTCCGCCGGAGAGCTGAGCGGTCTCCTGATAGACGTCGGAGCAGCGAATGCGCATCCGGCTGCGGTACTCGCTCGCCGCTTTCAATTCGCCGACATCGTCGATGACGCCGCGCGGAGCAACCTGGCGCAGGCTCGCCAGCGTGACGTTCTTGCGCACGTCGTCGGCCAGGATCAGCCCGAGCTGCTTGCGATCCTCTGTCACATAGGCGAGGCCGGCGTCGATGGCCGCCGGAACGCCGGTCAAGCGGATCTCGCGGCCATCCAACCGCACCCGACCGCTGATCTTGCTGCCCCATGCGCGACCGAACAGGCTCATGGCGAATTCGGTACGGCCGGCGCCCATCAGGCCGGCAATGCCCACCACTTCGCCGCGCCGCACCTGGAAGTCGACATTCTTGATCACTTGGCGCTCGGGATGAAGCGGATGGTGCACCGACCAGTCCTTCACCACCAGAATCGGCTCTCCGATCCGCGCGTGCCGGTCAGGAAAGCGGTGCGCCAGGTCGCGATCGACCATGCTGCGGATGATGCGCTCCTCCTGCACCGGCTCGGCACGGCAGTCGATGCCATCGACGGTGCGGCCATCGCGCAGCACCGTGATGCGGTCGGCGACGCGCGCGACCTCGCTCAGCTTGTGCGAGATCAGGATCGAGGCGATGCCGTGCTGGCGGAACGCAACGAGACGATCGAGCAGCGCGGCGCTGTCGGCTTCGTTGAGGCTCGCGGTGGGCTCATCCAGAATCAGCAGGCGCACCCGCTTGGAGAGCGCCTTGGCGATTTCCACCAGCTGCTGCTTGCCGACGCCGAGATCGGTGATCAGCGTGTCCGGCGCCTCGCGCAAGCCGACCTGCGCCAGCAGCTCGCGCGTGCGTCGGTACACCGTGTCGCGATCGATGACGCCGAAGCGCGCGGGTGGGTGCGAGAGGAAGATATTTTCGGCGATCGACATCAGCGGGATCAGCGCCAGCTCCTGATGGATGATGATGATCCCGAGCGCCTCCGAGTCGTTGATATCGCGAAAGCGCCGCTCCTCGCCCTCGAACAGGATAGTCCCCTCATAGCTGCCGAAGGGATAAACACCGCTGAGCACGCGCATCAGCGTCGACTTGCCGGCGCCGTTCTCGCCGACCAGGGCGTGGATTTGCCCAGCCTCGACGGCGAAATTGACGTCGCGCAGCGCCTGCACGCCGGCAAAGCTCTTGCTGACGCCCCGCATCTCCAGCATTGCGGCCATCGGTGTCGTCCTACGGTCCAGCTGGCGGGCGCGGATCACCGCGCCCGCCAGCTAAAGCTTAATCACTGGAATTGTGCGCGCTTATAATAGCCGCTGTCGATCAACATCTTTTCCCAATTGTCCTTGTAGACCACCACCGGCTTGAGCAGATACGACGGTACGACCTTGACGCCATTATTATAGGTCTTGGTGTCGTTGACCGAGACCTCCTTGCCGGCAAGCGCCGCATCGACCATGTCGGCGGCCACTTTGGCGAGGTCGCGCGTATCCTTGAAGATGGTCGAGTATTGCTCGCCGCGCAGCATTGCCTTGATCGACGGCACTTCGGCATCCTGTCCGCTGATGACTGGCATCGGCTGACCGCCGCTGCCATAGCCGACGCCGCGCAGCGAGGAGATGATGCCGATCGAGAGCCCGTCATAGGGCGAGAGCACGGCGTCGACGCGCTTGCGGCTGTAGAAGGCGCTGAGCAGATTATCCATCCGCGCCTGGGCGGTCGCGCCGTCCCAGCGCAGGGTCGCGACCTTATCCATGCCCTTCTGTCCGCTGCCGATCACCAGCTTGCCGCTGTCGATGTAGGGCTGCAGCACCGACATCGCGCCGTTGTAGAAGAAGTAGGCGTTGTTGTCGTCCGGCGAGCCGCCGAACAGCTCGATGTTGAACGGTCCCTTGCCTTCCTTCAGGCCAAGCCCTTGCTCGATCGACTGCGCCTGCAGCACGCCGACCTGGAAATTGTCGAAAGTCGCATAGTAGTCGACACTCGGCGTGTCACGGATCAGCCGGTCATAGGCGATGACGATGATGCCCTTCGCCTTGGCCTGCTTGAGCACGTCTGAGAGCGTGGTGCCGTCGATCGCGGCGATCACCAGCGCTTTCGCGCCCTTGGTGACCATGTTCTCGACTTGCGCGAGCTGATTGGGGATGTCGTCCTCGGCATACTGCAGATCGGTGCCATAGCCGCGCTCCTTCAGCACCTTGACGATGTTGTTGCCGTCGTCGATCCAGCGCGCCGACGACTTGGTCGGCATCGCGATGCCGATCGTCGGCTTGCTCTGTGCCAGTGCGATGCCGCCAAACCCCGCTACCGTACAGCCGGCGAGCGCGAGTGCGAGGAACGTGCCTTTTAGCTTCGTCATGCTTCCACTCCCTTTGATGTTTGAACTTGATTTTGAAGGTCGCGATGGCGGCGTGCGGTTGATCTCCTCCTATTCATGTCCGAGCTTGACGTCCGGCTCGGGTCGGCCGCGCGCAGCCGCATCGAGCAGGAAGGTCCGTCCGTGTTCCGGGTCGGCGGCACGCGCCGCTTCGTCCATGTGCTCCCATGCCGACGTTACCAGCAGGCACGCAAGATCAGACCCGACGAAAGCCGGACAACTCGCCTGCCGCGCCGGGACGCGCAACGAGCGCAGGCGCGCGCCTTGCGGGCTGTAGACATCGACGCAGCCGCCGCCCCAGCGCGCGTTCCAGATCAGCCCGTCGGCGTCGACGATCGCGCCGTCGATTCCTCCTTCGCCGCGGTGGCGCAGCAACACCTCGGGCGGGCCAAGCGGCAGCCCCGTCGCGGGATCGAGCGCGACGCGATGCAACACGTTCTGCGCGCTGTCGGCGAAATAGCCGAGCGCGCCGTCGGGGGAGAAACAGATCGCGTTCGGAATGGTGATGTCCGGAAAGAGGCGCAAAATCTGCCCGCGATGCAGCGCGTAGATCGCCCCTGCTCCCGACTCGGCTTTGCGCCCCATTGTGCCGACCCAGAACGTTCCGGATGGATGCACGCGCGCGTCGTTCGATCGCGTGGCGGCGTTGTCGGCCTCGAGCGGACGATAGAGCGTCAACCGGCCGTTCGCGATCGATCGGACATAGAGGCCATCCTCGGCGACAATGAGCTGGCGCTCGGCATCGATGCGCGCGAGTGCGCTCGCCATCATGCCGAGCTGATGAATGCGAACCTCGCCGCTTGCGAGCTGCGCTTCGAACAGACGGCGTTCCAGAATATCGAACCACCACGCCGTGTCGGTCGCGCGATCATAGCTCGGCCCCTCGCCGAGATGGCAGCGCTCATGCGACAGGATCGAGGTCGGCACCTGGTCCATCACCCGCTCCTGCCGGCAGTGAAGCGATAGACGCTGTGGTGCCGATATTCCTGCTCCGGCGCGAGGCGCGGGCTCGGAAAATCGGCCCGGTTCGGCGCGTCGGGCCAGATCTGCGGCTCGAGACAGAGGCCGGCGCGTGGCCGATAACGCTGCTGCCGCTTTCCCGGCACCGCGCCTTCGATGAAGTTCCCGGAGTAGAATTGCAGGCCGGGCTGATCGGTGAGCAATTCGAGGACGCGGCCGGAGGCGGGCGCCTCGAGTCGCGCCGCGAGGCGCAGCGCGCCGTCATTGTCGAGGCAGAAATTGTGGTCGTAGCCGCGGCCGTGCCGCAGTTGCTCGTCGTCATGGTCGATCCGCGCGCCAATTGTTCTTGGCGCGCGGAAGTCAAAGGGCGTGCCGATAACGGAGCACGGCGGCCCCGGCAGCGGGATCAACGCCGCATCGATCGGAAGGAAGCGGTCGGCCGCGAGCGTCAGGCGGTGACCCAGAATGTCCGCATGCGCGGCGCCTTCGAGATTGAAGAAGCTGTGATTGGTCAGATTGACGATCGTCGGGCGGTCCGTGCGCGCCGCAAAGCTGATCGACAATTCGGTCGGGCCGGTGAGCCGATAGGTGACGCGAACATCGAGCCGGCCGGGATAGCCTTCGTCACCGTCCGAGCTGACATGCCCGAGCGTCACGCCCGGCCACGCGGCGTCCTCGATCTCGCATATCTGCCAGAGCTGTTGGTCGAACCCATCGCGGCCGCCATGCAGTGCGTTCGGCCCGTCATTGGCGGCAAGCTGCATCACGTCCCCGTCGAGCCAGAAGCGCGCGTTGGCGATGCGATTGGCGTAGCGCCCGACCGTGACACCGAAGAATTGCCGCGTGAGATAGCCGGCGAGATCGTCGTGCCCGAGCACGATGTCATCGAGGCGGCCGGCCGCGCCCGGCACCACGAGCGCCTGAAGGGTTGCCCCATAGGTGATGATGCGAGCCTCGAAGCCGCCGGCACCACGCAGCACCACGCGCTCGACCGCACGGCCGTCCGGCAGACGGCCGAAGATGTCACGTGCAACGCAGGATGTTGCTTCCGCCATGGTCATTGTTCGAAAGCCTCGACGGTCTCGCGCTTGCCCAGCATGAACGCATCAGCGACGAGTTGGAACGGCGTCAGGTCGACATCACTCGCCCCGGTCGACATCAACTCGACAAAGCGACAGTAGATCCCGCGATACTCCGCTTCCATCGCGTCGACCAGCACGTCACCGCCGACGGAAAGCCGCCGGCCGCCGCCGGAGAGTGTCAGCGACCCGGTTTCAGTTTCCGCAACGATGTCCCAGCTCTGCGGGCCGGTTTGCCGGAAGTCGAATTCCGCCGAGATGGGCAGGCCGGAAGAATCGCTCAGCGAAAGCTGCGCCGCGATGGGCATTGCGCAATTCGCCGGAATCGACAGGTGCGCGGCTGTGACGAACGGCGGCCGCGGCAGGATATGCGTCAGGATCGAAAGAGCATTGATCCCCGGGTCGAACACGCCGAACCCGCCGGCTTCCCAGATCCAGCGCTGTCCCGGATGCCAGACGCGGACGTCCTCCTTCCAGTTGATCCTGACCGATTTGATCCGGCGCGACGCGAGCCATTGTCGCGCCGGCTCAACCGCCGGGGCGAAGCGCGAGTGCCATGCTGCGAACAGCGTCCGTTGCCCGCGCTCGGCCATCGGAATCAGCGCCTCGACTTCGCTGACGCCGACAGCCGGCGGCTTCTCCAAAAGAACGTGCTTACCAGCTGCCAGCGCGGCGGCCGCGGCGGCGCCCCGCACCTGCGGCGGCGTACAGATCGCGACGGCATCGACCGACACATCACTGCGCACGAGATCGTCGAGCGTGGCGAAATGCGGCAGGCCAGGATGCACCGCATGCGGATCGACGATCGCCACCAGCGCCACACCGTCGGTCGCCGCGATGGCCGCAAGATGCTGATCGCGGGCGATCTTGCCGAAGCCGACAATCGCGACACGCAGCTCGGTCATGACTTGGCCTCCGCAGTGCTCCCCGTCCCTTCATGCCGTCGCAGGCCGTTGTGAATGACTTCGACCATGGCGGCGGCCGCGGTTTCGGCGTCACCGGCCGCAATGCTGTCGACGATGCGTTGATGCCACGTCAGCACGTTCTCGCGATCGTCAGGCTCGACCGGCGCGCTGAGCAGGAAGGAGGCGCGCAGCGCCGCCTCGACCACATGGCCGATCGAGCGCATGAACAGATTGCCGGACGCATTCGCGACCGCGATGTGGAGCGAGAGATCGGCATCCGCGAAACCGACCGAGTCGGACGCCTCGCGGCGCATTCTATCCATGCTGCGCTGCAGCTCCGCGACATCGGCCTCGGTGCGGCGCGCGGCCGCAAGCATCGCGGCGCGCGGCTCGACCGCGAGACGGATCTCCGCAAGGTCGCTGAGAAAGCGCCGGTCGATGCCGGCATCGAGATGCCACGCCAGCACGTCGGCATCGAACATGTTCCAGGCGCCGCGCTCCCGCACCACGGTGCCGACGCGCGCCTTGGTGCTGAGCAGCCCCTTGGCGACCAGCGTCTTCACACTCTCCCGTAGCACCGGCCGCGACACGCCGAACATCGCGGTCAGCTCGGCGTCGCCGGGCAAGCGCATCCCTTCCGCGTAGCGGCCCGCGATGATGTCGATGCCGATGCTGCGCGCGACTTCCGCGTGATTGGAATGTGCGCGGCGCGTGGGAATGACGACCAGGTGCGATGTCATGACTTTGCTCCTGCCTTGCTGGTCGGCGAGCGACGCGCGATCGCGACCATGCCCTGCTGCAGCGCAATGAAGACAAACAGCAGGATTCCGGTGGCGATCTTGGTCCACCAGCTCGAGAGCGTCCCGTCGAAGTTGATATAGGTCTGAATCAGTCCCTGGATCAGCACGCCAAGAAACGTGCCGATGACCGAGCCTTGCCCACCGGTGAGCAGCGTGCCGCCGATCACCACTGCCGCAATGGTGTCGAGCTCGACACCGACGGCGGAGAGCGAATAGCCGGCGGCGGTGTAGAACGAGAAGACGATGCCGGCGAGCCCGGACAGCACGCTCGACAGCATGTAGATCTGCACCGTCACGATGCCGACCGGGATGCCCATCAGGGCCGTGGTCGTCCGACTGCCGCCGAGCGCATACACATTGGCGCCGAAGCGCGTGAGGTGCAGCAGCAGAGCGCCGGCGATGACGACCGCGAGCATGACCAGCGCGATCGCGGTCAATCGCCCGCCGCCGGGCAGCCGGATGGCGAAGTCCGACACCGCCGCGTAGATCGGGGCGGTGATCGGCGTCGATTCCGTCGACAACAGAAAGCTCGCGCCGCGGGCAAGGAACATGCCGGCGAGCGTCACGATAAACGGCGGCAGGTCGAAGACATGAATCACCGCGCCCATCGCGGCGCCGAAGGCCGCGCAGAGCGCGAGCACGACCGCGAAAGCGAGCCATGGCGGCACGCCCCACCGCTCGATCGCGAGCGCGACAAACACCGTGGTGAAGCCGATCACCGAGCCGACCGACAGATCGATGCCGCCGGAAATGATGACGAACGTCATGCCGGTCGCGACGATGCCGAGAAACGCGTTGTCGGTCAGCAGATCGGCGACCACGCGCGTCGATGCGATGTTGGGAAATTGCAGCGCGCTGAGCGCAAAGCCGGCGATCAGAACGATCGCCGTGATGGCGACGGGTGGCAGCACTCTCATGCCTTCGCCCTCCGCAGCTGGGCGGCGGCACGGAAAAAACCGGTCAGCCGCGGCGATTGCAACAGCAGCACCGCAAGCACGACCACGGCTTTGACCAGCAGGTTGAACTCCGGCGGATAGCCGGAAAGAAGAATTCCGGTGTTCATCGCCTGGATGATCAGCGCGCCAATCACCGCGAGCGCCAGGCTGAAACGGCCGCCGAACAGCGAGGTGCCGCCGATCACCACGGCGAGGATTGCGTCGAGCTCGAGCCACAGGCCGGCATTGTTCGCGTCCGCCCCCATGATGTCGGCCGCCGCGATCACGCCGGCAAGCGCCGCGCACAGACCGCACCAGGCATAGACGGCGAGGATCGTGGCGCGCGTGCCGATGCCGGCGAGCGCGCTGGCGCGCGCGTTGCCGCCGGTCGCCTCGACCAGGAGCCCGAGCGCCGATCCGCGCACCACGGCGCCGGTCACGATGAGCATGCCGCCGACGATCACGACCGGAACCGGCAGTCCCAGCACGCTGCCATTGCCGAGCCAGGTGAGATCCGGCGAGGTGAACGTGACGATGCGCCCTTCTGTGATGAGCTGCGCAATGCCGCGACCGGCGACCATCAGGATCAGCGTGGCGATGATCGGCTGCATGCCGAGGACCGCGACGAGGAAGCCATTCCACAGTCCGCAAACGAGGCCCGCGCCGAGCGCCGCGGAGAGGACGAGCCACAACCCGTGACCATCCGCGAGGCTTGCCGCAATGGCGCCGGCGATCGCCATGACGGCGCCGACCGAGAGGTCGATGCCGCGCGTGGCGATCACCAGCACCATGCCGAGCGACAAGAGCGCCACCGGCGCGCCGCGGTTGAGCACGTCGATGAGGCTGCCGAACAGCCGGCCGTCCTGCAGGCGCAGGTCGAAGAACTGCGGCGAGACGATACGGTCGATTGCGAGCACGGCTATCAGTGCAACGATCTGGGCGAGTCCGCGGTACGACAGGCGCGGCATCACGGCTGCACCTCGCGCGCGCCCGCATGGTCGGCCGCGATGGCCGCCAAAATGCGAGTGATGTTGATCGCCTCGCCGTGCAGCTCGTCGACATGCATCCGGTCGCGCAGCACGATGACGCGGTCCGAATATGTCACGATTTCATCGAGCTCAGACGAGATCACCAGCAGCGCTAGCCCTTCGTCGCAGAGCTGACGAATGAGCCGGATGATCTCCGCGTGCGCCCCGACATCGATGCCGCGCGTCGGCTCGTCGAGCACCAGGAGGCGCGGCGAAGTAGCCAGCCAGCGTGCCAGCAGCACCTTCTGCTGATTGCCGCCGGAGAGAAGCCCGACCGGACGTTCCGGCTCCGGCGGCCGGATGTCGAGCAGCTTGATGAAACGCGCAGTGATTTCGTTCTGCTCCCGCCGCGACAGCGGCCGGTGCAGGCCGCGCTTGGCCTGCACCGCCAGCACGATGTTCTCGCGCATCGTGAGCTCGGAAACGATGCCGTCGGTCTTGCGCTCCTCGGGGCAGTAGCCAAAGCCGCAGCGCACCGCGTCACGCGGCGAATGCAGACGCACCGGCGCGCCCTCGACCGTGACCTGGCCGCGGTCGGCGCGGTCGGCACCGAAGACGAGACGCGCTGTCTCGGTGCGGCCCGAGCCGAGCAGCCCGGCGAGCCCGACCACCTCGCCGTGGCGCAGCGCAAGGTCGAACGGCGCGATGGTGCCGGTCTTGCCGTAGCTCTCGAAACTGGCGCAGACCGCGCGCGGCGCGTGCGGGAGCGTGGCGGCGCGTTCGCTGGTGGTCTCGGCGAGTTCGCGGCCGAGCATCATGCGGATGAGCTCGAGGCGCGGCAGCGCCGCGGTCTCGCGCTCGCCGATGAGGCGCCCGTTGCGCAGGACCGTGATGCGATCGGCGATTTCGTAAACCTGGTCGAGGAAATGACTGATGAAGATGATGCCGATGCCGCGCGCCGCGAGTTGACGCATGATCTTGAACAGGATCTCGACCTCGTGACGATCGAGGCTTGCGGTCGGCTCGTCCAGGATCAGCACG
>Ga0081539_10004432_pt1 | contig 15504 bp, 16 predicted proteins | sample TabmetS4T2R2_FD_71023 | JGI IMG/M metagenome (GOLD analysis project Ga0081539, IMG submission 71023) | Tabebuia heterophylla rhizosphere microbial communities from the University of Puerto Rico - S4T2R2 | ecosystem: Host-associated > Plants > Roots > Rhizosphere ...
GGCGTCAGGAGGGTCCGTGCCGGCGGGGGATGGGTCGGCGGGAAATCGCTCGCCGTCCGGGGGGTCCCCGCCGCCGGGTGCCTCCCCGCCGCCGAAGGCTTCCCCGCCGTCGGCGGACGGCCCGCCGTCCGGCCGTCCACAGGTACCGGGCCGTCCTCAGGGATCCGGCGTCACGGACGGCGACCCGCTGCCCGGGCCGGCGGCCGGTGCGACCACGCTTGGGTCGGCTGGGCCGGCGGCGGCCGGGCCGGGGCGGGACAGCCCGGACGAGGGTGGGGAGGTGGCGGGCCCTGCTCCGGGCGCCGGCCCCGGACGCCCGGCCACCTGGGGCGAGGTTGCGTGGACGGCCAAGGCTGTCCTGGATGCGCTGGCGGGGACGACCTCCGCCGCCACCCTCCGGCTCGAGGCCGCGGTTTCGGTCGCGGCCCGGCTCGGCCTCCTTCCATCCGACGCCCGGGTGTGGCAGGCCATCGACCGACAGCTCGCCACCGACACCGGGGAGCTGTCGGACGCCGGCGCCACCCACCCGACCATCCCACCGCCGCCTGCCCCACCGGTGCCCGCCTCACCGGTGCCTGCCCAGCAGACGCCCGCCTCACCAGGGTCCGGCTCGCCAGGGTCCGCCCCTCCGGGGTCCGGCTTGGCTCGGTCCAGCTCGCCGGGGACCGCCCTTTCGGGGTCCAGCCCCTCGGCGTCGAGCCCGAAGGGCCCCGGCCTACTGGGATCCGGCTTGTCCGGGTCCGACCCTTCAGGACCCAACTCGCCGGGGGCCGCCCCGTCGGGACCCGGCTTGTCGGCTCTGGCCGCGGCCCAGGCCGGCGTGCCCGGGGTCGGGGGTGGTCGCCTGGTGGCCGGGCGGGAGGTGGAGGTGGCGAGCGTTCTGCCCTTCCTCCTGGTCGGCCCGCTCGACGATCTGGGCGTGCTCGACGCGGTCGCCGCCGCGCTCGCCGGCCCCGGCTGGCAGGAGCTGTTGACCGCCTTCGCTGGCGGCCTCGCCCGCAAGGCCCTGCCGGCCCCGGCCGACGGATGGCTGCAGCCGCCTGCGGTCGCCGCAACCGTGGCGGCGTTCGCCGGCCAGGACCAGCTTCCCGACGGCGCCGCCACCGAGCGGCTCGGGCAGACGGTGGACCGCTGGTGGCCCGTGGTCGAGGAGACCCTCACCGCCGAGCTGGTCGATCTCCGGACGCCGGACTCACCGCTGGTGGTGACCGGCGCGTCGAGCGGGCTGGTGGCGGCTGACAACGAGGGCCTGGCCCCGCTGCTGTGGGACGCCGACCCCCCCGCCGTCCGGCAGCTCTGGGAACGCTGCGGCCGGCCGGCCGTCCTGGTCGACACCCTGGCCTCCGGCCCACTGGCCACGCTAGCCAGCAGCGACGACGGGAGACGACTCGAGCCGCTGGTCGAGGACGACGGGGGGCTGGCCGAGCCGCTGGCCGAGCTGGTCACCCTGGCCCAGGAACGACCTGCTGCGGGACGGTCACACCTCGCCCCCGAGCTTGACGCCCCGCTCGGCCTCCTCGCCGGTGTCGCCCTGGCCGCGCTGGCCTGGGAGCTCTGGAACCGCCATGGCGAGCACACCCATCCGGCCCTCGCGATCCGGCGGCTGGGCGACCTCGATGGCCGCGTCCGTCTCGAACGCGAGCGGGTCAACGTCACCATGCCGCTCGGCCGCCGGCACGCCGACCTCAGGGACAGCGGGCTGCTCCGAACCATCGACGCCGTGCCCTGGCTGCACGGACGCCGGCTGGAGCTGGAGGGCGGCTGATCATGGATGCCGGCATCATCGCCCGGGCTCACCTCGACCTGCGGCTGGCCGCGCTCAACCGCGCCTGCTCGGCGGCGGTCGCCAGCCAGGAACGCGAGGCGGCCGGGCTGGACCGGTCCGACCTTGCCGACCGGAGCATCACCGACCGGCAGGTCGCCGTCCTGCTCGAGCGCGTGGACCGCCTCGTCACCGAGCTGCTCCAGGAGCCCCGGCAGCCGCCCATCGGCATGGTCGACCCGCACGCCGAGGCGGAGCTCCAGGCCATGGCCGGGAGGGCGGGCAGCCGGCTACCGCTCGACCGGCTCCAGGCCTGCTACGGCCTCGACGAGCTGGACAAGCAGATCCTGGTCGCCGTCGTCGCCCCCGAGCTGGACCGCGCGTACGAACGCATCTTCGCCTACCTCTGCGACGAGTTCGACCGCAGGCACCCGTCCGTCGAGCTGCTCATGATCCTGACCGAGGGGGTCGAGGGCCGGGCGGGGCGGCGCATCGCGCTCGGGCCCTACGGCAGCCTGCGGCGCCATCGGCTTCTGGTCGAGCACGGCGACGCCCCGAGCGACCTCCGCCAGCAGCTCCGCCTCGGCCGCGGGGTCCTGGAGTTCCTGCTCGGCGCCCCGATCGACGTCCACAGCATCGGGCGCGACCCGGTGGATGCGGCGCCCGAGCCCTCGGGCGAGGTCGACTGCGATCCCTACACCGTGGCTGAGCTGGCCGACGCGTTGCGGGACGGGACGGCCGACGTGGTGGCCCTGTGGGGGCGGCCGGAGATGGCCGAGGCCGCGGTGGCCGGCATCGCCACCGCGCTCGGGACCCGCCTCGGCCGGCTGTCTTCGCCGGAGGCGCGCGATCCCGAGCGGCTGGACGACGCGCTGCGCGCGGCGGCGATCGCGGCTGGCGTGTCCGGGGACCTGCTCTGGCTGCCCGTCGAACCTGTCGAGGACCCCATGCCCGACCTGCTCGACGTCACCGCCGAGGCGCTCGAGGCCATGCGTGCGCCCATCGTGATCACCGCGGTGACGCCCTGGCGTCCGGTCGGCGTGCTCGCCTGCCGCCGCTGGATCGAGGCACGAGTCGGCCAGGCCGGCCTGGCCCGACGGGCTGGCTGGTGGCGGTCGCGACACCCGGAGCTGACCGAGGACGAGGCGACCGACCTGGCCGCTCGGTTCCAGCTCAGCCCTCCGGCGGCCGCGGCGGCGTCCCGGGTGTCCAGTAGCAGGGCCTGGCAGCGCGGTGCGACGCTGGTATCGGCCCGCGACCTGGAGTCTGCCTGCGCGGCGCTGTCCACCCCACGGCCCGACCGCCTGGTGTCGGTGATCGATCCACGTTGGGGGCCCCGCGACCTGGTGCTGGCGCCCGCGCTGCACCAGCAGGTCGTCGAGATCGCCGCCTTCGCCCGCAGCCTGCCACGGCTCAACGGCGCCAACGGCGGGAGCCGGCTGGCGGTGTCCCAGCGTGGCCTCAAGGTGCTGTTCACCGGCGACCCGGGCACCGGGAAGACGCTGGCCGCGGAGGTGATCGCCTCGCTGCTGGGTGTCCAGCTCGTCAAGGTCGACCTCTCGCGCGTCGTGTCCAAGTGGGTAGGGGAGACGGCCAAGCACCTGGACGCCGTCTTCCGCCAGGTCGACGGCTCCAGCGCCGTGCTCTTCTTCGACGAGGCCGACGCCCTGTTCGGCAAGCGTGCCGAGGTCCGGCACGGCACCGACCGCTACGCCAACACCGAGGTCAGTCATCTGCTGCAGCGCTTCGAGGAGCACCGGGGCCTGATCATCCTGGCCAGCAACCTGCGGGAGCACATCGACCCGGCGTTCACCCGGCGGTTCCACACGGTTGTCCACTTCCCACGGCCGGAGGAGCCCGAACGCCGCCGGCTGTGGGAGCTGGTCCTGCCCCCCACCAACGGTGCCGGCGACGGCGTCGACCTTGGGGCGCTGGCCGCGCTCGACCTCACCGGCGCGGGCATCGTCGGCTCGGTCCGGACCGCATCCCTGCTCGCTGCGGCCGAGGGCACCGGCGGGCTGTCCATGGCGCACCTGGCCCACGGGGTCTCGCGGCAGTTCCGCAGTGAGGGGCGGCTGGCCCCGCCCGAGGACCTGGCAGCACTCGCCGAGCAGGACCACAGGGGGCAGCGCAAGGAGCGGTGACAACGTGGCGACGGTGAGTTGACGGGCCCAGAGCACCATCGCCTCAGTCGCAGAACGAGGAGGCCACATGACCGAGTCGAGCACCGAGGGCGCGACATATGCCCCGCCGGCCACCAGCCCCGGATATCCGGACGAGAACGGCGGCGACGAATGGTGCCAGGACCCTGCCGAGTACTACCCGGACTATCTGGTGGAGGCCGCGGTCGCCGTCAAGCGGTCGGAGCTGTACACCGCCGACAAGGAGAAGGTTGAGGAGAAGTACAAGAAGCTCGACGGGGCCCAGACGCGGTACGAGGAAAAGTGGAACGCCCAGAAGAAGGCCGCTGAGACCCTGAAGTGCCAGCTCAAGCAGATCCTTGACACGCTCTACGACACCGTCGACGAGGCCAAGCGCACGCACCTGAAGAACTGCTGGTGCGAGATCATCAGCAGGACCGACGACGACACCAAGCCGGTCGACTGCGGCGAGGTCGAGGCCCTGGACTGCGATGACCTGCCGACCGACATCGCCGAGCTGCGGCGGCTGGAGACGCGGGCGGCGGCCTGCGTGACCCGCTACGACGCCGAGTTCGATGAGCTGGCCGAGTTCCCCGACAAGATCGAGGAACTGATCACCAAGTGGACCGCGCGGGCGACCGCGCTCGAGGACGCCATCGCGGCCCCGGGGAACGACCCGCAACGCAGCTACGTCGAGTATCTCGGCCTCGAGCGGGTCGTCGTCAAGTTCTGGAGGAAACTCCGCGACAGTGCGGCCGAGTACGGCTGCAAGCTCAAGGACGCCTTCCGCACCCTGCTGGAGATGCACAGGAAGTCCATCTGCCTCCAGGTGGCCGTCTACAAGTACGACAAGGCCCAGGAGTACGAGGAGGACGCCAAGAAGAAGAACGCCGACAAGGTCATCGACCGCGTTCTTGAGTGCGCGTTGCCCAAGCCCAGCGAGGAGCCGGAGCAGCCGGACAAGCCGGTCGTCTACGAGTCTGACTGCAAGCCGGACGGGGAGACCACGCCGTACGGAGAGACGAAGCCGGACGGGGAGACCACGCCGTACGGAGAGACGAAGCCGGACGGGGAGACCACGCCGTACGGAGAGACGAAGCCTGGCGGAGAGACCACGCCGGGTGGGGAGACCACACCGTACGGAGAACCCAAGCCCGGCCCGGGATACCAGGGACAAGGGCCCGGGCGGCCCGCCGGGGCGGCCTGCTGAGCGCTCTGCCGCAGATTTGACAAGGCGTTTCCTGTTTCGGAACCGCATCCACTCGCGAGGCGCAAGTTCTCTGGTCCCGAATGGCGAAAACGCGTGACAGTGCAGTGACGACCGCTTCACTATGGTTGCGGGGTACGCGTGTTGCACGGAGGGGGAAGCGCAATGTTCCGAGACTTCGTGCACGCACTCATCGCTCGGGAGGGCGAGGAGGGGCCACCGGTCCTTCACCTGTTCGGTGGTCCCTTCGTCACCCAGGAAGCGCGACGGGTGGATGTTCCAGAGGGGAGCAAACGCCTCCTGGTCTTTGTCGCCCTGCATCGAGGACGGGTCGAGCGTCGCTATGCCGCCGGTGCGCTGTGGCCGGGGGGCAACGACGTCCGCGCCGCCGGCAACCTCCGGTCGGCGCTGTGGCGTCTCAACGGCGCGGGGATCCGACTGTTGACGGCCGACAAGCAGGGCCTGGCCCTGCGTGACGACGTCATCGTCGACATGCACCTCGTCAGCTCGTGGGCTGCCCGCCTGATTGGTGATGCCGCCTGTGAGGACGACCTGAGCGTCATGCCCCAGGGGGTCGACGCCCTCGACCTGCTACCCGGCTGGTATGAGGACTGGGCGTTGGTCGAGCGCGAACGTGTCCGTCAGCGGCTGCTGCACGCCCTTGAGGCGCTCAGCCGGCAACTTGCGGATGCGGGGCGCTGCGCAGAGGCTGTCGAGGCGGCCATGCTGGCGGTCAGCGCGGAACCGCTGAGAGAGAGCGCGCAGCGGTCGCTGATCCGGGCGCACCTGGCTGAGGGCAACTGGATCGAGGGGCGCCGAAGCTTCGAGACCTACCGGAAGCTGCTGTACCGGGAGCTGGGCACGCAACCCGATCCGGACCTGGCCGCCCTGGTGCGACGGCCTGCCGACTTGCAGCCCCGTAGCCGCACCCGTGGACGCCACGCGGCTGTCGCATCGACCTGACAAGGCGACTGACCTGGGAGTGGCCAGTCTCAGGACCGTGCCCGCGGCCCACGCCGCCCAGGATGGCCAACCTGGTTGAGCACACCTTTGCTTCGCGCGAATCCACCTCCATGCAGCACGGCCCCGCGCCTTGACTGGTGAAATGAATCCAATCTGGGCGCCATTCTCCGAACGCCTCGAGCATCCGAAGTATTTCGCGCACGACTGGGTCGTGGTGAGGTTCGGAAAGTGGAGGCGGCAACGGATGAGAAGCAGGTGTCCCGCCCGTTCAGTATGGCTGAACGGAGCCATGCCACCGGCCGATCTGAAATTCTCTAGGATTACAGCTTCCGCCCCTCCTCGATCGCACTCGTCTACTGTCGTAGCAGCAAGGTTGTCGCCATTTGCGCCGCTCCACGGATTGACAACGGAACTTGTCGAGAAGCAGCGGCAAGCTGACAGTGCTACCAGTTCATCGGGCGCAGCTCCGGGCCCACGATGTGCTCCACCTCCTCTGGGGCGGTCTCGGCGTGCAGGAAGTGGGCGCCGTACCAGAGGACCACGTCGGTGCCGCGAGGTTGGCCGGTTGCCGGATCGGGGTTGGACAGCTGCTCGGCGGGGGTGAGGAAGCCGTCGAGGTGGGCCCGGGCGAGCGCCGGGTTGGTGGTGAAGCCCTGGCCGTCATCGATCTCGGGGCCGGCGCCGGCGGGCTGGGGCTTGTAGGCCAACGCCCACAGGTCGCCCATCCCGAAGGGGCTGGCGTTCCCGTCGTTCGGGCCGGGCACGAGCTCGTAGCCCTCACCGGTGCGGGTGTTCTGGACGCGCCAGCGGCGCTTGTGTCCCGTGTCCTTGGGGCGGCGGACCTCGTAGGCCTGCGTCCCCCAATTGGCACCGCCCGCGAGTGGCGGGTCGTTGAACTCCTGGACCAGGTTGCTGCCGGGCGTGCGGATGTCGAAGTCGAGCCGCCAGTAGACGTGATGGTGGTGGGTGTGACAGGTACAGGGGTTCTCGGTGGCGGCGAACCCGAACCGGGGCCGGATGGTCCCGTCGGCGGCCAGCCGCCACTCGCTGATGTAGCGGTACCAGCCGGCCGCCATCTCGCTGACCAGCACGACCTCCTGCCCCTGGACGAAGATGGCCACGCCACGGAAGTCGCCGGAGTCGGACCCGCTATCCAGGAGCGTCCTGGCCGGCGCCTGGCAGACACGGTAGCCCGGCAGCACGTCCTGGCCGACCGCCTCGAAGCAGGCCTCCTGGTTCTGCCAGTCCCGATAGGTGGGGCCGCAGCCCTCGTTGATGCCGTCCTGGAAGTACTCGACGTTGAGGATGGGCACGTGCGCCTGGTAGAGCACCCGCTTGCCGCGGTAGTCGACGAACTGCAGCTCGACGCCGGAGCCGTTGGTGCCCGAGGAGGCCGCCGGCCGGGTGGCGACGAAGGTCCACAGCGTCGTCCCTCCCTGGCGCACGGTGACCAGCACCTGCCCGCCGCTGCCGGTGGGGTCGCAGAACTCCGCCGACGGTGGCGGCTCGCAGGGGTGGTCGCTCGGCGCCGGCGTGCCCGGGAGGTCGTGGAGGACCTCCCGGGTGGTCATGTTGACGCCGACGATCCGGTGCCGGACGTCACCGGCGCCGAGCAGGCCGACGGTGACGACCCGCTCCTCGGTGCCGTCCGGCTGCTCGACGGTCAGGACCGGCGGCAGCGGGCGGTAGGCCCGCGCGCCGTCGCGCCCGAGGCCCGCAGCGCCACCGTCACCGGAGACGACCGCGAGGGCGGCGAGGAACTCCTCCTCGCTGGGCAGCGGTTGCCCGCGGTACTCCGACACCGCGACATCGGGCGGGGCGGCCGTCACCTCGTCGCTCGCCGCCGCGCCGTCCGGCGGCTCTGCCTCCAGGTCGTCGAGGGCTCCCTCGACCACCAGCATGCGGTTGTTGGTGTAGTCGTAGACGGTGGCCACCAGCTGCTCGGGAGGTGACGGGAGGCCGCGGGTCTTGTGGACGGGCGCGACCAGCCGGGTGGCCAGCACCCGCCGCTCCCCGTCCTGCGCCTGCACCGCCGGATGGGCGGCCACGGCCTCGACGGCACGGTTGACCGCCGACGGATCTGGACCGTACGGGACGACTTCCAGCTCGAGCTCGCCGTCGGGCATGCCATCCCCTCCCCTAGGACACCTGGAGGTCGTCGTAGCTGTAGAAGTCGCTCGGGTCGAGCATCTGCCGGGGCGTGACCGGGCTGGTGAGCAGGGAGTACATGTCGTCGTCGATGCGGTGGCCGCGCAGCTCGGCCGAGGCGCTCTGGTCGGGGAGGTACGGGGACCCGGGGAAGGTGGCCTGCCAGGCCGCCCAGATGCGGTCCTCGTTGCAGTGGTTGAGGTAGAAGACCGGGTCGTTCGGCGAGGACGACGGCAGCATGTCGCCGCCCACCCAGACATGGACCCGGTTGTGCAGTCCTGGGGCGCCGGCCAGCGGCCGCCAGCCCTCCACACGGTTGCGGAACCCCTGCGACTGGGTGCTCCAGGGCGACCGGTCGTACTCGTCCAGGTCCAGGGCCGCGGCCACGTCGGCCTGGGTGGGCAGGCCGGCCACGCTCTGGCCGAACCCCCGCCGGAGGCCACGGTTGGCCTGGACCAGCTGGCCCTGGACGTTGGCGGCCACCCGGACCCGCCAGCTGGCCGGGTCGTTGGCGTCGAAGGCGAACGGCCCGGTGGTGATGGGACTGCCCTGCCCGCCCATGCAGTCCTCGTTCCAGACCGCCGAGTCGGGCTGGTCGGCGGGCGCGGCCTCGCCGTCGGCGGCCCAGTCCCAGTAGGGGAGGCCGGCGTCGGCGTCGTTCAGGACCCGCTGCAGCTGCAGCTCGAGCAGGATGAGCATGAACCGGTGCCAGGGGAGGAACACCGGCCCCCGGTGGGCGGCATTGCGGTCGCCCTGGGTTGGTGGGGTGAAGGTTTCCATCGCATAGTGGTGCCAGACGACGAACAGGTCGTAGGTGCTGACCGGCGTCGGCGGGCCGGGAAGCTGGAGATCGGCCGTGGTCGGGCCGAGGAACTCCTGCTTCAGCAGCGTGACCCCCTGGATGTAGTTCTTGCGGGCCGTTTCGTCCATCAGGATGTTGCGTCGTTCCGCCGCCATCACGATCCCTGCCCGTGCTCGTGGGTGTGCCCGCCGGCCCCGAAGTCCTCGGGGAAGATGTCGATGAGCTGCTTCATCAGGTCGATCGCCGAGGCGAAGCTCAGGTTGGGAACGGCGTGGTAGTGGACCTGGCCGTCATTGGTGACGCCCATGTGCCCCTCGACGGGCATGCCGTCGACCTCGAGCCGGTAGGTGGTGCGGACCACGATGTGGTGGCCGCGGTAGGTCGCCTCCCTGACGCTCTCCATGCCGCCGCCGTGACCGTGGCCGCGATCCTGGCCCGGCAGCTGGACCTCGCCCATGGTCACCCGCTCGACGATCGCATCCGGCGTCGCTCCCGCCGAGAGCTCCTCCCGCTTCATCTGCATCTCCTTCCGAGGTCAGTCGTGGGTCCGGCAGACCCGCACGAACAGGTCGTTGAAGCCGGCGAAGCCGCCGAACAGCGCGCCGATCTCGACCACCTGCACCCGGACGAGGATATCCGCGGTGCCGGTGAGGTCCAGCGGCGGCAGGTTGGCCAGGGCGTGCCCGAACGCCTCGTCGAAGCTGAGGTTCCGGGAGAAGCCGGTGGCCTCGTCGGCGCCTGGCGGGCAGGGACGATCGGAGCTGCCCTTCACGGCGTCGGCATAGGGCTCCAGGTCCTTGCCGTACTCCTGGATCGGCACCTGGTCGGCTCCGTCGGCGTGATGGACGGTGATCGTCTCCTGGTCGGCCGGGAACCGCACCGTCTCGGCGACGCGGAACGGCGTGATCACCTGGGGGAAGACGCCTGGTCGTGGGCAGCGCAGCAGGTCGAACTGGGGCGGGAAGATGCGCCGGGGATCCTGGCGGATGTCCACCTGGAAGCCGGGCGACGGCAGGTCACCCTCGGCCACCAGGAGCACGTGCTCACCGATCCGGAAGGCCCGGATCGAGCTCCGGGACGCCAGCTCACAGCCGATGTGCATCGAGCTCTCCTTTCCTCCGCCACAACGCCAGCCAGGCGGCGACGACCAGTCCGGCCAGGACCCACGCGAGGGTGGCCGGATCCGTCCTCGCCGCGCTGCCGTACCGGGGCCGAGCCATGCTGGATGGTCGCTCACTCGGCGGGGGTGCCGAGCAGCACGGCCAGGGCGCCGTCGGCCACCGTGATGACCCGCCCGGTCTCGCCGGTCAGGGGCTGCATCTCCGCGGTCACCGCCGGCCCAGCCATGACCTTGGTGCTGCCACCGTCGTTGCCGAACGAGATGGCGGCCCGAGCTGCCGAGCCGACCTCATCGGTCATCTCGGCCAGCTCCTTGAGGGGACCACCCCGTCGATCTCGCCCTGCTCGACGTACCAGGCGACCATGCCGGTGCACTTGTTCTCGTCCGGGTCCTGGTCGAACCAGCAGGGGCACATGACATTGCAGTCGCTCGCCTCCAGGAACTGGCCGCGAAGCTCGTACGCCATCGATCGCTCCTCTTTGCCTGCCTGAGCTCGGCCGTTGCGTTCCCTCCAGCTAGGAGGTCGCGGCCCAGTCGATCGACTCGGCGAGGTGGTCCACCAGGGCCGCGATGACCCAGAAGTCCGGGGGCTCGTCGACCCCGTTCTGCCGCACCGACTTGGTCTGCCCGCCGGCCTCCACGGTCAGGATGTAGTCGGGCAGGTCGGTGACGTTGGCGAGGTACTCCGGGTCCCAGTCGAAGAAGCCGGCGCGCTGGACGAAGGCGGCGAGCCGGCGGAAGTCGTTGAGATCCACCTCCCCCTTGTACTGGCCGAGCAGGTCCACGAACCGCTCGCCGTCCCAGGTGGCTGTGCCGTCGGCGTTCAGGGTGACCTCATAAATTGGACAGGTCCCGAAGCACGCCCCTCGCCGGAGCGTGATCGAAGTTATCTCGGCACCGTACTCCACGTTGATCCCTCCGATCCCATCCGTGAAGTTCTGACACAATTCCACCCGCCGTTATCGGCGCCGCCTGTGCTAATACCCCCCCTCTCTGAACGCTTCCGCGGCATGGTCGCTGCGCCCCAGAAGCCTACGCATCAACGGCGCGGCCGTGAATAGAGCCATGGATCCAGTTCAGCGCCGTCGGGGGACTAGGTCCCACGCGGTGCGCTCGGCCGTCCCTGCCCGGCAATGGCCAGGTCACCTGCGAGCTTGCCGTGGACCGGGGTACCGGTACCTTCCGTTGCACCCGTGAGCTAGGAGTGGGGCGGTCCGGCACCGGATGGCCCGACCGCGCGCATGCGGGCCGCCGCCTCACCGCGACGATGCACGTGTAACTTCTCCAGGATATTGTGCACGTGGTTCTTCACGGTGCGGACCTCAATACCCAGATGCTGCCCGATCTGCCGGTTGGACAATCCCTGATCGATCAGCCGAAGGACCTGGTGCTCGCGGGCCGTCAGGTGCGACCCCGCGGCCAAGGACCGGCGCTCAGCCGCCATGCTCGCCACCCGGCGGAGAAGCGCGGCCGAGATCTGCGGTGGGCACAGGCTCTCACCCCGGGCCAGGCTCTGAACGGCCATCGCCAGATCCTCCCGTGAGGCTTCCCGCAGCAGATATCCTGCGACACCGGCCTCGGCAAGCGCGATCGCCTCGTCCTCGCTTCCGGACACGCCGATGGCGATCACGCAGGCGGCATCGTCGGCGCCGACCACCGCACCGACGATCCCCGGGCTCCCGACGGTGGCCATGTTGAGCAGGACCACATCCGGTTGGAAACACTGCAGCCGCTCCATGGTCGCCGCCGTGTCGCCAGCGGCGTCGACGGCGCCGACCCATGGCTCGCTCTCGAGGAAGCTGGTCAACGCCTCCCTGGAGAGGCGCGTGTCGTCGACGACGAGCACTCGCCTGGCCACGACCGGAGGGGGCTGTCCTGGTACACGGGCTCGAGCTTCCATGAAGCAATGCCCCTCTTCGTAATTTGCGACGTTGGCGTGCAGATTGCCTGGACAAGACCTCATCCGCCGCCGACCTGGAAGCCCGGCCAGGAGCAGGGAGCTACTCGGGTCCTCGGAGGCGCAGAAGGAGCGCCCCCAGGACGATCAGGCCGAGTGCCACGGCCGCCACCAGCCCAGTGTGAGCGCTGGAGGAACCGGTAGAGGGCAGGCCCGAGGACGGCGGGTGCGTCGAGCTTGACGGTCGGCGGGTCGTCGTCGGCTCCCGGGTCGTGGTTGCGGTGGTCACCGTCGTCTCGGAGGTGTAGGTGCTGGTGTCGGTCGGCGGCGTCGATGTGAGCGAGCCTGGACGGGTGGTGACACTGGGCTGCACGACTGGCTTGGTGCCGCCGTCGTCGGTGCATGCTCGCAGGAGGATGACCAGCAGGATGAGCAGAAGGATGACAACGAGGATCAGCAGACCCGTTCGCCTGGGGCGCTGCTGCTGCGGCTGCTGACGATAGCTGTCGGCCATCGACTCCCCCCGAAAGCAAGCAAGTTCTCGCACTTAGGCGCTCTTGGTGCTTTCAGCGATGGTACCGGAGCGGCGGAAATGTCAATAGAGGTAATTTCGAGGGAGTCGGCGCTGAAGTCACAACGACGGACGTCGCAAATACACCCGCGAGCGAGCGGGTTCGGGTGGTCGAGCGTGGCTTGTCCCCTCGGTGCTCCTGTCAGTGCCCAGCGGCGTACTCGGCGTCGGTGACGTGCTCGCCCCAGTCGGCCTCGGGGCGGTCGTCCCCGGGGGCCTCGGTGATCGACAGGTGGGTCATGTAGTGGCCGGCCGCGGCCCCGTGCCAGTGCCACTGGTCGGGCGGCGTGGTGACGACGTCGCCGGCGCGGATCTCCTCGACGGCGGCGCCGCGGGACTGCACCAGGCCCTTGCCCTCGGTCACATACAGGGTCTGGCCGACGGCGTGGGCATGCCAGGCGGTTCGGGCCCCCGGGGTGAACCGGACGGCGCTGACCCGCACCCGAGAGGGCTCCTCGCCGCGGGCGATGGCGTCGATGAAGACGTCGCCGGTGAACCACTCGGCCGGGCCCTTGGCGGTCGGCTGCTTGGGCTGGATGGGCACAGAGGTCTCCTCACTGCTGACGTCGTCTCGTCTGGTCACACCCCGAGGCTACCCATGATGCGTGATTGGACGGCCGAGGAGCTGGACAGGATCCGGAGGGTCGACGAAGCCGAAAGGAGCACCCAGCATGCGCGGAGCAGTCCTCCATGCCCCCGGCGACGTCCGGGTGGAAGACCGCGACGACCCCAAGATCACCGAGCCGACCGACGCCGTCATCCGGCTCACGGCGACCTGTATCTGCGGCTCGGATCTGTGGTCCTACCGCGGCATCGAGGCGGTCGACGGACCATCCCCGATGGGCCATGAGTACGCCGGCGTCGTCCAGGAGGTGGGCAGCGAGGTCGGGAACATCCGGCCCGGCCAGTTCGTGGTCGGCTCGTTCTTCGCCTCCGACAACACCTGTGCGATCTGCCAGGCCGGCTACCAGAGCTCGTGTGTCCAGCGCGAGCCGGTCGGCGCCGAAGGCGCCCAGGCCGAGTACCTGCGCGTTCCCCTGGCCGACGGCACCCTGGTCGCCACCCCGGACATCCCTCCGGACGACCTGGTCCCGAGCCTCCTGGCCGCCTCCGATGTCCTCGGCACCGGCTGGTTCGGCGCTGTGGCCGCCGAGGTCGGCCCGGGCAGGAGCGTGGTCGTGGTGGGGGACGGCGCGGTCGGGCTGCTGGGGGTGCTGGCGGCGAGCCAGCTCGGCGCCGAGCGGATCATCGCCATGAGCCGGCACGAGCCCCGCCAGCAGCTGGCCCGCGACTACGGGGCCACCGACATCGTCACCGAGCGCGGCGACGACGGCGTGGCCAAGGTAAAGGAGCTCACCGGCGGCCTGGGGGCGCAGTCGGTCATCGAGGCCGTCGGCACCCAGGAGTCGATGCTGCAGGCCATCCGCTCGACCCGACCCGGCGGCCACGTCGGCTACGTCGGGGTCGCCCACGGGGTCGAGCTCCCCGGCGACGAGCTGTTCTTCTCCCATGTGCACCTGCACGGCGGGCCCGCCCCGGTGCGCCGGTTCCTGCCCGAGCTTCTCGAGCTGATCTGGAACCGGCGGATCGACCCGGGCAAGGTCTTCGACCTCACCCTGCCGCTCGAGGAGGCCGCCGAGGGCTACCGGGCCATGGACGAACGCCGTGCCGTCAAGACCCTGCTGCGCCCATAGCCCCCGGGCGACTCCGTCCCGGCACCACGCGGCGGCCACGGGTACGGCAGACTCAGGGGATGCGGTGGACGCTCGGCTTCGTCCTGCTCCTCGTCCTGTCGGTGACCGTCCTGGCCATGCCGGCTCGGTTCGAGGGACCGATCCTGGTCACCATCACCCAGCGACATGGGCTGACCCTGAGTGACGTGGTCGGCTTCGTCCCCCTCTCGGTCGGATGGTCGGTCTGGGTGGTTGGCGTCTGGCGGCGGCGCCGGCGGGTGGAGGCGGCGATCAGCGTGTCGCCGCGAGCGGCCGCCGTCAGCGCCTTCGTGGGCGGGGTCGGGGTCGGGCTCGTGATCGCCACGGCCCGCACCTCGTCGTGGTGGCTGGTTCTCGGGGCCGCCCTGCTCACCGCGGTCGCGCTCGGCGCCGTCCCGATCGTGTCCCGCCGCGACCAGCCCGCCAGCGAGCAGCCGCCCGGCTCGTAGCACGGCGCCCACGAGACGAACAGGCTCTTGGCGTCGAGCGCGATCGGTTCCAGACTTTCAACAATGGACCCAACCCGGAGGACCGGTGGGCTGGCGGCGCTGGCGCTCGCCGTGGCGCTTGCCGTGGTGGGCTGCGGCGGGGACGGGTCTGGGGCTGGGTTGTCGGCGGCGCCGGGGACCACGACCGACCCGCCGGCCACGGCCGCGCCGACGACCCAGGCACCGACCACGACGACCAGGCCGGCGGGCGAGCGCATCCCGGTACTGTCGGGCGGCAAGGCCTCCAAGCGCGACATCCGCTGGGTGCAGCAGCACCTGGGGCGGCTCCATCCGGACCTGCAGCGCATGGTCGGGAAGGCCGACGGCCGGATGGGCGCCCAGACCCGCCAGGCGCTGTGCGTCTACCGCACGATCAGCCGGGCGCTGCCCTCGAGCCTGTGGAAGCCCATCGGCAGGGCCGACCTGATCTCGCTCGCCCGGACCAGGGCCCTGCCCGGCTTCGCCTTCGCCAACCAGACCAAGGCCAGGACGGTGGCCTGGGTGAGCAAGGACTGCCAGGCCGTGCTGGAGGTGGTGCAGGGCCGCTACCGGCACATCATGGCCGCCACCACCGGCAAGCCGGGCCATGAGACGCCGAGCGGGCTGCACCAGATCGCATGGCGCTGGCCCGGCTGGCACGTCAGCAGCAAGTACCGGGAGAACGGCCAGATGTACCAGTCCCAGTACTTCGCC
>Ga0081539_10004433_pt1 | contig 15502 bp, 13 predicted proteins | sample TabmetS4T2R2_FD_71023 | JGI IMG/M metagenome (GOLD analysis project Ga0081539, IMG submission 71023) | Tabebuia heterophylla rhizosphere microbial communities from the University of Puerto Rico - S4T2R2 | ecosystem: Host-associated > Plants > Roots > Rhizosphere ...
GGCCGGCGCAGCCCGGGCGCGGGCGCGGCCGCCAGCCGCTCCAGCTCGGCCGGGTCGGTGTCGTCCACGGCGGCCGCGGCCCGCCGGAAGGCGCGCACCTTGTAGGTCGGCTCGCGGCCCCGCTTGAGCAGGAAGGCGATGCGGCGCAGGGCGGCCGCCGGCGCCGGCGGCTGGTCGGTCATGGCGCCAATTCTCGGCCGGGGACGGCCGGCGACCAACCTGAGCAGTGCATAACGATCCGTCCTCGAGGGGCTATCGATCGCCGTTGGTGCTTGTCGAACCGCGTTCGATCCGGTACGAAAGATCACGCTCGGTGGCGGCTCACTTCAGGTTGGGAGAGGTCGAGCCGAGGGTTCTGTCCGAGTGTGTCGGCTCGCTCGTCCTGCCGCCCGGGCACCGGTTCCCTGTGGCGACGGTGACGGGCGCTCGGGAAAAGGAACGAGGTAGATGAGGGTACCGGGGATTCGGCTGCCGAGCTGGAAGAAGGCCGAGGGGCTGTCCGGTTGGCAGCGGCTGGCCGTGATCGTCGGCCTGGCCGTCGTGCTGCTGGCCACCATGAGCGTCGCCGCCACCGCCCGCGTGTCGGCCTCCTCGGGCCGGATCCTGGCCGGGGTCACCGTCGGCGGGGTCGACGTCGGCGGCATGACCCGCGACGAGGCCGTGGCCGCGGTCAAGGCCACCACCGAGCCGAAGCTGCGCCGGGGCGTGTTCGTGGTCGCCGGGGACAAGCGCTGGCCGGTCACCCCGGCCGGGCTCGGCAACGGCGCCGGGGTCGAACAGGCCGTCGACCAGGCCCTCAGCGGCCCCGAGCTGAACTGGCTCTCCGACTTCTGGCACCGGCTCAGCAACCGGCCGGTGGCCCACCACGTGGACGTGGCCCAGGCCAGCGACGACGCCAAGGTCGCCCGGTTCGTGCAGGCCCTGGCGCCCAAGCTGGCCGTGGCCCCCACCGACGCCTCCATCACGCTGGCCGACGGCAGGCTCGTGAGGCAGAAGGCCAGGAACGGCCGGGTCCTGGACGTCGAGGCCAGCACCCGCGCCCTGGTCAAGGGCCTGCGCGGCAGCACCCACAAGGTCAAGCTGGTGACCAGGGCGGTCGCCCCCAAGGTGACCGCCGGCAAGCTCGGCAAGACGATCGAGGTCAACCTGTCGACCAACCGGCTGACGTTCTACGACGGCCTCAAGGCGCGCAAGGTCTACCCGGTGGCGACCGGCCAGCCGAGCTTCCCCACCCCGCAGGGGAGCTGGAAGGTCGTGTACAAGCGGATGAACCCGACCTGGACCAACCCGGCCCCCGACGGCTGGGGGGCCGACATGCCCAAGTCGATCCCCCCCGGCCCCGGCAACCCGCTGGGCACCCGGGCGATGGCGCTCAACGCCTCCGGGATCCTGATCCACGGCACCTACGCCAGCTACTCGATCGGCCGCTACGCCTCCCACGGCTGCATCCGCATGCTGCTGTCGGACGTCGAGGCCCTCTACCCGCAGGTGCCGGAGGGCACCCCGGTCCTGATCCACCGCTGAGCGGTCAGGGCCTGGTCAGGTAGCGGTCGGGCACGGCGACGACGGCCCGGACCGGGCTCCAGCCGCCCCGCAGGTCGAACAGGTAGGCGGGGAGCAGGTAGGCGACGCTCGCCCGGGCGCCGTCGGCCGCGGCCAGGGCGGGGGCGCGCACGAGGCCGAGGCGGACGCCGGTCACGGTGGCGACCCGTGGCGGCAGGGGCGTGGCCGTGCAGGTGACCCTGGCGGTGGCCCGGCACGGGTCAGGCGCGATGTCCGGCGCCTCGGCCGGGGTCCGGGGAGCGATCGGGCCGGCCTTCTTGAGCCGCTCGAAGCCCTCCTGGACGCCGATCAGCGGGTAGGTGTCGGCCGGCTCGGGGGTGGCCAGCCAGCCGGTCGCCTGCTGTACCACCCCCGTGGCGCCGACGGTGACCGTCCAGGCGAAGCCCGAGGTCGGCTGCCCGCCCACCGCCGGGGCGATCGAGACGGTCCGGGAGGCGAAGCCGTCGGTCACCTGGACGGTCGCCCCGGTCAGGTCGAGGCCGGCCCTGGCGACCAGGTCGCGGGCGACCCGCTCGGCCTCGGCCCGGCTCGGCAGGGACCTTGGGGTCAGCGGCCGGGCCGGGGCGGCCGGGCTGGCCACGGGGGCGTCGGGGTCCAGGCACTGGATGCCGGCCCCGGGCCGGTAGGGGCCGCCGGCACGGGGGATGCAGCCGCCGAGGATGTTGGTGCCGAAGCTCCACGGCACCCCGGCCAGCCGGTGCACGACCAGGGCGCGCCGCCCGTCGCGGACCGTCCAGCCGTTCGCCTCCTCCTTCGGCGTGCCCGCCAGCCCGAGGACGGCGGCCAGGGCGGCCACCCGGCCCGTGTCGGCGCTGCTCCCGAGCTTCCATGCCTTGGCCTGGTCGGGCAAGGCGGGCAGGGGGCCGCCGAGCTGGTAGGTCTCCCGCGGCCACAGCCGCGCGTCCCCGGGCTCGGGCGGCCGCGCCGGGGCGACGCCGCCGGGCGCGGGGGCGGGCTCGATCCCGGGCCGGGCGCCACCGGAGGCGGGGGCCTGGTTCGTCGCCATGGCAGCGTCGGCGGCGGCCGCCGGCTGCCCGGTCGCGCTCAGGTCGAGGGCGGGGAGCACGGCCGGGTCCCGGCCGGCCCCGCCCCGAGCGACCAGGATCCCGCCGGCCGCCAGCGCGACCGTGACCACGGCCGCCACCATCCACGCCCCGACCTTCCTGCTCACCGACACCACCGCCTGTCGCCGTTCCGGACGTCATTGTCTTCGACGCGGCCAGGCCCCGCCGGGTTCCCGGCGCCTCAGACCAGACGGCGAGCCCCGTCGGAGGCGGTCACGGCCGCGACCGCGGGCGGGCCGAACCCGGCGGCGGCGAAGGCGTCCCTGACCCGGTCGCCGACCCGCCCGGCCAGGTCGGCGGCGACCAGGGCGATGGCGCTGCCCCCGAACCCGGCCCCGGTCATCCGCGCCCCGACCGCCCCCGCCTCCACGGCCGCCTCCACGGCCGTGTCCAGCTCGGGGGAGGACACCTCGTAGTCGTCTCGCAGCGAGGCATGGGAGGCGGCCAGCAGCGGCCCCAGCCGGTCCAGCTCGTCGGCCCGGAGGAGCTCGACCGCCTGCAGCACGCGGGCGTTCTCGGTCACCACGTGCCGGGCCCGGCGGAGCCGCTCGTCCCCGAGCTCCCCGGCGGCCGACTCGACCTGCTCCAGGGTGACGTCGCGGAGGGCGGGCACGCCGAGGACGGCCGCGGCCGCCTCGCAGGCGGCCCGCCGGTCGGCGTAGGCGCCGTCCACCAGCCGGTGCCCGGCACGGGTGTCGAGCACCAGCAGGCACAGCCCGGCCGCCTCCAGCGGCAGCGGCACCTGCTCGGTCCCGAGGCTCCGGGTGTCCAGGAACAGCGCATGCCCGGCGCGGCCGAGCATCGACACCATCTGGTCCATGACCCCCGACGGCACCCCGACGACCTCGTTCTCGGCCCGCCGCGCCACCCCGGCCAGGGCCACCCGGTCCAGCCCGTCGCCGAACAGGTCGGCCAGGGCGGTGGCGGTGGCGCACTCCAGGGCGGCACTGGACGACAACCCGGCCCCGGCCGGCACGTCCCCGTCGACGACCAGGTCGGCCCCGCCGACGTCGACGCCCGCCTGGCCGAGCGCCCACGCCACCCCGGCCGGATAGGCGGCCCAGCCTCCAACCCGCCCCGGCCCGATCCCGGCCAGCTCCAGATCCGCCGGCGGCCCGGTCTGCAACGACCACATCCGCAGCCGCCCCACGTCCCATCGCCCGGCCGCCGCCACCACCTGCCGGTCGATCGCGGCGGGGAGCACGAACCCGTCGTTGTAGTCGGTGTGCTCCCCGATGAGGTTCACCCGCCCCGGCGCGGCCCAGACCCCGTCGGGGTCACGCCCGGTCCGTTCCCGGAACCCTGCCACGACCCGCGCGACCTGGGCGGCCACACGGTCGCTCACCCGGCGGCGGACCGCAGCATCTCGGCCGCGTGCTCGGGGGCGATGTCGTTGATGAACACCCCGGCACCGGACTCGCTGGAGGCCAGGTACTTGAGCTTGGTCGCCGACCGGCGGATCGAGAACGCCTCCAGGTGTGCGTGGGCCAGGTCGCGGTCGCGCCGCACCGGCGCCTGGTGGCAGGTGAGCATGTAGGGCAGCGGCTGGTCGAACAGGGCGTCGAAGCGGCCGAGGACGTCCTTGAGCAGGCCGGCCAGGCCGTCGCGCTCGCCGCCGTCCAGCGCCGGCAGGTCGGGCAGGTGGCGGGTCGGGAACAGGTGGACCTCGAACGGCCAGCGGGCGGCGAACGGCACGAAGGCGGCCCAGCCCGGGGCCGTGGCCACCAGCCGCTCCCCCTGCGCCTCGGCGGCCACGATCGTGCAGCTGCGGCACTCGCCGGTGGCCTCCCGGTCGGCGCGGGCCACGTCCAGCTGGCGGGCCGTGCGCGGGGCCACGAACGGGTAGGCGTAGATCTGGCCGTGGGGGTGGTGGAGGGTGACCCCGATCTCCTCGCCCCGGTTCTCGAACGGGAACACCTGCTCGACCCCGTCCATGGCCCCCAGCTCCAGGGTCCGGTCCGCCCAGACCTCGACCACGGTGCGCAGGCGCCGCACCGGCAGCCGGGCCAGCGCCCCGTCGTGGTCGGAGGTGAAGCAGACGACCTCGCAGCGCCCGACCCCCGGCCGGGGGGCGAAGGGCCCGGCGTCCGGCACCTCGCCAGGGTCAGCGGTCAGCGACGGGAAGCGGTTCTCGAACACGACCACGTCGTAGTCGGGGGCCGGGATCTCGGTCGCCCGGCCATCCCTGGACGGGCACAGCGGGCACTGGTCGGCCGGGGGCAGGTGGGTCCGGCCCTGACGGTGGGAGGCGACGATCACCCATTCCTCGGTCAGGGGGTCGCAGCGGATCTGGCTGGACGTGAAGGCCACGCCGAGGTCCCGGGTGTCGGGGTCGGTGCGGTCGATGCCCTCGCGCTCGTCGAAGTAGATGAGCTCGCGACCGTCGGCCAGGCGGGTGGAGGTCCGGGCCAGCTTCACGCCCAAACCGTACCGCACCGTCCCCGGGATAGGCTCCCGGGATGGGCGCCGGCGACTGCATCCTGGCCGTGGACCTCGGGACCTCGGGGGTGAAGGTCGCCGTCACCGGCGTCCGGGGCGAGCTGCTGGCCTCGGCGGTCGAGCGGTACCCGCTGCACGTCCTGGGCGGCGGCGGGGTCGAGCAGGACCCGGCCGACTGGTGGGACGCGGTCGTGCGCGGGACCCGCCGGGCCCTCGGCGGGGCCGGGGTCGACCCGGGGCGGGTGGCCGGGGTCGGGTGCAGCGCCCAGTGGTCGGGGACCGTGCCCGTGGACGACCAGGGGCGGCCGCTGATGCGGGCGGTCATCTGGATGGACTCGCGCGGGGCCGAGCAGGTCCGCCGGATCACCCGGGGGTTCCCGGCCGTCCAGGGCTACGGGGTGGGCCGGCTGGCCGCCTGGGTCCGCCGCTCGGGCGGCGCGCCCGGCCACTCGGGCAAGGACACGGTCGCCCACATCCTCTGGATCCGCGACCGGCAGCCCGACGTCTACCGGCGAACCCGTACGTTCCTGGAGCCTCGGGACTGGCTCAACTTCCAGTTGACCGGCCGCATGGCCAGCTCCTTCGACGCCGCCACCCTGCTGTGGGCGACCGACACCCGCGACGTGGGGGCGGTGCGCTACGACGACCGCCTGCTCCGCCTGGCCGGCCTTGACCGGGACAAGCTGCCCGACCTGGTGCCGAGCGCCACCGTGCTGGGGACGCTGCGGCCCGAGGCCGCGGCCGCGCTCGGGCTGCCGCCGACGGTCCGGGTGGTGACCGGGGCGCCGGACATCATGGCCTCGGCCATCGGGGCCGGGACGGTCGCCGACTTCGACGCCCACCTGTACCTGGGCACGTCGTCGTGGCTGGTGTGCCACGTGCCCTACCGCAAGACCGACCTGTTCCACAACCTCGCCTCGCTGCCCTCGGCCATCCCCGGGCGCTACCTGCTGGCCAACGAGCAGGAGGCGGCCGGGGTGTGCCTGACCGAGCTGGGGCGGGTCCTGTTCCCTCCCGACGACGGCGCGCCGGGGCCGGGCGGCGACCCGTACGCGGCCATGCTGGCGCTGGCCGCCGCCGTCCCGGCCGGCAGCGACGGGCTGCTCTTCACCCCGTGGCTGAACGGCGAGCGCACCCCGGTCGACGACCGCACCCTCCGGGGCGGGTTCTTCAACCAGTCGCTCGGCCTCACCCGCGGGCACCTCGTCCGGGCGGTGCTCGAGGGAGTGGCCTGCAACGCACGCTGGCTGCTGACCTACGTGGAGCGCTTCGTCGGGCGCCCCCTGGAGGCCATCACGGCCGTTGGCGGCGGGGCCCGGTCCGAGCTGTGGTGCCAGATCCACGCCGACGTGCTCGGCCGGGTCGTGCGCCAGGCCGCCGACCCGATGCTGGCCAGCGCCCGCGGGGTGGCCCTGCAGGCGTCGGTCGCCCTCGGCCACCTGAGCTGGGACGAGGCGGCGGCCACGGTGCCGATCGCCCGGACCTTCGAGCCCGACCCGGCCCGCCGGCGGGTCTACGACACGCTGTTCCCGGAGTTCGTCAACCTGTACCGCGGAACCCGCAAGATCTACGCGCGGCTGAACGGCCGGCGCTAGCCCGGGAGGAGCTCGTGGACATCGCCGGCGTCGCAGCCAAGCTGGAACGCCTCCACCCGAGGGTCGCGGCCGCGGCCGAGCGGCTGGCCTTGGCCGTGCCGGCCGTCCGGGCGCGCCTGGACCGGGAGTACGAGCAGCTGCTGGCCGGGGTGGAGGGGTCGCTGAAGCCGTACCGGGGGGTGGTGGCCGGCTTCTCCCGGCTGCCCGAGCGCGGGCTCGGCGGCGACGAGGCCCTGGCCACCGTCGAGGACCTGGCCGGCCGGGAACGCGCCCGCTGGCGGGACGGGCTGGCCTCGGGTGCGGTGTACCACGGCGGCGACGACCACGTGGACTTCCTGAACCGCGTGTACGCGGCCGCCTCCCAGGTGAACCCGCTGCACGCCGACCTGTGGCCGAGCGGGGCCAAGTTCGAGGCCGAGATCGTGGCCATGACCGCGGCCCTGCTCGGCGGCGACACCGCCCGGGGGGACGACCCCGCCCGCCAGGTGGTGGGCACGGTCACCTCCGGCGGCACCGAGAGCATCCTGCTGGCCATGAAGGTGTACCGGGACCGGGCCAGGAGCCGGGCCCGCCGGCGGTCCGCCCGGCCCGAGGTGGTCGCCCCCGCCACCGCCCACGTCGCCTTCGACAAGGCCGCCCAGTACTTTGGGATCCGCCTGGTCCGGGTGCCGGTGGGCCCGGACTTCCGGGCCGACGTCGGGGCCATGCGCCGGGCCGTCACCCGCCACACCGTGGCCATGGCCGGCTCGGCGCCCACGTTCCCCCACGGGGTCGTCGACCCCATCGAGGACCTGGCCGCGGTCGCGGCCGAGCGCGGGATCGGCTTCCACACCGACGCCTGCCTGGGCGGGTTCGTCCTGCCATGGGCGCGCCGGCTCGGCTACGACGTGCCGTCCTTCGACTTTTCGGTCCCCGGGGTCACCTCGATGTCGGCCGACACCCACAAGTTCGGCTACGCCGCCAAGGGCACCTCGGTGGTCCTGTACCGGGGCACCGAGCTGCGCTCGCACCAGTACTTCACCGCCACCGACTGGCCGGGCGGGCTCTACTTCTCCCCCACCCTGGCCGGCAGCCGGCCGGGCGGGCTGAGCGCCGCCTGCTGGGCGGCCATGGTCGCCACCGGCGACGACGGCTACCTGGAGGCGACCCACCGGATCCTGGCGACCGGCGCCGCCGTCCGCGACGGCATCGCCGCCATCCCGGGGCTACGGGTGCTCGGCGACCCCCTGTGGGTGGTCGCCTTCGGGTCGGACACCCTCGACATCTACCGGGTGCTGGAACGGATGACCGGGCGCGGCTGGAGCCTGAACGGCCTGCACCGCCCCCCGGCCGTGCACCTGTGCGTGACCCTGCGCCACACCCAGCCGGGGGTGGCCGAACGGTTCCTGGCCGACCTGCGCGCCTCGGTCGCCGAGGTGGGATCCCAGCCCGCGGGCGACGAGGGGATGGCCCCGGTCTATGGCCTGGCCGCCACCCTCCCCTTCCGCGGCCTGGTCCGCGACCTGCTCAAGCGCTACATCGACCTGCTCTACCGGCCCTGACGGATCCGGCCCCAGGGCTTGAAGACAGCCAGGACCAACGCCACCAGCAGGTCGGTCATGGTCCGGCCGGCCGGGTGGCGTAGCCGCCGAGGCCATCCTCCAGGAGGGCGAAGGCGCGGCCGGCGAGGGCGCGGACGTCGGCGGCCAGCCCGGCCGGGTCGTGCTCGGTCAGGACCCGGTGGCGGGTGTAGTCGACCAGGGCCCGCTGGACGCCGACCAGGGCGTTGGCCGCCACCTGGGCGTTGAGGTCGCCGGGGAGCGCCTGGGTGTCGGCGGCCAGCCGGTCGGCCAGAGCGGCGGCGGTGTGGGCGAACGCCTGCTGCTCGCGGGCCTGCAGGGCCGGGCTGGCGGCGATCACGCGGTTCATGGTCCGCAGCCGCTCCAGCGCCTGGTCGTCCCCGGCCTCGACCTGGGCCAGCAGGCCGCCGGCCCCCAACAGCTGGCGCCGGAAGGCGGCCAGGGCCCCCTCCCCCGGCGCCCGGTCGGCGACGGCCTCGACCAGGTCGGCCCCGAAGGCCTCCAGCCGGAAGAAGAACAAGTCCTCCTTGGTCGGGAAGTAGTTGAACACCGTGGCCACCGCCACCTGCGCGTCCCGGGCGATCTCGGCCACGGTGACCCGCTCGAACCCCCGGTCGGCGAACAGCCGCCAGGCGGTGTCGGCGATCAGCTGGCGGGTCTGGGCCTTCTTGCGCTCCCGCAGTCCCATCTCGGTCATGGGACGACCGTAGCATGAATCTTGGCTTCACTCCATGTTTGTAGTTGTTCCAGATGGCGACGCCGTTCACCGGCTGACCGGCGCCGGCGCCGGGTCGGTGCGGGTGCGGCCGTAGAGGGTGGTGCGCTGCTCCAGGCGGCGGCCGAGGGGCTCGACGATGGCCCGGAACTCGGCCTCCTCCATGAGCTGGCCGTGGGCGGCCCCGGCGGCGCGGCTGATGTTCTCGTCCATCAGCGTGCCGCCGAGGTCGTTGACCCCGGCCAGCAGGGCCTGGCGGACCCCGTCGGCGCCCATCTTGACCCACGACACCTGGATGTTGTCGATCAGACCGTGGTAGGCGATCCGGCCGACGGCGTGGATCAGCAGCGCCTCGCGGAAGGTCGGCCCTGGCCGGGACTGGCGCTTGCGGTACATGGGGGCGGCCATGTGCACGAACGGCAGCGGCACGAACTCGGTGAACCCGCCCGTGGAGGCCTGCAGAGCCCGGGTCCGCAGCAGGTGCCTGGCCCAGTGCCGGGGCGACTCGACGTGGCCGAACATGATGGTGATGTTGGACCGCAGCCCGACCGAGTGGGCGACCCGGTGGACCTCCAGCCACTCCTCGGTGGTCACCTTGTCCGGGCAGATGACCGCCCGGACCTCGTCGTCGAGGATCTCGGCGGCGGTGCCGGGCAGGCTGGCCAGGCCGGCCGCCTTGAGCCGGAGCAGGTAGTCGCGCAGCGGCTCGTCCAGGCGGCGGGCCCCCTCGTGGACCTCGAGGGCGGTGAAGCCGTGGATGTGCATGCCGGGCACGGCGTCATGCACGGCCTCGGCCACGTGCAGGTAGTAGTCGCCGTCGAAGCTGGGGTGGATGCCGCCCTGGAGGGTCACCTCGGTGGCCCCGCGCTCGTCGGCCTCGACCACCCGCCTGGCCACCTCGTCCAGCCCCAGCAGGTAGGGCGCGCCACGGAGGTTGAGGCTGGCCGGGCCCTTGGAGAAGGCGCAGAAGCGGCAGCGGAAGGTGCAGACGTTGGTGTAGTTGATGTTGCGGTTGCGGACGAAGGTGACGACGTCACCGACGGCCTGGCGGCGCAGGTCGTCGGCGACCTCGGCCACCGCCCGGACCTCCGGCCCTCTGGCCGTGAACAGGGCGGCCAGCTCGTCCTCGCCCGGCTGCTGGCCGGCCGCCACCCCGGCCAGGACCTCCCCGACCCGGCCTCCGGCCGCCGGGGTCGGGAACCGGTGGGGGTCGATGAGGATCGGCGGGGGGTCGTGGTCGCCGGCGGCCCAGCGGTCGTCGCGGGCCAGGCCCTCGGCGTCGGAGCGGTCAAGGACCGGGAACCGGAGGCCGGGGTCGAGCCAGCGGCCGGGGTCGGCGGCGAACTCGGGGTAGACGGTGAGCCGCGGGGCCAGGGTCATGCCGGCCGCCTCGGTCACCTGGCGTAGCCGCTCAAGGGCGGGCCAGGGCGCCTCGGGGTTGACGTGGTCGGCCGTCACCGGGCTGACCCCGCCCCAGTCGTCGATGCCCGCCTCCAGCAGGACCCCGAAGTCCTCGGTCAGGTTCGGTGGGGCCTGCAGGTGGATCTCCGGCGGGAGCAGGAGCCGGGCGGCGGCGATCGTCCACAGGTGGTCCTCGAGCGGCGGTGGGGCCGCCCCGGCCATGGCCGTGCCCGGCTTGGGGCGGAAGTTCTGGACGATCACCTCCTGGACGTGGCCGTGGCGGCGGTGGGCGGCGGCGATGGCGGCCAGGGCCTCCAGCCGCTCGGCCCGGGTCTCGCCGATCCCGACCAGGATCCCGGTGGTGAACGGGATGGCCAGCTCCCCGGCCGCCTCCAGGGTGGCCAGCCGCCGCGCCGGGACCTTGGTCGTGCAGCGGGCGTGGGGGCCGCCGGGCGCTCCGAGCCGCTCGGCCAGCGACTCCAGCATCATCCCCTGGCTGGCGCTGACCGGGCGGAGGGCGGCCAGCTCGGCGGGGAGCAGGGCGCCGGCGTTGGCGTGGGGCAGCAGCCCGGTCTCGTCAAGCACCAGCCGGCAGGAGGCTTCCAGGTACTCGACGGTGGACCGGTGACCCAGCTCGGCCAGGGCGTCGCGCGCCACCGGGTAGCGCTCCTCGGGCCGCTCCCCGAGGGTGAACAGCGCCTCGTGGCAGCCGGCGGCCGCCCCCGCCCTGGCGATCGCCAGCACCTGCTCGGGGCCGAGGTACGCCGACGTCCCGAGCCGGGCCGGCGGCTTGGCGAAGGTGCAGTAGCCGCAGTGGTCGCGGCAGAGCATGGTCAGCGGGATGAAGACCTTCGGCGAGTAGGTGACCCGGTTCCCATGGTGCCGCTCGCGAACGCGGCGGGCCTCGGCCAGCAACTCGCCCAGCGGCGTGGCCGGCGAGATGTCCATGCCTGGCAGCGTCGGCTCCTCACTTCAAAAAGTCAAGCGACCTCGAGCCCGGGAGCGGGGACGGGTTGCCCACAGCCCCCGCGGCGGGGGTGGTACGGTCCATTCGTGCCCAAGAACTACCCGCTGCCGGGGCCGGTGGCCCGATCGCTGGAGGTCGTCGGGGACCGCTGGACCCTGCTGGTGGTCCGGGAGCTGCTGCTGGGCGGAAGGCGCTGGGGAGAGCTGGAACGGGCCCTGCCCGGGATCCCCTCCAACCTGCTGGCCGAGCGCCTGCGGCTCCTCGAGGACGAGGGCGTGCTCGAGCGGGCGCCCGAGGCCCGCGTCTACCACCTCACCGACAAGGGCCGCGACCTCGCCCCGGTCCTGGCCAGCCTGGCCGCCTGGGGCACCCGCCACTGCGGCGAGCCCTCCTCGGCCGTGGCCACCCACGCCGGCTGCGGCGGCCGGGTCGTGATGCGCTCGGTCTGCGCCCGCTGCGGCGCCCCCGTTCCGCCCGAGTCCCTGGACGTCCGCGACCTCGACTGACCGCTGCCACCGACCTGGGCCCTGCGTCGTGGAGAGCACCTCCAGGAACTGGCCGACGCCGCCACCGCGAGAGCGCCAGCTGCAAGGTCGAGCGCACGCCGATCGGTCAGGCCCGCTGTGCCGGCGGGTGAGCCTCAGCCGAGGGCGACCGGGACCGCGCCCTCGGCCACCGCGGCCACGATCGCGGCCGCGCCGACGATCTGGGCGCCCTCGACCAGGTCGGCCTCGGTGATCCCCCTCGGGGTGGTGCAGGCGCTGCAGCCCCAGATCCGGCCGCCGGCCTCGACGAACGAGACCACCAGCTCGGCCAGGTCGGGGAACCCCTCGGCCGTCACCGACTCGGCGTAGCCGCGCTTGCACAGCCAGGCACCCTCGATGGTCAGGACGACCAGCGCCTCCTGGCCCGAGGCGGCGGCCACGTTGGCGGCGATGAAGGGGACGATCGCCCGCTCCGGGTCGTCCCGCCCGTGGGTGCAGTGGAACAGCATCCTTGTCATCTGGTGCTCACCTGGATCTCACCGTGGCCCGACCTCCCCGGGTAGGCGTCGCTCCGAGAGGGCAGACTAGCGTGCGGCAGCAGACGGCGAGGAGGGGTCGTGGCACGCACGCGCATGGTGGTGGCCGGCGGGGACGCGGCCGGGATGAGCGCCGCCTCCCAGGCACGCAGGCGCCGTCCCCCCGCCGAGCTGGAGATCGTCGCCTTCGAGCGGGGCCGGCACGTCTCCTACTCGGCCTGCGGGCTCCCCTACTACGCCGCCGACGTGGTCAAGGACTGGCACGACCTGGTCGCCCGCACCGCCGAGGAGTTCGCGGAGCAGGCCATCGAGGTGCGCACCGGCCACGAGGTCGACGCCGTCGACCTGGAGGCCCGCCGGGTCCGGGTCCGCGACCTGGACGCCGGCCGGGTGGTCGAGGAGCCATGGGACGTGCTGGTGGTGGCCACCGGGTCCGAGCCGGTGCGCCCGCCCATCGACGGCATCGACCTGCCCGGGGTGTACGGCCTGTCCGTGCTCCAGGACGGCATCGAGCTCCGCAAGGCGGTCGACGCCGGCCCGGAGCGGGCGGTCATCGTCGGCGGCGGCTACATCGGCCTGGAGGCGGCCGAGGCCCTGGTCAAGCGGGGCGTCCCCACCGCCCTGGTCGAGGCCGCCGCCCAGGTCATGGGCCGGATGGACCCCGACATGGGCGAGCTCGTCTCCCAGGCCGTCCGTGACATCGGGGTCGAGCTGCACCTGGAGGAGGAGGTGAAGGCGATCGAGGGCGACGACCGGGTCCGGGCCGTCCGCACCGCCGCCCGGACCCTGGACGCCGACCTGGTCGTCCTCGGCCTCGGCACCCGGCCGGCCGTGCGCCTGGCCGAGGGGTCCGGCATCGAGCTCGGCCCGAGCGGGGCCATCGCCGTCAACCCGCGCATGCAGACCCGCCACGACGGGGTCTGGGCGGCCGGCGACTGCGCCGAGGCCCGGCACCTCGTCTCCGGCGAGCCAGTCAGCTACCACCTAGGCACGATCGCCAACAAGCAGGGCCGCGTCTGCGGCATCAACATCGGCGGCGGCTACGCGACCTTCCCGGGCGTGCTCGGCACGGCCGTGTCCAAGGTGTGCGACCTCGAGGTCGCCCGCACCGGCCTGTCCGAGGCCGAGCTGGGCCCGCTCGGCCTGCAGTGGGAGAAGGCGGTGATCGAGTCCACGACCCGGGCCGGCTACTTCCCGGGGGCCGAGCCGATGCGGATCAAGGTGGTGGCCGAACGCCGCTCGGGCCGGCTGCTGGGCGCCCAGATCGTCGGTCGCGAGGGCTCGGCCAAGCGCATCGACGTGTTCGCGACCGCGCTGTGGAACCAGATGGCCGTGGCCGAGATGGTCAACATGGACCTGTCCTACGCGCCGCCGTTCTCGCCGGTCTGGGAGCCGGTCCTGATCGCCACCCGCAAGCTGTCCGAGCAGGTCGACCGGACCCTGGGCCACTACCTGTAGCCGGGCGCCGGCCCGGGCTCAGGAGGCCTCGAGCCCGAACAGCTCCGCCCGGTGCTCGGCGCACAGGCCCAGGCTCGTCGCCTCCGGCCGCCCGCAGGCCCTGACCGTTCCGTCGGGCATGTGCACGTCCGCCCAGCACGCGTCCTCGGCCTGGGGGGCCCGGAACAGGGCCCGGGCCGCGGCCAGCGACAGCGGTGCCAGCTCGGTGTCGACGTCGATGTCCATACCTCGTGTGCATCGGCATGCGGCCGCACCCGGTGAAGCCCCCCATGCTTGGTCCGCCGACCGACTAGGATGAGACGGAAATCCTCTGCGGCCGGAACAGCGATGCCTTTCCACCTGCAACCGATCGACGTCCTCCTGCTCGTGCTCCTGGCCCTGGCCGCCCTCAGCGGCTGGCGGCGCGGGTTCGCGATGGTGCTCCTCGGGTATCTGGGGCTGCTGGTCGGCCTGGCCCTGGGGGCGTGGGCGGCCACCCAGGCCGGGCTGCTGGTCTCCGCCGACAGCTCGGCCCGGCGGCTGCTGACCGCGGTGGTGGTGTTCTTCCTGGTCGCGGCCGCCTGCCACGCCGTCGGCAACCTGCTCGGGATCCGGGTCCGGTCCCTGCTCGGCGGGCGCTGGACCAGCCAGGCCGACGCCGTCGGCGGGGCGGTGGTGGCCACGGTGGTGGCCGCCATCGCCATGTGGTTCGTCGCCCTGACCCTCAGCAACGTGCCCCTGTCGCCGTTCACCAGGGCGGTCCACTCCTCCAGCGTGCTGCGGACCATCGACACCTACGCCCCCCGGCCCCCGGCCGCCCTGGCCCAGCTGCGGGGGCTGCTCGACCGCTCGGGGTTCCCGGAGGCGTTCGCCACCCTGCGCCCGCCGGTGGTGTCCGGTCCCCCGCCCGAGGCGGCCCGGAACCAGGCCATCCTGCGGGCGGCCAACGCCACCCTCCAGATCCAGAGCCGGGGCTGCGGCGGGGTGCTGTTCGGCAGCGGCTTCCCGGTCGACACCAACCTGGTCATCACCAACGCCCACGTGGTCGCCGGGTCGCGCCACCACGAGGTCATCACCAACAAGGGGGCGCGGGCCGCGGCCAGCGTCGTCTACTTCGACCCGTCCCACGACCTGGCCCTGCTGTCGGTCCCCGACCTGACCGTGAAGCCGCTGCGCCTGGCCGGGGCGGCGGCCACCCGCGGCCAGGAGGCGGTGGTGATCGGCTATCCGAGCGGCGGCCCCCAGAAGTACATCGGGGCCACGGTCGTGCTCCGGACCCGGCCCGAGGCGCCCGACATCTACGCCCGGCCCCAGAACGCCCGCCGCGACATCTACGTCCTCCACGCCGCCGTCCGCAAGGGCGTCAGCGGCGGCCCGGTGGTCGACCTGCGGGGCCGGTCGATCGGGGTGGTGTTCGCCGCCTCGACGGTCGAGAAGACCGAGGGTTACGCCCTCACCAACGTCGAGGTCCGCCGGGCCCTGAACCGCAACGACGGCAACCGCCGCCCGGTGTCGGTGGGCGGCTGCGCGGTGTAGCGCGGGGCCCGGCAATCTTCTCCCGGGGCCCATCCCGTGCATCCCGGCCAGGTCCCCCAGCATGCTGGACGCGGGCCGGGGCCGCTGGCAGGCTTGCCGCCATGGAGCGCTCGGCCGGCATCGGCGCGCTGGTGCAGCGGATGGAGGGGCTGCTGGAGCCGCTGGAGGCGCGCGGCGACCCGGCCCGCTTCTTCCTCGCCACCTA
>Ga0081539_10004434_pt1 | contig 15500 bp, 10 predicted proteins | sample TabmetS4T2R2_FD_71023 | JGI IMG/M metagenome (GOLD analysis project Ga0081539, IMG submission 71023) | Tabebuia heterophylla rhizosphere microbial communities from the University of Puerto Rico - S4T2R2 | ecosystem: Host-associated > Plants > Roots > Rhizosphere ...
TTGCGGCGATCGCCGCCAAGGTGAAGGGGGCACGGCCCGAGCGCATCGGCGCGATCGCGGGCGATCTCGCCGCGGTCGAGGAGATGTTCGCGCTGAAAGAGCTGATGGGCCGGCTCGGCGTCGCCAGCATCGATTGTCGCCAGGACGGCGCGGCGCTCGATCCGGCGCTCGGCCGCGCCAGCTATCTGTTCAACGCCACGATCGCCGGCATCGACCAGGCCGACGGCATCATGATCATCGGCGCTAACCCGCGCAAGGAAGCGCCGGTGCTGAACGCCCGCATCCGCAAGCGCTGGCGCGCCTCGAATGTGAAGATCGGCGTCATCGGCGAGAAGGCGGACCTCACTTACGACTACGCCTATCTCGGCGCCGGGCCGGAGACGCTCGCGACCTTCGTCAATCACGCCAAGGCGCCGCTCGAGCGCCAGCTCTGGCTGATCGGCCAGGGCGCGCTCGCGCGACCGGATGGCGCCGCGATCCTCGCGATGACGGCGAAAGCCGCCGTCGCGGTCGGCGCCATCAAGGACGGCTGGAACGGCTTCTCGGTCCTGCACACGGCGGCCTCGCGCGTCGGCGCCCTCGACATCGGCTTCGTGCCGGCCGTAGGCGGCCTCTCGGCAATCCAGATGGCGAAAGCTGGCGCCCTCGATGTGTTGTTCTCGCTCGGCGCCGACGAGATCGAGGTCGCGGATGGCGCGTTCGTCATCTACATCGGCACGCATGGCGACAAGGGCGCGCATCGCGCCGACGTGATCCTGCCGGGCGCGGCCTACACGGAAAAATCCGGGCTCTACGTCAACACCGAAGGGCGCGTGCAGATGGCGGCGCGCGCCGGCTTCCCGCCGGGCGATGCGCGCGAGGACTGGGCGATCATCCGTGCGCTCTCCGATGTGCTCGGCGCAAAGCTGCCTTACGACTCCCTGTCCGCATTGCGCGCCGCGCTGTTCAAGGCGGTGCCGCATCTCGCGCGTGTCGACGAGATCGCGCCCGCCAGTGCGGCCGACATCGAGAAGCTCGCCGGTCGCGGGGGCTCACCCGACAAGGCGCCGTTCCATTCGTCGGTTGCCGATTTCTACTTCACCAATCCGATCGCGCGCGCCTCCGCCACCATGGCGGAGTGCTCCGCGATCGCGCGCGGCCACCGCGCCGTGGCGGCGGAGTAAGCGCCATGGCGGAACTCTGGACCAACTATCTCTGGCCGCTGATCATCATCGTGGCGCAATCGGTGCTGCTGCTCGTCGTCCTGCTGGTCGCGATCGCCTATGTGCTGCTCGCCGACCGCAAGATCTGGGCCGCGGTGCAGATCCGGCGCGGTCCGAACGTGGTCGGGCCGTGGGGCCTCCTTCAGTCCTTCGCCGACCTGCTGAAATTCGTCCTGAAAGAGCCGACCATTCCGGCGGCGGCGAACAAAGGCGTGTTTCTGCTCGCGCCGTTGGTCACCTGCGTGCTCGCGCTCGCCGCCTGGGCGGTCATCCCGGTCGATCTCGGCTGGGTCATCTCCGACATCAATGTCGGCGTGCTCTACATCTTCGCGATCTCCTCGCTGATGGTCTACGGCGTGATCATGGCGGGCTGGGCGTCGAACTCGAAGTATCCGTTCCTCGCGGCATTGCGTTCGGCCGCGCAGATGGTCTCCTACGAGGTCTCGATCGGCTTCGTGATGATCACGGTGCTGCTCTGCGTCGGCTCATTGCGTCTGACCGACATCGTGGAAGCGCAGAACTCGAGCTGGGGCCTGTTCGGCTGGTACTGGCTCTGGCTCTTCCCGATGTTCATCGTGTTCTTCATCTCGGCACTCGCCGAGACCAACCGGCCGCCATTCGATCTGGTCGAAGCCGAGTCCGAGCTCGTCGCCGGCTTCATGGTCGAATACGGCTCGACCCCGTACATGATGTTCATGCTCGGCGAGTACGTGGCGATCGCCACGATGTGCGCGATGACCACGATCATGTTCCTCGGCGGCTATTTGCCGCCGTTCCCGATCGTGCCGTTCACCTGGATCCCGGGCGTCATCTGGTTCAGCCTGAAGGCGCTGCTGGTGTTCTTCATGTTCGCGATGGTGAAGGCGTTCGTGCCACGCTACCGCTACGATCAGCTGATGCGGCTCGGCTGGAAGGTGTTCCTGCCGCTCTCGCTCGCGATGGTGGCGATCGTCGCGGCGGTATTGCAGTTCGGCGGGCTGGCACCGAAATGAGAGGGGCGCATGGAGCTTTCGCTCCCCGGTCTGATCGGCGCGATGATCGGAACTGCGGTCGGCGCGATGAACTATGTGGCGATCGTCGTCTACGCGGAAGGCTGGCTGCGCGCGCGCAACACGCTGGAGGCCGCCGAGGAGCGGGCCGCGTTCGAGCAGCGCGTCGCGGTGATGCGGCGGGTCATTCTGGGCGCCGATATCCTGATCTGCGCCACGGTGGGATACTGGTTCGGCAAGACGATAGGCGGCTAGTGAGGGTGTCATGAGGCTCGATCACGCGGCACGCGCCTTGTTCCTGAAGGAATTCGTCGGCGCTTTCGTCCTGTCGATGCGCTATTTCTTCAAGCCGAAGCCGACGCTGAACTATCCGTTCGAGAAGGGGCCGATCTCGCCGCGCTTCCGCGGCGAGCACGCATTGCGCCGCTATCCCAACGGCGAGGAGCGTTGCATCGCCTGCAAGCTGTGCGAGGCGATCTGCCCGGCGCAGGCGATCACCATCGAGGCCGGCCCGCGCCGCAATGACGGCACGCGCCGCACCACGCGCTACGACATCGACATGGTGAAGTGCATCTATTGCGGCCTGTGCCAGGAGGCCTGCCCGGTCGATGCCATCGTGGAAGGGCCGAACTTCGAGTTCGCGACCGAGACGCGCGAGGAGCTCTACTACGACAAGGAACGCCTGCTCGCGAACGGCGACCGCTGGGAGCGCGAGATCGCCAAGAACCTCGAGTTGGATGCGCCGTATCGGTAGCCTGTAGCCCGGATGGAGCGAAGCGAAATCCGGGATCTGCCTCGCCGTCGCCGGCTCTGTGGTGCGGCCGCGCTCGCGTTATGCGTCCTGCATGCGCTGGCCATTTTCGTCTTCAGCTATCACCAGCTGCCGGCCGACATACGAGCGATCGACTTTTCGCCGCCCAATGATGGGTTGAAGATGTTCCTCGTCAACTATGGGCTCTGGCTGTCTCCCATCATCGTCGTGTTTTTATGGAGGAAGTTTCCTATCGGGCTCGGACTTTGTGCCATTCCGATCGGCACCAACCTTTCGGTTCAGCTCTACTACGAATGGCTTTTCCTCACCTACGGAACCAATCCCTCAATGAGGCAGAAGGGGGACTGGGTCTCGTGGTTTCCCACGCTCTTTGGAGCGTTTGCCATCGTCGTCGCCGCGCTTTGGCTGTTCTGGTATGCGATCGGTGGTTGGGCGACGAGGTCAATTCCCCGACAGTGATAACTGGACGTGCCACGCCCGAGGCCTCTCCCCGGATTTCGCTTCGCTCCATCCGGGCTACAAGCGTTACAGCATCTCCGGCTTGAACAGGCGCCGATAGCGGCGCGTGTTCTCGCCCGAGATCATGAACACGCCATCGCCGCGGTAGTGCACCGTGCGCGGATATTTCGGAGCGGTCGCGACATGCGCCTTCACGACCTCGAAGACGAACAGGCTGTAGCGCTTGATCATGCGCGCGTCGGCGAGGCGGCACTCGAAGCTGGCGAAGCATTCGGCGATCAGCGGCGCATCGACCTTTGAGCCTGCGACTTTGGTCAGGCCGAATGCCGCGAACTTGTCGATCTCGCGGCCAGAACTGTTGCCGACGCGCACGACCGTCTCGGCGATGTCAACGGTCGGGACGTTGAACACGCATTCGCGGCTCTTGCGGATCAGCTCGAAGCTGAAATTTTCGCTCCAGATGTAGCAGCCGATCAGCGAGGGCTCGAACTCCATGATCATGTGCCAGCCCATGGTCATGATGTCGGTGCGACCGCGATGTGCCGAGCTCACCAGCACGATTGGCCCGGGCTCGAGAAAACGGCGCACCTGCGCGACAGGAAATTCTCTCTTTTCATAACGCCGCATGAGGCACCTCGCGTGGCCAGAACGGCGTCCGCGCGTCTTCCGTTCCGCTCGGTCGCGAAGCGGCGCGCACCCCGACATGATGCAAGCTTGCCGAACCAGATGCGCTCGTCAGCACTTCGCCGCGCGGTTTGACCCCGGATTTCGCTTCGCTCATCCGGGCTACGGTCGCGGCGCCTTCACCAGTTCTTCGTGAAGGTGAAGTTCTTCCGGCAGCCCTCGTCCTCGAACAGGTTGCAGGCATAGCCCGCGGTGATCTTGACCGACTTCCACGGGCGGAACTCGACGCCGCCTTCAACCTGATTGAATTTGTTGGTGGGATTCGGGAGCGCGACGAACAGGTGGTCGATGTATTTCGGCGGGAGGCCGATTTTCTGGCGCAGAAAATCCTTGATGATGGTCTTCAGGATCAGCTCGTTGGCAATGTGGTGCAGCGAGTTTGCCGACAGCGATACGCTGCCGTCGTCGGCGGAGCCGATGACCACGCCGAACTCGTCGATGTGGATATTGCAGCTGACCGGTGACAGCGCGAAGTGCAGCGCGCTGAAATCCAGTGTCGCCTGCGGGCCATTGTTCCACGAAATCTCGCGGAAGCCGGTGCCGCTCGTGGCGAGGAACGAGAGATCGATCCCATCCTTCGGCCCGACCTTCTTGCCTTCAACCACGTTGCCGTTGGCCTTGGCGGCCTGAACCGCCGCCGCCAGCTCCTTGTAGTTCGCCGGATTGAACGTAACGCCGTCGAGCGTCGTGCCGCCGACCTTGGCGTTTCCCTCGATGTAGTCGTCGAGCTTGATGCCGAGCGCCGCGACCCGCTTGGCGACGGCGAGATAGACCTCGTTGCTGAGATGGGCCGGCGGGCCGCTCAAGGCATTGCGCCATTTGCCCCAGTTGTGCGGCGCCACATAGACACGGCACAGCCCGTCGCGATTGGTCGCGATATCGAGGTGGAGGTAGTCGTAGACGCCGATCTCGCTGTAGCCGAGGCTTTCGATCCTGGCGTCGCGCCAGGGATCCTTGCCGGGCAGACTGACGCTATTGGCGCCGAACTTGCGATTGTTCTCGGCCATCGTGAGCAGCCGCTCGGACTGCGCGCATTGGAATTCGAAGCCGAGGACGTTCGGAACGTCGCCGGTGATCCACCATTTCATGCCCTCGAGCGGCAGGCCGGCGGCACGCAGCCGCAACCTGATCTTGTTGCCTTGATCTGCCGTGATCCGGGTAGCTGCACCCATGAGGGACCTCGTGAGGGCTCGTCTCCGGCAAAATCGCAGACGCCCTTCCAGGTTTGTCTGCCGGACGCGGGCTCGGTTCTTCGCGGAACCGCGGACGTGTGCCTCCGCCTGCGTGCGTCGGGGCGTCGCGGATTCGTGAACGCCGCGCCGCCTTTCCCGCCTTGAAATCATTCCAATCAAGGAATCCGATCAGCGGCACCCAGAAATGCTGGGCACAACCGGACTGCGGGGTCCCGGTGAATCGAAGTTCTCCAGGAAACCAACACGTGTCTCGGCAGCGGCCGTCGGCGGACGGTCCTGTGCCCGGCGTTTCACGCGCGAAAAGCGTGTGGGACCAACAAGGGAGGACATCATGGTCAACCTGAACGTCAATGGTCAGCAGCGGTCATTCGACGGCGATCCGTCGATGCCGCTGATGTGGTACCTGCGTGATGAGCTCGGCCTGACCGGCACCAAGTTCGGCTGCGGCGTCGCGCTGTGCGGTGCCTGCACAGTGCATCTCAATGGCGAAGCCGTGCGCGCCTGCGGCGTCGCGATGTCGGACGTTTCCGGCAAATCGGTCGTCACCATCGAGGGCCTCGACCCGAAAGGCGAGCACCCGGTGCAGGTCGCCTGGCGCCAGCTCGGCGTGCCGCAATGCGGCTATTGCCAGACCGGCCAGATCATGCAGGCCGCGGCGCTTCTGAAACAGAAGCCGGCCCCGACCGACAAGGACATCATGGAGGCGATGTCGGGAAATCTCTGCCGTTGCGGCTGCTACCAGCGCATTGAAGCGGCCGTCCGCGCTGCCGCGAAGGGAGCGTGACATGACCATTCATCGCACCCACGAGCTTCCCGTTATCGCGAATGTCAGCCGGCGCGGCCTGCTGACCGGTTTCGCCGCCGCCGGCGGCCTCGTGCTGTCGGCGCAGTTCGACGCGCTCGCCGCGCCGCCGTTCTATCCGACTGGCGCCGAGGCGATGCCGAACGGCACGGTGAGCGACCCGAAACTCTTCGTCTCGATCGCGCCGGATGGCATCGTCACCATCGTGGCGGCGCGCGCCGAGATGGGGACCGGCGCGGCGCGTACGACGCTGCCGCTGATCGTTGCCGACGAGCTCGAAGCCGACTGGTCGAAGGTGCGCATCCGCCAATCGATCGGCGATGAGAAGATCTACGGCAACCAGGACACGGACGGCTCGCGCAGCGTGCGCCACTTCATCCAGCCGATGCGGCTCTGCGGCGCTTCCGCCCGCATCATGCTCGAAGAGGTCGCGGCCAAGCGCTGGGGCGTCGAGCTTGCCGAAGTGCAGGCGAAGAACCACGAGGTCGTGCACACGGCGTCAGGCCGCAAGTTCGGCTATGGCGAGCTCGCCGCCGAAGCCGCGAACCTGCCGGTGCCGGCGGCTGAGCAGGTGCGGCTGAAGGAGCCGAGCGCATTCCGCTACATCGGCAAGGGCAATGTGCCGCTGGTCGACCTGTTCGACATCACCACCGGCAAGGCGATGTATGGCCAGGATATCCGGCTCGACGGCATGAAGTATGCGGTCGTGGCGCGTCCGCCGGTGGTGGGCGGCAAGGTCGCGTCGTTCGATGCCGCGGAGACGATGAAAGTGCCGGGCGTCGAGAAAGTCGTGAAGCTCGACAGCACCCCGGCGCCGGCGAAGTTCGCTCCGCTCGGCGGCGTTGCGGTGATCGCGAAGAACACCTGGGCGGCGCTCAAGGGCCGCGATGCGCTGAAGATCACCTGGGATGACGGGCCGAACGCCTCGTACGACTCCGCCACCTACAGGGCGCTGCTCGAGGAGGGCGTGCGCAAGGCGGGCAAGGTCGAACGCGATCTCGGCGATGCCGAAGGCGCATTGAAATCCGCCGCGCGCGTCATCACGGCGGAGTACTACGCGCCGCATCTCGCCCATGCCACGATGGAGCCGCCGGCCGCGACCGCGCGGATGCAGAACGGCAAGTGGGAAGTGTGGGCGCCGGTGCAGAGCCCCGGCGGCGCGCGCGACGATGTTGCGGCGGCGCTCGGCGTCAAGCCGGAAGACCTGACCATGCATACGACGCTGCTCGGCGGCGGTTTCGGCCGCAAGTCGAAATGCGACTTCGCGATCGAAGCGGCGTTCTTGTCGCGCGAGGTCGGCGGTGCGCCGGTCAAGGTGGTGTGGACCCGCGAGGACGACCTGCATCACGGCTTCTATCACACCGTGACCGTCGACCGGTTCGAGGCCGGGCTGGATGCCAGCAACAAGGTGGTGGCGTGGCGGCATCGCAGCGCGTCGCCGACCATTCTCTCCACCTTCAAGCCCGATCCGAAGCATCCCTTCGACATCGAGCTCGGGATGGGGTGGGTCGATGCCCCGTTCAACGTGCCGAACATCCGCATGGAAAGCGGAGAGGCGGCCACGCACACGCGCATTGGCTGGTTCCGCTCGGTGAACAATGTGATGCACGCCTGGTCGACCCAGTCGTTCGTCGCCGAGATCGCGGCCGCGCTCGGCAAGGATCAGAAGGACTTCCTGCTCGAGCTGATCGGGCCGGCACGGATCGTCGACCCGCGCAAGCAGCTGACCACCGAGTGGTGGAACTACGGCGAGCCGCAAGGGCCGTTCGAGATCGACACCGGACGGCTTCGCAAGGTCGCCGAGCTTGCGGCCGAACGCGCCGGCTGGGGCCGGCAGCTGCCGAAGGGCAGGGGGCTCGGCATCGCGGCGCACCGCGCCTTCGTCAGCTACATCGCGACCGTCGTCGAGGTCGAGGTGGACGACAAGGGTAACATCTCGGTACCGCGCGTCGACACCGCGGTCGATTGCGGCTTCTGCGTCAATCCCGAGCGGGTGCGCTCGCAGATCGAGGGCGCGGCCGTCATGGGGCTGACGCTCGCCAAGTATGGCGAGATCAGCTTCAAGAAGGGGCGCGTCGAGCAGGATAACTTCAACGACTTCCAGCTCGTGCGCATCGACGACGCACCGCGCGAGACGCGCGTGCACATCGTCGAGAACACGCTCGATGTGCATCCGAGCGGCGTCGGCGAGCCGGGCGTGCCGCCCTTCGCGCCGGCGCTGTGCAACGCGATCTTCGCGGCGACCGGAAAACGCATCCGCAAGCTCCCGATCGGGAATCAGCTGGCGTAGGCGTGAGATTGGTGAAGAAAAAGACCGGAGGCGGGAGCCCGCCTCCGGCTTTTTTTATGCGTTAGCGCGGGATGAGTTGAGATCGAATCGACGGCGCTAGCCATGTTTGCCCTCTCCCCTTGTGGGAGAGGGCATCGCAGGAAGTTCAACGCATTCGGTTGGGTGAGGGGTTACGGCTCAACCCCTCACCCATTCTTCTTCGTTGAATCTCGGAGCTGCCCTCTCCCACCATAAGGGCGTTCACGCCCGTCTTCGACGGGCTATGGGGAGAGGGCGCTGCGACGAGCTCCCCACTCGCGGATGGGAAAGTACGCGGCTTGCGCAAACCTAATTCATCACGCTCTAGCGCCCGCCTGCGGTGCCATCGCTGCGCATCAGCAATCGCACGAGTTCGGCCTGACGGCGCACGCCGGTTTTCTCGAAGATGTGGCTGAGATGCGTGCGCACGGTCGTGGTGGAGATGCCGAGCCGGGCGGCGGCCGCTTCGCGCCCGTCACCCTTGAGAATTTCCAGCGCGACATCAGCCTCCGCCGGCGTCAGGCCGTAGCGGCGGCGCAAGAATTCTTTCGCGTCAGCAGGAGCTACGTCGAGGGCTGCGGTCGTCGACGCGCCGATGAAAACGGCAGCGATCGCCTCCGGCTGCAGCCGCGTCCGCAACTCGCTGCCTGCCATCGGCAGAACATGCGCGAGCAGCGGCCCCTCCGGTCCGGTCAGGCGGACGGCAAGACCGGTCTTGCCAAGCATCGCCTCGTCGCGGGCCGCAAGGCGGATCGCCTTGCGCAATTCCTGCGCCGCTGCCGGCGCCTTGGCGCGAAGGATGCCGCCAGCCCCTTGCAGGACGGCGCCGTTCACCAGCATGTCCTCCGCGGCGCGGTTCGCATGCAGGATGGTGCCCTCGCCATTGGTGAGGATGACGCCACAGCGCAGCGCATCGAGCACTTCGGCCATGCGCGCACGCTCGATGGCACGGGCGTCCAGCACATTGCTGATCGTGACCGCACGCCGCAGGTGGGGAAGAAGAAGCGTCGCGAATTCGATCTCCCGGTCGGTGATCGGGCCATGCCGCACGTGGCGTCCGATCACCAACTCGGAGAAGTGCGACGGCGTGTACACCAGGAACTGATGCATGATGTCGACGATGCCGCGCGGCTTCAGGCAGCGCTGAACGTAAGGCGAGCTCTCCAGATAATCGGGCGTGAGCAGACGCGAAGCGACGAACGGCTTGTCGAGTGGGGGGCCCTTGGCGAACCACTCGTTCAGCCGTGCATGAATCTCAGGGATGTGCTTCTGCCGCTCTTCGATCCCGCGCGGCCCCCAGCCCACGTTCTTGTCGATCACGAGGCGATCACGGCGGAGATCGTTGAGAGAGAGGATCGCCGACTCGCCGGACAGTGCGTGCGTGATTTCCGCCAGCGTCTGCTCCCAGCGTGAAGGATCGAGCGCGCAGTCGTAGATCGATCCGATCAGCGCGGACAGGGTAGCCGGCGAGACCGCATGAGCTCGCGTCCGCGCTCCAGAACCGTCCCCGATTGTGCCGCGTGATTGGCGCATGATCCGTCTCAACGCGAAGGATTGATGCGCCTACGCATTCGCACTCGTCTCGCCTGACCTGGTTCCGGACCCATCCGACTACGCATGACGATGAAGGATATCGGACGAACGTCCGATGCGCCAACGTCCGGCCTGTGAGACGAAGTGTCCGGGGGATCGGCGCGCGACATGGCGAAGGGGCTGGTGCGAGCGCGTCATAAACGAATGAGACATGGGTCGAGCAATGACCGACGTGCTGGAGAGATCGCCCTGGCGGAACGCTGCCAGGCGCCGCCTCGCGTGTGTTGACCGCGCGGATTTCGACTCTGCCGTGCAGTTCAACACGTTTCCTGATGCATTCGCGACGAGAATTTCAGGCGCGCCCTTCAGGCCAGCCAGACCGCAAAATCTCTAGACGAATGAAATCTCCTTTCGGCTGCCGCGTGTGCGAGCGACGCGTGCAACGTCGTGCGCCTTTGCCGCCGGGTTGTCCCGAAGGGATCACTCTCAAACGCTCATCGTCGTTGATATCAGGAGTGAGAATCGCGCCATGGCCACTGTGACCTATACTTGGAATGAAGTCGCCGCACCGCGCCTGGTAAACGAGACACCGGCAACGATCTTTACGAACATATTTGACATTTTCTCGATTGCCGCGTTGAGCGGCGGCCAATACTTCGTCACTTGGTCCGACGGGCTGGACTCGTCCCTGTTGACGGGTCGCGTAATCGACAGCGACGGCACGCTCCTCGGCAACGAATTCCTGGTCAATTCGACGGCCACCGGCCAGAACGAGACCAGCATCGCCCAGCTGGTCAACGGCAACGTCCTTGTGACCTTCACCAGGCCCGGAGTGCCGGGTCCTATTGTCGAGAACCTGATCCAGGCCTCGCTGTTTGCCGCGGACGGCACGCCGATCGCTCTCAATTTCGGGCTGGTTACAACTCAATTCACGAACAATCAGCGACCGGACATCGCCGCGCTTTCCGACGGCGGCTTCGTCGTGAGCTGGAAGCTCAGCGGCAACCTTGCGGCGCAAATCTTCAATGCCGATGGCACGCCTCGCAGCGCCCAGCTCGTCCTCTCTGCTCCCGCAGTGCAGGGCAAGCCATCGGTGGTCGGCCTTGCCGACGGCGGCTTCGTGGTGGCCTTTGAGCAGCCCGGCAGCGTGGTCTATTTCCAGCGCTACAATGCCGACGGCGCCCAGCAGGGCTCCGACGTGCTGATAGACGGCACCGATGCGTTCGTCCGGGACGTCCAAGTCGTCGCCCTGAAAGATGGCGGCTTCGCGGTAGCCTACAGGGAGGACGATGGCGGCGGCGCGTCGACGGATATCGCGCTCCAGATCTTCAATGCCGATGGCACGGCCCGCACCGACCATCTGCGGCCCAACCTGCACACCGCGGCCGATCAGGCCGACCCCACGCTGACCGTGCTCGCCAACGGTTACATCGTTGTCGGCTGGCGCGATGGCGGCACTTTGGTTTACCAAGCCTACACGCCGCAAGGCGCGGCGGTCGCCACCAACTTTGCGGCGACGAACGATATCATTGAAGGTGAGATTGCCGGCCTGACCGGGGGGCTCGTCGCCAGTCTGGACAGCCATTTCGTCCAGAGCAGCAGCACTTACACAATAACCACGTCAATCCACGAATTGACGCGCACCATCACGGCCGATTTCGCGAACGAGGTGCTGCGGGGCGACAGCCTCAACGACACTATCATCGCCGTCAGCGGCGATAACGTCCTGATCGGCGGCGGCGGCAATGACACCCTCATCGGCGGCTTTGGCGTCGACAGGGCGGTGTATTCCGGTGCGCGCACGCAGTATCAGGCGACTCTCCTGGGCAACGGCGACATCCGCCTCGTCGATCTGCGCGCCGGCTCGCCGGACGGCACCGACACCATCCGCAATGTCGACGACTTCGCCTTCGCGGACGGCACCTTCACGGCCGCCCAGCTTTTCGGCCCCACCACCACCACGCCGCATATCTTTGGCACGCCGGGCCACGACACCTTCGCGGCGCTTCCCGGCAACGAGCGCATCGATGCGCTCGGCGGCATCGACACCATCATATTCGACTTCAGGCTCACCGAGGCAACGATCTCGTTCTCGGGCAATCAGGTGATCGTCGATGGCCCGAGCGGCAGCCACACGGTCCTGACCGGCTTCGAGATCTACAAGTTCACCGACGGCACTGTGAACAACAATGACGGCGATGCGCTGGTCGATGACCTCTTCTACTACTCGCGCAATCACGATGTCTGGAACGCGAACCTCGATGCCGACCAGCACTATCACGCGTCCGGTTGGCGCGTGGGCCTTGATCCGAATGCGTTCTTCTCGAGCTCGCTTTACCTCTCAGCCAACCCCGACGTGAAGGCGGCCGGCCTCGATCCGGTGGTTCATTTCGATCAATTCGGCTGGAAGGAGAGCCGTGTACCCTCCCTGACTTTCGACGCGCGCGCCTATCTGGCGGCCAATCCGGATGTCGCCGCGGCGCATGTTGATCCGCTGAGGCACTTCCTGCAGTTTGGCGCGCAGGAAGGCCGCCAGCCGTTCGCACCGATCGCCGCGAATGGCTTCGATTACAGCTACTATCTGGCCAACAACCCGGACGTCGCGGCGGCCCACGTCGATCCGTTCGTGCACTTCGAGACGATCGGCTGGAAGGAAGGGCGCGACCCGAACGCGCTGTTCGATACCAGTGGCTATCTTGCGGCCTACGCCGACGTGCGCAAGGCCGGCATCAATCCGCTCGACCACTATCACACGCTCGGATGGCATGAGGGGCGCGATCCATCGCCTGCCTTCGACACGACCGACTATCTTGCAGCCTATCCGGACGTCCGAGCAGCGCACATCGATCCGCTCGTGCACTTCCTCGTCTCCGGCATTAACGAGAACCGTTCGCCGTTCGCGGACGGGATGTGGGGTTAGAGCGAGCGACGCGGTCGCGGCTCGACGCCCTGCCCACGATCTGGTGCGAGATGACGATCCTTGGAATCGTCATCTCGCTCTCGGTTTTTCGTGGAAGCATAGCTCCATCCAGGGTCGGTAACGGCGCGTAGGTCGACGATTCTGGAATTCACGCCGCGGAGCGGCTAAAAAAGTTCAGTGATTTGATTCGTGTCGCCTTGTGCCGCGCCGCCATGTGGGCGGGTGTTGCGTCCCCCAATTGCGTAACCACGCTCTGACGAGAGCCCCAAGGGTGGAGCATGCGGCCTTCGCGGCGCGACTTCGTGACCTCGCTCACGGCCAGCGGCATCGCTCTCACCCTTTCACGTTTGGCAGCGGCCGCGCCGCGGCCCTTCGCGGAGCTTGAGACGCTCCCCGGGCGGCAGCAATGGAGCCCGGCCGCCAAGGGGGCGGGCCGGATCGATGGCGCCGCCAAGGTGACCGGCGCGAAGCTCTACGCATCGGATTTCCGCGCGGCCGATCTTCCCGGATGGCCGACGAAAACCTCGCACGCCATCCTGGTCCGCGCGCCCGATGCCACGCATGTCTACACCGGCATGGATCTCGGGCGCCTTACCGGCGCGATGAAACCGTCCGTGGTCGTGACCGCCGACGATCTGGCGAGGATCGGCGCACGCGTCCCCGAATTCTATGCCGGCGACCTGTTCTGTCCGCGCGGCAAGACCCCGCTCTACATGGGACAGCCGGTCGCGCTGTTGATCTTCGAGACGTTCGATGCGTTCGATCAGGCGCGCCTCGCATTGCGCGACGGGACGTTCGTGCGGTTCGGCGAGGAGACCGGGCCGGTCTCCATGCCGAACTATGGCGCATATCGTTTCACGCGCGTCGCCGGCGCAATGCCTGACGCGCCGGATATCTATTCGCCGATCCAGGAAGGCTGGGTCAACCCGGGCAAATTCCAGAACACGCCATTGCCGGTCTGGGTGCCGTTCGCCAAGGAAAACGAGGCGGCCTACGCCAAGGCCGCGCTGCATGGCGAAAAGATCCGTGCCGAGCTTGCCGCGAAGGACGAAGGCCTGCTGGTCCTCGACCGCACCTTCGAGACGCAATCGGTCGATCCGATGTTTCTCGAGCCGGAAAGCGGGCTCGCCTGGTACGACAAGAAGAACGACAAGCTCGAGCTCGTGCTCGGTGTGCAATCGCCGTTCGAGGCCGCCGAGTCGATCGCGTTTCTGCTCGGGCAGGCGCGCGCTCCGTTCAAGCCGGCGCGCATCAATGCGCAGTTCGCCTATATGGGCGGCGGATTTGGCGGACGCGACCACACGCCGTTTCCCCTCTATGTGGCGCTCGCCGCGATGTTCTTCCCCGGCAAGCCGGTCCGGCTCGCGCATGATCGCTATCAGCAGTTTCAGGCCGGCATCAAACGGCATCCGTTCAAGATGCGCTCGCGCATCGGGATCGACCGCGCGAGCGGAAAGATCCGCGCCTTCGCGGCGGACCATGTGCTCGACGGGGGCGGCCTTGCGAATTTCTCCGTCAACGTGGCGACGGTTGGCGCCACGGCGGCGATCGGGATCTACGACGTTCCGAAAGTCGACGTGACGACAGTCGCGTTGCACAGTCGCGGCGTGACGGCGGGATCGATGCGTGGCTATGGCACGCTGCAGTCGATGAGCGCGCTGGAGGTGCTGGTCGACGAGGCCGCCGCCGCGCTCAAGCTCGATCCGATCGAGTTCCGCCGGCGCAACGCGCTCCAGACCGGCGGCCGCACCATGACGGGAAATCCGTACAGCGTCTCGGTGCGCACCGACGAGATCCTCGACAAGCTCGCCAAGCATCCGATCTGGACCGACCGCGCGTCCGAGAAGGCCCGCGCGGGCGCGGGCACGCTCGTCGGCACCGGCGTCGCCTGTGTCACCAAGGACTACGGCAGCGGGGCGGATGCGTGTCTCGGCCGCGTCGAGATCAGCGCGGACGGTCGCATCACGATCCATTGCGATCACGTCGAGATGGGCAATGCCATCGGCACGGCCCTCGCCAATCGTGTCGCGATGCATCTCGGCGCGGTGGCTGATGAGGTCCGCGTCGCCGATGTCGGCGCCTTCGAGCCGCTCGCGCTCGTAACCTCCGGCGATCCCTACACGATGGATCAGAAGACCCAGGACGCCGCGGAGAAGAATCCGCGCTGGGTGCCGTCGATCAGCTCGGCGACCAGCGCGTCGATCGGCGCGCATGTCGGCACGCATGCGGCGGCGGAAGCCGCCCGCGTGATCTTCCGCTTCGGCCTGTGGCCGGCCGCGCTCGAGCTGTGGCGCATTCCGGCAAACGATCCGCGCGCGAAGGATTGGGCGAAGGCCCGCTGGAAAGACGGGCAGCTCATTGTCGACGGGCTGGTGCCGCTCGCGTTGCCGGCACTGAGCGCGACCGCGCATGCGCGCAGTCTCGTAACCGGCGCGATCGCGCATGGCTTTTCGCGCTGGGCCTGGTCGCGCGCGCGGTTCCCAGTCGCCGGAGAGCAGTGGACCGCTGACATTGACGGCCTCGCCATTCGCAAGGGCAGCGCGAGCTTCCAGCGCATCGATCGCGTCAGCGTCAGGATACCGCCGACCAACAATAACCGTATCGGCGTGGCGTTTACGTCGCTCTGCGGCACGTTGGT